>Ga0172373_10004898_pt1 | contig 18635 bp, 27 predicted proteins | sample Lak10m_2_FD_114546 | JGI IMG/M metagenome (GOLD analysis project Ga0172373, IMG submission 114546) | Freshwater microbial communities from Kabuno Bay, South-Kivu, Congo - kab_092012_10m | ecosystem: Environmental > Aquatic > Freshwater > Lake | place: Democratic Republic of the Congo...
ACGCCGCGGCGTCGATGAAGATCTGCCGGCAGTCGGGGTAGCCGCCGAAGTCTTCCTGGCACACACCGGTGACGATGTTGAGGGCGCCCAGGGCGTAAGCCTTGTTCGCCGCCAGCGTCAGGAACAGCAGATTGCGGCCGGGGACGAAGGTCTTCTCCAGACCGCCCGGCAGGGCGTACATGTCGTTGTACTGCTCCAGCTCATTGCGGCTGACCAGCGGCGACGAGCCTTCCAGGATCGGGCCGACGTCCAAGATGGTGTGGGACGCGACCAGCGCCGAGCCGCAGGTATTCTGCGCCATCTGGAAAACGGTCTTAGCCGCCTTGATCTCACGCGCGTGACGCTGACCGTAGTTATAGGTGACGGCGTGGACCTCCTCAAAGGCCTCGCACGCCCAGAACAGGCACGTGGTCGAGTCCTGGCCACCCGAAAGGATGACCAAAGCTTTCTTTTCCATCATTCAACTCCTGCAATCTTGTGGGTCTGGATGCACAAACGGTAATTGTGTTCCATGACGCTGGCGACCGCGGCCTGCATGTTGCGGGCGTTGGCTTCGGCGTCATGGGCGTCCATCGGCTGGACGTAAATGGTGCCCTTGAAGTTGGCGGGAGGGCGTGCCACCTTGCCGATCGGCCCCCCAAGCACGTTGAGGGGCAGGCCGTCTACGGCGACGTTGCCGGCCTCGATCACGTACTTGAGGGCGTCGATGCGTGGGACGAGCTGGGGGTTCAGTTTGCCCGACTTGGGGCTGCAGACGATCGTCACCGGCCCCCAAGGGAGGTCATCACGGAACAGGGTACCATTGGTCTCAATCTGCACGCGATACCCGTGCAAAACCAACAGCCTGACCGTCGGCACAATATCCTGGCGGAATGGCTCCCCGCCCGTCAGGACGACGATGGGCCGACGTCCAAGATTGGTATTCTGCTCGGTTGGTTCCCAGCAGCGCACGTTCTCCAACACCTCTTCCGGCGACAGAAAGCGGCGGAAAGAGGTGTAGTCCGTATCGCATCCCGGGCACTGCAAGTTGCAGCCGGCCAAGCGCACGAACACGGCCCGATGCCCGCTGAACGGACCCTCGCCCTGAATGGTATGGAAGATACCGTGGACATCAAGGGCGCCGTCCGATCGGCTGGCCTTGGACTCCACCAGCTGGCTGTTTCGCACTCGACCCTCCCTAATTTGGAATACCCCATTATAGGAAGATCGCAGTAGCTGGACAACCTTAAAGAAGAACACTCCGCAAACGAAAAGGGCGGGCCACTAAGGCCCGCCCTTCCTGCACCCAGACAGCCGGTGGTGCTTAGCCCTGCTGGGGCTCGCCCTCGACCTGGATGTCCTCGCACTTGGCAGCGGGGGTCTCGCCGGCGGCGGGGGTCTGGGTCTGCTCGGCCGGCTCGTCGGAGCCCTTCAGGCCGTGGAACTTGCGCCAGCGGCCGTACTGGGTCGCGGCGGTCGCGGCGCTCATCTCGCGCTTCATGCACTCCTCAATCACGTCCTTGCGGCGCGCGGGCTTGCCCTGGTTGGCGCTGATGGCGTCGGCCACCTCCCAGACGACGGCGGTCTTGGTCCCGTCCTTCGGACGGGTGACGCCGTTCTGGGTCACCTTCGGGGCCTTCTCGACCTTGGTTTCGGTCTTGGTCTCATTCTTCTCGGTCATCGGTCTCTCCCGCCCTAGCGAGGGCTCTGGTGGATCGCTAGGGACGGACAGCCAATCCGCCGCCCCCCCCCGTTGATATAGACGATCCTAAGGTTTTGTTTCGTCAAGGTCATCAAGAATATTGATGCCTTACTTCTTGGCCAACGCCTCGGTGGCGGCGAGCCACTGCTGATACTGGGTGCGGGCGGTGTAGAAGGCCACACCAGCATCCTCGGCCGCCTTCAGGACGTCCTTGCGCTTGGCGTTCGGGTTCTGGGCGAACATGCCCTCGGCGATGTCCCAGACCAGCTTGCAGGGCTTCTCGACCGTGCTGGCGTGGGTCTTGTCGCGGGCCTGGCTGGGCTTGCGCTCGGCCGGGGCCTTCTTGCCGCCGAAGTCGTGGTTCCAGGCGGCGCGGTCATCGCCGATGATCTTGGCCAGGTGTTCCACCGCGGTCGAGATCGTCATGGCGCGCAGCTCGCTGAAGGGGACGCCGGCGTCGTCCGCGATCTTGCGGATGGCGTCTTCGTCCGTGTTGGCCAGCTCGGTCAGCTTGACGATCAGCTCCTCGCCCTCGGGCAGGTAGTCGAAGGGACGGGCAGGACCCTTGTTCTCCGACACCTCGGTCACGACGATCTCCTGCGTGACGTCGTCCACCGGACCCTGCGAGTTCAGATCGAGGGCGGCGCTGATGGTGTCGGGCTCCTTCATGGTCTCGGCCGGGTCGTGAGCCAGGGTCGGCTCGACGGCGCTGTCCATGACGAGCTTGAAGGTGTAGGCACCCTCTTCGCCGTCGATCACGTAGGTGGCGCCCTCGGGGGCCGTCTCCAGCGCCTTCTTGGCGGCACGAACGGCGGAGGACTTCTGCTTGTAGGTGTTGGTCTGCTCGGTCATCGGTCTTCTCCTCGGCTGTCTGGGCTCTCGCCCCTCTTGATAAACCAATCTTAGCCCGGAGCAGTCTTCAGGTCAATACCTATTTCGCAATACCTCGTCTTAGAACGGAATCTGTTGATCCCAGGCAGGGCAGCCATAAAGGATGGTCTCCGCCGGCGGATCGGCATTGAATTTCGAGCACGTCTTCTTGCCGATGAAATGCTCACAATTTAGGCATGTGATCAGGAGCCCTCGCTCGACCAGCACCTTTTGGTACGCGCGAATGAGCTCAAGCTCCGAACTCCCCGTCATAGGCATGGGCCATTACCTCCGGATACTTCTTGTTGATCCAAACTCGAATATGGGTCGGCGTGCGCAGCTGGTTGAGCGACTCCAGCGCCTCGGCGATCGTGTCGGGTGGATCGGGCTGAAGCAACCGCTCGCGCCACCAATCACGCGCCTTGTGCTTCGGGAAGCCCTCATGCTCCAAACACACCCATTCCTTGAACATGCGCAGCCCGCAGAAATAGCTGACCTGCAACGTTGGCGGGCGACCCTCTTTCTGATGCTCGGCGTAAACCACACGGTCGACCTGGAACGTCTCAACCTGGGGTAGCTCGATGGTCCCCTTCATGAGTTCGTCAGTGAAGGCGGTCTTCTTGATCTTGAGCTCGCGCGGGAACTCCTGCCCACAATGGGCGCAGTAGCGCACGCTGGCGTGGTTGTACGTGCCGCATTCCTCGCAGATCTTAACCGGCGCCTCGCCCCCACCCTTCTTGCCCTTAGCCTTGGGCAGAACCGGGTCGTTGATCGGCCCCAAGGACCGCGTGTTGCCGGCGAAGTCCAGGACGAGGCAGTTCTGCTTAGGACCTGCAGCCATTGCCGCAAGGCGACCCTCGATCGTCTCCAAGTCGAAGCCTGGGGCGTAGACGGGCCGCGTACCACGGCCGAGCATCTGTACCCAAAGAACGGTCGACTTGGTCGGGCGAAGCACGCCAATCAAGTCGATGTCGGGCAAGTCGAAGCCTGTGGTCAGAACATTATTGTTGACGGCGCAGCGATACTTGCCAGACTTAAATTCGGCGATCCGTCGGTCTCGCTCGTCTTCCTTCATCTTGGAGTGAACAACGACCGTCGAAACGCCCAGGGAGTCCAGCATGGAGGCTATGTGTTCGGCGTGCTCGACACCCGAAGCAAAGACCAACCAACGATAGCGGTCATGCCCGAACTCGACCATCTCCTTGCACGCCGCCCAGGTCAGTTCCTCCTTGTCGACCGCAAGCTGCAATTCGTTCTGTTTGAACTCGCCGGCGTGAACATGGACCTTACTGGTATCGAGCTCCAGGCTAGTGCGTTTGGGGACCAGCGGCGACAGAAATCCTTCCGAGACCAGCCGATTGAAGGCTTCTAACCCGGTCATGTCGTAACACACGTCCGTGAAGATGCCATCGTCCACAAGGTGTCCAACGCCCAGCCGCCAAGGCGTTGCCGTGAAGCCAATGACCTTAAGGTATGGGTTGATCTCTTTTAACCCCTTGATAAGGAGCTGGTACATGGTCTCTTCGTTGGGGCTAATTAGATGGCACTCGTCAACCAAAATCAAGTCGATGTGTCCAATCTCTTTGGCGAGCTTGGCGACCGACGCAATGCCGGCGAAAGTGATTTGATGGTTCAGCTGGCGGCTCTTCAAGCCGGCTGAATAAATCCCGAGCGGCGCGGTTGGCCAAATCGCCAGAAGCTTGTCAGCGTTTTGCGCAATCAGCTCCTTCACGTGCGTCAACATCATCGTGCGCTGCCCAGAGTAGAGGGCGAACACGCGCCGCAGGAAGTCGCCAATGACGATGGACTTCCCAGTCCCGGTCGGCAAGGCAACAATCGGATTGCCTTGCCGACCGTTCATGAAGTACGTGAAGGTGGATTGGACGGCTTCGTCCTGGTACCATCGTGGGCGCATCTTAGACCTTGGCTTTGATCGACGTATTGAGAGTATAACCCGAACAGGCCTTATACTGCAACTCTTCGTCGATCTCCTGTTCCGTGGCAGCGCAGAACCATTTGCCGTCTTCCAGCACCTTTGAGGCAGCGCAGGTGCGGCAATTAATCTCGGGCAGGCGATCGCCATGGCACACCGGGGCATGATCGCAGAACTTGCACTTGAACCAGCCGGGCGAGTTTGAGATGCGCGGGGGCGGCTCCGCGGCGTCGATAATCGAGGCGGCCCGGTCAAGGAACCGGTTATACTGGCCCGGGTCGAAGGCGATCAACTCGGCGTAGATATCGTCATCGTTCTTGTTGGCTGCCATATAGAGAGCCCAGCGCAACCCCCAGTAGCCCATGTAAATCTGCATCTGCACGAAATGTTCCCATTTCGCCTTCATGACGCCTTCGCCGCCTTCCCATCGGTGGCCCCAAGGGCTTGCCTTATCTTCAACTCTCTTGCCGGCCAGCTTCAAGAACGACTTATCGTTGTGGGTCTTGAACTCGACCAAGCAGGGTTCGTCCGGGATATCTGGAATGCCCTGGGCGACGCCATCCTGCGAACCGCCGAAATGACCTTTGTAGCCCTTGATGCGAAACTGCTTGCCGTTCTCGTCATGTTGCCACACGGTGGCCCCGATCATCTGCAGCAGCGAGATAAAGCGCGCTTCTTCCAGATGGCCGCGGTTAAAGAGGCGGAGCATGCGCCCCTCAAAATGCGGCCTGGTCACCCAGTGGAAGCCGTACCAGATTTCCCGAGCGCATTCACGTCCGAGCAGCGAAGCGCCCAGGTGACCGCGGAACGGCTTCTCGTCTTCGCGGTAGGCGTCCTCCGCGAGCGGCAGGTTGATACGCTGTAGCGCCCTGAACTTGGCGCCCTGATCCGCTTCCATGGCATGGGCAATCGCGGCAAGGGTCTTGCTGGCAACAGGCATTTCGGTCTCCTAATCTTGGCGAAGGGCAGGCCGGTGGCGCTCCTGAGGACCGCGTCTTACGACCGGGTGTTCCTGCCCTTCGCCAAGACGGGAGGCGGGCGAACCCGCCTCCCGATCCTGCTAGCCCTGCGACTGCGCCCAAGGCGGGGTGGGGCCGGCCTGCGGGGCCGGAGCCGGCTGGGGCTGGGCGGCGGGCTGACCGGCCCAGGGCGGGGTCGGAGCGGCCGCGGTCGGCTGGGGGGCGGGCGCCTGCTGAACCGGGGACTGCCACTGGGGCTGGGCCTGGGGGGCGGGCGGCTGGCCCCAGGCGGGCGGGGTCGCGGGCTGGGGCTGCGGTTGGGGCTGCCACTGCTGTTGCGGCGCCGGAGCCGCCGCGGTCGGCTGGGCGGCCCAGGCGGGGGCACCGCCCTGCGGAGCGCCGGCCGGCATCGCCGCGCCGCCGTTCTCGATCGCCTTGTAACCCTTCACCTCGTTGTTGGCATCATAGGACTTGCCGTCCTCGCCGGTGCTGGCGGGGCGCAGCGAGACCTTGACCTGCAGCGGACGACCGTGCAGCTGCTGCGAGTCCTGGACCTGGATCACGTTGACCGCGTGGCAGATCGCCGAGAGCTGCTTGTAGGCGATCTCGACAGCGACGGGGTTTTTGTTCTGCAGGTTCAGGCGATCGTACACCTTGCGCCCGGCATAGGGGCCGTCCATGACCTGGATTTCCAGGGCGAGGAAGGCGCCGTCGCCGGCGGAGGTCGGCTTCATCTCGGAACCGACGATCTGCGCGTTGTACCAGCCGGACGGGATGGGATCGAGTGCCGCGGCGGGCTGGACGGTCGCGGCGTTGAAGTTCAACTGGGCCATTACTGGGCTCCCTTCGACATGATCTTGTTGAAGATATAGGTGAGGTCGGGCCTTTCGACGGGGTCCAAAGCGCCCGAGCGATCTTTGGCGTCATATTGCAGATCCGGCTGGGTCTGCAGAAAGCGGTACTCCGCGCCCTGGGGCGTCTTGCCGACGCCCAGGCGGAAAACTTCATCGAACAGGTACGGCAGCTGCGGGCCGAGCTTCGACCCGGGCATGCTGGGGCCGTGTTGAACGATGCCCGTGAGCTCGTCCTTGATCGGCTCCTGCTTGGCGGCCATCACGACGTTCTTGCCGGGGAGGTCCCGGTACGCCTTGATAGTCATCATCATCTTCTCGATCAACTCGCCGTAGGCCTGACGCGGGTCCTTGACCTGCTTCTTGGCGTTGGCCAGAACGACTTCGCCAATCTCGCTGATCGAGTCCACATACAGGGTGGCGAACTGCCGCGCCTCGGCGGAGCCCAGCGCCCACTGGTAAACCTCGTTCAGCTGATCGACGGTGCGAACCTCGATCATTGGCAGGTTGACGTCGCGCAGCGACAGGACGCCGGACTCGGCCGAGATGATGACAGGCGCCGGGGCCGTGCGGGTGAGGTAGGTCTTGCCGTACCCCGCCTTGCCGTAGACCAAGCATTTGATGCCGTGAAGTGCGGCCGCCTGTTGTGTGGACACTATGGTGATCGCCATCCGGCGCCTCCTGTCTATTTCCGCCCAGTATGGGTGATCGCCCTATTACGATCACCCTTAACAGCTGGGCGGGCGCATTAAACCTTGGGGGCGACCAGTTCGAGCGACGGGGCGCCCGGCTTGATGATCAGGGCCTGGTCCATGATACCGCGAGCCTGGTCCGACAACGCCTTATAGTCGCGCACGGCGAGCTCGGGCTTGAGGCGCACCAGCGGGTCGGGATTGACGTTGATGGCGCGCAGCTGGTCCTTGATCGCGTTGAACGCCGCCTCGTCCACCGAGCGATCCAGCTTGTAGACGCCCTTGAGCAACCAGCCCTCGGGCAGGTCGACTTTGTTGGTCCCCTCCAACGGGTTGGGGAACGCGAAGGCGAACAGTTCCTTGCGCAGTTCCATCTCGCGCGCTTTGAGCGTGGCCAAATGGTTGGCGACGCCCTGCCATTCGGACAGCTTGGCCAGGTATTCCCTATCCTCGATCATAACGACCCTCCAATCGGTTTGTCTGGCGCCGATTATAACGTCTTGACGCACGCAGGCAAACCTTTTTATGCGCCTCGAATTCAGGTTGACGACGGTCGTATACCTTTTTATATTGGCCGAAGGTACACACCTAAAGGGGTAACTCCAAATGCCGAAGGATATGGGCGAGCCGCAAGGCACGCTTATGCAGCGCACCATTGCGCTCATGCAGGGGAAGGATCTTATCCGCCTCTCTGTTGACGCCAATGTCAACTATTTCTGGCTGAAGAAGTTCTCCAAGGGCCAGGTCGACAACCCCTCGGTAAACCGCGTGCAGCGGCTATACGAATACTTGAGCAGGGCTAAGCTCGAATTGGTCTAGGGGGAATTATGCTCAACAACATTCCGCAAGAGCTTCGTGCGCTCCCGCAGTGGGTTTGCGCCGGGGCTGACAAGGTGCCGTGTAATCCGCGCACCGGTCAGCTCGCCAGCGTGACCGATCCCGCCACCTGGGGGACGTTTGAAGAGACTCGTCGAGCTGGCATGAAGCACATTGGCTTCGTCTTGGCTCCCTGGGATCCCTTCACGATCATCGACCTAGACAACAAGCCCGAGAAGCCATGCACCGCGGAGCAGTGGGAACGGCATCAGAAGATTCTGACCGCCTTCGCCAGCTACACCGAGCGGTCGGCGTCAGGCACCGGTTACCATATCATCGTCAAGGGTCGTGTGGCGGCTGGCGTGCACCGCGACAATGTCGAGGTCTACAGCGAAGCGCGGTATATGATCTGCACGGGGGACGTCGTCCGCCCGACCCCGATCATCGACCACCAGCCCTTGCTGGACGTCCTCTTCGCCGAGATGCAGCCCGCCGCCAAGTCGGAGCTAGTCCAGATTGACGGCCCGCTGTCCGATGAAAAGGTCATCGAGATGGCGATGCGCGCCGCCAACGCCGACAAGTTCAATCAACTGTGCTCCGGCGAATGGCAGAACGAGTACCCCAGTCAGTCCGAGGCCGACTTCGCCCTGCTCTCGATCTTCTCCTTTTATACGCGCGACAACGAGCAAGTGCGTCGCCTGTTCCGGATGTCTGCCCTCGGCAAGCGTGAAAAGGCCGTCAAGAACGACCGCTACCTGAACTTCGCCCTGGAAAAGATCCGCGCCCAGCAACCCGGCCCGGTCGACCTTGATGCCCTCAAGGCCCACGCCGAGGCGATCGCAGCCCAAGGCCCGCCCCCTGAGCCCGAGGACGAAGCGACAACGGCATCACCCCTCTCCTCGATCTCGTTGCCCCCCGGGTTGATCGGCGAGATGGCCCAGTACTTCTATCAGACCGCCATCCGCCCCGTGCCCGAGATTGCGTTGACCGCGGCCCTCGGCCTGGCCGCCGGCGTTTGTGCCCGATCCTACAACATCTCAGGGTCAGGCCTCAATCAGTATTTGATCCTGCTCGCCAAGACCGGCTCCGGCAAGGAAGGCGCCATGCAGGGTATCGAGAACCTGACTTCCTTCGTCCGGCCCCAGATTCCCATGGTGGACCAGTTCATCGGTCCCGCCACCTTCGCATCAGGCCAGGCCCTCGTCAAGGTGCTGGCGGACAAGCCTTGCTTCGTCAGCGTTCTCGGTGAGTTTGGTCTCACCCTGCAGCAGCTCTCCGACGCCCGTGCCAACAGCGCCCAAATCATGCTGCGCAAGATGTTGCTCGACCTGTACGCCAAGTCCGGCTGGAACCGCACGCTGCGATCCTCGGTTTACGCCGACACGGAGAAGAACACTAAGATCGTGCAGGCCCCGAATGTCTCGATCTTCGGCGAGAGTACGCCTGAGACGTTCTTTGATGGGCTCGATAGCTCGCACATCGCCGAGGGCTTGATTCCCCGCTTCTCGGTCGTAGAATACACTGGCCCACGCCCGCCGCGCAATCGGAACGCCAACGTGTCCCCGACCGCCGGCCTGGCCCAGCGATTCTGCGATCTCGTCACCGTTGCCTTGACGACGTCCAACAACAATACGTGCTGCCCGGTGCATCTCGATAACCACAGTCTGGTGCTGCTGGATGACTTCGACGCCCACGCCGACGCCATGATCAACGGCGCCCGCCAGGACGTCGAAATGCAGTTGTGGAACCGTGCCCACTTGAAGGCCCTTAAGCTGTCGGCGTTGCTAGCCGTCGGGTGCAACCCGCACCAGCCGGTCGTAACACGCGAGCTCGCGGAATGGGCGATCGACTTTGTGTCAAGGGACGTTGCCCTGGTATCGAAGCGTTTCACCGAGGGCGATGTAGGTCAAGGGGATTCTAAGCAATATCACGACTTGAAACGCGCCATCCTCCAGTATATCAGCGGCGACCAGACCGTGGTCAAGAGCTACAACCTCCCGCGTGATTTGTTCGACGCCAAGGTCATCCCCTACAAGTATCTGGCGCGTCGCACCGCGGCCATGGCGTCGTTCAGGAGCGATCGGACCGGAGCCACGGCGGCGCTCAAGCGTACCCTGCAGACGCTGGTTGATAGCGGAGCGATCAAAGAGGTGCCCAAGGCCCAACTTGAACAGAATTTCAAGTTTTGTGGGGTGGCCTATTGTTTGGTCTCGAACACGATTTAATGATGGGGAGGCGGGTTTATCCTGCTAACCCCTTGAGGTTAAAGGGGTTAATGGCGTTTAGGGTTTACCCGAATATCGTAAAGGAAAACGAGCGGAACTAGAATAATAAAATTCGATATACGTATATTAAACCCTTAAACTTATTAAACCCTATTATTACTTCCTTGGTGGCAAACGATTTGCAATGTTATTGATCGAATTTAACCCATTAACCCGGATCGAGAAAGGGAGTTACCGTGGCTGGAGCGATGAGTAGAAACAAGGGGCAGCGCGCCGAACGCGAGGTCTGCAAGATCCTACAACCTGTGGTCAATCAGGTCTATAGTGGAATGGGGCGGGAGGCGCCGACGCTGGAGCGGAATCTCATGCAGTCGCGTAACGGGGGGTTCGACATCGTCGGACTGGACTGGATGGCGCTGGAAGTCAAGTACCATGAAACGCTTCAGATCACCCAGTGGTGGGTTCAGACCAAGCAACAAGCATCTGGCAACAAGATTCCGGTTCTGATCTACCGCCAGAACCGCGTCAAGTGGCGCGTGATGATGCTGGGCTATCTGCCGGCCGGCGACCAGCGGGTGCGATGCCCTGTGGACATTACGCTGGAGGCGTTCCTCGTTTACTTCAAGATTATGCTTGAGGGCCAACTCAGGGCATAGGATAATTTTGTCACGTTAAGCCGATCGAGGTGAACATGAAAATCAGTCGTAAGCAATCCGTCATGTTGGCGGTTCTCCACGAAAGGGGCTTGTTCAATCTCGACGGCCAAATCCGCTTGCCGGACAATTGGCTGGACGTCCAGTGGAGGGCTCGGGACAAAGCGCAGAATGCCCGCAACGACATGCGCGAAGCATTCTATGTACATCCGTCCAAACTTCCGCCTTCGCTCGGCCCCGGCTTTGTGCGTCTCAACCGAAAGTTGTTCCCGGGAAAGGATTAATCATGAAAGAACATCCCGTGAGGGGACTGCAGGTTATCGGTCAAGAGGTGTATTGGGAGGGCGAGCTCGTTCTCTTCATCAACCCCAACCTGGGCGCCTCAGTCGACACCTTCGTCCGCGACAGCCTGGACGGTCTGGCCCTGACTGATTGGAACAACAAGGGCGATCGTGAACGCGCCGAGGACGCGGAAGGCGAGGTTGAGGAGCTCAAGGAGAAGCGCCAGACCTTGGCCGATTTGCTACGTCTGTGGCGCAAGCGTTGGTTCGTCGAGAAGCGACATCTGGCCATGGATCGGGACCGGCTCCGCGAGGCCGCCAATGCCGAGATCGCCAAGCTGACGCGCGAGCGTGACGAAGCCCGGGCCTTTGCCGAGAAGGTGCTCAAGGATCACACGGCTTGGATCGCCTGGGCGCGCAGCATGGGCTACATCCAGTGAACGCCCGGATTATCGGTGCCGCGGTCGTTGGTGCGTTGAGCATCGAGATCGCTGGCGCTGTCTGGGCGATCGGCCAGGCCCTCGACGAACTGCGAGAGGCGCAACCTGTGGCCATCTTCGCCGGCTGCACGGCTCATATGCCGGAGCGCATGTACGATCGCACGGCGCAGTAATTCTCCTCTTGTCCTGGCGGCGAAGAGTACTGGATAATCAAGATAGATCGAAAGGGAGAGAAGAATGACCTTCAAGCCGATGCTCGCCGCCGACGCTGACCTGTCCAAGCTCCGGTTCCCGGTGCTGGCCTCGCCGAAGTTCGACGGCATCCGCTGCTGCGTTGTCGGCAATCAGCCGGTGTCGCGGTCGCTCAAGCTGATCCCGAACTTGCACGTGCGCAACTGGCTGTCGCAGTTCCCGAACCTGGACGGGGAGCTGATCGTCGGCGATCCGACGGCTCCCGACTGCTTTCAGCGGACGACCAGCGCCATCATGTCGCGCGACGGTTCGCCTGAGTTCACGTACCACGTGTTCGATCGGATCGGCTGCCGCAGCGAGCCGTTCTACAAGCGTGTCAACTCGCTGAAGGTTCTGCCCGCCATCCTGCCGGTGCCGCACGTGCTCCTCAATAGCCCCGAGGATCTGGAGGCTTATGAGGCCGAGCACGTTGCCGCCGGCTGGGAGGGCGTGATGCTGCGTGATCCGGACGGCCCGTACAAGTTCGGCCGCTCCACGGCGCGCGAGGGCTACCTACTCAAAGTGAAGCGGTTCAAGGACGCCGAGGCGGTCGTGATCGGGGTCGAGGAGCGAATGCACAACGACAACGAGCAGACCCGCAATGCCCTGGGCTTGGCCGAGCGATCGAGCCACAAGGACGGCAAACGCCCCGCTGGCGACCTGGGGGCCTTGGTCGTCCAAATGCCCTGGGGCGGTGGCACCGTGGCGTTCAACGTCGGAACGGGCTTTACCGCGCAGCAGCGGGTCGACCTTTGGGCTTGCTGCGACACGCTCAAGGGTCGTATTATTAAGTTCAAGTATCAGGAGACGGGTAGCAAGGATGCCCCGCGCATCCCCGTGTTCCTGGGCTTCCGTGACGCGCGGGACGTGTCGTAACCGAGAGAAAGCGAGACCAAATGAGCGACGAAGTCAAGACCGAGGACGCCCCGGTCGACACCCAGGGCCAGGCCCACGACCTGTTGGATCAGCTGGTCAGCAAGGTCGAGGAAGTCCATGGCGAGGTGGCCGAGTCCGTCGGCAGCGCCGTGACCGATGCCCGTGAGGCGGTGGACGAGGCCGAGAGGCGGTGGACGAGGCCGAGGGTGACGTTCACAAATTCCTGGACGGCATCTGGGAAGCGGTGAAGACCGAGTACGAAGAGGTGCACGGCGAAATCGCGCACCTGATCGGCGAGGTCCGCAAGCTGTTCTAGGTTCGTGACGGGTGCTTCGGCACCCGTCCTTTCTGAGGAGGAGAACATGGGACAGTTCGGAATCTTCTTGTCGGCCCTGGGCACGCTGGTGCTCGGCGCCTGTGCGGATCAGTCGGAACAGGACAAGCAGCTGCAGGCACTGCTCGATCCGACCAAGCCCTATTGCCGCGAGTATCAGATGACCATCACGGTCGGCGGCAAGGAACAAGAGTCTTGGGGTCAAGCCTGTCGGCTCCCGGACGGCAGCTGGAAGGTGATGAAATGAGCCTTTGGGACTTACCATTCGTCAAGACCTTGGCCATTCTGATCCTCATTCCGCCGGTCATGACGACCTGCGCGGTGATTCTCAAACCGTTGATCTGGGGATATTAGAATGGCGGATGATGTCGACCTGCTGGACGAAAGCGCGGAGCTGGCCAAGAACCGGGCGATCGCCAACGCGCAGCGTGTGGCCAGCATGATCCCTGCCGGCGAGCCTGGCGTGTGTCGCCATTGCGAAGAGGACTCTCCGCGGCTTGTCGGTGGGCTGTGCGCTCCGTGTCGGGATGCCTTTGATCGGTTTCGGCGCGGAGATTAGTGTTGCCTTGGTGATCAACTCTCGCTAGAATAATCATATCGAAACGAGAGGAGCCCGCCATGCTTACCACCAACAAGATCGCCACCGGCCAGTTTGAAGTTCTCTGGAACGGCGAAAAGACTGATTGGACCATCTTTAACGGCAGCATGGGCCTTTCCGGTCGGAACACCCAGAACGTCTATGGGATCACCAACATCAAGACTGGGCAGCGCCGCTTCATTGGCACCCTGCAGGCGTGCAAGAAGTGCCTGGCCCTCGCCATGAAGAAGCAGGCGAGCGCCTAACACCTTGCCAGGACCTCCGGCGTCCGATACCCTTGGCGACAGGCCGAGGGTATCGACCGGAGGAGCAGGTGGCCAGAGGTAACAATTCGGGTAATCAGAAGAAGCAGGCCAAGACGGCGCCCCTGTACGCAGAGGCGTTGAAGTTGCGCGGCGAGGGGTTAACGCTGTCGGCGATTGCCACCCGCATGGGACTCGGCTCTCCGCAGCATGCCAGCAAGCTAATCCAGAAGGCCTTGAGGGCGACCATTCAGGAACCCGCCGAAGAGCTGCGCAAGATCGAGCTCGACCGCCTCGACATGATGACTCGGGAGGTCACGGAGGTGCTCAAGGGGTTCCATCTGGTTATCTCCAACGGCCAGGCCGTGCGCGATCCCCGGTTCCAGTTCGACCCCGAGCAACACGAAGATGGCAGTGTGCCGCAGGAGGCCCTGGTGCGCGACACCGGTCCCATCCTCGCCGCGGTCGACCGCCTGTTGAAGATCCAAGAGCGCCGCGCCAAGCTGCTGGGCCTGGACGCCCCGAAGAAGACCGAGCTGTCTGGCCCCGATGGCGAGCCGCTTCAGTTCACGGAGATCCGGCGTGTCATCGTCGATCCTTCAGCTTCCGACACCTAGGAAGTTCGTCCCCCTCCTTGGGCCGGAGCGATACAAGGGCGCCCACGGCGGTCGTGGCTCGGGCAAGTCGCACTTCTTTGCCGAGATGATGGTGGAGACGGCGCTGTGCACGCCCGGCTTCCGCGGCGTCTGTATCCGTGAGGTCCAAAAGACCTTGGCGCAGTCGGCCAAGCTGCTCCTGGAAGACAAGATTTACAAGCTCGGGCTTGGGCACAAGTTCGACGTCCAGGACAAACTGATCCGCACCCCGAAGAATGGGCTCATCCTGTTCCAGGGCATGCAGAACCATACCGCAGACTCGATCAAGTCGCTGGAGGGTTTTGACGTCGCCTGGGTCGAGGAAGCGCAGAACTTGTCGGCACACTCGCTCAAGCTGCTCCGCCCGACCATCCGTAAGCCCGGATCGCAACTGTGGTTTTCGTGGAACCCGGAAAGCCCCGAGGCGCCGGTTGACAAGCTCCTGCGACAGGGGACCCTGCTGGATCGCTTCGGCAAGCCCATGTCAACTGTGATCGAAGCCAACTGGCGGGACAACCCGTGGTTCCCGGAGGAGCTGCAGGACGAGCGCCTCAGCGACATGACGAACAACCCCGACGAGTATGACCACATTTGGGAAGGCGCTTACCTGACACGGTCCGAGGCGATCATCTTCCGCAACCGTGTTACCGTTGAGCCCTTTGAGGCCCCGCTGGGCACCCGCTTCCACTTCGGCAATGACCATGGCTTCGCCAACGATCCGGCGACGCTCATCCGGTTCTATATTGAGGACGACTGCTTGTTCATCGACCATGAGGCGTTCGGCTATCATGTCGAGATCGACGAGCTGGCGGCGATGTTCGACACTGTGCCCGGGTCGCGCGAATGGCCGATCCGGTCGGACTGCTCCAGGCCTGAGACCATCAGCTACCTGTCGCGTCAAGGGTTCTCGATCACGGCCGCCGAAAAGTGGCCTGGCTCGGTCGAGGACGGTATTGCTCATATGAAGGCGTTCAAGAAGATCGTCATTCATCCGCGGTGCGAGAACATCGCCAAGGAGTTCCGCCTCTACAGCTACAAGGTAGACCGCGTGACGGGAGACGTGCTGCCGATCATCGTTGATAAGTGGAACCACGGCATCGACGCGGTGCGCTACGGCCTGGACGGCTACATTCAGCGCCGCGGTGTGGCCTCCGTTTGGGAGCGCCTGGCCGGGAACTAAAGAAACAGGTTGACGATTGCCAGCCGATAGGTGAGGGTCGTCATGTGCCCGCGCGAGGATCGCCATGAGTCTTAAAACGCTTGTCAAGGACAGCTTCGTCAACTTCGCTGCTCGCCTGGGCGTCGGCGCGAACAACCAGTTCTCGCAGGGCCATTACCAGCACAATTGGATCACGAAGAACCGCGGCGAGCTGGAAGCGGCGTATCGCGGTTCGTGGATCATCGGCAAGGTCGTCAACGTCCCCGCTGAGGACATGACGCAGGCGGGCATCGAGATTCAGTCGACCCTTGAGCCGGACGAGATCGAGAAGCTCCAGACCGAGATGCTGCGCCTCAAGATTTGGCCGCGCATCTGCCAAGGCCTGGCCTGGGGGCGCCTGTTCGGTGGCGCCATCGCCGTGATGATGATCGACGGCCAGAAATTCGACACCCCGTTGAACGTGGACTCGATCGGCGAGGGTCAGTTCAAGGGCATCTTTATTCTCGACCGCTGGTTGCTCCAGCCCAGCCTGTCGGATCTGATTTCCGACTTCGGCCCTGACCTGGGTATGCCCAAGTATTACACCGTGAACATGGGCGGCCCGGCCTCGCCGGCGATGGCAGGTCTCAAGATCCACCACTCACGTGTGATTCGGTTCGAGGGCTTGGACCTGCCGTTCTATCAGAAGCAAACGGAAATGCTGTGGGGCGAGTCCGTGGTGGAACGCATTTGGGATCGCCTGCTGGCGTTCGACAGCACCACCCAGGGTGCGGCGCAGCTGGTCTTCAAGGCCCATCTTCGGACCATGTCGGTTGAGGGGCTGCGCGAGATCATCGCCATGGGCGGCAAGGCCATGGAAGGCCTGGCGGCACAGATCGAGAACATCCGGCTCTATCAGTCGAGCGAAGGCTTGACGCTGCTCGACGCCAAGGACAAGCTGGAACACCAGTCTTACACGTTCGCCGGCCTGTCCGACATTCTGATGCAGTTCGCGCAGCAGCTGTCGGGGGCAGTCGAGATTCCGCTGGTTCGTCTGCTTGGGCAGTCGCCCGCCGGCCTGAACTCCTCCGGTGATTCCGACTTGCGCACCTACTACGATGGGATCAAGCGCAAGCAGGAGACCGACCTGCGCGTGCCGGTCATGACGCTGCTCGACGTGTTGGCACGGTCAGTCCTGGGCGCGCCACTTCCCGAGGGCTCGAACTTCACGTTCCGGTCGCTCTGGCAGCTGTCCGACACCGAGAAAGCCCAGATCGCGCAGAACGTCACGACGGCGATCAACACCGCGGTCGAGATGGGCGTGCCGCTGCATGTGGGCTTGAAGGAGCTTCGCCAGTCCTCGCACGTGACCGGCATCTATTCCAACATCACAGACGAGGATATTGAGGAGGCCGAGAACGCCCCGCCGCCCGGTGAAACGGAAGGTGACGAACCGCAAGAAGAACCGGATAATAAGGAAAAGATCGAGGAGCCAGAAGATGCGTAAGGTTATCACTTACGTCCATATTCACGACGCCGGTACTGCGCATGATCCGAGCAATGGTCAGTTCACGTCCGGCTCGGGTGGCGGTTCGTCCAGCAAGCCCAAGCGCAAGCCCATGAGCCAGGCCGAACGCGAGTACACCATCAAGAAGAATATCGAAGCGCGCAACAAGCAAGGCAAATTCAACAACCCGAGCGAGGCGGCAGCCTATCGCGCGAAGCAGAACTCCGGACGCTGATGGCGAAGAAGCCTAAAGCGACGCCTTTCAAACGCTCGCGGCGTATCGAAGCCCGTTACGCCTCCCAGCTTCGCAAGGTGGCACGCGAGATAGGCCGCATCGTTTCCGGATACCCCGCTGGCGACCCCACGGCCGCCGCTAAACTGCAGCGCACCCTGGAGAAATACTCCGAGGTCTTGGAGCCCTGGGCGCGGTCGGTTGCCTGGTCGATGCTGACCGAGTCCGCCCGGCAAGACGAGCGCCTGTGGTCACAAGCAACGAAGCACATGTCCAAGGCGATGCGTGAAGAGATCCGCAAGGCCCCGATCGGCAAGGAGTTGCAGCGTTGCTTGGAGGATCAAGTCAAGCTCATCAAGAGCCTTCCGACCGAGGCCGGCCAGCGTGTCCACAGGTTGACGCTGGAAGGGCTCGAACAGGGGACGCGCGCCAAGGAGATCGCCGCCGAAATCTTGCGCACGGAAGACGTGACCAAGAGCCGGGCAATGCTGATTGCCCGCACTGAAGTCTCGCGGACCAGCTCCGAGCTCACACAGGTTCGGGCGCAGCATGTTGGCAGCGAGGGTTACATCTGGCGCACGTCCGACGATGCCGACGTCCGTGACTCGCATAAAAGGATGGCCGGGCGCTTCGTTTCATGGGATAAACCCCCTACGTTGGATGGCTTGGTCGGTCACGCAGGGTGTCTGCCGAACTGCCGGTGCTATCCGGAACCTGTAATTCCTGAGGAATAGGATGCCTGCCAGTCGTCGGCGAGCCCATGATGGCAAGTATTACACCACCGAGCGGATCGGGCGGACGCAGGCACTGACGCCGGAAGGCTTCCTTCTGTGCAAGGACGTGCCCATCGCCCGCACTGGCGTAATGCTGTATGCCGACGGCGAGGTCCCGGTTGACGCGGACAAGGACGGCCTGGCCAGGGTCGAGCGGAATCCGGAAGAGGTGTTCGCTCCGGCGACTATTGCCTCTTTCGAGGGTAAACCGGTAACCGACGATCATCCGGACGAAGGCGTGAACCCGGACAACTGGAAGCAGCTTGCCGTCGGAACGGTTCAGAATGTGCGCCGCGGTGAGGGCATCCTCGATGACCTGCTGCTGGCCGACCTGCTCATCACGGACAAGGATGCCATTGAGGCGGTCCGTGACGGGAAGCGTGAAGTCTCCTGCGGATACGATGCCGATTACGAACAGGTTGCCCCTGGGCGTGGCTCCCAGCATAATATCCTCGGAAATCACGTTGCGCTAGTGGAGCGAGGCCGCTGTGGCCCGCGCTGTGCGATCGGAGATCAAGCGATGGCGACCAAGTCCGGGGTCAAGCGCCCCAGCTTCAAGGACCGCCTGCTCGCCGCGTTCAAGGCGCGGGACGAGGAAGCGGTCAAGGAAGTGATGGACGAGATGGAAGAAGCCCAGGAGGGCGGTTCCACCGAACATCACGTGCATG
>Ga0172373_10004900_pt1 | contig 18634 bp, 15 predicted proteins | sample Lak10m_2_FD_114546 | JGI IMG/M metagenome (GOLD analysis project Ga0172373, IMG submission 114546) | Freshwater microbial communities from Kabuno Bay, South-Kivu, Congo - kab_092012_10m | ecosystem: Environmental > Aquatic > Freshwater > Lake | place: Democratic Republic of the Congo...
AAAGAAGCCATTGACGACTGCCTTGATAAGGTGAAATCTGCTTTCAAGGAGCAAGTAAAAACACTTTTAAATCCAAAATTTCAGCTATTTGAAAAATCCGCAGGTGTGACCGTGTGAGGTATATCACCCATCGGATGACCTTCTAAAGTTCCTGGAGGGTCTTTAACATTATCTAAAGCCGGCAGCGTGGAAAGCCAGGTGCGCTGCCGACTTCCGATACTTACTCAGCATAATAACGGACTGAGCATAATTCTTGTTATGCAAAGCTTTGCATAACAAGAAAAACGGGTTGTTTGTCGGTTCGGAACGTGCAGGGCAACGTGCCGCCGCCATCCAGACCTTACTGGGGACGGCCAAGCTCAACGGGCTAAACCCCGCCGCATGGCTGAAAGACACCTTGTAAAAGCTGCCTATCTGGCCCAACAGCCGCATTGACGAACTGCTGCCCCTGGATCCGGCATTTCTTGAAACCGTTAAACATAACAAGCTCTAAGCATCAACGCGGTCGGGTTGTGCGCTTACGTTGCTCCCCGGCAGAATGCCGGGAAACCTGGCAACAACAAAACCTTGCCGCCCAGTTCGGCAAACGCTGAACCGGGCTGGCCTGGGCCAAATTAGGTCTTGTTGACGTTCTGATAAAAACGGTTTCCAGCCGGCCCGGTAACGTCGGGTTTGTTCAATAACGCCAACTTAAATGACGCTATCGGTTTGTTGAAACAACGGCGTTCAGGGCAGCGGATGGCCACTGAAGCAAAGGCATCGGCAATGAAGGCCCGGTTGGCGGGATTGACTTGGAACCAATCTTGGTTCAGCAGGACATGGTTATGTTCGCGGTAAACCGCATGGTACAGCGTCAATGATTCGGCGAAACAACCGAACACCACATGCGGCGACAAGTTCAGCATCCGCGAGGAAATGCCGCCCAACACATAGCGTAATAACGGCGAATAGGCATTGCCGGCATCTTGGCGGATGACCCAAGCCCGGCACTGTTGGTAAGTCGCTTCGTCCAAATTGGCGGGTTCTGCGACATCAACCACCAATAATTTGCGCTGGTTTTTCCGTAACAGCTCTATGCTGCCGTAGTCTAGGCGGGTATTGGCATTATGGGTGCAAGCCACCACGGCATCGACTTTCCCCACCTGCGCCATATCGTGGGCGATTGTTAGCGGATAGTGTGCCGCCATCTCCGCCAAGGCATTTTTGTTGGCGCCAAAACCGACCACAGCAAACTGGCGTTTGCACAAATGTGCAGTGACCGCTTCGCCTAAAATCCCATAACAGCCTAACACCAAAACCCTGGCATTGCTGTGGTTCAGGCCCGCCTTCGCCAAAGCATCGTCAATATCTTGGCATAACAAAGTCGCCGTGCCGTTGTCGCCTATCGTGAACAGCAAATCCGGGAAGCGTTGTTTCAGTTCGGCCCCGTCCCGGCCAAACAGGCGTTTGGTCGAGGCCGCCAGCAAAATGACTTTTGCGCCGCGTTGTTGCGCCCAGATGACCGCATCAATAAAAATGCTTTTGGCGCGTTGCCGGCCTTCTTTGGTCATCAATTCTTCGGCGGTGACGGCAATGCCGCGCACCTGCCCCGCCACGCCGTCCAGATAAATCCGCGCCCCATTGGAATGCCCCGACTTAGGCCAGCGGTTGCCCCAAAACACCTGGCCTTCCGCTTCATCCCGGATATTGGTGATAATCGCCACATCAATCTGCGACTGGCCTGACAACCACCGCCACCAGCCCCGATAATCACAGGCCACCAAGGCGATGCGCCATAATTCTGCTATCCAACTTGCCCACATTGTTTGACCCTCTCTCAATCATTACACAGGGTTCCAGTGTAAAAGCCGGCAAGGCTGGCAACAATAAGGTGATTTCCGTAAATTGGCGATACGGTGTGGGGTATTTTTACCCGTTCCCATACCATTAGGAACGATGATAACGCCACGACTGCGCGTCCTTGGAGGACGGGGCAGCCGTCAAATGACTAAGACCTGTCAGATTTTTAAAGCCTGACAGGTCTAAAAATCAAGTTCCAGCCTTACGGCAGGCGTTTAATGCAGCTTGACTTGGGTGATGCCAAACACCGTGCCAAAGTAAAGCGAACCGTCCGCACCTAAACCCAGTGCCGAATAATGGTTGTTGTATTGTTGTTCGAGCAGGTTTTCGCTAGGGTTGCCAATCTTGACGGCAAACAACACCTGATTGACATCCTCTGCCGATAAGCCCGTCAAATACCAATACCCGTCCGTGCGTTTTTCGTAAGTGTAAACCACGCCATCGGCGGAATTGCTTTTGGAGACAATGGACGGCACGGAAATTGTGCTGTTGACGCTGCCCACCGTTGCACCGTCCGGCGTTACGTCGATACGCGCAAAGCCGGGTTCGGTGGTCAGTTTGCCGCCGACGCTTTGTGGAGCCGTATAACCGTAATTGTTTTCGGCAAATAAGGCCATGCCAGTTGCGGTGGGGTAGGCAATCAGGCTGTTTTCATCGGCGCTTTTCTCCGTTGCGAACGGCACGGCTTGCGCGAACAAACGGGTTTCGTTGTCGCCTAATTTGATTTCGGCGCGGTAAATATTGATGTTCATCGGGGTCGCATTGTCGGTGATGGCGACATAGCGGCGGCCCGCCATCGTAAATACCGTGGGCGTGGAGCCGGAGCCTTGGCTGACTTGCCCCGGTTTGACCGCCGTGCCGCGCTGGTAACGCGCCGACCAGCGTTTGACGGGCGTACCGTCGGCTTTTGTGGCAAACCGATATAGGCGGTGGGTGGAAACAATATAAACGCCGCTGTTGCCGCTGGCCGTATCACCCTCATCTACCGCCAATGAATTGGCGATTTTTTGGAAATGGGCCGCATCGCCCGCAACGCGGACACCATCGCCGTCCGGGTCGTTCAAATCAACCCGCTTGACACTGCCATCCGGTGCGATTGTGCCGATGATGCCTTGGCTGCTGACCCACCAGATGGTTCCGGCCTTGTCCGGCATTGCCGAATACAGCTTGTCACTGTCCGGCAAATACCCGCCCAAATCAATGTCGCGCACCGCAGTGAAGTTGCCTAATTTTAGCGGCGAACCTAAGTTGGCTTGGTAAATCACCAGATGGCCGTCATTTTGGACGACCACAGGCCGATAGTGGTTGTCCAAGAAAAAATACCCGCCACCGCCAAAATCGGTCAGGCTGGTTGAGCTATTGCCGGGCAGTTCGCGCCATGCTAAGGGTTGCAATTTGGCATCAAACGCCATCAGCAGTTTTTTTGACGGTGTGCCGTTGACGGGTATCCCTGCGCAAATCGTGTACAAATACCCATCTGCATCAAAGGTTTGCGCCGCGCATTCGCCCAAACCGTGAAATACGGTTTGTTGGCTGCTTAAATCCACGCTGAGAAAGAAATTGACTTGCTTGACCTCAGCTTGGGTAGCGGCGGTTGCCGGCCCAGGAAACGTATAGTTGTCGCTCATATACGAGTCGTTATGGATGTTGTTGCCGCTATTGGGCGCCAAGCCTGGATTTTGCCAAACCTCGGCATGGCCAATGCTGGCGGCTAATAAACTGCTGATGAGTCCTAGACGGAAATAAGTGTTGTACATAAAAACCTCAGTTGAATGGTTGGAAAGGCTGCCGCCCAAGCCGTGCCAAACGGCTAGGCGGCAATCATAAAGAAAATAGGGGCGGGCCTCCTTGCCTTTAGCAATTTGCCTATGGCTTGATGGACATGGCTACCCGCCGCCCGGCATCAATTTGACACTTTATAAGGCCGCATCATCTCGTTGTCTTCGTGGTCGATAATGTGGCAATGCCAAACGTAATTGCCTACCGTCGGATCGAATGGGAACAGGTTGCTGCCTGCGTAGGATTGGCCTTTCACCACTGGCGTGTCGGTCGGTGTCCAGCGTACCAACAGCCTCAGAACTTGCCGGGCGTGCGAGGTCGCCGTATCCTTCCACCCGGTTTCCCCGGCTTCAGGGGCTATCGGATTGCCCATTAGAAAAGGTTTCAGTGCAGGATTGCCGCCGACAGCACCATCGGCATTAGGCGTGTTATAGGCTAATGGCGGCCCGTAACCCGGACAAAACTTGCCCGGAGTACATGAAGCCGGCAACGGTGCCGGGCCGGTACCGAATGCGCGTTCCCAAGCCGCATAATAGCCTTCCAAATTAAAGGACTGGCGATTGAGGACTTGGAACTGAGCCAGATGGGTGTGGATGGGATGAATCTGCGCGGCTACCCCCGGCGTGTAAGCATTGACGATTTCCCACAATTCGACCGAACCGACGCGCGGGGTTTCGCTGATGCCGTCAGTAGGAAATTCGGCGGCAATGCTCGGTGACAACAGCCCGTCCCATTTCGTGTTGTTGACAAACTCTTCAATGTTGGTTGGATAGTCAAAATTTTCGTTAATCACAAACTGCCGGATTTTGTCGATCTTAACACCCGGCAAAACATGGCCTTTCCCGTCGGCCAGACGCGCCGCCGCTGCCGGCCAAGTGCAGTAGCCGCTTGCTCCCGCTGCTTGCGCCGGGTCACAACTGCTGTCGCTGCCTTTTAACGGCGAATTGACCCGAAACCGCATGATTTCAGGGAGTTGGTACATTTCGCCCAGTTCAGTGTTGGTCATGACCACGGCTTTACCGGCCTGCTTGGTGAAATCGACAACCAAATCGGCACGCTCGCCCGGACTCAAATGCACTTTACTGACTTTTATCGGCTTATCCAGATAACCTTCATCCGCGCCGATTTGATAGGCGGGCGCACGGCCAAAGCTTAAGTCATAACTGCGGTGGTTTGAACCGTTTAACAAACGCAGGCGGTAACGGCGCGGTTCCACATCCAAATACGGCCAGGGCACGCCATTGACGAGCGCCACATCGCCTTCAAACATCACCGACCAATACGGGTGCGTTTTGACCGTGGCTTCAACGGGAAAATACAACTGGCTGTTGGTGTCGAACTGGCGATCTTGGAGTGCCAGTTCGAGTTCATAAGCGTCTTTGGGGAGTTGTTTAGGTTCTTTGCTCGGTTCCCGGATAAAATAAAAACCCGCCAACCCGGCGAAAACATTGGTGCGGGTCGCACCCAAGGTATGGTCGTGGAACCACAAAGTCCCCGCCTCCTGGTCGTTAATATATTGGTAGATGGCGGCGCCTGGGCCGGGCTTGCCTAGCGAGCTAAAACCCAGCCCGGCTTTGCCGTCAGGCGTAAACCAAGAATCCGGGCCGCCATCGAAACGGGCCGGAATGACCGCCCCGTGCAAATGCACGGTTGCCGGAACCGGCCCGGTATAAGGGAGGCAGCAGTCCGTAGCCTTATTTTCCGGCAAACTGCAATCGCGGGTCTCCATGCCGCACATCTTCTGTAACGGATCAGCCCAATGAATGGTCTGGTCTACCGCCAACAGCCCCTGGACCAAGCCGGGGCCGTAAGGCTTGGCGGCATTAAAGCTTGGCAAGGCGTTGACAAACTTGAGTTGGGTGGCAACGGCGCGCCGGGTTTCGAGGGTCGCCGCCGGCCAGTTTGCCGCGCCCAAGACTTGGTTCGTGGCGGAATCTGCCGTCTCGTAAGCCCAGACGCGGGTCTTCCCGAACTTGACACCCTTGCCGCAGGTATCGGTACGGCCTTTAGGCAGAACCGTCTGGTCGATTTCCTTCATCGTGACCGTTAGCTTGCGGTGCGTGTAGGCATCCACACGGGGAATGGAACCCGCCGGCCCGAATACTGGCAGCGCCACCGAATATTTGGGAATACACGCGCCGTCCAAATGCGTCTGCGCTACCAGACTGCTGGCATGAGCACCGCCGATAGGCCAAGCGAACAGGCTGCTTAATGATAACAGGCCAGCGATGGCCTGACCGGAGTGACGGCTTAACAGTTGATTGATAACGCGGACATCCTGCCAAATGGCTTTATCCATTTCAATCGCTTTGCACTTTATGATGAGGGTTTTTATTTTTCGCATGACTTTATCCTAATTTATTGAAAATACGACAATAATTTTCGGAATCCAGTATAAAAGCGAAAGGGCTCGGCTAACAATAAGGTGATTTCCGTAATTTGGCGATGCGCGGGCCGATAATGGGCGGGCGTTTTTATCCATGAAAAACACTGCGGATGGGGCAACAGGCCCCATCCTACTCGCCTATATCTAACGGAATTTTAACGGCAAAGACGCTGCCCTTGCCCAATTTAGAACTGACCAGCAACTCATAGTGGCATTGCTGGCACAAGGTCTTGACGATGAACAGCCCCAAACCGTAGCCCGCATCATCACGGTGCGCCCCTTGCCGGAACGGCGACATTAACGCCACACAGTCCACTTCAAATAAGCCCACCCCCGTATCCAGGATTTGGATTTCAACAAACCCGGCACGGCGGCGTGCGCCCAGCAGCACCCGGCCTTTGGGGCTGTAGCGGATGGCGTTGGCGAGCAAATTGCCCAGAATGCGGTGCAACAATAAAGCCGAACCTTGAATCTCAACGGAGCTGGACACGGTATCGAATGCCAAGCCTTTTTGGGCGGCGATAGGGGCAAATTCGCCGTGCAGACGGTCGAACACCTCAAACAGCGGTACGCGGTCAGCGTGTCCGCTGAAGTCTTGGCGGGCTTGCTGGATTAAGTCTTGGATCAGGCCCTGGGCATAATCCAAGGTTTTGCCGATGTGCAGTGCGACCGGGCCGGCTTCTTCCCTAGCGCGTAACACCTCAATGGCAAAACGGATCGACGCTAACGGTTGCGACAAATCATGGCTGGCAGAAGCCAGTAAAAGCTGCTGGTTTTTGGCCTCTTGCAGGGCGGCCAAACGCGCTTGTTCGGCCTTAATCAATAATTCGGTCTCAGCTTGCCGCTTCACGCGCAATTCGGCCTTTTGCTCTTCAAAGCGTTGCAGTTGGTTGATGGCGGCAACCATAAAAAAAATCGGCTCCAAAACATAAGCGATTTTCGGATAGGTGAAAATGGACAGCATCGGGAAAGGGTTTTTGCCAAAAATGCTCAGCAACATCAAAACGACATTAAAGACAATCAGCGAAACCGCCCCCAACAAATAAAACCGCGCCGCCGGGACTTGCTGGCGCACCGCGAAAATGCCCGCGATCACCGCCACCGTGGCATAAAAGACCACGAGCAAGGACACCCATTCGGTAAAATAGCCCTGGCCCGCCAAAGGCAAGCTGCACAAAGCCAAACCGATAAGCGCGGTCAACAGCGCGTAAATGCCCGGAAAGCGTTGCCGCACCTGTAAAAAGCGCAGGCTAAACCACGCATGGGCAACCAGCAGGGCAATCCCGATCAGCCCCGGCGCACGCATATTCCAATCCGGGTGTCCAGGCCATAAAAACTGAAAGTTATAACCTTGTATTTGGCTTAAAAACAATAAGTTGAACACAATCAAGCCGAGATAATCGCGGCTCCCGCTATGACCAAACCCGTAGCGGTTGAAACACAACGCACACCCCAACATCAGCAACACGCCGAACAGAATGCCGTTCAGCACATCATTTTGCGTATCCTGTTGCGCCAGGGTTCCGGCGGTGACAAGGCGCGGTTGCAGGGGCGTTTTGCCGTGGGTCTGGTAGGCGATATATAAGCGGGTGCTTGCATGTGCCGGTAATGTGAGCGGGGCGTATAAAAACCGGTTGGGAAGCGGGCGCTGGGCAAAGGCCGTGGTTTGTTCAAGCTGGTAGAGCGTTGCCCAATGGCTGTCTTGGACTGTGAACACATAAACAAAAAACGCATCCGGCAGGCCCAACGCCAGCAGGCGCTGCGTCGCTGTGGCATCGGCATTGTACACATCAATTTTTAGCCATTGGGCGGCGTTTGCATTAAGATTGTCCGCCATCAGGCCTAGGCTTGCCAAGCCAGATGGGGGGAGGGGCATCCCATCCAGAACATGCAGGCACGATGCCAGCACCAGTTCCGGTTGCCCCTGCAATTGGCAGGGCGGGCCAGAATCCGCCGCCAGCACGGCTTTATGCGCCCACACCGCCAAGATTAGGCAGTTTATGAGGCAAGCCCACCCGCCCATCCAGACACCCGCCCTGCGGCATTTGCCGTTTTCCCGTGACTTCAAGCTAACTCATCCTATGCGTATTATTTTGGCAGACGACCATGCAATTTTTCGTGAAGGCTTAAAACTGTTGTTGCATAGCCAACCCGGTTTTGGCGTGATTGCAGAAATTGATGATCTGCAACACCTTAAAAGCCTATTGTATAACCAGCCCGCCGATTTGCTGATCTTGGATTACCATATCCCTGGCGGCGATGCGGCGGCCTTGGTCGGCTATTGCAAGGCCCGCTATCCGGGGCTCAAAGTCATTGCCCTGACCGGAAGCCATGCCGCGCTGGTCTTAAAACAATTGGCCGAGGCCAAAGCGGATGGGGTGCTGTTAAAAGACGGGGCGGCGGCGGAATTGCTGTTGGCGATCCGCGCCGTGATGCAGGGCGGCACGTACCTGTCCGAGGCCGTGGCCAGCACGATTGCCAGTGTGGGCCTTCCGTTAAGCACGCGGGAATTGGAGATTTTAAAACTGATTTTTGCGGGCTTGGTGACGCGGGAAGTCGCCGACAAACTTAAGCTGTCGCCCAAAACGGTCGATAAGCATCGGGAAAACATCATGCGCAAGCTACAGGTCAATAACTTGGTCGAGCTGATTAACAAAACCCACCAACTCAAATTGTTCGACGGTTGCTGATGCCCGCACCACGGGCGCAAATGCCGCCCATCCCGCGACTTTTTAAACATGGCTGTTGGGGTTTTCAGGGGCTTTCGGCCAATGAGGTAAGCACGAGTTTCACGTCATTCCGGCAACCCACTTGCACCCCTGAGGATATGCCGGAATGACAGCGTTTTTAAATAATATCATCACACTTGGAATGCAGGACTTTCAGCTATGTCTCTTCGGGTAAAATACGCGGATGGCTCGATCATCGTTTATCGGGAAAAATGGGGGGCGATTGCCTATCAATTGGCAATCGGCTGCGTCTGTATTTTTATCGCCATCTATTTTTATATGATAGGGGCTGCAAAAGCCCCTACGGCTTTTTTGGTCATTTTCTGCGGGATGTTTTCGCTTGGTGGTGCGGCTGTGCTAGTCCGGCTACCCCGTCAAGCCAAACTCATTTTAAGCAACGATGGCGCACAAATACTGCACGCTAACGCTTCTGGAATCAGCTTGACACCGTATTTAGGTGGGTTGCCACGCTATGACGCGTGGAGCGTTTTGTCAGAGCTCATCTTAGCTGACACGTTTAATGTGATATACGCTGACGGAGACTCTGATTCGTACCGTTGTCGGCTCATTGTGGTTTTCAAGCCTGATGCCCACCAAAAAGGCCATTGGCTAAACGAATTCGGTTCTGGTGTGGCAAAGTCGGGAGAGGAGCGGGCTTATTTGCTTGGGGAATATCCAAGGCAAAGCCGTGAACAGGTTCACCACGCCTTGAAACGCCTTGTTCCGAATACCTTGCCTATCCGCCTTTGCCGCAAGGTTGAGTTCAACCGCAAATCGGGTAAGGATTGCTATACGGAAGCTTAACATGCCTTAAAAAATCTTGCTTTTTCAATAATCCAACACTTCGGACAGTTTTTGAAAAGTTAGAGGAAATCTTAACTTCGGAGGAAAATGTAGCTTCTAACACAACACACGCCTCCGAAAGCAGATTTCCATGCCGCTACTAGAAACGATTTTAGAAAAAATGTCCAGCCTGTCAAAACCACAAAAAAATTTTCAGAATTTTATTGACGGTTTTATTGGGTTTTAGGGGGCGGGCGAACTATACCAACCTCAGCCGTTACAGCGGCCCGGACGTACAGCGAAGTATTTTTGTTACTACATGCACCCCAATTCTTCTATTATAAATCAATTAGTTATTTGTTACTTTTGTAACTTCTCATTAGTTGCAGGTAGCCTATAAATCAAAGACTTATATAGCTAAAAAAATTGCAGGAGCTGATGATAAACGTTATTTTTAACGCCAGTGCGTCGTAAGTTATTGATTTATTGTTCACGGGAAATTAAAAATACGATTTTTTGTGAATTTTTGCAATTATAAGTCATTGAAAAATAAGTCTACCTGTGACTAATGAGAAGTTACTTACTTTTAGAATATCACGAAGTATTTTTGTTACATTCTGTATGCACAATGTCAATTCCGTAACTTGATTTTGAAAAGGGGAGGTTGCGAAATGCGTTACATCAAACCATTGGAAACGGAACGTCCTGCCCGTAGTGATCGATTTGATGCGTTTAGCCCCAAGCTGAACCGTCCATTGACCCTATTTTCCTATAGCCAATTTCAGCAATGGCTTTTGTTGGAAGCCTTGCCTTCGGTAAAAGCATTTTGCGAACGGCCCGCTTTGCTGGAATCCGAAGACCAAAAACCTGTTTTAATTGATTTCCGGATTCAGGGCGCCAACGCCGAGTTCTTTCTTGTCATCCGGGATGATGGCACACCAAAATTAAAGCAGACCGAAGCCCATTCCCTTCGGGTCCGGTATCTGAAACACAGCCGACTCGACAGTTGGGGCGTTTTCGCGCAGAATTGGCAATCTATGTTGCCTTATATCGTCGCTTACCGCCATTGGCTGACAAATAATGATACCGTTGACATAATAAACCGGTGCTCAAGTCGCATAACACTGGGGGAACTGGAGAACGCGTATCCTTCCAAGCAGCCATCATGGGTAAGGGCATGCGTATTTGACGTCCTCGCAAAAGGTTCACTTCAGGCGCCATCGCTTAAATCCAGGCCGTGGAACCGCTTCCTTCAGATTTCCCCTAGATGCCGACATGCGGATTGACCGTACCGAAATGAGCCCCGAAAAATTGGCCGCTTGGCCATCGGTTTTCGAGGAGGCGCTTTCCGGGCAGGAGCAAGAGCGTTTTCGGAAAGCATGTTTAGCAGTTGAACTACTTGGGCAAGGGAGCCGGTTAGCCGATATCGAGCAAAAAACAGGGTTACACCGTCCACAGCTCTACCGATTAATCCAGCGTGCAATGTCGCCCCACCCAGATGGACGAATTTTCGGTTTTCGGGCTTTTTTGTCCTACGTCCGCGTCAAACCGCACTATCGGGAGGCGCCCATGAAGCCCAATTACCTTCTCGATAAGCAAGGCGGCAAGATGGGGGCGATGGTTCAGCTATTGTCCAGTTACCCGGAGCTTATCACGTTTTTAGAGAATCAAATGTCTGAAAGCCCTTTGATTCTGCGTTCCCTTCCGGGTGGCAAAATTGCAGTGCAAGGGCTAAGGGATATACACCGGAGTTTTCTTGCCCAATATCGTGCGCTTGGCTTAAAGGAAACCGATTATCCGCTTAACCAAAACCAAAGGGGGATCCGCTCCTTGTCAAAGGTCATTAAACATTTGGTCAGCCGGAGCTTTGCCACTGCGGCTAAAGCCGCTGGTGCTAATCGGGATAAAGGCCGACGAAGCAACCATCCCGCCAATCCGTTGCAGGCTGTAAACCGCCCTTATCAAGCCGTGGAACTCGATGGTCATTTGCTGGACATTCGGCTTTCCATTAGCTGTCCGGATCCCTTTGGTTTCGAGCAGCATATTGAGCTCAGCCGTATCTGGATCCTAGTCGTCATTGACATCCATACCCGCGCCATTTTGGGCTACCATTTAGCCCTTGCCCAGGAATATGATCGGCATGATGTACTCCGTGCGGTTCAAAACGCCGTCCGTCCCCATACACCAATGACTTTCACCATTCCTGGGCTCGGTTATGGTCCGGGCGGCGGTTTCCCCTCGCAGCACCTGCCGGAATTGGGTTATGCCGTCTGGGATGAAATCCGCCTAGATAACGCGAAAGCCCATTTCGCCGATGATACTCTGCACGCCTTGCGGAGCCAATTGGGGTGCGTCCTCCATGCTGGGCAGCCAAGGCATCCCGATAAACGTCCATTTGTAGAACGTTTTTTCAAAACGCTATCAAGCAATATGAGCCACCGTTTACCGTCGACCACCGGCTCTGGGCCCGGGGAGTTGCGTCGCTTACTCAACGCGTCCAATCAGAAATTGGCATTGGCTATCCCTCTCCCGGAGTTGGAACAGTTAATTGAAGCGGTTCTGGCATCCCTAAATGCCACGCCACATGAATCGTTGGGCGGACGGACGCCATTGCAAGCCATGGAATATTGGGTACGCGACCAACTCGTGCCAATTCGGCAGCTACCCTCACCCATGCAAGGTGACTTTTGTTTGCTTCAATGTCGCCATAGCGGACGGGTAAGCGGCAATATCGGCAAAGGCCTAAGGCCTTATATCAGCTTTTACAGCGTCCGATACTCCAGCCCGGCATTTGCGGAGCGGCTGGATTTGATCGGAAAAACGGTTCATGTGTTATATCGGCCTGACGACATCCGGACAGTGCGCGTTTTCGAAGCCAGTGGCGCGGAAATTGGTACATTAACCGCCAGTCGCCAATGGAGCCAGACCACGCATTCCTTGGCCATGCGCCGGCAAATCTTGAAATTCGTGCGTGAAAGCAAGCTGAAGATGGATGCCGAAACAGACCCCGTCCATGTTTATCTGCGGTATTTACGCCAAGAAGCGCCCCATCGGAAAAAAGCCGCCACTAAGCTGGCCGCTGCCCGGCGTGTGGCGTCGGAAACCAAGCCTTCTGTGGTTTCTGACGATATGATGGAGGGCAGAAGGTACGAAGCCCCGCACAATCAAAACTTGACTGTGGATGAGAGTACGCCAGTGCGTCCCCGTAAACTGAGCATCCCTCCTGGATTCAGCCGTTGACAGGTCATTATGGACAACCCATCTATCGCATTACCATGCCCCCGAAATGAACACCCGCTTTACCGGCGGGAATATCGTGTCGCCACGCCTTCCATCGAAAAATTTTGGGAAGTCGTGCTGGACTGTTTGAAGAAACGGATTCCCGGCGCCATGATTTATGCCAAACCCCGTTTTGGAAAGACCCACGCCATCCACTATGAGTCTTTGTCGGGACGAATCCAGCCCTTTTTAGTGTGCTTTTCGACCCGACAGGCCGTTTTCAAATATGCAATAGTTCACGGTTTTTTTTGCCGCTAAAAAAACTGTATGAAAAAAGCCTCATCAGGAAAAGAAACTGAACCGAAAAAATTTGTACCACCGCTAGAAAAATCCTTTAACAACCAGCAAATCGACTTATTCCAATCCTTTTTATGTAACGGTGATGGGCATCATGAAAAACTGTCCAATGCCATTCCATTATGGGATTGTCTGCCCCGCTACACATTATCAAGACAAACGCTAAACAAACTGTGTAAAGAAGGTAAATTACCGCCCTTGATGAATTTACCCTGCCGCTATTTTGGGTAAAACTACATCGTGCAGATTCAGCCAGCGCGTATTATGGACGATAAGGGCGGTGTCACGGAATATTACCCAGGGCTGACCGAAGAGTTGATTGAGGATGCCCTGAGGAAAATTGCAACGCTACAGCAACACGGCTACTTCGACCAAAGCTAGGTGAGAAGCGGTGTGTCGTTTTCCATCTATGAGTTACGCGAGGAATTGAGACGGCAAGGGCATACGCGGTCTTATGACGAAATCGTATTGAGTTTAAAAATAATGGCCCGCAGTATTATCGAGCTTCAGACAGAGCCGATAGAAACAAAGCCGTCAGCGTCAGTGCCTATTTAAGCCATTTGTCTTCGGTTTCAAGAGCCGATCTTAAAGAAGATTCCCAAGCCAAATGGTATGTTGAATTTCATCACTTGATTACCCAAGCCATCAGTGCCGTCGAGTATCGTCAGTACAATTACACGTTGATGATGAGCCATTCAACGCAATTAGCACGTTGGTTGCATAAATACCTGGTCAATAAATTCACCTATGCACAAATTGGTAAGGTTTTTGAGATACGCTTCAGTACCGTGAAACGTGATAGCGGATTGTTGGAAGCTTATAGCCGGAGCCGTGATGCAATCGATGCCGTCAATAAGGCGTTGGAAGAACTTAAGCAAAAGGGCGTATTGGAGTCCATACAGGGGTTAATTAACCAAAAGAACGGTTTGTCCCGGCATCCATCTGGAGCCCTTGGTATCACTGGCTTGCAGCCGAAAAATCGATTTCAAAATCGCCAATCAGTTTTTTGATAACTTCTTGAATACTAAGAAGACTTCCCCGGTTGTAAAATTCATACTTGCCAATGAAGTTAATATGCTGCCAGGCAACGGGCGAAAAACGCAGTATTTCTTTGGCCTTGTCTGGGTGTACGGCTCGATAATGCTGATGAAGTGCCGACAAAATGGTCGCATTATAGAAAATCACCGCATTGGCAATAAGCCGAATGGATTCGGCATTGATGTCGAGTTCAATTTCAGTCTTTCCATTCAGTATCCTGCCGCCGCTGACTTTGGCAATGGTAGCGCTTAATTGGTGATAGGATTCGCCTCGATTCAATGAGCATTGCACCACTTCGCGTACTTCCTTGTTGTCAATATAGTCCAGCAAATAATCGGTTTTGATAATTTCATCGAAGGCGATCAGCGCTTTCAAGGTCGGATTGAGCTTTTTGTAAGCGGATAATTTACTGACAATCTGGCTTTGTGTCGTTTTTTTAGTGGCCAATGAAGCCAGTATTCTCAAGACTTTATCCCATTCCTTGATAATCAGTGCTTTATTGACCTTTTTGCTGGGTTTGATAATTTGTTTGGCATAGTGCTCGATCTCATCGAAGCTCACCAGGTCATGTTCGGATTTGTCACGCAACTGAGTAAAGCGCGGCATAAACCGGTAACCGAACATATACATCAGTGCGAAGTTGACGCGATTGATACTATGCATATCGCCGGAAACAGCCGTAATTTCAACATCCGAGGTATTGCTTTCGACAATATCCAACAAGAAGTGGCTTTCATGCTGATTGGCGCCGATGACCTTAAGGCAAAGCGGCAGATGATTGGCATTTAGCGAGAATAAGACAACGCCTTGCAACATGCCGAAATATTTCTTCGAATACCGTGATTTGATCGTATGGTATTTCGTTGCGAATTTTTGACCGTCAACACTGGCGTGGACGCCATAATCAGACAAGTTGTACTCCGAAAAAATGGGTAACTTGGCCGTATGATTCATGATGGCATCATTGGCTGTAGCGAGGGTTTGATAGCGGATATAGTTTTTATTCACCCGGTCCAGGTCTTGCTCTTTCACGTCGCTGATCGCTTTCATTTTTTTGGTTTCTGTACCGGTCGCATTGGCGATAATGCAGGCATGAATGACTTCAGGATCGGCGGTTGATTTCGAATATTTGGGTTGGAGATGCGAAAATGATTTTAGAAAGCCGGTGGCTTCTGCCGAAAATCGGAGAATATCGGCAATACTTGAAACGTGCAGCTTTTCATAAAAAGGATTGTTAATGTCGTCATCCAGCCGGGTATAGGGCAGCGTCCATTTGACGATGTCGCCTTGCTTATTGTGTTGAAGTTTAAGACTGGAGTTTTCGCCGGATTGAATGTGTTCATTCGCCAGGTCGTATTTGGTTTTCAGGTTTTTTTCGAGCTCGGCCAGCAAGGTGGCAATGTCCATCGACAACAACGGCATATTGAGTTGCTTAAGAATCTCATCTTTGTGCTCGGCCCAGTATTCAGCATCAATCAATTCATCGTCCAGGGTACGATAGCTGATGCTGTCTTTGATAAAGACAGTGTTGTTGGCAATACCTTGTTTGATCTGGTGATAAACCATGCATTCGTAGCGGTCGCCATCCACCAGTTTGACTACTTTTTGACCGTCAACTTTTACTTTGAGAGTGAGAAGCTTTTTTAGCGATTGGGGAAAAAAGTTCAAGGGCACATCTTGATACGGATAGTCCCGAAATGATTGGCCGCCGCTCAGGTGTTTTCTTAAAAACGCAATCGCCTGCGTCAACCCCTCATGCGTGCAAGAAAAATCCAACACCTTGAATAAGGGGCGAATATTCTTTTTAATGGTCAATGCCTGTTGCGTATAGTATTGCCAGCGGTAAAAGTCTCGATCCAGATTAGGCTTTTTAAAATCATCCAGGAATTGTTTGTAATCGGCCATGGGAACCACCTCAAAGGCTTTGGCTCTCACTTGTTCATCAGGAATACGGTTATCAATATTGATGGCTAACACCTGGCAGGCCTGATTTCGCAGTTTTGTATCGACGTTTGTCAGCAACTCAATTTTTGAGCGTTGATAATCTTCGGCGTCATCGGCATATTTGTTCATCTTCTGGATTAAGCTGGTCACCAGAGAATCATTGATTTTAAGAAACCGGCGATGAACGTAGCAAAGCAAATACAACCGGGTCAGGTTTTTATCGGTAAAGCGCCTGAGTTTCTGGATGGTGTAAAATTCCGCCAGATTCGCATAGTAGATAATATTCTGCTCTGATAGCCCCAGTTTTGGCATCAGCAGCCGGGACTGCTGGTAAATGCCGAGGATCAGTTGTTGTTTGGTCACGCTATTTTTGATTTCCGTGGTGCTGAAATTTTTCTGATCTTTTTTGAGTAACGTGAGGTTATAAAACAGCTCGTCGTTTTGTAACAACTTATCCAATTGCGCACGGAGTGCTTTATCGGCATCGGTGTACAGCTTATTGACCAACCGGTTGCGTTCTTCCTGAAGCGCGGTCGAAACAATATCCTGGAAGGTTGAATACGCCGGTCTGATCACATTTTGTTGTTGGCAGTAGATCAGCAAGCCTTCCAACACGAATTTAGCCAGCGAGTGACGTTTGACCAGTACCTTGGCTTCTTTGAGTAATTGGGTCTGAAGGCCGGTATTGGCCTCTTTCAAACCGAATTTACGCATCACTTCACAGCGGTTCCGGTAGTGATGATTTTTCGATACCTGTTTTTTAGGAAAGGGTTCTTCCGGAAAATACAGTTGCATAATAAACGCCGTATCCGCCTTCACCCTTTGGAAGCTGAACAAGAAGAAATAATTGACGGCACGGTAATAACCAAGCTGCAAGATATAGTCAACTTTACGGGCGATGTTGTTTTCAAGGCTATCGAGTATGGCTATGTCATCGGCATCGAGGGAGAACAGAAATGACCGTTCTTCATCATCCAGCGAGGGTATCGCATAAAGCGAGTTGATTTCGTCCTGGGTTAATATGTTCAGTCGTGCCATGCTGTTTTGTATCGTTGCTGATGGTTGTTATGGCACGAAATATTCCGGGCGGCCATTTTGTCGCTGTTCCTCTTAATAGCCCCTTTGGTAATACCAGTCTCTGAAAAATAGAGCTTTGGCAAATCTAGTCTATCAATAGACCTTGGTCTAGTGAGGGAGTCGGCAACCGCCATAAAATCCTACCAATAGATACGGTTTAGATTTATGATAGACACACTATCACAATATCTTAAATCCTAGTGAGCGAAAAATGATCATCGGCTATGCCAGAACATCAACCACCGATCAAATCGCCGGCCTTGAAGCACAGTTAAAAGAACTGGAAGCCGCTCAGTGCAAAAAAATCTTTCAGGAGCAGGTATCATCCGTTGCCTTTCGATCTCAACTTGAAGCGGCATTGGAATTTGCGCGCGAAGGTGATGTACTGGTGGCCACTAAGCTTGACCGTCTTGCCCGATCAGTGGCCGATCTCATGATGCTTATTCAGACCTTAGAGAAAAAATCAGTGGGTTTGCGCATCCTTAATCTGGGTATGGATACGCAAACCCCAACCGGCAAGCTGATGCTAACCGTCTTGGGTGGTGTCGCCCAATTCGAACGAGAAATAATGCTAGAACGGCAGCGGGAGGGCGTTGCGAAAGCCAAGGTAGCCGGGAAGTATAAAGGCCGAAAACCTTTGGCAGATGAGCTACGTCGAGAAGTTGTTAGCCTCGCAGCAGGCGGCATGGCAAAAACTCACATTGCCCGCCAACTTAAAATTGGTGAAGCTTCCGTCTATCGAATCATCTCGGCCACCAAAAAAGGTAATTGATCTCGAACACAAAGAGTCGTTACTAACTTTCTGGGGTGAACAGAGAAAACGGAAAAAATCGTACGCCAAAAACAAATCTGTCAGATTGGATAAACTGATGTATGCCGATACATTCCAAAAGCAGCGCTATTCATAAAATTATCTGGCCTTTTTGTTGTCAACTGTAATACTAGGTGCTATATTTAATCCATAAAAATAGCGAGGCAAACAAGCAGGGCAAGCGTGCGAATATTCAAAAACAAGGCGTTCACACGATTTGCTAAAAAATCAGGAATAGACGATGCCAGCCTCTGCAAGGCAGTCAGAGATGCCGAAAATGGATTGCTGGATGCTGATTTGGGCGGCGGCGTCATTAAACAACGTGTCGCCCGCAGCGGTGGCGGCAAATCTGGCGGGTTCCGCACCCTGATCTTGTTCCGCATCGGCTTACTGGCGTTCTTTGTGCATGGTTTCGCCAAAAATGAACAGGCCAACATAGATGACGATGAACTGGTCGCTTTGCGGAAATTGGCGGCTGTTATGCTGGAGTATGACGTAGCGGCACTGAACTGCGCATTGGCCAACAAGACATTGATAGAGGTGATCTGCGTTGAGCGCCCAGCTTAACCTTCCGCAAACCAGCGTCGTGCTGGTTTTTAAAGGTTATTTTTTATCCATGCTGTTTTTTGATAAAAGCTCAACCAGCCCGCCGGACTGTTTCCGGCAGACGAC
>Ga0172373_10004902_pt1 | contig 18633 bp, 16 predicted proteins | sample Lak10m_2_FD_114546 | JGI IMG/M metagenome (GOLD analysis project Ga0172373, IMG submission 114546) | Freshwater microbial communities from Kabuno Bay, South-Kivu, Congo - kab_092012_10m | ecosystem: Environmental > Aquatic > Freshwater > Lake | place: Democratic Republic of the Congo...
ATCCAGCCCGACCAGCATGTGATGGTCTCCGTGGGCAACAACAGCAGCACTCCCGCGGCGGCGCCGAACCCGGCCCCCACTGGGCCAGCGACGGCCACCGAGACTCCAGCCCCAGAGAGCACGCCATGAACAACGCCATGCAGCAACCGATGATCGCCCCCTCGATCCTCTCCGCCGACTTCACCCGGCTGGGTGAGGAGATCGCCGCTGTGGAAAAGGGTGGCGCCGAGGTGATCCACATCGACGTCATGGATGGCCACTTCGTGCCGAATATAACCATCGGCCCCCTGGTGGTGCGAGCGGCCCGCCAGGTGACCAGGCTGCCGCTCGACGTCCACCTGATGATCGAAAACCCCGACCGCTACCTCGACGCCTTTGCCGAGGCAGGGGCGGACTGGATTACCGTGCATGTTGAAACCGGCTACCATCTGCACCGCACCGTGCGCCGCATCCGCGACCTGGGCAAGAAGTCCGGCGTGGTATTGAACCCAGCCACCCCGCTGGCCAGCCTCGACTATATCCTGGAAGAAGTGGACCTGGTGATGCTGATGAGCGTCAACCCCGGCTTTGGCGGGCAGTCATTCATCGCCTCGGCCATCGACAAGGTGCGGGCCTTGAAGGCAATAATCGACCAGCGTGGTCTGGCGGTGGGCATCGAGGTGGATGGCGGCATCACTCCGGCCACCATCGGGCAGGTTTTCGCGGCTGGGGCCAATATCTTCGTGGCCGGTTCGGCGGTCTTTGGCAAGGCGGATTACGCCAAGGAGATCGCGGCGATGAAAGCAGCCTGCAAGGGCCGTTAGCGGCGGCGACGATCGGTTCTACAATGTTCTACAATCTCCCTGGATAAGCACCCAGCGGCAGCGCCGGTTCCGGCGCCACCTCCCCTTCCGGCGTTCCCCGCCACAAGGCACTCGGGCTCCGCCTTTTCGCCTCCACCCCCACGGTAATGGTGCGGCTCGTGCGGCGGCCAAAGGCATCGCTGGCCGTTACCTGCACCACTGGCTGCGGTGCCGTCTCACGGCTGAAGAACGAAGGCATGACAAAGGCCACGGCGGAAGAACTCTGGTTCATCGGCTCCAGCATGACGGCCGTGCCGCCCACCTGCTCCCACTTGAAGGTCAGCGCCTCCGGGGTCGCGCTGCGGGTGGCGCGCGCATCGAGCACCACGGTGGCCCCGATCTGGTAATTTGCGGCCAGCGGCTTCAATACCAACTCCGGCGCACGACCGCCTGGCACTACCTGCACCAGCAGCTTCCGCATCGGCGAGGAAACCCCGGCCTTATGGAAGCGATAATGGATCGTTTCGGTGCCACTGAAATAGCGCTGCGACTGATAGCGGTGCCGCGACGGCCCCATGCCGGTCAGTTCGCCGCCCCTGAGCCCGCCCGCGATGACATCGACTTGCACCTTGTCGCTGTAAGCGGAACGGTTCGCCTTCTTCCACACCTTCTGCCAATCGATGATAATCGCTTGGCCACTGGTGGTGGTCAATGCCACATCCAGCGCCTTGACCACGGGCTTCGCAGGCTTGGCCGCCTTCTTGGCTTCTTCCTTCTTGGCCTCCGCCTGCTGGCGCATATCGCGGCCAACGATGCGGATGCGGCCCGGCGGGCTCGCGTCCTTGCCGTCGGCCGCCAGGAACTCGACCGTATCCTCGCCCGGGAAATCCGGATTGGGCAGATAGGTCAGATTGGGCAGGTCGCCGGAGAGACGGCCATGTTCCGGCGGCTTGACGATCTCGAACTGGAGCTTGTCATGGTCGGCATCCTGGGCCGTGAGGTTGATCACCGCCGTGTTGCTCGCCTCGTCGAGGGAAACCTCCGCGTCTTTGACGCTGGGCGGATGATTGGCCGGCGCCGCGGTGGCGGCCGGTTTTTGTTCCGCCACCGCAGGCAGCGGTGGCGGTGGGGGTAGCGTTTTGGGCCGGGTCATAAAGTAGTATGCCCCACCACCTAGCGCCAACAGAACGACAACAGCGATGCCCAGGGTGGATTTACTGATTGAGGATGACATGGCGGTAGATGGTTTCCCCCCCCCTTTGGTTCCAGTTGTTTCCTCACTGGCGGCCAGCAGGGCGGTGAGATCTTCCTGCTGGGCGCCCGTATTGGCGAAAATATCCTCGTCGGCGATAGCGGCCTTGGCGGCCGGGGCCGTTTTCGCGGCCGACGCGCCGCCTTCGTCCGGGATGTCCGGGATGCTGTCATCAAAGTCGAAGGCATCGGCGGCGAAGCCGGAATCATCCAGGGTAAATTTGTCGCTGGCGGCACCCCCATCGTGCAGCACATCGGAAAAGGTGATGGTCTCGGCCCCCGGTTCATCGGCGGCAATGCCCTTGGTGGCGGCCGCAGTGGCAACGGTGGCGTTATCAACACCCGCCCCCATGCCGATGGAACCGAAAAGTTCGTCCATCTCCTCCTGGCTTGGCGCCTCTTCACCTTCGGTCAACGGCGATTCCTTGGCCGGTGACGGGCTGGCGAACAGGTTGTCGATGTCGGACTGATCGATCCCTTCCCCGCTGGCCGGGGCCGGGGCAACGGGAGCCGCCTCGCCACCGAGGAGTTCATCGATCCCGGACTGCGTGAGGTCGTCCCCAACCTCGGCCTCGGCGGCCGGGGCTGGTTCCGGCGCCGCCGGGGTGGGGCTCACATTGCCAAAGAGCGAATCGATGTCGGACTGATCCAGTTCCAGCGAACTATCCTCGCTGGCCGGGGCGCTGGCCGCCGGCGGCGTACCACCGCCCCAAAGGGAATCACTGTCGGACTGGTCCAGTTCGCCGCCAACAGCCGCGTCGGCGCCGCCTGCTTCCTCGTCAAGGTCGGCCAACCAGTCGTCGATCTCGCCAGTGCCTTTTGTTTCTTCCGCCATGCGCAAGTCCGCCAATAAGGGGGTGGCTCGTCTTACAAGGTCACATAACTATGCAGAGCACGATAAATCGGCTCGGACATTTCCACGGTCACCACATAGGACCGCCAGTCGCCCCGGCTGTTCTGGCCGCTCATGTGGATGCGCAGATAGCCATCCACCTCCTGGAGCAGGCCGCGCAGCCGCTGTTCCGTGGCGGCATTGGCCGGCACCGGTTGGGCCACCGCCTCGTTGTTGATCCCGGCGCTCATCTGGTCGGCCAGGGTGGCGCCCAGCAGGGTCACCCGCTTGCCGTTGGGGAACTCGCCCAGCACCACGAAGGGCTCTACCGCCACCGGCGAGGCGCCAAAAAAGTTGTAAAAGCGCTCCATGGCGTCATCGCAAACCATTGCCACCACGTTGGTCAGCGAGGCATAGTTGCTGGCCGGCGGCTCCGGTGGGGCCACCGCGGGCTCGCCGCTCACCCCTTCCATGGCGGCGGCCGCTGCCGCCCACCCCATGCCCACCACCACGGCAAAAAGGCAGGCCGCGGCGAATCGTGTCAGCTCTTTCGTTGTCATGGCCTCAATGCTCCTTATTTTTGCACGCCCTTAACGGCAATCTTGAAGGGCGCCTCTCCCTGGTAAAAAAGACCGAGCAACTCACGGTTGAGCGGCAGGCCATAGCGCCAACTGGTCTTTACCTGGCCATCCTTCAGGGCCACCAACCGGCCTTGGACGATCAGGGTCTTGCGGGTGTTGGAAAAGGTGGTGACCACCACATAGTCGAGTTCCGGGGCATGGTTGGCCAACTCGGCAATGTTGCGGGACATGACGAACTCACCGGTCTGCGGCACGATGCTGATCTCCTTGGAAAGGCGCAGCTCGGTCACCTTGAGCCCACGGTCGGCCAGATCGGTGAGCAGATACTCGCCCATGATCCGGCCAAACTCACTCTCGCGCTTGAGGTCGGAGAGGGGCACAGCCGAAACCACCGCGACCTTGGCGGTGAAATTACGCTCCCCCTCTTCCTTCAGCTCATAATAGACCTTGCCGGCAATCTCCTTGGAGATTTCCGAGAGCAGGGTCTCGGTGCCGAGGGACTTGGAGGTGTCCGGCATGTATTGGAAGACCCGTTGGTTGGTCGGCACGCGTTGCGACAGAGCCGCCGGGGCCGGCTGACCCTTGGCCTCAGGCGCAGCCTCCTGGGCTGGCGGCGCGACATTCTGCACGACATTGACATTCACGTTGGGTTGGCGGCCCTCTTCGGCGGCCGTGCTCTTTGGGGCCGTCTCGGACGCCTCGTTCGTCGCCGTCTTGCTCGCGCAGGCGACGCTGCCGATGCCGAACAGCAACCCCATGCATCCCACCAACACCTGCACACGGTATCCTTTCATCGCTTTCTTCCTCCCTGAACTGATCCTGCCCGCATTTGAAGTTTTCCTAAGGAAGGAGAAGCCGCTCCCCTTGCCCCCTGCATTGTATCACACCGAACTGGCTACAACTCCAACCGCTTCATATAGATTGGCTCGCTCTTGCGCGTGGCGAGCGAGGCGCTATCGGCCAGCAGCAGATTGGCCACCTTGTTTTTCGGGATAATGGCCGTGGCCGAGGCGAGCAGCACCGCGGTGCGGTTATCCATGATCCGGGCGTTGACGATGACCTGTTCGCCGGTCACGGTGTAAGTGCCGGTAAGCATGGCTGCGGCGGCCGCATCCCCCCGAAGCTCCGCCGGGTCACGGGACAGTCCGAACTCACCGCGCTTTTCCTGGACCTGAACGCTGGTGCCCTTGCGCAACTCCACCACGGTATAGCCCTGCTGCTGCAATTCGCCCATCAACTGCTCGGCGACGTAGCGACCCAATGAGGAGGTGCGGGATAATTTTTTGAGATCGACAAAGGTGCAGACGATGAGGCCGCCGGCAAGATCGCCGTTTTCCGGGTCGGCATCGCGCAGGCTGGCAAAAAGGCCGGAGGCCAGATCTTGGACTTGGGCGTGCAAATCAGCGGCCTCGTTCACCGGGGGCGGGGGCGGCTGGGCAACCGGGGGCTTGGGGGTATCGAAGAAAAATGCCGGGGCCGGCCGGGGGACAACAAAAAACATGGCCAGCAAACCACAACAGATCAAGCCGCGCCACCAACCGTGGTGCGGAACCCGCTTTGCGCGCAAATGCATCCTCTTCCTCCTCTCTCTTCGTGCCGGACCCCAGCCACGCACCACTGCCATCTCCAAAGGCAGAGGCACAAAACCTATGGGGCTTTGTCCATTTTCATCGGTATAACCGCTGAAGCTCTTTAAACAAATTTTCGCCCCGCCAGTGAACGCCCGCCAGTGGCGCGGCAAACGAAAAAGCATGTCATCCTGCCCGCGCCGTGCTATATCTTCGACCGTAAAATGCCACCTGCACGCCACGATGACCATGCTGGACAAAAAAAGCCTGCTCAATGAAGAGCTGTTGCTCGTCAGGGACTCGGGCGAGATCCCGGAGATCGCCTTCCACGGCGCGCTCCACTATCTCACCGCCGATCCGGAAGGGCCGAGAATCACGCTCGCCGCCGCGGAGATTCGGCGGCTGGAGGAACAGGTTATTGCCCGCTACCGGGAGATCCTGCTGCGCGACCTCGACCCGGCCAACCGCGATCTCCGCCTCTATCGCGGCATCCGGCGCTGCATCTACAACTGGGAACGGTTGGGGAAATTCCGCGCTCGGCAGGGGCTGCCGTGCGACAAGGCCCTGCGCCAGGAAATCGCTACGGCCCTCTCCGCCTTTCTCCACAACGAGGCCGTGGAGGTGCGGGAGGGGGTGCGGGCGTCGTCGGTCAATTGCACCGCGCCGGAATTGGCCGCCATGTGCGAGGCGCTCGCCGTCGTTCCGGCGGCCCTGCCCGCGGGCTGGGAAAAGCTCTGCCTATGAACCCGTTCTGATTTTGTCCAAAAGGCCGGTGGTGGAAAAATTCTCCACCAGCGGGATGGAAAGCACCCGGCCGCCGGCAGCCAGCACCTCGGGCGCGCCAACGATCTTCTCCACCGGCCAGTCGCCGCCCTTGACCAGCACATCGGGCATCAGGGTGGTGATAAGTTGCCGCGGCGTTTCTTCATCAAAAATCACCACGAAATCGACACAGCCCAAGGCGGCCAGCACCCGGGCCCGGCTTTGCTCATGATTCACCGGCCGCTCGCCGCCCTTGCCCAGGGCGCGCACCGAACGGTCGGAGTTGCAACCAACGATCAGACAATCCCCCTCCTTGCGCGCCGCCTCCAGATAGGTTACGTGGCCCTGGTGGAGGATGTCGAAACAGCCGTTGGTGAAGACCACTCGCCGGCCCACCCCCCTGTAACGCGCCACGGTCTCGGCCAGTCCGGCCAGCTCGATTATCTTGTCCCGGTCATGATGGCAATGGGGCGTTACCCCGACCGTGCGGAAACGCTGCCGGGCCTCGGCGATCCTGCCCAGCTCCAGCTCGACCAGCACCGCCTCCGGCCCTCCCCTTGCCTGGGCGAGTACACAACCCTCGGGGCCGATCACCATGGAGTGGCCGGCAAACCCGGTCTGGCCAATGGTGCCGCAGGTATTGCAGGCCACGACAAAACATTGGTTCTCGATGGCGCGCGCCGCCAGCAGGGCACGCCAGTGGGCAAGGCGGGCCGCGGGCCACTCGGCGGAAACCACCAGCAGGCTGGCGCCTTGGGCCACGTGGTATCGGGCCAATTCGGGGAAGCGGAGATCATAACAGACCAGCCCGCCGATGAGGCCCAGCCCGGTTACAATCGGCTGCGGATCGTCGCCCGCCACGAAATGGGCATCCTCGGCCATGGGCGCAAAGAGCCGCTGCTTGCGGTACTGGCCGCAGACACCATCCGGCCCGACAATGTACAGGGTGTTGTGGAGGGTGGTGCCGCTCTCGGTGGAGAGCGCCTCGGGCAACGAGCCAGCCAGATGGATGTTATAACGTTTGGCCTCCGCCGCCAGTTCGCGCAACAGGCGCGGGGTCTCGACGGCGAGCATCGCGAGGCGGTCATAGGCAAAGCCCGTGGCCCACAGTTCGGGCAGCACCAAGATGCCGGGGCCAACGGGATTGAGCCGGGCCAAGCCGTCCCGCACCGCCATCAGGTTGGCCTCGCTCTTGCCGAGCGCCACCGGGAATTACAGAAACCCGGCAGCACATGACTGCGACAGGCCTTCCCCTTTGTTCATGCCGCGCGCCTCGCCTGTACTCCCTGGTTGGTCCGCTTGCCCAGCTCCCGCTCCGCCACCCTCAATTCCAGCGCCAGGGCGTGGGCGCTGCCGAGCGGCAGCAAAAACTCCTCGCGCAACACCTCGCCCGGATGGATTGGACGCCTCTTGTTTTTCGGATTCATGCCTGGCCTCTTCCGCTAATGATAATCGGCGATCTCGACATCCGTGGCTTCACCCTCCGCAAAACGGAAACAGCGTCGCTCCTGCGTTGGCTCTACTCAGGCCGCCAGCGCCTCGCGGACCTTGATCGCCAGTTCCTGGATGGAAAAGGGCTTCTGCAGGAACAGCACGCCGTTCTCCAGCATGCCGCGGTGGGCGATGACATCCGCGGTGTAGCCGGACATGAAGAGGCAGCGCAACGCCGGCTTGACCGCCATAAGCCGCGCCGCCAGCTCGCGGCCGTTCATCTCCGGCATCACCACGTCGGTGATGCAGAGAGCGATCTCGCTGGCATGCTCCCCGACCAGGCGCATGGCCTCGGCCACCGTATTCGCGGCCAGCACCGTATAGCCCAATCGCTCAAGCATCGACCGGCCCAGGTTGAGGATCATCTCCTCGTCCTCCACCAGCAAGACCGTTTCGGTGCCGCCCGGTGGCGCCGAAACTTCAGCCGCTTCGGGGCGGGAAACATCGTCGGCCGCGCAACGCGGCAGGTAAATCTTGAAGGTGGTGCCCTGCCCCGGTTCACTATAGACGTTGATGAAGCCATCATTCTGTTTGACAACGCCATACACCGTGGCCAACCCCAGGCCGGTGCCCTTGCCCGATACCTTGGTGGTGAAAAACGGCTCGAAGAGCTGCGCCCTGGTTTCCTTATCCATGCCGCAGCCATCGTCGCTCACCGCCAGCATCACGTATTCGCCAGGGCTGAAGTCGGGATGCTCGGCGCAGTATGCCTCATCGAACAGGGCGTTCTCGGTGCCGATGGTGACCTTACCCACCGTGGCGATGGCGTCGCGGGCATTGACCAGCAGGTTGGCCAGGATTTGATCGAGTTGGGAGGGATCGATCTTCACCGGCCACAGTTCCAAGGCCGGCACCCAGGCCAGATCAATGTCCTCGCCCACCAGCCGCCGCAGCATCTTAAGCATGCCGCTCACGGTTTCGTTGAGGTCGAGGACCTTGGGGTTGGCGGGCTGCCGGCGGGCAAAAGCGAGCAACTGCCGGGTCAGATCGGCGGAGCGCTTGGCGGCCTTGCGGATCTCCTCGATATTCTCGACCAGAGGGCTGTCGGCCGGGACCATGGCCCGGGACAGCTCGGTGTAGCCCAAAATAGCCTGGAGCATGTTGTTGAAATCGTGGGCCACGCCGCCAGCCAAGCGGCCCACCGCTTCCATCTTCTGGGCCTGGAGGAGCTGGGCCCGCAACACCTCCTGTTTCTCCTCCGCCTCCTTGCGTTCGGTGATGTCGAGGCAGTGGCCGATATAGCCCAGGAAATTCGCCTGGCTGTCATAGCGCGGGGTGCCGCTATCGACGATCCAGCGATAGACGCCATCGTGGCGCCGCAGACGGTAGGTCATGGTGAATTTTTCCCGACGGTCGAAGGCGCGCACATAGGCGGCCAGGCAGCCGGAAAAATCATCGGGGTGCACGCCCTCGGCCCAGCCGTTGCCCAACTCCTGCTCCAGCGTGCGGCCGGTGAACTCAAGCCAGGGCCGGTTGAAGTAGTCGCAGAGCTTGTCCGGGGTCGAGGTCCAGATGAGGGCCTGGCCCGAGTCCGCCAGGGTGCGGAAGCGGAGTTCGCTTTCCTTGAGCGCCAGCTCGGCCCGGCGCTGCTCGGTGACGTCGTGGGCCAGCACCACCTCCGCCCTTCTGCCGGCAAACTCCAGGGTGTGGGAGGTGATTTCCACCTCGATCAGGGTGCCGTCCTTTTTCCGGTGGCGCCAGAGACCCGCCTCGTCGATGCCCTCGGTCACGGCTGCGATATTGACCAGCAGGCGGTCCACATCCTCGGCCGGCCGGATGTCGGCAATGGTCATACGGAGAAATTCCTCCTGCGAATAGCCGTAGTTCCGCACCGCCGCGTCGTTGACCGCCAGGAAAGCGAGGCTCTCCAGGTCATAAACCCACATGGGCTGCGGGTTGCTCTCAAAGAGTTGGCGATAGCGGTTCTCGCTCGCGCGTAGGGCCGCTTCCGCCCGGTACAACTCGTGATAATACGCCTTGACGCCGCGCTGCCAGACCACCAGCATGACCGCCGCGCCGGCAAGCAGCAGGGTCGCCAGCGCCAGGAGGATGAGGGTTTGCTGCTGGCGCCATTCAGCCAGGGCCTCGGCCTCGTCGATCTTGGCCACCATGAACCATGGCGAATCCGGCACCGGCCCCACCGCCGCCAACACCCGCACCCCGCGATAATCAACGCCATCCGTCAGTCCACTCTTTCCTAAAACCGCCTGCACGGCCGGCACCTCGCGCCGACTCAAGGGCAGGCGTAATTTGAGCGCCGAGTTGGGCCGATAGCGCAGGTCGTTCAGGTAAAGAATGCTGTCGCCCTCCCGCCTTAGGAGTAGGGTCTCGGCCGTCCGGCTGGCGACCGGCCAGCTCTGGAGCATGGGGGAGAGGAAGAGATTCAACTCGCGCCGCATCACCACCGCGCCCAGCGGAGGGCCCTCGGCCTTGTTGTGGTCAAAGATGGGGGCGATGACATCCAGGTGGGGCGGCAGGGTGCCGGGGCCGAGATGGAGGTCGCTCAAGGCCGGCTGCCTACTCTTGAAGGCTTTCGCCATGACCGCCAGCGACTCCTCGTGCAGCTTGCCGGTAATGCCGGAAAGACTGAACCGGACCGCGCCACCCGGATCGACCAGGAAGACATCCTGATAGCCAAGGCGCTTGCTGATGGCCCGGGAACGGCCGCGCAGCCTTTCGCTGGCCTCCTCCGAGCCGGCCAGCATGGCAGGGAAATTCTCGATAAAGAAAGGGCCTTCCATGATGAAGGCGGCTTCCGCCAGCCGCTCCTTGCGCCACTGGACAAGCTGGTCGATCTTGAGCCGGCCGACCACCGCCAGGTTCTCCGCCACCGCGTGGCGATGGTATGCCTCCTGGCCCCGATAGAGCCAGAAACCACCGGCAAATATCCCAACCAAGACCACGCCCACCAGGGCAAGCAAGACGCGGGGCACGGCGGGCGGCGGTGTTGCGTGGTCGCGGCGTGGTGCTTTTCCGTTCATGGTCCATGCCTCACGTCAGATGGTGCTGGTTGCTCCCCTTTGACCCAAGGTAGCGGAAATATCCGCGGCACACAATTCTTTTCGCCCAGCGGCCTGCCGGTAACGGCGCAACCAGAATGCGCAAAAGGAGTGCTTGACAGCAGACCCGATCCTGCTATCCTTTGAGTCGCTTTTTCCGGCTGCCCCGAACCCATGCGATGATACGCCACCCATGAAGACGATCACCTTTCTGCCCGACAATCTCACCGTCCACGCCGAGGAGGGCGAAAACCTGCTCGCCGCGGCGGCCAAAGCCGGCATCTTCATCCAGGCCTCCTGCGGCGGCGACGGCGTCTGCGGCAAGTGCAAGGTCAAACTGGAGGCGGGCGAGCTGCGCTCCGACCGCGCCAACCTCAAGGCCGGGGAATTCGACCAAGGGATGCGGCTGGCCTGTCAATCCACGATAACGGGCGACATCACTGTCCGTATCCCGGAGCAGCTGAGCAAGAACGGCAGGTCCCTCAAGGCCAAGCCCAAGACCACCCGCGCCATCTCGGCCCGGTCGCTGGACCATCTCATCGGCTCCTGGCAAGTGGCGCCGCCGGTGGAAAAACGGTTCCTGAAGCTCGATGCACCCACGCTGGAAGACAATGTGCCCGATCTGCAACGGCTGATGCGGGCCATCAAGCAAAAGTGCCACGACTGCGCCGAGCCCACCTACGACCACCCGGAACTTCTGATGGAGCTGCCCTTCACCCTGCGCGAGGCGGGCTGGGAATGCACGGTGATCATGCTGCGCGGTAAAAGGGCCGAGGAACCGGACCGCATCATCGCCGTGGAGCCGGGCGACACCACCGGCCAGCTCTACGGCCTGGCAGTGGACATCGGCACCACCACGGTCTGCGGCGTGCTGATCAACCTCAACTCCGGCGAGGTGATCGCCGAGGCTTCCGCCTACAACGACCAAATCGGTTGCGGCGAGGATGTCATCTCCCGCATCATTTACTCCCAGCGGCCCGGCGGCTTGAAGGCCCTGCAGGAGAAGGTGGTCCACACCATCAACGCGGTGCTCGACTCGGTCTGCACCAAGGTGCTGATCAGCCCGAGCGATATCAGCTACATCATGGCGGCGGGCAACACCATCATGAGCCACCTGCTGCTGGGGCTGAACCCCAAGTACCTGCGCGAATCACCCTACGTGCCGACGTGCAGCCACTTCCCGCTGACCCGCGCCGCCTCCCTGGGCATCCACGCCCACCCCTCGGTCCGCCTCTTCCTCTATCCGGCGGTGGCCAGTTACGTGGGCGGCGACATCATCTCCGGGGTACACGCCTGCCAGATGTACAAAAGCCCCGAACTCACCCTTTTCATCGACATCGGCACCAACGGCGAGATCGTGGTGGGCAACGAGGAATGGATGGTCTGCGCCGCCTGCTCCGCCGGCCCGGCCTTCGAGGGCGGTGGCATCCGCCACGGCATGCGCGCCAACGCCGGGGCCATCGAAAATTTCCACATCCACCCCGAAACGCTGGAGCCGATGATAATCACCATCGACCGCATCAAGCCGTGCGGCATCTGCGGCTCCGGCCTCATCGCCATCGTGGCCGAATTGCTGGAGGCCGGAGTCATCGACCAGCAGGGCAAGTTCAACCGCAACCTCGACCACCCCCGCATCCGCGAAGGGGCCGACGGCTTCGAGTACGTGCTGGCCTGGGCCAAGGAGACCCTTATGGGCGAGGACATCGCCATCACCGAGGTGGACCTCGACAACCTGATCCGGGCCAAGGGCGCCATGTACGCGGGCTACGTCACCCTGCTCGAATCGGTGGGCATGACGTTTGCCGACCTCGACCGGGTGATCATGGCCGGCAACTTCGGGGCCTACATCGACCTCGAACAGGCGATCTGCATCGGCCTCCTGCCCGACATCGACCGGGAAAAGTTCTACTATCTCGGCAACGGCTCCATGCTCGGCTGCCAGATCAGCCTCACCGACCACGTCCGCTTCCGCGAACGCATGCTCGTCAGCTCGCTCATTACCAACATGGAACTCTCGGAAAGCGCCCAGTTCATGAACCACTACATGGCCTCGCTCTTCCTGCCCCACACCGACATGGCCCTCTTCCCCACCGTGCAGGCGAAGCTGCCGGAACAACGCGGGTAACCGCGCCACCGGGGCCATGGAGATCACCCCCGACCTCTCGCTCTGCCTCGCTTACAGCGGCAGCCCGGAACGGCTGCACGGCTTTCTGGCATCCTTGGCCGCAACCGCCGCCCCGGTGGCCTATGAAGCCATCGTGGTCTACCGCGCCAGCACGCCACCGCCAGCCGAAGTATTCCGCACCTTCCCGGCCGTGCTTTTTTTCGAGGAACAGGATGATGCCACCCCGGCCGCAGCCCTGAATCAGGCCCTGCGTCTGGCCACCGGCCGTTATCTTTCGCTGTGGCGTGACTCCATCCTCCTCCAACCCCAAACCCTCTATCGGCTGCTGACCATGCTCGACGACCGGCCAGAGATCGGGGCCGCAGCCCCGCGGTTGACCGACATGGCTGGCACCACCTTGGCCAGCGCCGGCCTCCTGCCCTCGCTATTCCGCCATCAGCCAGTGGGCCAGCCTCCCGCCGAACAGGAAACGCCCACCCCCACGGCGTGGATCACCGACCAGGCGCTCATCTTCCGCCGCGAGGTGATGGACGACATCGGCCCTCTGGACAGCGGCTTCCGCGCCTCTTTTGCCGATGCCGACTTCTGCCGCCGGGCAGCCCGCGACGGCTGGCGCCTGGCACTATTGCCAACCGCGGTGGCCGTCGACCACGCACCCATCAAAGGGCCATCACGACCCGCCGGCGACCTGGCACGCTTTCTCCTGCGCAAATGGCTGGCCAGCCCCACGGCCAACTGGTGATTGGGCTGGCAACGGCTGGGTAAAATTGCTCCACATCCGCCCAAAACATGGATAGAATGTATCCACCCACGCCAGCGGGACCATTCTGCCTGGTGTAATTTTTTCTTTTATCACGGCTGGTTAAACTTTTACCACCGCCCTGGCACGATGTGTGAAAAAGAGAGCGCTGTCCCTGTTTGGCAAACCATTCCCACCAACCACCAGGAGGAAACACCATGCACCGCATCATTTCGACCACTGCCCTGCTCCTCACCATCAGCCTCGGCACCGTTGCCTGGGCTGCCCCCAATTACGGCGCCATGACCAATGATGAGCTGGCCGCCAAGCGTGGGGCCATGCAGAGCGCCACCGCCGAGGAGCGCAACGCCTTCCAGAAGGAATGGCGGAACCGCCTGCAGAAAATGACCCCGGAAGAACACCAGAAGTACATGCGCAACCAGGACGTCGCCGGCAAGGCCCAGGGCATGGGGCCGGGCAGCGGCCCCATGAGCGAGGAAAAGCGCAAGGAGATGCAGAAACTCCAGGAAGAGCGCCAGGAAAGGCGCGAAGACCGTCAGGACGCGAGGCAAGAGCACAGAGAGGATCGGCAAGATACTCGCCAAGAACGTCGCGAGGAACGCCAGGAAACCAGGCAGGAGCGCCAAGACCAGGGCGGCATGATGGGCGGCCGTGGTGGAAGTGGCGCGGGTGGCGGCATAGGCCGTGGTGGCATGGGCGGCGGCCGCCGGTAATCGACCAATCAACCAGAAGAAGGTGAAACCATGGCGCTCGTCACCGCGACCGGGCTCGTAAAAACGTACACCATCGGCGAGGTCCGGGTGGAGGCGGTCCGGGGGGTGGATTTTTCCATTCCCCCCGGCGCCTTTGTCTCCTTTGTCGGGCCATCGGGCAGCGGCAAGTCGACCCTGCTCAACATGATCGGCTGCCTCGACCAACCCACCGGCGGCACGCTCACCGTGGCAGGCCAGGAGGTTCAGGGCCTGGTCCGCCGCGAGGCGGCGCGCTTCCGGGGCGAGACCATCGGCTTCATCTTCCAGGATTTCAACCTGATCCCGGTGCTCACCGTCTATGAAAACGTCGAGTACCCCCTGCGCATGGTGCAGTCGCGGCCCACAGCCGAGCGCCGCCAGCGGGTAATGGCCCTGCTCGATGCGGTGGGCATGGCGGACCAGGCGAACAAATACCCAGGCCAGATCTCCGGCGGCCAGAAGCAGCGGGTGGCCGTGGCCCGGGCCCTCATCACCAACGCCAAGCTGGTGCTGGCCGACGAGCCCACCGCCAACCTCGACCGCGACACCGCCGAACGGATCATCGAACTGATGAAAAAACTGCGCGACGAGTTCAAGACCACCTTTGTTTTCTCCACCCACGACCCGCGGGTGGTGCGGAACGCCGAAACCGTCTACACCCTGGAAGACGGCAAGCTCTCGCCCGCCAAGGAGGCCAGCCATGCGTGACATCCTCCGCCTTGCCGCCCTGAACCTCGCCCGCTACAAGCGCCGCACCGCGCTCACCGCCCTGCTCATCACCCTGGGCGTCACCGCCGTGCTGCTCTTCATCGCGGTGGCCGGCTCCTTCAAGGCCATGATGGTGGGCCAGATCACCGATTCCATGCTGGGCCACCTCCAGATCCACCGGGCGGGCTACGTGGCCGCGGTGGAGAATCTGCCCTTGAACCGCAACCTCAATGCCCAGCAACTCGCCCAGGTGGAGCAGGTCTTGGCCAAGGATCCGGCGGTGGCCAGCTATTCCCTGCGGATCAAGCTGGGCGCCATGTTCAGCAACTTCAACGAAACCACCAACATCCGCCTCAACGCGGTGGTGCCGGAGAAAGAGGCCGCCACCATGCCGCTGCTCACAAACCGGATCAGCGAGGGCAACAAGGCGGGGCTGGTTGGCCGCGGCGAGATCCTCATCCCCGAACTGCTGGCCAGGGGCATGCGGATCAAGGTGGGCGATACCATCGTCTTGGTGGCCACCAACAAGGAAGGTTCGGTCAATGGCCAGCCCTTTGTGGTGCGCGGGGTGCTCTCGGGCATCTCCGGCCCGGGGGGCCGCGACGGCGTCGTGCATCTCGATGACGCCAAGACCCTCTTGCGCATCGAGGGGGTCGAGGTGAGCGAGGTCGCGGTCCGCCTCCGCACCCTCAAAGACGTGCCGGCCACCACCAAGCGCCTCGCCGCCGCCCTGGCCGCCACCGGCCCCGACGGCCAGCCACTCTTCGAGGTGCATTCCTGGGAAAAGCTCACCCCCTTTGCCACCATCGCCCGGATGATCGACCTGATGACCATGTTCATCCGGGTCATGCTCATCGCCATCGTGCTGGTGAGCATCATGAACGTGATGATCATGGCGGTCTATGAGCGGATCAACGAAATCGGCACCATGGCTGCCATCGGCACCCAGCCGGGCAGCATCATGGCCCTCTTCGTCACCGAGGGCTTCCTGCTGGGCGTGCTCGGCATCGCCCTCGGCACGGTGATCAGCCTCCTTGCCGTCATCGGCCTCCGGGCCGCGCACATCACCTTTGCCTTTGGCATGCAGAGCGGCATTGCGCTCATGCCGGTGCTGACGCCCAAGGACATTGCCACCGTGGCGGTGCTGGTCATCATCATCGCCGTGGTCGCCAGCCTCCAACCGGCAGCCAAGGCGGCGAAGATGGATCCGATCACCGCCCTGCGCCACGTCTAATCAAGGAAAAAACCATGAAGCTCAGAACACTCTTGTTCCTGCTGCTCCTGCTCGCCCTGGCCGCGCCGGCCTGGGCCCTGGACGGCCAGGAGTTGCTCACCAAGGTGGACCGCAACCTCCAGCCCGAATCCTACGAGATGCACCGCAAGATCATCAACATCGAACCGAACGGCAGCAAGAAGGAGTATCTCCTCTACTCGGTGAAGAAAGGGCAGGACAAGGTGGTGGCCCTCTTCCTCGCGCCGGCCAGCGACAAGGGCCGCGCCACCCTGCGCCTCGGCGACAACATGTGGCTCTACATCCCCAACGTCGGGAAACCATTGCGCATCACCAGCCTGCAATCGGTGGTGGGCGGGGTCTTCAACAACGCCGACATCCTGCGCCTCGATTACAGCGCCGAATACAACGTGGCCGCCATGCAGGACAAGGGCGAGACCGTGCTGCTCGATCTCAAGGCCAAGTCCGGCAGCGTGGCCTACGACCGGCTCAAGATGACGGTGGACAGGAAGGCCCTGGTGCCGACGGTGCTCGAATGCTATGCGGTGAGCGGCATGCTGATCAAGACCCTCTACTTCAAGGAACTGAAGGACTTTGGCGACGGGGTCAAGCGGCCGTCGGTGGTCGAGACCGACAGCCCGCTCTACAAGGGGTATAAATCGGTGATGCTCTACGCCAAGATCAAGAAGCGCGAACTGGCGGATGAGGTCTTCACTCTCAACTACCTGCCGCGAGTTGAATCGCTGCGATGAGGACGATTGCCGCCGCCCTGCTCGGCCTGGCCCTGCTGGCGCCGCCGGCCATGGCGGAGGATTTCGCCTTCGACCCGGCCGAGTTGGAGGGCAATCAGCTGGCATGGGGCGGCTACGCCGAGTTCAAAGGGGAACACAGCGACCTCAACCAGCAGGGCGCCCTCCGCAATCTCCAGCTCTACCGGGAACCCCGCTCCACCCTCGACCGCGTCGCCGCCGCCTTGCAACTCGACGGTCGCCTCACCCACGGCATTGCGGCCCTCAAGTGGGTAGCCAAGGCCACCGCGGCCCAGGATGACCTGGCGTGGTATGACAATGCCGACCTCTACGAGGGTTTTCTCAGCCTCAAGCCGAACCCGAATCTGGTGGTGGACCTCGGCAAAAAGGTCTTCAAGTGGGGCAAGGGCTACGCCTGGAACCCGGTCGCCTTCATCGACCGTCCCAAAGACCCCAATGACCCGGAAGAGGCGCTGGAGGGATTCATCGGCGCCGGCTTTGACGCGATCCGCAGCTTGAGCGGCAGCCCGCTCCAGACCGTGGCCCTCACCCTCGTGGCCCTGCCGGTCTGGCAGGGGGTGAACGAGGAGTTCGGCGCCCGCGGCCAGGTGAATCTCGCGGCCAAGCTCTACTTCCTGCTTTACGATACGGACATCGACCTCATTGCCTACACCGGCAACAGCCGCTCCACCCGCTACGGCCTCGACTTCTCGCGCAACCTCACTTCGAGCCTCGAACTCCACGGCGAGGTTGCCCACACCCCGCGCCAGGCGACGCAACTGCTGGACGGAAACAGCCTGCTGACCACCGAGGTGGTGGCCGATACCAGCTGGCTCGTGGGGCTGCGCCACCTCACCGAGAGCGAACTGACCACCATTGTCGAGTTCTACCACAACGACGATGGCTACAGCGAAGCGGAGCAAAACCGCTTCTTCGCGCTGGTCGATGCCGGCATGGCCCAGTACGAATCAACCGGCGCCACCACCCTGCTCGGCCGCGCCGCCAATGTAAGCCAGCTCTACAGCCGCCCGCAAACCGGCCGCAATTACCTCTACGCCCGCCTGAGCCAGAAGGACCCCTTTGACATCCTCTACTTCAGCCCCGGCCTCACCGCCATCGTCAACCTCGACGACCAGAGCTGGTCGGTGGCGCCGGAGATGGTCTACACCGGCTTCACCAACTGGGAGGCCCGCCTCCGCTTCAACGTGGTCGGCGGTGACAGCAACAGCGAGTACGGCGAAAAGCTGAACCGCAACAAACTGGAACTCCGGCTCCGCTATTTTTTCTGACGCGCCGCCTGACTTTCCCCGCTTTTTCCGCCCCTCTCTCTTTGGTTGTTGACAACCTCCCTTTTTGCCGCTATTTTTGCGCGTTAATCGCTCAAGATTCCGGCGCAATCGAGCGGTCAGCACCTTGCAACCAATAAACATTACGGCCCCAGGGTCGGACCCATATTGCCAACGTCAACGATAAGGAGAAGAGGCATGTCCCAGAAGGTATTAGCCATTGCCGAGAGCATCAACATCATGGGCAAGCGCAGCGGCACCGCCATGAAGGAACGCAACCCCGCCCCGGTACAGGAGATGGCCAAGGAAGAGGCCGCCGCCGGCGCCTCCTATCTCGACCTCAACATCGGCCCGGCCCGCAAGGACGGCACCGAGCTGATGCCTTGGGTGGTGCAGACCGTGGAAGCGGTGACCGACATGCCCCTCTGCCTCGATACCACCAATACCGATGCCATGGCGGCCGGTTTTGCCGTGGTGAAGAACAAGGGCGCCGCCATCATGAACTCCATCTCCGCCCAGCCGGAACGGATGCAGAAGCTCATTCCGGTGGCCGCCGAGGCGGGCTGCAACGTCATCGCCCTCTTGTGGGGGCCGGACGGCATGCCGCGCGACTCCAACGAGCGCGCCGCCATGGCGGTGGATCTGATGATGGCCCTGGCCGAGGCCGGCATCCCCAATGAGAAAATGCTCTTTGATCCGATCGGCACCCCCATCACCCTGGGCGCGGACCAGATCGCCTCGGGCCTGGAGTTCATGAGCATGCTCCAGGAGATCGCC
>Ga0172373_10004903_pt1 | contig 18629 bp, 12 predicted proteins | sample Lak10m_2_FD_114546 | JGI IMG/M metagenome (GOLD analysis project Ga0172373, IMG submission 114546) | Freshwater microbial communities from Kabuno Bay, South-Kivu, Congo - kab_092012_10m | ecosystem: Environmental > Aquatic > Freshwater > Lake | place: Democratic Republic of the Congo...
CACCACGGCGCTGTACCTGAGGACAAATTCACCCAAATTCAATCAACTCATTTTTGAACCCATGATAAACGAAAACGAAGTTTTGTCAAAAGACCACCTTAAGGAAATCTTCACCGCCGAAAACTTCGGGCGTATGCTTGAGCGCATTGATAATGTGAATGAGATCATGGCTAAAGGCCGAGAAGAGGGTAGGGAAGAGGGCCGAGAAAAGGGTATAGCGCTCGGCATAGAGAAGGCCCGGACTCTTACTATCGGCACCTTTATGCTTAAAATACCTGACATGCCGGATGGGGAAGTCGCCAGCCTGTTCGATGTAACGGTTGAGTATGTAAGAAATCTTCGGGAGAAGATGAAGGCCGGGTAAGTTTCCTCCTTCGTCGGAATGACAGGATATACAGTCTAAAAAAAACAGGGTTATGTTGTCGGCAGTGCCGACAACATAACCCTGTTTCATAAAATAAAAACCGCCCGGTCATTCCGACTGTAAGGAGGAAACTCACGGTGTCTTCCGGTTTTGTTTTAAACGTTTTCCGGTGTTTTTTTCGCGTTTGTGAAACCGCAGAGTGACGCAGAGTATGACGCAGAGTTACGCAGAGAAAGATATTCTGCGGTTCGATATTCTGCGGTTTCCTCTGCGGTTTCCTCTGCGTAAAAAAAATCCCGGACTCTCCTTTGAGTGCCCGGGAAAAGACATTTAGTCGCTCCATTTATTCTTTATGGCGGATTAGAACATTTTCAGGATTATCTGCCAGCCGCAAATATAGGGATATTTTCGACCCGGAGAGGCAATTCCTGCTATGCCCTTATCCTTTTACTTCTTCAAATTCTACATCCTGCGCGCCACCTGCACCGCCGGTTTGTCCGCTGCGCGGACCGCCGGTAGCAGAATCATACGGATTTTCGGCCGTCTGACCACCGTTGGCAGCCTGCTGGGCAGCATATATATCCTGACTGGCAGCGTTCCAGGCTTCATTCAGTTCGTTGATCGCCGTGTCAATTCTGTCGAAGTCCTGTGCCTGTTGCGCAGCCTTCAACGTATTAACGGCTTTCTCTATATTTTCCTTGTGCTGAGGCGGAACTTTTTCTCCGAATTCCTGCAGTTGCTTCTCTGTCTGGAACACCAGCGCGTCCGCTTTGTTCAGTTTTTCGGCGCGGTCGCGCGACTGGCGGTCGGCTTCGGCGTTGGCTTCGGCTTCGGCCTTCATGCGGGCGATTTCTTCTTTGGAGAGACCCGTGCTGGCTTCGATGCGGATATTCTGCTGCTTGTTGGTGCCCTTGTCGAGTGCCACCACATTCAGGATACCGTTTGCATCAATATCGAAACTTACTTCAATTTGTGGCACACCACGCGGTGCGGGCGGGATGCCGTCGAGAATGAACCGGCCTACCGAGCGGTTGTCGCGGGCCATCGGACGTTCTCCCTGAAGGATATGAATTTCCACCTGCGGCTGGTTATCGCCTGCTGTTGAGTAGATCTTCGATTTCTTTGTCGGGATGGTGGTATTGGCTTCAATCACTACGTCGAAGATATTGCCCATGGTCTCGATACCGAGCGAGAGCGGGGTTACATCGAGCAGTACCATATCTTTTACACCGGCATTACCGGAAAGAATGGCACCCTGTACACCGGCACCGATGGCCACCACCTCGTCGGGGTTCACCGAGCGGTTAGGCTTCTTGCCGAAGAACTTTTCCACTTCCTCCTGTATGCGCGGGATACGCGTGGATCCACCCACGAGGATGACCTCGTCAATTTCGGATGCTTTCAGTCCGGCGTCGTTGAGTGCCTTGCGGCAGGGCTCAAGGGTACGCTGCACCAGACCGTCCACCATTTGTTCGAAGCGGGCGCGGGAGAGTTTCATCACGAGGTGCTTGGGTACTCCGTCCACCGCAGTGATGTAGGGCAGGTTGATTTCCGTCTCAGAACTGGCCGAAAGTTCGATTTTTGCCTTCTCTGCGGCCTCCTTGAGACGCTGCAGTGCCATGGCGTCCTTTCTGAGGTCCATATTTTCCTGGCGCTGGAATTCCTGTGCCAGCCATTCAATAATAACCTGGTCGAAGTCATCGCCACCGAGGTGCGTATCACCGTTCGTGGAGCGCACTTCAAATACACCGCCACCGAGTTCGAGGATGGAGATATCGAAAGTACCGCCACCAAGGTCATACACCGCAATTTTCACATCGCGGTCGCGCTTGTCGAGGCCATAAGCCAGCGCAGCAGCTGTAGGTTCGTTTACAATACGCTTTACATCGAGACCGGCGATAGCGCCTGCCTCTTTGGTAGCCTGACGCTGTGAATCGTTGAAGTAGGCTGGAACCGTTACAACGGCTTCAGTGACCGGTTCGCCGAGATAGTCTTCGGCTACTTTTTTCATTTTTTGCAGCACCATGGCACTGATTTCCTGCGGCGTGTAGAGACGACCGTCAATATCAACGCGGCAAGTGTCGTTATCGCCTTTTACGACCTTGTAGGCCACGCGATCTACTTCACTGACCGACTCGCTGAAGCGCATACCCATGAAGCGCTTGATGGATGAAACAGTGCGTTTGGGGTTGGTGATAGCCTGGCGTTTGGCAGGTGCGCCAATTTTACGCTCACCGTTGTCGAGAAAACCGACCACCGAAGGGGTGGTGCGTGCGCCCTCATCGTTGGCGATAACAATCGGTTCGTTACCGACCATAACGGAGACGCAGGAGTTGGTGGTGCCTAAGTCAATGCCTATAATTTTTCCCATGATTCTGGTTGAATTTCGTGGAAGGGTGATTTACTTGTTTGAGGAATAATCCTTTTGTTTTTCCTCTATAATCAACGATTGTGCCATTACAAAAGACCTGACGGATTGTCAGAAATAACCGACAGGCCGGTATCATAATGGCAGGAATTGACTATTCGGTATGGCAAAAAGACAGCAGCACCCTTCCGGTGCACTACCTGCGAATTTCCATCTCGCGGGCCTTCTCCGCCAGCCAGAGCCACTCAAATGCCTGTTTTTTCTCCCGCAACCGCTCCAGCAGGCGAGCCGAACGATCCTTGTCACCCTTCACAGAGGCAATAAACTGGGTAACCATATTCACAAACTCCATGTTTTTTTGCTTAATATGGTCAGGTATCATTTTATGGGATGTGCGGGAAAGGAACACCCTGAACGCATCCAGCCGGAATGGCAACAACTCATGATCCAGTTCATACATGCACTTGATTTCAAGTCGTTTGCCGGCAATCAGGTAATCTGTATAGGGCGAGGTATCGGGAATCTGCTCCAGACATTCTTCAAAACGGCCTGCTCCGAACAGGTAATAGGCCATATTAAGCCGGTAAATATCACGGGTCTCGTTCTCCCCTATTATTTCTTCGCGGTACTTCTCGATAAACCCGAGTGCCCAGTCGGGCTGCCGGGCCCGGGCTGCATACTCTGAAACAGCCAGATAGCGACTCGGGTGCAGTTTTCCTTCGTGATGCAGGAACCCTCTGTCCAGATTATCGCGGTACAGATTCGATAACACCTCGTATATCCCGTCAGCTTCAGGGTTGTCGAGCAAAATCATGACGCAAAAATTGCGCAAATAGGTATAAAACTGCTGCAGCGCATCTTTATCCATGTGGAGCTCGTACTGAAGCAGCATCTCGAACAGGCGCTGTGCATCGGAAGCCTCCAGATGATCCTTCAGAAGCATACCGTATATAGTGTATTGTATCCTGATCCTCGGCGATGCTTCCAGCACGTGATCCGGTATCGCATAGCCCTGAATATAGGTCTGCATACGCTCCGTAATCTCCAGGCTCGAAATGCGGCTCTGCAGCAGATACACATTGAGCAGCGGCAATTCGTTCAGGTGGCGGTGCGACTCGAGTGCATCGAGTACTCTGGGAATATTCAGATCGCCCTTTCGCTTGTTGTAAAGACTTTCGTGGTCAAAAATAGCGTGTTCCAGCAGAAACTGATGGTGAAAATAGTACTGATGGTGCTGTAAGGTATCCTTCTGCTGCTTTTCCAGGCGACCCAGTATATGTACCTGACGAGGCTCCAGTCCGCGCCGGCGCAGTACTTCCGACAGGTCATATTGCTGCTGGAACTCGTTCTCCTCGCGCAGGTAATACCGGGTGTGCATCACTGTCCGGACAAACTTCTGTGCGTCCACCATTACTTTTTCGAGCTTGCCGTCAACAGGTGTTTCATCAGGGAACAAATAGTGGTAGGCCTCTGCAGGGGGTAGCTCGGAATCAGGATTTTCTGACAGGTGTAAATGGCACCACTCCAGCAATGGCCATACATAGTTGCGCCGGGTACCGCCATTAAAAAGCGGAATAGCAGCGAACTCCCTGAGTTGCAGGCGTTCGGCGGGAGAAAGTACAGAAAGGAGTTCAAGCAACTGGGATTCTTTCATCGGAATTGGCGGTAATAAGGGGGCGGATGAGTACGGTTTTTTCGCGAAATATTCGGAAAAATAGTTTTCAGGCGGCAAGGACGGAATTTTGCAGCAATAATTCTCCTGAAATACGCCGCACATTCACGGGTATTTAGCATTTTCATCAAAACGAAGGAATGTTCCGGGTTATTTTAGAGCTTGTTCAGGATTCTCTGCCGTTGGCAAAAACAGGCTGATTTTTTGTCAGTTTTTGCGTTTTTGAAGGCGCATAGCTGGTGCTACGCAACTGAAAAAAGGTGAAAAATGGCGAAAAATGAGCCGTTTTTGACTCGGCGAGAGAATCCTGAACAAGCTCTTATGCCCGGTGGCTCCGGTGATGATGTCTGCGGCTATGGTGATGTTTGTCCTTCCTGCCCGATTTCAAACGCCTGACAAACTTTTCCAGTTCGACGGCGTGAAATACGACGAGCGCAAGCCCGATGCTGATGGCCAGTTCCTCCAGCGAGAGTGGCTGCGTTTTAAGTACATCGTTCATCAATGGCACATAAATAACTGCCATCTGCAGCGCAAATGTGGCCAGTACGGTGATAATAAGAGGACGGTTACTGAAAATACCTTTTTTGTACAGATAGGTCCTGTCGCTCCTGATTCCCATTACGTGGGCAAGCTGAGAGAGTGACAGTACAGTAAATACCATGGTCTGCCAGTGCTCCAGTCCCTCCCCCATGGCCCAGGCCTGCACGCCCAGCGTGACGCCGGCCATCAGGATGCCCATCCAGAGGATGTGAAAACCCACCCCGTCGGAGAACAGGCTTTCTTTGGGAGATCGCGGTGGTCTGTGCATGATATCGCGGTCGGCATGCTCCCCCGCGAGCGCGAGCGCAGGAAGACCATCCGTCACCAGATTAATCCAGAGTATATGAATGGGCAGCAGCGGAACCGGCATTCCAAGCAGCGGAGCCATAAAAATGGCCCAGATTTCTGCGCTGTTACAAGTCATGATATACTTCACAAACTTGCGGATATTGTCGAAAATCCTGCGACCTTCCCGCACGGCGCGTACGATAGTGGAGAAATTGTCGTCGAGCAGAATCAGGTGGGCTGCCTCCTTGCTGACATCGGTTCCGTTGATACCCATGGCTACACCGATGTTGGCGGCCTTCAGCGAGGGGGCATCGTTCACACCATCGCCGGTCATCGCTACATAGTGTCCTTTCTGCTGCAATGCCCTCACTATACGCAGTTTCTGATCGGGAGACACGCGCGCATAAACGGATATCTGTTCGGCGAGTTCCAGAAATGTTTCATCGTCCATATTCTGCAACTCGCGCCCGGTGGCGGTGAGCCCGCCCTCCGTCAGGATACCGATTTCCCGGGCGATGGCATTGGCGGTAGCCGGATGATCGCCTGTAATCATGACCGGTTTGATACCGGCAGAGCGACAAACGCGCACCGATTCTTTCACTTCCTCGCGGGCCGGATCAATCAGTCCGACCAAACCGGCCAGACTCAGATTTTTCTCGACCTCTGCGTAACTGAACGGTTCGGGCAGCTGGTCGGTTACCCTGCAGGCATAAGCCAGTACCCGCATCCCCTTTTCAGCCCATTCTTCCGACATGATGCGCAGAATTTCCCGGTCTGCCTCACCCGATAGTGCCTGGGCCACCGATTCTGCAGCTCCCTTCGTGACAATCAGAAATTTCCCGTCGGAATGGTGTACAGTAGTCATGCACTTGCGGTCGGAATCGAAAGGCAGTTCGGCTACACGCGGGTATTTTTCTCTTGTTTCTGTATATTTTCTGTAGGAATGGTCACTGATTACCCGGTTCACCAGCGCCAGTTCGGTTGATTCTCCGAAAGGTTCCTGTTCAAAATTGAACTGAATATCGTGATTGAGTGCCATTCCAAGATGTACAGCCGGCCATCCGGGTTCCATCCCGGGCGCGGGGTGTTCGTACAGCGCTGTCACTGTCATCCGGTTCTGCGTCAGGGTTCCGGTTTTGTCGCTGCATATATAGGTAACAGAGCCGAGCGTTTCCACTGCAGGAAGTTTCCTGACGAGGGCACTTTTCTGGGCCAGCCGGGAAGCGCCTCTCGAAAGTGCCACCGTGATCAGCGCAGGCAGTGCCTCCGGTATGGCCGCCACTGCCAGACTGACCGACAGCAGCAGAATACGGAAAGGATCCTCGCCTCTCAGTACGCCGGATATGAATAAAATCAGACAAATCAGCAGGATAATCCAGGAAAGACTCTTGCCAAAGCGCTCCATGCGCACCTGCAGGGGCGTGCGGGGCTCTTCCTCCTGCAACATACCTGCAATTTTGCCCAGTTCGGTTTTCATACCCGTTTCCACCACCATCCCGCGGGCGCGACCATTCACAATGAGTGTACCCTTGAAGAGCATATTCACCTGATCGCCGGGAGCTATATCGTCGCCGGCAAGCACATAGTTTTTCTTGTCGGCCGGCACCGATTCGCCGGTAAGCGAGGATTCATCGGCACGCAGCGCATGCGCTTCCATGAGCCGAATATCGGCAGGAACCACATTTCCGGCCTCGATGAGCACCACATCACCGGGTACCAGCTCGCGGGCAGGAAGCACGACAGGCTTTCCGTCGCGTATAACCTGCGTTTGTGAAACAGCCATCTTTTTCAGGGCATCCATGGCTTTTTCTGCCCTGAACTCCTGAAAAAAGCCCACCACAGCGTTCAGCAGAATAATAATCAGGATAATGACGGTGTCTGTCAGATCACCCATGAAACCCGAAAGCACCGCTGCAATCACCAGTACAAGTATCATGAAGTCGCGGAATTGTCCGAGAAAAAGCAGCCAGGGCGGCGTTTTTTTCTTTTCCTGCAACTCATTTACTCCATGGCGTATCAGGCGTTCTCTGGCTTTCAGCGAAGACAGCCCGTCAGACGATGACTTCAGGTCACGGATTACTTCCTCGGTAGTTTTATTGTAATGGCCGGGCATGAAATCACTATTTTTTGGGTTTTCCGAATTTGACCATAAAATCAACATACGGAATACCGATTACTACCTCTGATGCAATATCGGGGTTGTTGATAAATGCCAGATCAACAGCCATTTTTTCACCGAAGAACCGGATTCCGTAAGAAAACAGGGGATAATACAGATTGGCCGGAACAATCCAGTTTTCGGAAACCAGCGCAATTTTTTTCGACAACCTTGTCATGCCTGAAAAGGTGATGATCGGTCTGGATGAGAATTCATTGTCAATAACCCCCCACCCCAGTCCGACGGTGAAGTTTTTATCAACAGTTCCTCTGGTGACAACACCGTAGGCAATGCCAAAATTGCTGCGGTCGCCGATATCGCCCAGATTGGCGTACAGGATCCCGCCACCCAGGGATGTTTTGGGGCCCGTCTGGAAACCGACCTTGGGCGTAAGCACAAATGCCGGCGAGCCGTTGAAAAGTGTCAGCAATTCGATTCCTCCTCCGATGGAAAAGTAATCGGTTACGCCATAGTTGAACGAATTCAGAAACAGATAGGTGTTCTGATAGTATCCTTCACCCTTTTTGAGATTAAAAGCGGAAGGGCCGAACAGGTATCTGGTGGCATTCGGGTTCTCAAACCAGTACTCCCCTTTGTGGATGGAGGTGCTGCTGATAGTGGTTATCTCTTTGATCTGGCTCAGCGGCACACTGGCCTCCACGCCCGAAATGGTGGTGAGAGACAGTACCCCGTCGCCCCTGCTTTTGATTTTTCCGAGCAGAACGGTACCGTCGAGCATTTCAATCCTGACACTGGAGGTATCAGGTGTAACATCCTGAGCTACAGTTAATTCAGGCAGGATAAAGCAGCATACGAGCAGCAGTACCTGAATACGGGAAATTGCGTTTACAAAAGACAGAGCAGCCATCGCAGATACAGTTTAGTGCGTGCAAAATTGTGTGAAATAGATACACCATCATGAGACAATCGTCACCCGGTGCGATGATATTTGTTCGGAGGGGCTCACCAGCCAATCCCGTAATCCTCTCCGTGATTGCTGCTGCCACCCCAGAAACTGCCATTTTTCCGGTCGAAGTAAATGGCATTGACGGGTCCGCTGGTTCGGGGCCGGAACGACAGGCTGTAGCCCATCATACCCAGTTCTTTCCGCACCCAGGGCGGCGTGAGGTCGTTGAGAATGAGTGAACCGGGCTTTTTCTCATGGTCTCCAAAGCTGGAAAACATCTGGTTGGTAATGAATCCCGGCGACTCGCAGGCTTCCTGTACAGTCATATCAAACTCTACCATATTGAGAAAAAACTGGAGCAGGAGCTGATCCTGTTCATCTCCAGCCTGTTTGGCGAAGGAGAGATATGGCTTGCCGTCTTTCAGGGCCATGGAGGGCGTCAGGGTAACCCTCGGTCTTTTGCCGGGTGCCACCACATTGAACGGATTTTCCCGCTCGTCGAGCACAAAACTCTGCATGCGCTGGCTCATACCCACGCCTGTTTTGCCGGCTATACAGGCAGGTACCCAGCCTCCGCTGGGCGTTACGGATACTACCCAGCCCTCTTCGTCGGCAGCCTCTATCGAGGTGGTTCCGGCGGTAAAATCGCGGTAATACTGATCAGAAACAGGCGTAACAGGATCCGCGGCACCCCAGCTGTCAAGCAAATTCCGGAACGGATTCGTTTTGCCTTCGAAAGGATACGGATCGCCGGGAGCTGCGCCGGGATCATTTTTGTCAAACCGGATAAGTTTGCTGCGCTCGCGCGCGTATTCCTTTGAAAGCAGTCCGCGAATGGGTTCTTCGGGCGGAAAGTATGGGTCGCCGTAATAGAAATCGCGGTCGGCAAATGCCAGGTTCAGTGCCTGATAAACGGTATGCGTATATCTGGCGGAGTTATACCCCATTGATTTCAGGTCAAAATTCTCCAGTATATTGAGTGCCTGCAGCATCACCGGGCCCTGCGTCCATTGCTGCAGTTTGTACACATCAATGCCGCGGTAATTGACCGACAGCGGCGTTTCGATTTTCACCTGCCAGTTTGCCAGATCTTCACGGGTGATGAGTCCGCCCTGTTCGCGACATCCCCGCACGAATTCTTCCGCAATATCGCCGCGGTAAAAGCGGTCGTAAGCGGCATAGATTGCCTCTTTCCTGGATTTTCCCGATTTCAGGGCGTTCTGTTCGGCCTCCACCAGCTTCTGCAGGGTAAGGAGCAGATCGCGCTGGGCAAAAACTTCTCCGGGATACGGTGCCTCCCTCTTTTCACCCGGGTGCGTCAGGAATACTTTGGCAGAATAAGGCCATTGTTTGATCAAATCCTTCTCCCGCTCGATGGAATTTGCCGTCTGGGCCTCTATCGGATAGCCCTCCGCCATCTGCATGGCCGGGGCAAGCACCTCTTTCAGACTCATGGTGCCGTACTCGGCCAGCATGACGAACAGGCCTCCCGGAGTTCCGGGGGTCACAGCGGCCAGTGCACCGTACTGAGGCGGGTATTTCATCCCCTTTTCCCTGAAAAATTCCGGCGTTGCACCCGCAGGGGCCACTCCAAGTGCGTTTATACCAATAACCTGTCCGGTTTTCGGATTGTAAATCAGCGCCTGGGTCTCTCCGCCCCAGCTCAGCACATCCCACATGGTACAGGTGGCTGCCAGCATGGCGCAGGCTGCATCTACGGCATTACCACCCCTGATGAAAATCATGGAGCCGGCCGTGGCTGCCAGCGGCTTTCCGGTGATAGCCATCCAGTGCCTGCCGTGCAGCGGGGGCTTCTGGGTAGTTACCGGGAAAGTGTTGAATGATTGTGCTGTGAGCGCCGCCAGCGAGCAAAGCCAAATACCGAAAGTGACGATTTTTCTGACCATAGTTACCAGTTTTCATGGTAAAGATAGTCTATTCAGCAATGTCTGGTAATCGTCTTCGGTATCAATATCATGCATGCCGTCGGGGAAATCGAGTTTTGCGGTGGATTCCGACATTTCCCGGAGGAGTTTCCCGGCTCCTTTATCGCCCTGCAGCTGCCCGAGCGCCTGAAATACCGACCGGTGAAACAGTGCCGGTGTACCCGGAACTCCCGCGTACACGCACGCGGCGGCGGCAGTATTCAGTTCGTCTTGCAGCGAGAAAAGTTTCGAGATAATGCTTTCATCGAGCCGGGGCTGGTCACAGACCATGAACAGGAGTCCGTCGGTATCCGGATAAGCCTCCTCAAAAAACTCAATACCCTTTCTGACCGAGGATGCCATTCCGGAGGGCCACTCGTGATTAATAACCGCGTGTACGGTCAAACCCGACAAATGGGGCAGGATTTCATCGGAGAAGGCTCCGAGTATCACCGCAACGGGCCCTTTCCCGGAATTGAGCGCTGTGGTTACGGCCCGGGTAATCAGGTTGCTGTTGCCGAACGGAAGCAACTGTTTGGGGCGGCCAAGTCGTGCACTGCTGCCTGCCGCCAGGATGACGATACCGGGACAGTTTATTTTCAAAATACAGGGGAATTACCAGCCGGGAGTGGCTCTGTCGTGAATAACCGTTGATTTGTCTCTCAGATAACCACCCGGACGGTGATTGAACACGGCCTGAATTTCGGCAAGCATGCTCAGGGCAATCTCTTCGGGTGTTTCGGCGCCAATCTCGAGGCCGGTGGGACCGTACACCTTTTTCAGCAGGTCGGCGGGAATAAGCATTCCCTCGCTGCGCAGGTCGTCGAGCATTCGGTTCAGTTTCTTTTTCGGTCCAAGGACACCAATATAGGGTATATCCAGCGGGAGCAGTGCGCGCAGCATGGCCTTGTCGTACTGGAAATTATGCGACATCAGGATGAAAGCAGTGCGTTCGTCGGTGGCAATCTTGTCCAGTACCGCTTCCGGCTTACCCACCAGCACCTGACAGGCGGCAGCAAACCGGTCTTCTTTGGCGTGGGTACCGCGCCCGTCGGCAACATGCACCTCCCAGCCCAGCAGATCGGCCATTTTCACGACGGGAATCACATCATTTCCGGCGCCGGCCACCACCAGCGACACCGGTGGCTGCAGATATTCCACGAATATATTGGCGGTTCCGGCGGTCAGTTGCCGGGTGATAAAACGGGAAACGCCGGAGCGCAGAGAGAACAGGGCCTCCGCTTTCAGGTCGGGGAATTCAGCCTCCCGGGCAAATCTGACCATGCTGTCATTCATCAGCAGTAAAGTTCCGGGGTGATTATCCGCATAACGTTCAGGTAATGAAACAGTTACTATTACCGACGGGGTCCTTCCCGTTACCGATTTTCTGAGCAGTTCAACGGGATTGTCGGGATTTGTGTCATCAACGGGTTCGAAGAGCACCTGAATAATGCCGGCGCAACCGAGCTGAACGCCAATAACTGCATCCTCTTCATCCGTGGTATCGTACATCACAAGGCGGGGCGTTCCGCGGGTGATGGCGAGCAGGGCTTTGCGGAGGGCGTCTCCTTCGAGACATCCTCCGCTGATAGCGCCTGTCATCATTCCGTTTTCATCCACGAGCATGCGCGCGCCCGGGCGCCTGTACGAGGAGCCTTCCACATGCACCACGGTAGCCAGCAGTGCGCGGGTTCCGTTGGCACGGGCAGTATCGTAGGCAGCGACAATCTGCCGGATCTCTCTCGTTACAGACATCTGAAAAGGGTACACTCTGCGCGGGGCAGGTGCAGTTATTTTCTGTATTTCTTATCGTTACCCGGTTTGCGCGGGCGTTCCTGTCTTTCGATAGACGCCACTTCGAGAATCGAGGCAAAGCGTCCCTTTCTGGTCAGGGGCGTGTCACTGGTGGCAGGTTTGCTCTCCTGACGCTGCTGGGGCCGGGGTTGCTGGCGGGGTTCCTCGCGCCGGTTATTCGGAGCGTTGCGCTCCTGTGGACGCGGCCTGCGCTCTTCCCGCTGCGGGCGTTCCTCGCGTTGCGGGCGATCTTCCCGTTGTGGGCGTTCCTCGCGCTGCGGGCGTTCGGGACGTCTGTGTTGTTGCTGCGGACGGTCACCGTTGTTCCTGGCATGCGGGGCGGGCTTGTTGTGCTGTGGCTCGGGCTGTTGCTGCGAATTTTCCCTGTTTTCACCGGCAGGCTGGGGTTGTTCGGGGGCGGGTTTGCGGAGCGGTTGCGGCCTCTTGGGCAGCGGTTTGTGTTGTTTTTTCGGAGCGGGCTGACCGGGAGCGGGTACACTCAGGTCGGCGGCATAGGGGTGATCCGTCACGACGGGCACCACCTGACCGATCAGTTTTTGAATATCGCGAAGGTAAGGCACCTCTTCCGCCTCGCAGAAAGAGAACGCGATACCGCTGAGTCCGGCGCGACCGGTACGACCGATACGGTGCACGTAAGTTTCCGGGATATTGGGCAGATCGAAGTTGATTACATGCGACAGCTCGTCAATATCAATACCGCGGGCAGCGATATCGGTGGCCACCAGCACCCGGGTTTTACCGGACTTGAAGTTTGCCAGGGCAGTCTGTCGGGCGCTTTGCGATTTGTTACCGTGAATGGCCTCTGCTTTGACGCCTGCTTTTGTGAGATCTCCGGCCACCCTGTTGGCGCCGTGTTTGGTGCGGGTGAAGACCAGCGCCGAGCGGATGTCAGTATCTTTCAGCAGTTCGGCCAGCAGATGACGCTTGTTGGCCTTGTCCACGAAGTAAACAGACTGTTCAATCTTTTCTGCGGTAGAAGACACCGGAGTGACTTCCACCTTCATCGGATCAGTGAGAATAGAGTCGGCCAGTCCGGCAATTTCAGGCGGCATGGTAGCGGAGAAAAACAGCGTCTGGCGTTTTTCGGGCAGTTTGGCAATGACCCTTTTGACATCGTGGATAAAGCCCATATCGAGCATCCGGTCGGCTTCGTCGAGGACAAAAATTTCGATATCCTTGAGATTGATGAAGCCCTGATTCATGAGATCGAGGAGTCGGCCCGGTGTAGCGATGAGCACTTCGGTTCCCCGGCGGAGCGACTCTGTTTGCGGGTTCTGGTTGACGCCCCCGAAAATGACCAGGTTACGAATCTTCAGAAACTTGCCATAATCCTTGAAACTTTCTGCGATTTGAATGGCGAGTTCGCGGGTTGGCGTGAGAATGAGTGCGCGAATGGGTGTTTTGCCTTCATTCCGGGGCTGTCGCTCACTGAGGAGTTGGAGCATAGGCAAGGCGAAAGCGGCTGTTTTGCCGGTACCAGTCTGAGCGCAGCCGAGCAAATCCCGTTTGGCGAGCACAATAGGAATAGCCTGTTGTTGTATAGGAGTGGGTTGCTCGTAGCCCACAGACTCGAGCGCGCGCAGGAGCGGCTCGACGAGCGATAAATCTTTAAAATACATGCAGTTATGCAGTGTGTATCTGGTCTCGTGCGCGGCGGCTGCAATCGGGCAGCCTACATGGGGCAAAGTGAATTGGGAGCGGTGAACTGCGTCCGGCTAACTTCGGTGTCCAGGGCGGACAAATACCAGAAATGAAATTATTCGGTGCAAAGATAATACCTTTTTTGCAACTTATCGTAAAAAGGTACGACGGGGCACCAATCGGGTTACAGCCACCGCATCAGAATATCCGTTTGGAGGTCATTTCCGAGCATAAAACCGTGTGAATCGAAGGGTACAAAGCCCTGTTTTTCGTAGAACCGGATAGCCGGTTCATTTTTTTCCCACACACCCAGCCAGAGCCAGGGCAGGTTCAGTTCCTGCATGCGCGCACGGGCTTTTTCCATCAGCGCCTGTCCTGTTCCGGCGCCCTTGAATTCTTTCCGGACGTAAATACGTTCTATTTCGAGTGCTTCGGCGTAGCGGGAATCGGCACAGGCCGTTCCCTTGTTCAGTTTGAGGTATCCGGCGATTTCCCCGTTCACCCGGGCGAAGAAAAACTCGGAATCCGGATTTTCCAGTTCCCGCGACAGTTGTTCGGCACCGAGGTTGTGCTCCATGTAACGCTGCATATCTTCCGGCGTGTTAAAGCCGGCGAAAGTATCGAAAAATGTATCGCGGCTGATTTGCTGAAGTTCGGACAGTTCAGCGGGAAGCACGCGGGAGACAGTGAAGTGAGGGTCGTTAATCTTCATAATCTGTGAATATTGTTCATGATGGAATAACGAAAGTAACTCTTCCTCTATTACTAAGATTGTTCAGGATTCTCTGCCGTTTTTGACTCGGCGAGAGAATCCTGAACAAGCTCTAAACCAGGCTTCGGCGCTATATGCACCCGAACCGATAAGTATTTCTTTTACCTCCACAGAGATTTGTTATTTTTCTGTGTAACATCTCCGCAGACATCTGCGTAACATCTGCGCGAAAAACAGTAGTAAATTAGAGACTCAGGATGCACAGTTTAAATCAGCGCTCCGGGTATTCTGCAAAGCCGTTACCCTTCGGATTCATCGGGACGAAAACCCGCTGACATTTCCCGATACTCTTTGGGGGTAAAACCGGTAGCCGATTTGAAATTTCGATGAAAAGACTGCCGGCTTCCGAAACCGGTTTTTCCCAGAATCTCTGTAATTGTGATGTCCGGATGATCAGCCAGCAGCCTCCTTGCCTCATTGACCCGGAAGTTGTTGACCAGATTGGGAAAAGAGGTTTTTCCCACTTCGCTCAAAGCCCGGGAAACATACCGCTGCCTTCTGTTCATCATTTCACACATTTGCTGCAGTGAAAACGCAGGATTGAGATAGAGTTTTTCGCTTTCTATCCGCCTGAGAACAGCAATGTACAGGTTTGACAGGTTGATGTTTTCCTCTCCGGTACTGTCTGCATCGGCATCATCGTCCTGCAATGTATCCTGATGCAGACTTTTCATGGAAATCGCAGCATTATTGGCCAATTCTACGTTCATCCGGTACAAGGTTCTCATCGTCCTGCGCAACCGGATGTACTGTGATGCTATGATACCAATGGCCAGGGCGGCGGCCAGCAATGTAAGCAGCGACAGAATCAACTGCCTGTTTCTGAGCGATATACCCTCCTCCAGCATATCTTTTTGCCGCGTTAATGTCTTTACCTCATGAATGGTCTGGAATTCTGTATTCACTATCCGTGCATTTTCCTGGGCCGACTCATCCAGCATTGTTTTGTACGCTTCCAGTACCTTTTTTACTCCCTCAAAATTGCCGGAGCGGGCCTGCAGCAACAGTTCCGCTTCCCTGATATCCCGCAGGTGATCTGTTCGGCCGGTTTTCTGTGCCAGCTCCCGCGATTTTTCCAGGTTCGCCGCAGCAGCTTCCAGGTCGCCTCCGGATTCAATTTCGCACTGTCCCAAAAGCCGGTATGCCACCGACAACGCCTCCAGAAACCCTTTTTTTTCACAAAAAGCGATGTTATCCAGCAACAACTGGCGCGATTCATTGAAATTTTTCTGGCTGTTATGCAATTCAGCGATATTATTGGTGGTAATGGCTACGTAATACTCGTCATTAACCAGCCTGTACAACGCCAGCGATTTGTTCAGATTTTCTTCTGCAATCCGGGGGTTTGCCGGAAAATAACAGGTAGCAATGTTGTTGAGAATATTGCCCATAGTCAGCGTATCCCGCCTGGCCGAGTAATAGGCATAGGTTTTATTGAGTATCTCAACCGCTTTTTCGTCATCTTTCATCCGGTGACTGAGAATCCCCAGATTGAGCCAGATACCCGCTATGGATACTGAATCCTTGATTTGTTCGGAGAATTCGAGTGCCTTCCGGTACTTTTGTGATGCTTCAGCGAACCTGTACTGCTTCTCAAAAATAATCGCCGAATTCACCAGACTGGCCAGCGATTGTTTTGGAAGAATTTTCCGCTGGTTATGCTGAAGCGATTTGTTGTAGTAATCCAGCGCGAGATTCAGCTTGCCCTGATACAGATTACTCGTGCCCAGCTGAAAATACGTCAGCACATACAGTGAATCATCCGTGAGCTGTTGCGAGGTGATTTCCTCCAGTATTTCTCTGTAAACAGAATCGGCCTCAACAGGCTTCGCGGGCATCAGTACAGCTGCCTCTTTTATTCTGGACAGATAGCTGTACTGCCCTTCAACGGGCAGGTAACTGCACAGCAGTACCGCAATAATTATTATCGGACGAGTTATCATATTGTAAAAGTAATGACAAAGCCATCATTTTGGCAAAAAAATTATTGGATTAATAAAATAGTAATGACTGTACAGTAAAATATTTGGCCTGCTGCTGACGGGCTGTATCCCGCAGAGTTGCACAGAGAGTTAACCTCAGAGTCGCGCAGAGGAAACCGCAGAGTTACGCAGAGGTAACCGCAGAGTTACGCAGAGAGGAAACCGCAGAGTTACGCAGTGTGTCTCAAAGAATCTTTCTCTGCGTAACTCTGCGTCATACTCTGCGAAACTCTGCGGTTACCTCTCTCTATGCCTGAGTATCTCTGGCCCTTTGCTGATACTCCGACGGCGTAAAACCGGTAGCTGTCTTGAAATTTCGGTTGAAGCTCTGCCGGCTTCCGAAACCGGTTTTTTCCATCAGCTCGATGACCGTGATATCCGGGTTATTGGCGATAAGCCTCCTCGCCTCGTTGATCCGGAAGTTATTCACCAGATTCGGGAAAGATACCTTCCCGATTTCACCCAATGCCTGAGAAACATACCGCGGGCTTCTGTTTATCAGCTCACCCAGCTCCTGCAGCGAAAATACAGGATCGAGATACAGTTTGTCGCGCTCTATACGCCGGAGTGTTTCAGTGTACAGGTTTGACAAGCTGATACGCTCCTCTCCGTTATTCTCGTCACTGTCATCGGATACCGTGTCCGAATTCAGGCTTCCCGTCGAAATAACCGCATTATTGGCCAGTTCGACGTTCATCCGGTACATGGTTTTCATCGTCCTGCGCAACCGGATGTGCTGTGATGCTATAATGCCAACGGCCAGAACTGCGGCGAACAATGCAAGCAAGGACAGTACCAACTGCCTGTTTCTGAGCGATATACCCTCCTCCAGCAAATCTTTCTGCTGTGTTATTTTCTTTACTTCGTATATTGTCTGAAATTCTGAATTCAGGATTCGCGCACTTTCCTGGGCCAGTTCGTCATTCATTAATTTGTAGTCCTCGAGCACTTTTTTAACTCCCTCAAAATTACCGGCCCGGGCCTGCAACAACAGTTCAGCCTCCCTGATATCCCTCAGGTAGTCCTTTCTGCCGGTTTTGTTGGCCAGCTCACGCGATTTTTCGAGGCTCGTGGCCGCCGCAACAAGATCACCCCCCGATTCAATTTCGCATTGCCCCGAAAGCCGGTGTGCTGCCGAGAGCGCCTCCAGGAATCCTTTTTCCTCACACAGACTGATGTTCTCCTGCAAGAGCTGCCTCGCTTCGGTGTAGTTATGCTGCCTTATTTTCAACTCAACCAGATTATTGACAGTAACCGAAGCATGGTAGTAGTTGTTAATTTGCCTTAAAAGTTCGAGCGATTTCGTTAGATTCTTTTCAGTAGTCTGGAGTTGACCGGGATAATAACAGGTCGCAATGTTGTTCAGGGTATTAGCCATCTGCACTGTATCACGCCTCACAGAGTAGTAGATGTATAATTTATTCAGAATTTCAATGGCTCTTTCGTCATCCTTCATGTGGTGACTGAGTGTTCCCAGATTGAACCAGATGGCGGCTATGGTAGTAGAGTCTCCGTTTTCTTCGGTGAATTCCAGCGCCTTGTAATGGGCCTGTGATGCCTCTTCATACCTGTGCTGTTTTTCAAGTGCAATGGCCTTGTTGGCCAGACAGTTCATATTTTCCCCGGGAAGTATATTTTCCCGGTTGTGATAAAGCGACTTGTTGTAAAAATCAAGTGCCAGATTGAGCTTGCCCTGATACATGTTGCTGTTACCCAGCAGAGAATAGGTCAGCACGAAAAGAGAGTCATTCGAGGGTTGCTTTGCACCAATCTCTTCGAGTATTATTTTGCACAGGGAATCGGTTTGTACAGCCTTTGAAGGCAGTAAAGCTGCGGCATCTTTCAGTCTGGAAACATAGGCAGACTGCCCCTTGGCAATCAGACTGCTACACAACAGCAGCGCAAAAATGAATGTGTGTTTACAACGATGCATGGATTTTTTATTACCGCTAACAAACTTGAAAACCGGAAAAATACCCGGAATGGACTGTCAGGATTATTTTGAAAGAAACGCTGTCCGAAAATACGGCCAGTCTGTTTCCTGGAAAAATGAAGCACAGCGATGTACAGGTACTTTAGAGCTTGTTCAGGATTCTCTCGCCGAGTCAAAAACGGCTCATTTTTCGCCATTTTTCACCTTTTTTCAGTTGCGTAGCACCGGCTATGCGCCTTCAAAAACGCAAAAACTGACAAAAAA
>Ga0172373_10004904_pt1 | contig 18625 bp, 26 predicted proteins | sample Lak10m_2_FD_114546 | JGI IMG/M metagenome (GOLD analysis project Ga0172373, IMG submission 114546) | Freshwater microbial communities from Kabuno Bay, South-Kivu, Congo - kab_092012_10m | ecosystem: Environmental > Aquatic > Freshwater > Lake | place: Democratic Republic of the Congo...
CACCTGACCGGTCCGATTCTCGACGAGCTCGCGGGCAGTGATCAGGCCAGCATCAGTATCAATTAGCGTATCACCAGTCACGCAAGCCCAGCCTTCGTTCATGATCTTGGTCTGGATCTGCGGAATGAAGTACTTTGCCTCATCTCGAACAATATCGATTACATCTCGCTTCCAGTCCTCCATCTTTCCGTATTCTGAAATAAAACCCAGGACATCATGATCAGGCTCTAGAGGTATTTTATTGATATTGAATGACTTCCACGCGCCTGTTTTATCATCATTGATGAGCTTGATGTACTTTTCTTTCATCTCACGACGAGACAATTTTGGATAGAAGTACCTGTCAGTTTGAAACTGGATCGCGTGCGCAGCGTCAAGGACCTTCTCGACCTCCTCGATACCAATGTGGACGTCCTCCGTATATTCCTGAATGCGCTTCTTGGCATTGCGAAAGCGTTGAATTACGGTCTCAGGACGAGTGTCCTTAAACATCCTGTTGTTCTTAAAAAAGTCCGAGTGCCCCACGCAGTGTGCCATGATTAGGATCTGCAGGTAGGCGGGGTTCTCCTTCATCAGGTAGGCGATGGAGGGGTCCGAGTTGATGATGAGCTCGTAGGGAAGACCCTCCATGCCCAGGTTGTACAGCTGGTGGGTGCGCTCGAATGTCTTCCCAAAGCTCCAGTGGCCGTAGTGGGTGGGCAGGCCGTGGTAGGACATGTGGCCGATCATCGAGTAGTAGTCACACACCTCGTAGTGGATGGGAAACCAGTCGAGGCCCTCGGCCTTGGCGAGCTCGCAGATCCTCTCGTCGTACTCGGCCAGGAGCTCTGTGTTCCACTCGTCGGATGAGTTCTCCTTCATGATCGTACCTGCACTCTCTTCCCCAGGAGCTCCTGGAACGCCGGCCAGATATCGGCCTTTCCTGTGATCTCAACGCACTTAAAATTAGTGTCGATTATAGGTTGGTAGGTCTGCAGGAGCTTCTTTATTCCATCCCAGCCACCGCGCTCCTCCTTGGGCTCAATTTGGCAGTATCCAAAGAGCTGGCAGATCGACTTGAGCTGGGTGGCGAGCTCGATCGTCTTAGGATCGTCATCGGACCAGTTGTCGCCGTCTGAGCACTGAAAGCAGTAGATGTTCCACGAGGCTGGGTGGTACCTCTGTCCAATAATATCATGCACCTTTTGTAACCCAGAGGATACTTTTGTGCCGCCGCTCTCTCCCCGCTTAAAAAATCGATCCTCATCTACTTCATACGCATCAGTGTCGTGCGCTACAAATACGACCTCACAATTCTCGTACCGAGAATTGATGAAGTGATAGAGGAGAAAGTAGAAGCTTCTTGCGAGAAACTTCTTGGTCTGGGACATCGATCCTGAGATGTCCATCAGGAAGAATATCACCGCGTTTGAAGACTCACGGATGTCCTTCTTGACGTGACGATATCGAAGATCATTCTCGTGAAATGGGAATCTCTCCTCCTCTTCGGGAGTTGCATTGGGGTTGAGCTCGAGACCCTCCTGCTTGCGGCGCAGCTCCGTGGCCTTCATCCGCTTGATGCGATTGATGGCGGTCTGCTTCTTGTCCAGCCTGGGACGGATGCCGTCATTTCGGTATCCATGACGCTTCCACTTCTCGCCGGTGATGTTCTTGATGCTCTTTCGTGCCAGATCAGGAAGCTCTAGGTCATTGAACAGATATTGGGTTAGTTCCTCGAGTGTTATTTCAACTTCGTAGAACTCAGTTCCCTTCTCGTTACTGCCCTTGCCTCCTTGGCCCTTCTGCGGCTTGTCTGCGTCTCCTACCTTCTGTCCCCGCTGGACGTCTTTTCCGGGTGCAGATCCCACCTTCTGATTCTTCTCATTCTCACCGTAGACAAATCTGTACTCTTTAATTCCCTTTACAGGGATATTGATCGTCTTCTTGCCGTCCTGCCCAATAATAGACTCCTCAGACACAATATTATGGATGCCTTCCTTGATGGCATCTTCTATTTTCTTCTTGTGTCTTCGACGATCCGAGGCTGATCTATCTGCTATCGTCTTGTGTTCCCGGAATATTGACATCTATACATAAGTATGGTCATCTTGATTCCAGGATAAACTAGATCACAAAACGAGATGCGCAACAGCCCACTTTAACGCAGGCTTTAAGAAAGTGGGAAGCTGCTTATAAGCTGCATAAGGATCAATCCATACCGCGCTATCATGCTCACAGTAGCCGTGTGCAGGGTTAGGCCTGATCACAGGATCCTGATCAGTGCTGCACATGTAAAATGTCAAATTTTCCATCTCAATACAGAGATCTTGACCCCACTCAAAGTCGACCAAGCTAATTCCCGCCTCTTCGAATGTCTCTCGGACTGCACACTCAAAAACAGACTCACCTGGATCCAGCCTTCCTTTTGGTAGATCAAGTGTGCCGTCAAAGTTGTTAAGAGCAAGGACTTTTACACCGTCATCAAAAGTCCTAAAAACGATCATGCCAGCACCGACTGGATAACTTCTTTTCATTTTAAGTCTTTCTTTGAAGAGCAATGAATCAGACTTGTAATTATTTTGTGAGAATCCTAGCCTCTCTTGAGACAACTATCAAAGTCAGGAGGAAACATTGACTTATTCTTGTTGTAAAAGCTCTCCCAGTTGGAATCAAGAATATAAGTCACTGCATGATCATCGACGCTTCGAATTGATCGACCCACAGACTGAACAATTGTTTTAGCGGTCTGAAGCGGGTACCACCACGTCCACTTGTGCATTCTCTTGCTCACCAGCTTATCTCCAAGGTATGGGTACGGAACCTTGCACACGATCTGGAATCGGGAAGCGTCCTGTCGAAGATCAACGCCCTCAGACATCGAGGGTGAGAGGAGAATTGTGGGATCCTTTGAGGCCATGTGCTTCGCCAGAACCTCGTCCCTGTCGTTTGTCTCGTGCATCAGGAGGCGCTTAGACTTGATGTGCTTCTTAATGTATGAGGCAATCTTGTAGGAGTGACAGTTATGAGCAACAACGCCTTCTACTACAAAATTGTGATTACCTGCTACTTCTATGTCGAACACTTCAGTGGGTTCGCTGTTATACGTAATTGACTTTATCTTCAAGAGATCCTCCGCTTTCTAAGTCAACAATATCTTGATTGTGCAGCAAGACTGTTTTACGATCTTTCTTAAAAGATTCCCACTTTAATTTTGAAACTTCGCTCTGCCAAAAACCTTTGACTTCAATCCAAATATCGAGATCTATAAGATAGAAGTCAGGTGTGTAAGTTTTATCGAGTTCTTCAAGGTAGAATACATCCGGTTCATATAGCCAGTCATACAGCTTTTCATTCAACCAAGACGCTACGCGTAACTCGTATGTTGATCTCAATGTTATGGACTTACCATTCGGTTCTCTAAATTTGATTAGAGTGCCTCTAGCGCTGCTTTTCATTCTTTCTTGAAATTCTGCTCTAAAATTTTCATTATTGCATAGTTTCTGCTTTATTGTTTGGCTCAACTTTTTTCTGGAAGATGAATTTGTCATGGGTGAAACGAACTTTGTCCGAAACCAAGAGTCAGGGTCTGCCCACTGATCTGTCAATCGATTTCTACAATACTCGCGCACCTCACCAGATCTAAGATGCGCTGTGGTCTTCTTTTGCCTCTCTTGTTTCTCTTGTCTTGTATATGTTGCCCAATCGACAGTTCTTGTACAAGAGTCACACAGCCATGGGTATTTTCTTTTCATTTGATTTCCCCTTGTCGTAATGGCAACCTTAGAACAGCTAGTGCAGTGGTATTCGAATCTACGTTTTTTCGAAAGAAGTCTATCCTTGAAGAATACTTTGAAAGTATCATGCTTGATGAAAACATCATTTACTAATACTGGATTAGGAATTTCATACGGCAGCTTATAGACCATGTCTATAAGTATAACCAAAAAGGATCAATCCATTGTCACATGTAATCACTTTATGTCGACAATATCATCTTCACGGGTCAAATTTTGAGCTTCGACCCATCCTCTGTTTCTAGTCAAAAACCTATGATCTGGGGTACATGTAATAGTCTTTCCATCTTCTAACTCAAGTGTTAGTGTAGGCTTAGTTCCCCTGTTCCAAAAGTTAGTTACTTCTTGCGCTTCAAACATCTTAGACTTTTCGTCATAAGACAAAACATATTCACCTGGTCGAACATCACGAAAAGCTTTTTGTCGCCCACTTGCCATTGTAACTTTCGAGTCTCCGTGGATGCAGTGGATGATGCCCTTCTCACTCTTGTGCTCCTCCATGATGCTTCGGATCGCCTCCACGAGCTTGGGGAGTGAGCTGTCGATTCCGCTTTGGGTCATGCTGCCAACGGGGAAGAAGAAGATCGGGCGGTTCTCCACCGGGAATGGGGAGGGCAGGCTGATAAAGGCCGCCTCCTCCTGCTTGATCCCCAGCGACTGGCAGAATGCGTCCTTGTTGAGAATGGTGGCAGACATCAGGACCACGCGCTCTCCGAGTCGGAACAGCATGGACTCAGCGAATGGTGCAACATCGATGGGCTTGAATGAGATCTTGCACATCGACTTTCCATCTGCCTCGATGAGCTCAAACACCCAGTTTTCAGCATCGTACACATCAACAAACTTGCGCAACTTCTCCTTGTGCCCCTTGAGGAGGTCGATCTGACGGGAGAGCGCAATGAAATCGTTAAGCTTTTCCTTGATGCCTGTGTACTTCTGCATCATTGACTCGACGTGCTTCACGTGAGACTCCACCTTAGGTAGATACGTCTCCTTAATCCAAGTGTGTGCCTGGTGCTGGGTCTTTGGCTTGAAGAAGTCCATCTTGAGAGCAGTGGTGCAGAACCTCTCGGACACCACGACCTCGATGAATTTGCTCAGCTCACCCTCTGTGTTGTGTGCCTCATCGATAATCAGTAGCTGCCGACGAGTGATCTTGCCCGAGTAGTTAGCCTCAGTGAGCAGGTATGGGAAGTTGGTGACAGAGGAGCTCGCATTGAGAAAGTCCTGCTTCTCAGCCTTATAGACGCATCCGATTGTGCACGCGTTCCAGAACTTGGACCCCTTCTCCTCAGCCTTCAGCTCCTTCTGTGAGTCTGAGCATGTGTTGTGCTTCTTGAACTTGCACTGATAATTGCTCGAGCTCTTGATGGATCGGAGGCCGATCTTGTGGAAGTCTCGAGTGTACTGGTCCTGCAAGATCTTCTGCGTGGTCACGAACCAGGCACCGGGATCAGACTTCGTTTCGAGGATGGGATCCTCCTGGGGAGAGTTTGTGGCACTAAATGCCCGGGAAATAGTAAGACCAATAGCGGACTTTCCCACGCCTGTCGGCAATTCTAGAACAGTAAACTTTTTTCCCGCACTGAGATTCTGGAGGCAGAACTCAATTGCCTCACGCTGCTGGTCTCTGATGTTCGAGTAGGGAAAGTACTTGCTGTAGTCTGTCATCGTCCTGTGTACCAAGTGGGGGTCTTGGCCCGCGGCTCCCACACCGCGAACCGGTTCTTGTATCGATTGTAGTACTGTCGGTAGGCCGACACAGCGTCGTTGGGAGCTGCTTTGCAGTCATCTGGGACGCATTGGGGATGGTCTGTTCTCGAGGATGATGGCAAGGATGGCACATGCTGAGAGAGCCACAGATGAACTCCTGTGGACTTGTGCACCTTGCCGTACCGCCGAGTGTACTCGTCGCACAGTGCCTGACCGAGCTGGGCGTGCCACTCGTAGTTGGCGGTGCTCTCCCGGGTCCACACGCTGCATGGGTGGTTGATGTGGGTCATGCTCCAGGGCGGCTGATCAGCTGTGGGCACCACCTGCCGAAGCCAGGCCTGCGCGTCCCGAACACGCTTGAAGTCAGAGATGCGTTTGTTGCGTGATGTCAGGTGTGAGAACCAGTGTGCCGTGCACAGCATCTGTGCGCTTTCAAGCAGGAGCTTCAATACGTGCTTATTACAGTGATACTCTGCAGCTTCAGTAGGCAGATCACTTAGAACAAATATGTTCATTCACCGTTCCAGGTTCGCACGGAGTGCGTTGGAGGGTTGATAGGATAGGGTTCTAAATTATTGTAGCTTCGTGCGGATAAATGTACACAAACGAAGTCAGATCACTTCATCGACGAGCCCGTACTCGAGGCACTTATCAGCATCGAGCCACAGGTCGTGCTTAAGGAGGTCCTCGAGGATCTCGTCGCTCATCTTTGCCTTTTCTCTGTACAGCGCCTTGATTCGGTTCATGAGACGCTGCTGATTCTCAAACTCATCCTTGAACTGCTCGTGTGTTCCCTCTACCATCATTGAAGACAGCTGGTGAATGAGCATAAATGAGTTCTTGTAGATGAATCTCCTATTGCCTGCAAGACTCATAAGGGTTGCAGCAGACGCTGCTGATCCATCAACATAAGTGTGAACAGGAGTCTTTGTGCTTAAAATCGTGTCCACCGCGGCAAGGCCTGAGAACAGATCGCCTCCGCCTGAGTGAATGTGCAGCTTTATTGGAAATGATGCGCCTCCGAATCGGATCGAAAGACACTGCATCTCGACATCAAGCGCACGCAGCATTCTATTTAAGTCAAGCACTGTTGACTCTGTAACGGGAGCGTAGAAGTATATCTTGTTTTCCTCAGAGACAACACCCTTGTCGGGCCCAGGTCCGGGGGGTCCACCCTCGTCGTCTGAGCTCACGATAGTGTCAAACTCAACATCGCTGATCTCTCTCGACGTGTTCATCTTTGCTCTTGATCTCTTTAAGCCTATGCGAAGTTTTCTCATATTTTTCTCTATGGTGAGAAGCGGGCAGACGGATTCGAACCGACGACAGACAGCTTGGAAGGCTGACGTTCTACCACTGAACTATGCCCGCTTTATCAAATAATAGACGTGTCTGTTTCTGCGTATTCTTGATCACACCTTAATGATTCTGTCACCCGCTCTAAGCATTTTCCATGTCTGAAAGGTTCCTGGGTCTTCCTTCATTTCCTCTTCGTGAATCTTAGCTCTCTTCTCTGACTCCTCATCACTAAACCACAGGTCACCTAATTTGTGAATTGGCAAGTATCTAATAAAAAGTTCCTCTCCTGCCTCAATATCTCTTGTTGTGGTGTACTGCAATGACTCATACTGGTAGTTAGGGCGCCAAGTGACATTGCACTCAACCTTGTGATTGTATATGCCACCATATCCTAGCGCAAATGCACAAAGTCCTTCCCTTCCCCACCCGAAAGGATACTCAGACATCTTGTGAACACTTCCGTTGTAAGAATTAAGTGTTGAAAATGTGTCCTTATGCACAAGTAAAACAGGCGCGCTCTCAATTAGAGTATTCTTCGAAATATTCTCAGTCGCGAAGCATCCCTTGCCCATTTTTTCCGTCATTTTTACTTGAACTCTAGGATCAACAAAATACTGTGGGAATTTTTCACGTGTGTCTGTAAAAAGCTTTAGATCGGACTTTTTATAGTATGAAATGACTTCTGACTCACTTGCAGGATCATCAGATGTCTCAATTATTACAGAACGTCTACCTATATTTTTATCACGTGTCTCACCAAGAAAGTCAAAGTCATCATCACTAGAATGTGACACTTCGCTCTTCTCTCTAAAAAATTTGCTCTTTTTTATCTGGCTCATTGATTCCTCACGATCACCTAGCAGTGGGCGACGCCTGAATAAAGCAGGTGGGTGTCTTTACTCTAACTGAGAACTTGTTCATTAGTCTCTCACTGAATTTTCTAGCTTCGAGAACTGATATGTGCTCAACAATTCTAACTTCTCCAGAAAAAACGTTGGATCCCACATCAACAAAATTTAATGAAGCGTGTGTGCTCTCCATTGACTCCAAAAGCCTTCCTTTGACTGCAGACAAGTCAATCTCACCATCTTTCATTAAATTCTTAAGGCTCGCAAGCATCTTTGATTCTGTAAGACCTTCTGTTTGAAGAAGATCTAGGCAGACAGCAGCAACTTCTGTCTTTTCTAGAATTTGCTCCACAAAGTCGACGTCTTCTCCGTCAAAAATGTCGCAGGAGACAAAATAAGAGATAGTGACACTCGTAGCGTCATCAATAGCATGTGATCTCACAAGCTCACTAGGTGATAAGTCAGTTGTAATTGTCAGCACTCAATTACAATTTTATCGAGCGCAGATGCTTGTAAAGTCAGTGTGTCATTTAGGGATTGTTTAGCGCTTTTCTGACGTATTCTATGTGCTGTCTCGCGAAGTGCTCTGCTTCCGCCTCAGTCGGAAAAACTCGAAGATAGCTGTTCAGATCGGGCCGACCGTCTACCTTTATGTCAACACAGTATCCATCCTGTGTTGGATAGATCTCAAAATCAGTCGCAACAGTTTGCCAGTACTGGTAGGGATCATTATCCCTTGTTCTAAAATTGTGCCCTATCTCCTCACGTATGAGGGCACGAAGCAGTTTTTCTACTCTATTACTCATTAGGGCTAAGTATGGCGACAAAGCGAGAACGGGCGACATGAGACGCCCGTTCTATTGACCCTATAAGATGATGCAGAGAGTGCTACTCGACCCTGATCTCATTTCTCTGACTTTTCTTAATAACTCTAGGCACTGTCAGAGTGAGAATTCCGGAGTCATATCTAGCGGTGATGTCCTCAGTGTTGCATCCCTCGGGAAGCTTCCAGGAACGCGCAAAGCCCGTATATGAGTACTCTCGCGTGAGATACTTGCTCTTTGATTCTGCCTCCGTCGTGCTCTCCACAGACACGCTGAGGACATTTGCGTCTGTGTGAATCTTAAAATCACTTCTCGAGAGACCGGGCACTGCCATGTGTATATCGTATCCCGTGGTTGTCTCTTCAATATTTACCCTTGGCGTCTTGACAGGATGTCTCGTGCTAGCCGTAATATCTCCCGTGAGAGCGTCAAACAGAGATTCAAAATCATTAAAGACTCGATACGATGGGAAAAATCCGAGGTTTCCAAGTGTAGTCAAACTGCTCATTTTCTCCTTCTCCTTTGCTGGAGGCATCTCTCTGCCTCAGGAGGAAGATAATAACAGTGTGGGATTTGAAAACCCTCAAGCGTGCATTATTTTTATGCGCGGAGTATGATAAACTGAGGTGTAGGCCTTATGAAAAAGTCTCTAAACATTGGCGATCTTGTATCAGTTAATCCAAAAATCACTATTTTCTGGGGAAATTGTAATAAAAAGTCCTATCCTGACTTTAAAGCGACAAAGAGCCCCCATTCAAATGATCAATTTACTTCTATTATTGTGGGTCTAGACAGCTCACGTCTTTATGTTCAGATACTTTTTAATGAAAGCATCTTTTGGGTTGCATCAAAGAGTGTTAATAATATTACTTGATATTATTAAGATCATGAAGATGCTTGCTTCCAAGCATTTTCTGATGATCCGCTCTGAAGTGCAATTTGCGCTGTTTGCAAATCTTCTTGCATTTGCGCAATCACTTCACTTGCATCAGAATCAAGTCTATCTATTTGTAGACTGATCTGTTCCTTTTGTTCTTCTTCTATCGATGTTTCATTTGCTAACAGTTCAGAATCATATATGGCCTTTAAGACTGAATCCACATAGTTGAAAAGTGCCTGACCCTGTGAGCGAATAAGCTCATCAAACTTCGTATTTTTTAGCACTTTTAGCGATGATTCAACACCTTTGATTGAATTTATCGCATTCTTAATCAGCATCGCAGGACGACTGTCTTTAATTTCTTGGGGCGAGAGGCCACCATACTCATCGTATCCATCGCGTCCAGCCCATCCACCAAAAGCGGCACGTCCTAGAGTTTTTAGCATTGAATCAAGCCCACCCTTGACGTTGTCAAATATTCCCTCGTCAAGATTTACCGGTGATGTGCCTGATCGTCTAGACTCTAGCAATGTCTTAGAGATCGCAAGCTTTCTCTCAATAATTCTGATCTGAATCCTTTTTCTGAGAAGATTTGCATTTCTCTCAGACTCAATTTCCTCTATGGATTCACGTATAAGGGTTCTGAGCTGGTTGCGGCTTATCTTGGTCATTTAATTCTCCGGACTCCTATGGCTGTCATAAATATGCCGCTCTAGACGGAGCTTACTGCCTCAAAGTCCTCCTCGCATCCCACAAGCGTCTCACCGTCCCACAGGACGAGAATTTTCCCTTTCACAGACGAGCCTGTGAGGCAAGAAGAGTCGAGGACAATTCCTACAGCGTCAACACGCTTGGGTGCATCCCACCTCAAGAAGTTGCGAGAGCTTGTGGGGATAGACTTAAAAAATCCGCGGTATCCGATGTGGCTCGTCCGCTTGGAAACCCTAGCGGACCCTGTCAGGAGGACCACAAGATCTCCGGCTGCAAGAACTGATTTTGTGTCTGTTGTTCTCAATGTGATGTCTACTTTCATTACTTCAGTGTTAAAGTAGAATAGTTACTATTCATATGGTAAATAGCACACATCTTCGAGCTTTGATACGATACTACCTGAACGAGGGAGGATTAAAGCTTCCGCCCGAGCATCGAAAGGATATAACTCCTGAGATTGTTCTATCAGCTGCTAAAGTCTATGAGACATTCATGGAAGGATTTAACGTCTGGCTTATGCACAAAGGACTCCCGCCGGTAGAGCTCATTCGCCCAGTTGGTTCTTCCTCGCACGCAGGCGTGGATCACGCTGAGGGCAGAAAGGCTGTCTATGGGGACATCGACTACCTCGTCTCATTTCCTGTTGAGTACGAGGCAGATGATGATGTCGGTGCCAGGCGTGTTAAAGAGAAAGCGTCTTCTGAAATGTACATTAAGGAGATTGCGGCATACATCCGCTCCGAGAAGCCAGGGATGATTGATGCAGAGATGACTGTCAAATCAAATCCGTATATGGTGATTGTAAAAGTGGATGGAGTGGGACTTGTTCAGGTCGACACAATCATCACACACCCAGACTACAAGGAGTGGATGAAGGGTCGATACAACCCAGAGCGCGGTGTGAAGGGATATGTGACCGGTAACCTCTACAAGGCACTCGGTGACTACTTTACGATGACGATCGGGACCGAGGGTGTTCTTGTGCGGACGAAGGCGGGCAAGAGAGTGCCATCATCTGTCAGGGCAGGTGTCTCCTTCAGTCGAATTTCAAGTAATTTTAAGACATTTTTCAAGGACATTGCTGACTACATCATGGACGAAGCAGGAGAGCCAAATTACACTCCAGATCCAATTCTATTGCAGCGCCCCGGCATGAATCCTGACAATGTGACAGTGGATGACCTTGCAAGAGGAATTGTGGGTCTCGCTAGAACACTTTCGAGTGCCGGTGTGGTCGTCTTAAACGAAATGCTCTCCTCTGTCTATGATAAATTCGTGGCCGGAATGGATGACAATGTAGGCAAAAAGGTCGACCGCGGAATAGGAGACGATAAGCAAGCCTACATGATCGAGCTTAATAAGAAGCAGGCACAAAAAGTAGCACAGATCTTTGGAATTCGGAGCTAAATTTGAACTGGTTCACTTCTGATCTCCACTTAAATCACGAGAATATCATAAAGTACTGCAGCAGGCCGTTCGACTCTGTAGAAACAATGAACAGGGCTCTTATTGAGCGCTGGAACGCTGTTGTGTGCTCGAATGACACTGTCTATGTAGTGGGTGACATGTTTCTTGGATCGCCAGAGGACGCAGAGCCACACATCAGGTCACTCAATGGAAGAAAAATTTTGATTCGAGGAAACCACGACAGGTCTCCGAGGACAATGCTTAAGTGCGGATTCGATGAAGTCCATAGGCAGCTTAGAGTCACGCTAAATGATGGAAGAATTGCGCTTCTCATTCACAAGCCAACACCTCGGTGTCTTCTCGAACCACACGACATTCAGATACATGGACACAGGCATCGTCCTCCTGCAGTGTCTGATGACCAGATCAATGTCTGTGTTGATCTATGGGGATTCGCTCCTATAAGTGAGGAGGAAATATGCCAAGTACCAGTGCGCAGGATTAAAGAAGATGTGGCAGCAATAAGTTCGATAGGGGATGAGATAGTGATCAACGCTAGAATCAGACGCGGTGATCTCGATGGTTTTGCAGACCAGTTAATCAGCCTCTCAAGAGAGTAACACGTCAGTAATCCGCGTTAGACGCCCAGGACATGATCCGGGTGAAGGCGTTGGGCGTCGGTAGGGAAACAGAAGTCGTTGGGACAGAAGTCACTCCCGTGGACACTGATGATCCTCCTGAGACCTGAGAGACTAGCCTAAATGTGGGCACAGCAGCCTCATTCACAACAAATCTCGATCCGAGGTAGGGATCGGGAAGCGAAGTGCCAGACACGCAAGTAGGAGACACGCCAACACTGACGCCCACCGCAATTGAGTTGCTTGCAATATCGACATAGTGCCTGTCAAACACAGAAGACCCTGAGACAGCCTCTAGGCCTGCAGCTGGAAATCTAAACCCAGTTCCTGTGTAGTCTGCGGGCGCTGTTGAAGTCGTTTGGAGGTAGTGAACTCCCCAGAGGCGAGATCCTCCAAACTCACACAGATCTGTGCTATCAGACGCAGATGCAAAGGTGCTAAAATAGACACGAGACTCAAATAGCGTCATAGGGCCTGTCACTTGCTCTCCAGGTCGAAGACGAATCTCCCAGTTGAGGCTGGGATCAAAGGAGATTGCACCCGTGGAGGAGTACCTCACCGTGTCTGTGACTGAGGCCACACGGTACAGGTCCTGACCCTCCAGGTCATCCATGTCCCCTGTTCCCACAACAATCACCACATTTCCCGAGTTGTCAACCGAGATGATGGGCGGATCCTGTGAGTCTGCACCATCCTCAGGAACATCTGACCAGTAGAGATCGTGAACTGGCATGAGTGTCCACTGACTGATATTTCTGCTTGACATGTCAAGACGCCAGAGGACACCGTCTGAGTCTGTGGTGTAGGCTCTTGTAGCAATCGTCCCAGTCTCTCCTGTGAACAGGGAGACGCCTCCTGTCATTGGCGCAGACAGAGTCTCGGACCCAAAGCGCCGCAGCACCTCACCTGTTGCGACATCAACAACGTACAGTGACTGCCCCTGACCTGTGATCCAGCAGTTCCTTGTAGTCCTGCCTGACGCAGACGCAGGAAATCTAGCCTGCAGTGCACCCGGTGGCACAGAGCACCCTCCCCAGCCCCTGCCTCTAGGCGCTGCAGCGAGAGTTCCACCACCCCCTCCGAAGACAGCGATCGCACGCTGCTGTAGAGTGCCCTCGAGGCTCACAAGGACTTGACCCAGAGCAGGACGACCCACAGCAGGACCCATATCAGACCTCGTGAACTGCCACATAAATTGAGGTTCCAGAGGGTCTGTCACATCGAGCGCAAAGTAGTGGGGGCCTCCTCCTCGAAGGCCCATGACCAGCACAGTGTGGTATGAGCTGCTGTTAGGAATCTCTCCGGGTGCCCTCCTGAAGAACAAGTGCCTCACAATAGGCGTCCCATCGACGAGCGCTTGATGTGACACGGATGCAGAGCGAAGAAGCGGAAGTACAGCAGGCGGCACGAATCCCCAAAGCTCACTGCCTGAAGGAATGACTGTGCCGTCGATCATCGTGTGCGACTCCGCAGAAAATGCGTGTAGGACACCATCGTTGGTTCCCACATACACAACTGAGGGCCTGTCGACGATGTCAGGTCGACGACGCCACATGTTAAACCACTCGTCAGCAATGTCTGCACGTGGAACTGACTGAATCTGGGGAGACGAGTGATAGATGTCGCCCAGCCTTGCGCCAGGCCTCGTGACGCCGTGGAGCCAGTCAATTATGGCCGCTCTGGATGCGGCTCGAGTCATAGGAGACCCTGTTGTGAATCCCAGGTGCGATGAGGTGACCTCCGGCCGCGCGACAGTGATGGGAACAAAATCAGCGCCGTATGTGACGCGTGTGGATCCTGTGCCCGACCTTGTGATCTCAAGCAGGGGGTCGATGTCACCGATGAAGACGCCCCTAGAGTCATCCGGATTTGAAGAGACAACAGTGAGAAGACGCCTGGGAGCGGCGATGAGGTCACGATTATTGAGAATCACGTGAAAGCTGTCCTGGTTTGGATCCAGCGTTGCCCGAGCAGGAGGCGTCCTCGCGCCCGTGCAGACATACCGGGTCCTATCCAGCACTCCTGTCCAGGGAGTTCTCGTGGTGCCAACTCGAAATCCTGATGTGAACTCATACTCAGCTGCAGCGCCGGATCCCGTGTAGGTGCTCCCGTTGTTGATGTAAGCGGTCGTGGTTCTTGTTGTAGTTCCTGTTGCGGCCCTATCAAGAACAGATGAAAGAGCACGCAAAAGATCGTCAGCGCTCTCCGCGCTATAGGAGGACACAGTGCCTCCCACAGACGCGAGATCATCAAGCCACGCCCTGTCACTGGCACCCGAGACTGAGAATCCCACAGTGTAGAATCCATCTATAACACCCGTGCATTCTGACCCATTGTATGCACACATTCGCCTGACTGTTGTGCTTGCAAGATCATATGGGCAGACGTGTCCGCGCGAGTTGCAACCCATTCTTTGATAGATATTGTCACCCTGACCATCCGAGACGAGGATAGCGTACCTGTCCCTACAGGCAGCGAGAGGATCTGACCCACGACTGACATCATTGTCAGTGGTCACCCACTCCTCAAAGTCCTGAACGAGAGCATCGAGCGATGATCCGCCATAGGGACGAATTGACAGGAGTGCAGACTGGACCTGCGCATTTGTGGTGAGATAGTCGGAAGAGTCACTTCCGACAGACACAAGCCCACCCAAAATTGTCTCTCCTGCCCGAGCGGCCCTTCTAGATCCACCGTTGACGAGGTATGGCTCAGTGCACCCAGGAAATGATATGGGCCTTCCCGATCCGTAGGAGTACTCTCCCAGAGCACCCGTGATGTCATTTGATCGTGCCCTGTAAATTGCGCTGGGCACGAGGTACTCAAGGGCGCCGGATCCTCCCATAATCCCGTACACAGGATCGAGGGTCATCATGCCAAATTTCACCCGATCCCTATAGGCATCGAGGAGACCGTTTGTCATCTGAGATCCGCTTGGCGCGTAGTGGGGCATAAAATAGAATTGGTCTGCAGCGCCCCGATAAGTCCTCCTGTTGATGGAAGTGCAGTAGTATCCATCAAATGTGCCTGTTAGAGCCTCAACAAGGGCAATCCACCTGTTCCTTGTGTTTGTTGGTCCCACATTTCCTGTACAAGTGGGACCAAATCCTGACGCCAAAGATATGGGTGATCTCAAATCGTAGTTCATCGAGCCTGATGAGTCCAAGAGGAGCATGACAGCAGGACGAATTTCTCTGATATCAGGCTCCTGGCACTCCGCGCTTGAGGCCCAGAGAGACATGATCGCAAAGAAAATGAGAGATAGAAAGTGTTTCAATGTGTCCTCCGTGTGTGGGAAATAGTAATTAACTGCTATTGTACGGAAAGGTTAGATGAACAATTAAAGTGTGCGTAAAACTTTTTTTATTCAATATTTAGAGAGTGATGCTTTCCATGGAGGTTCCGCATGGGATCAATCACTGACAGTTTGCGCCCCACAATGAAAATGTGCAGGTTCATTGAGATGACCGAGCCTCCCTGCTGCGGGGGATACAGGTGGAACTTGGCTCACGAGGACGGGTCATCATTTGTCACCTGCGACGCGCACCTTGCAGAGGGTATAAGGAGATCAGGACTGCCAGCGTACATAGGGTCGCCAGAAAAGCCTGCCAGCGTTCTAGAGGTCAAGTTCAAATCTCTAGTCCCTCCGCCAGGCGACACTTGAACCATGACCAGTGAAGGTCGACCAGGTCTCCCTCGATGAGGCACCTGTACAAGGGCTCAATGTGATTGTTGTGGTGCACGTCGTCATCGTGCCGATTTATGAGAACCTGCAGAACAAGGGCGTAGAATTTTTTGCCACGCCACATCTCATCAATCTCCCATAGGTCTCCGGGCTTTGGAACTGTCTCTTTATGAGTCACCAAGAAGCTCCCGATCAGTGAGGGGCACTCTTCTAAGTATCAACAGACCTACGGACAATGTGGGACATGTAAAACTCATCCAAACAGACTCGTCCTATTGTCCCACCTGAGAGGACTGTCCAGCCGTCCTCAGAACCCTGGACCTGCTCAATCACAAGGAACGTGTCGCCGGGCTTGAGCGATCTCTCGACGACGCTGCTTCTCACTCGAGTGTCAGGGCCTGACTGATCTTTGTACATAAAAAGTGTGACAGTGTCGTCCCCAAAGAGGGAGGCGCGGGAGACCTCGTACACGCCGCCGACGACGACCCCGAGAGACGAGTCGGAGGGGTCCGGAAACTCACCCAGAGCTCCGCCGCGCCGCTTTCTGCCGCCCATCAGTCGATCCTACTCACGAGGCGCAGGGACCTCCGCGTAGACTCTGTCATCACGATTCGGCCGATGAGGCCTCGGGACATCACGCGCCAGACCTCATTTCTCGAAGTGCCGTCCTCAGGCACGCGATCGATGAACATCATTACGTCTCCGGGCCGCATCTCCCCAATGAGGGCAGGGAAGTAGATGTCGCTCTTGCTGCCGGGCGTGTACATCGAGATGCTCGACGCCGTGTCCTTCCTGTCGTTGTCAAACAGAAAAATGTTTCCAGGAGTGAGAAAGAAGGAATTTTTCTTGTCTCGCGATCTCACTGGAGGCCTCCTTGAGGCCCACCATACAACACCACCTGGGACATTGCACGGGTCACACAGCACTCTGTGAGCCCGTCTTCGGCTTTCTGGGCGCCCGCTTTTTCTTGGGAGGCGGAGGCGGCGAGGCGGGAAACTTGGGACCTCCGCGCGCGGGCCGGGGATCAAAAGCGTGCGCTGGAATCTCCACAAGCTCACCGCTCTCCCTGCGAAAGACCCCCACATCTCGGGCGCGGCCGTGTTGAATGAACTCCAGGAGCTCCAGCTCAGTGAGGCGCACTGTCCCACCGTCGGCATCAAGCTCTAGAGCAGACTCAGGAGCGAGCAACCTGTACTTGTTGCCAGGAAAGAGGATCTGGCCGATCTTCACCATCGGCACGCTCACGGCTCAAATCACCTCCAGCTCACACTGGTGCGCGTGAGTGATGGTGCCGAAGTCCCACAGGACCGACCAGGATCTGGGCAGTGAGATCCCATCGCCCGAGAACTCGCTCAGGACAATTCCCACAGAGCCCCAGGGCACCAGCACGTGGTCGACAAGGGACGGGACGCAGACATGGGCGCGACCACCCGATACGGGATCATCGCCCTCGAGCATCTTCAGGCGAACGAGAGAGCCTGAAATTATCTTTGAGATAGGTGTGAAGTCAAGTGTGAATTCGCTCATGTCTCAAATATACGTCGCCTAACAAGGGCTCAGCTAATTCCCAACAGCTTTTTAACCTCTTTAAAATCATTTGAATTTAAAGCAGTCTCGACATCAAGCTTTTTGTTTAGAACGCCAGCATACCCAAGTATGTGTCTTTTTGCAACGTCTTTTTCTTCGTCTGACATTGATCCCGATCCTGTTTCAAGCTTATCAAGTGCTGCTTTTGCTGCATATTGTGTATTATCGCTCTCAGTGATAATCGCTTCTCTTATAATTCTACGAAGTGCGCCAAGTCTTATTCTCATCGTCATCTCCTGGGATTAATTATTGTCCTGCAGACCAGAAGGACTCGTCATCCTGATCCGGAACAAATCGAGGCACGTCGCTAGGAGTTGTGTCCAACGCGAGCTCAAGACTAGTTATATGTGAATGAGCCAAATTGAGAATATTTTGCACCTTCTCGCTTAGCTTGGTGTCTTTAAGAATTCTTTTAACAATGTCCTTGGCTCTCGAAGCAGCATCTTGAGCAACAGCAGGATCTGCCTCAGAACTCTCAACAGAAAGAGATGCCTCACTCAGGTGCAAACGTATGCCTGCAAGATCTTCAGCGTATTGCTTCATCGCAGGATAAATATCGAAATTGCTGAGAGGCATAAGAGTGTTAGCCGCTGAGAAAGCGTATCCCTGCGCAGCTTCAGGATTGTATCCCACCGTAGTCTCAGGATCCTCATAGACACCCGGGCTTGTCTGAACTAGCTCCTGAATAATAGCCTCTCGAATGATTCTGCGGAGCTGGGCCTCTGTGATTCTCATGCGTCCTCTTTGCCTTCTGCGCTAAGTATGCGGTCGCAACTGAGAATTGTTGCGCCCGGACGGACGACACGAGGATCACACGTCGGGCTCGGGGGCCTCCGGAGTGCCCAAGGGGTCAAGATAGACCACAGGGTCCAGGTAGTCCGCAGAGCACACAAGCAGCTCACCCTCGAAGAGGGCCTCAACCATCCCAGGTGACCGCTGCGAGGGACCCACGAGGATGCCCAGGGCCCCAATGGGCACGGGCACAATCCTCAGGGCCCTGCTGCACGCGTCCCTGAAGAAGGCTCTGTCGGGTCGACCCAGGCCCACGCGCCCTCTGCCCGGAGCGACGTGGACGTCGCCCTCTGCATCGGGTGGCGCGCACGCACGGACGAGACGGCCCCACATCAGAGCCGCCTCAGGTCTTCAGGAATGCACAGGAAGACCCGGCCCATCCAGAGCACTCGGAGGAATACGGAGCGGGACTTTAAGGTCTTCTTCTTCGAGCCCACCCTCTCGAGGGGGCCCAACACGAGCCCAGGG
>Ga0172373_10004908_pt1 | contig 18616 bp, 19 predicted proteins | sample Lak10m_2_FD_114546 | JGI IMG/M metagenome (GOLD analysis project Ga0172373, IMG submission 114546) | Freshwater microbial communities from Kabuno Bay, South-Kivu, Congo - kab_092012_10m | ecosystem: Environmental > Aquatic > Freshwater > Lake | place: Democratic Republic of the Congo...
AAGGTGTCCAAGCCGGATTCCAAAAAGGAATCCCCCAAGGAGACCAAGACGGCCAAGGCGGAAGGCGAAGTTAAAGTCACCGACAAGGTCACGGGAGTCCGTGTGCCTCTTCCGGTCGGGTTTGCCGCTCCCCCTGACGTGAAACCCCGGTCTGAGTTTGAATTCATGGCCGCGGGCATCATCGACGGCGGGGAACTGGTGATCACCAAGCTGGAAGGTTTGCCGGTGCCCAACGACACATCATCGAAGTCTGAAGAAAAAGACGACGATTTTGTCAAAGCAATCGAGGAGGGTTTGGAAAATGGAGATTAAGTTTCCCGTTCCGGCCGGATTCAACGCCCCTGACGGAGTTCAGGAAGGCGAGAAATTTGAGTTCATGGCCGAAGGTTATTTTTCCGGCGACACCATGTACCTGACCGCGGTCGAGGGCACACCGGTGGGCGGAGAAAAAGAGACGCAACCCGCTCAAGACGAGACGGCTCCCCAGGATGACCGGGGCTTTGTCGACTCAGTCGAGACCGGCCTCGCCTGACCAGGTCCTCCGGGAGCTGGGCTTGGCGGTTGTCGAGCAGGCTGTCTGGGATCTGCGTTATGCGGACAAATACGGAACCAAATCCTTGTACCCTGAGGAACTGATGACCAAGGAACACTTTGGCTGGTTTTTCAATCCCCATAACGAGCTTTGGAATCTTCTGGGGCTCAACGGGGACGCAATTTGCGACCGGCTTCGTCCTGTCATTAGGAAGTTGAAATGAGCGAGGATTATCAGCACGAATTCCGCGACCGGCTGGCCCGGATTGAAACCAAGGTCGATATGACCCTGAACCACATTACCCGGCACGATGAGCGGATCCACAAGGTGGAAGGCCACATTAACAAGGGTTTTGGCGTGGTGGCGGCCATCACGCTTTTTTTCAGCGTTATTGGTTCCTGGATTTGGACAAACATTTTCGGGGACCGCAGTTGATTATTGACAGACAAAAGGACGTAAAAGATACTGGTAAAAAATCCATGCATGCCCTTGCCATTCTGGCTATTGCGGCGGTTTTTACCGGTTGTTCTTCCTTACCCAAACGCAGTTCCGCTGATTTTTCCACGGTAGAAGCCCGGATGGACGCGGCCAGGCGGGTCGCCAACCCTGAGGCCAGAGTCCATATCTTGGAGGCTGAAAAGCAGTTAAAAGCCGCTAAAGACGCCTGTTTGGCCTCTGTAGCCGACCTTGAAGAGGCGATACAGGAGCGCAATAAAGCCGTTAATGAGACGCGGATTTGGAAGGAAAAACAAAGAAAGGCCCTGAAAGAGCTTTGGTTTTGGCGAGGCGCTTTGATTGTTTCCGTCCTCTTTGCCGCCCGTGGGCCGATTCTTTGGCTGGTCCGCAAATTTGTGGGGATTCCCTGGTGATTCGCTGGATCAAAACCAGCTTCCAGGGATTGGTGGCTCTTTTAACAGCCACTATCATCTTCTTTTTTCTCGGCCCCATCCTGCAGGGTTTTGACACGACCGCCGGCACGGTCGACCTGGGCAGTCTGCACGTCCTGGCTTTTGGGGCCGTCCGTTTTCTTTTTTGCATCTTTCTCGCGTGGTCGGTCCTGCAATTGGATTGGAAGATTCTGGACCGGTACATTGACCGTGGGGTCTTGCGGGATGACTGGAAAGAATCAGGGGCCCGGACCCGGCTGACGATATTTGTCGCCGTGTTCATCGCGCTTCTCTTTGCGGCCATCCTCTCGTGCAAGTAGCTTATGCTCTCGCGCTTTCTTTTGTGTTTGCCTCACCGGCTTTACTGCTGGGTGATCAGGAGGGTTCACGGCATCGGCTCGTCGAAACGGCCCGCTCCCAAATCGGAGTTAAGGAAGATACGGGTCGCAACGACGGACGCATGGTGGATTCGTACCTGGCGTCCACGGGACTAGCCGGAACCAGGGCGCCGTGGTGCGCCGCATTCATTGTCTGGGTGGGCGATACGGCTTTTGGAACGTCGCTGTTTAATCCTTATCCCCGGTCCGCCTGGTCACCCGTCTTTGTGGCCAAGCCGACCTGGGACCGGCAGAGAAGGGGGACTCCGCTCAAACCCGCTGACGTGTTTGGCATCTGGTTTAACTCCATGGGCCGGGTGGCTCATGTGGGGATTGTTGAGAAGAATGAAGGGGATTGGCTTGTCACCATTGAGGGCAACACCAATGGCGGGGGAAGCCGGGATGGGGACGGGGTCTACCGCCGGCGCCGGATGGCCGTCAACGTGCTTGGGAAGGATTGGTTGTGAGCCAGCACATCGGAGCCATCGCCGTCACCAAGATCGCCGCCATTCTGATGGAGCACGGGTTTCTCGTTAGTCTCCCGGTTTACGACAGCGGATACGATTTGATCACCGACTATCGGGGCACGCTCAAACGGGTGCAGGTCAAAAGCAACGGGGGTGCCGAGGACGGGGTCAAGAACCGGACCAAGCTGAAGTTTTACGCTTTAAGGGGAAACGGGCTTCACCAGGCCAGCGTGAAACGGCTCTACGCCAAAAACGAGGTGGATGTCTTTGTTTTCTTCAACACCAAACAAAACGCCATTTTTGTCGTGCCTTTCGACAAACTCCCCAAGACCCAGTCGGTGTATTTCGCCCCCAACTGCGAATGGCGGGACAACTGGGACGCCCTGCGGGTTGAGGCACCCAAAAAACCTGGGAGAATCCGTTAATGGCCATCGCTGATCCAGGACGTCAGGTAGACGGGTTTAACGGCCTGCCGATGGGCATGGACTCTTCCAAGGCCCCCAATCTGATTGACCCTAAAAGCTATGCTTTAGGTGTAAATGTTGTGGCCCGTGGGGGTCGGGTAAAGACCAGGCCCGGGTTTGTTCAGTTGAATCTTGAGCCTGATTCTGCCGATCCCGAAGCCCTGACACTATTTCAAAACGGCAGATTTCAGGGGGCTTTTATTTATAATCAGCCGGTTAACCGGGACCAACCCAGTGATATTTCCCAGGGCGGAAAAGATAAAACTTATATTGTAGCAGTGGCAGGCGGCTGGATTTTTCGTATCGATCCGCAAACCAAGAAGATTATCCGTCTGAACGGAACTCCAGGCACGTCATTAACTCCCGTTGCTGTAACAGGATTAACTTCTGTCTCTAACGTGGTAACAGCGACGACATCTGTTGCGCACAATCTTTCTCCCGGGGATAAGATTAATTACACCGGTGCCGATGTAGCCCTTTTTAACGTCGCCAACGCGATCATTACAGAATGCCCAAGCGTTTACCAATTCAGGTTTTCCGCTGCTGGCTCCGGCACTGCAACCGCTACAACCGTGGGGTCTTATACTATTGCCACGGCTTCGCAGGGCTACCTGGCTTTACCCCAGTTCATGGATACGACATATTATACACTTGGAGTTGCCGGAGCCACCAAGCTTGCCGACGGCTCCGGGTTTACCGCCTCAGGCAAAATCTTTATTGAAGATGAGTTTCCTTCTGGTGTGACACTTGGCCTTACGGGCTCTGGCTTTGAGGCCACCATTCAACCTCTCGCTGGGGACATACAGTACGTCAATATCACCAATGCTGGTCAAGGCTTTAGCCGCTTTGCCCAGGCCCAGGCTTTTGAGTCCATGACGGTCAATCTGAACTTAAGGTTTAAGCGGGATAGTTCTGAAGCCACCCGCCCCTGGCCGGACCCAAGCCACCCCACCCGGCGACATTATTTTGCGCAAACGGACAAGTTTCTAATCATTCAGGACGGAATTGGCAGGGCTTTTATTTTTGATGGCACCTATCTCAGGCGGTCCTTTGTGGAAGGCAATCCGGCTATTTCCAGGGGGACCGGCGGTGGTACGGTTAAGGCGGTTCGAATCTCTAAGAGAGGTTCTGGTTATACAACCCCTCCGGCAATTTCTTTTACGGGTGGGGGTGGAACGGGGGCTGCGGCTACAGCAAATTTATCTCCAACGGGTCAGGTGGATTCCATCACGATCACCAATGCAGGATCGGGTTATACTTCCCAGCCTGCCGTTTCTTTCACCGGGGGCGGAGGTACCGGAGCCAGAGCCTATACAACTTTAAATCACCCGACAGAAATCCCCACGGGATCTTTGATGACCTACGGCCAAGGCAGGTTATTTGTCGCAAACGCTAACCGCTTTGAGATATTTGCCTTGGACTTGGTTGGGTCCCACATTAATGCTGCAACCGGATCAACAGCTGGAGGGTCCACAGTCTATCCGCTGTCGGACCCAAGAAACTCGGTGCTTTTCAACACGGAGAACACATATCTTGGAGAGGGAGGCAGTCTCCTAGCTCCGGCTTTTATGGGCAAAATTGTGTCTCTCCAATTTTTGCCCACACAAAACACTACAGCCGGTACCGGTCAGTTATTTGCCTTTTGCGAGTTTGGCACGGCATCATTTCGAGTGGCAGCCGCCCGAACAAGCTGGGGATCTTTGGCCGAGTTTCAGACTATTCTTTATCAGAGTATTGGCGGAGTCGGGCCGGACGCCTTCGCCCAGGTCAATGGAGATTTGTTTTTTCGGTCGGCTGACGGTTTGCGGTCCTACCGAAATGCAGCGGCCGAGTTTAATTCCTATGGCAACACGGTGATGAGCGCAGAATTGGATAGGTTTTTAAAAGACGAACCCGTTCACTTGTTGTACGGAGTCAGCTGCGGGTATTCTTCCGAAGGCCGGTTTTTAATGACGGCCTTGCCGCAAGAGACAGAACTTGTCGACGAAAATAGCATTACAAATCTTTATTTTAAAGCGGTGGTCAGCCTGGATTTTAACACCCTTTCTTCAAATCTTGGCAAAACTATGGCCGCTTACGACGGAATTTGGACGGGGTTGGATTTTGTGCACATTCTTTCAGGTGATTTCGGTCGCCGGCCCCGAACCTATTTTCTGGCTTTTAGTTGTGGTTTGCTAAGCGTCTGGGAATTGGACCCCAAGTCAAAAGAAGACAGACCGGTTGGTGGAGTAGATCTGGCTTTAGTTCCGGCTACTTTGGCGGGAACGGTTTCTTCTTCTGGAATTTCAGGAGCCAGCGTTACGGAAAAGCAGATTTCACTGTCTACGTTTTCAAGCTTTAACCCTGATTCCTACCGGCTTGAGCTTACTTCGATCAACGCTTCCAGTAGCTGGACTTCGGCCGGGATGGGGGCGCAAGGGCTCACGCTTTCCTACGCATTTAGCGATATCGATGTTCCTGCAGCGGGGGCCTTGTCAAACGTATCTCTGTCTTCTTTTTTGCGTTCGAAGACCCTTACATTTGGTACTCAGGCCGGAGCCTCTGCTTCTATAGCCGTGGATCTTGGGCCGGTTAAATCTTCCGGGTTCCTGTATGTAAGACTTCAAAACACGGGAACTTTGCCCGGGTCCAATGTTGTTTCTTACAATCTGGACCTGGAAGGAGAATCTTCCGGGTTTGTCCCGATCAAAGCAGAACTGGAAACATCCAGCTTTCAATTTCAAAATGGCTTTGAGGAAAAACGTTTGATTCGATCCGATTTATGGTTGTCCGACTTGCGCGAGCAAACGGATGTTGAGGTTTATTACCGACCCGACCAATACCCAAGCTGGTTGTATTGGGACGAGTTTTCCCTTTTACCGGAGACATCCATAGCGATCCGACCTTTGCCTTCCGACTCACTTTATAAAGGCACAATCTCCTCCGCGCTGGCCCAGGATTCAGTGTCCATTGATCTCAGTCGTTATCAAAGTCGACTGGTTCGTGGCTTGGGCTTACGGCTGAACTTTACGGTTGGCTCGGTCCCTCCGGGCACAGGAGCGGATCCTTACTCGATAGGGGTTTCTTACCGGGTTTCAGACCTTACCCCGGCTCAAAAGACCGCCCTTACCCCAGGAACCCAGGCTCATACGGACTTTTACGGGGGCTTTCGTTCTGTGTCTGTACCCATTCCGACGGCCAGCGGGTCCAGATACATTAATCTTTACCGACCGGCCGGAAAGTATCTTTATATTAACTACACCTACCCCTCGATATTTGCGGCCACCTCCTACGATTTTACCAGCTACCTGTTTGGGCTTGAGCAGGGGAGCACCTCCCCCGATCAGGTACTGAGTGGAGGATTCCTGTCGTCCTTGATCAATCTGGCGCCGCAGTACGCCCCTCAAGTTAGGTTGATGAATCCCGTGGAGCAGGCCGATCCAATCACGGGAAGACTGTTTGCTCATGGGCACGAGTTTCAGCAACGGTTGGTCTGGACCGGGAATGCCACCATTCAAAAGGCGTTTTTGCACGCGGCGCCATTGACCGAACCGGTTGGGGGAAATTCGCTGTGAGCGCGGAGACTTCTTATGTTGATTTTCAATTGCTGGATACCACGGAACCCAGCCTGCTCACACATGCCTCTGAAGTCTGCTTGGCCGTGATCCCCACTGAAATTCTTACGGAGGCCGGCACGGTTACTGAAAACGGTGGAAGTAGCTTGTTTGGAGAGGTTTTGACCGATCAATCGGACAACCCATTATTGACATGAACCAGCCAGTAGTCGATAGTTGTAGGCGCCCCCAATGCCAAAGATAACCGAGCTAACAGAATTTTCCGGAAATTTGGCGGCCACCGATTTGTTCCCGGTGGTGAATTCGGCTTTAACCAAAAAAATTACTTTAACTACTCTTAAGTCCAATGTCTTAAGTGGTGGCGCCGTTACCGACACGCAACTTGCCACAGGCGCCGTAACAAACCTTAAAATTGCCGACGGGGCGGTTTCAAACGCTAAGCTACAAGACGGTTCGATTGCGGCTGCAAAACTTCAAACACAGGGTGGGCTGACCGCTGGGACTTACGGAACAGCGACCACCGTTCCCGCTATTACGGTCAACGCCCAGGGACTGGTGATTGCCGCCACTACCGTCCCTGTTGTCCTGCACCCAACAGGTGCAATCATTGCCTTTGCCACGGGGACTCCTCCGACAGGTTGGCGGATATGTAACGGCTCTGAACTTACCACCAGTGCCGAGGACGCGGATCTTCTGGCTTTTTTGGCTGCGGCCACAAACCCGTTTGGCGTGGGGGCGAACAACCGGCCCCGGGTCCCTAATCTTGTCAATTTTTTCGCTTCAGCAACCTCAATCAACTTTTTGATTAAACTCTAATATGGCGCTCTTAGCTTCAACCCTACCCGTCGGCACTAAATACTCGACTCCGCAGGAGTTGCTGAACCTTTTTGCCCAAAACCTTTCCATTCCCGCATCCGACAGCAGTCTGTTTATTCTGTCGGCGACGGCCCCCACAGATGTCAGCAAGGTCTGGATTGATACGTCAGGAGCCAGTCCCGTTCTTAAAATTTACCTAAACGGGGCCTGGACATCCATCAGCGTCAGTTCCGTGTTCACCAACGGTCTGACCGTTACCGGAGCGGATGTTAACCTGTTGGGCAGTTCACTTTATGTCTCCAATTCCCTGCAGCGGGTGGGGGTAGGCACCAGTTCACCGGCTCAAAAACTGGATGTTGCCGGTACGGTACGCTGTCAAAATCTTCAACTTACCGCTGGCGGTACGCTGGCTGCAGATATCATCACTGTTGGGGCTTTGATTACGGCAACCGGCTCGACCGGGGCTATTGTTGTTACCGGGGCCGGATCCATCACCACGCCGACTCTGACGGTAGGCACGAATTTAACTCTCCCCAACAATTCGGTCACCACCGCCATGTTGAATACGTCGGCTGTGACCACCGCAAAGATTGCCGATGACAATGTGACCTCCGCCAAGTTGGCTCCACTCGTCCGCACGGATTTGTCCAAGGCCGCAAACGTGCGGCCCGGAGCAACCATTCCAGTGACTGGAAAAGTGAAGGGTGTTGCCGTTGTCAACAATGGTAATGCCGGATACTCCTCCGCACCAACCGTCACAATTGCCCCTCCCTCAACCCCGGGAGGCACCACCGCCACTGCAGTGGCCACCGTTGCCGGCGGGCTGGTTACCAAAATCACCGTGGTGGAGGAGGGGTCGGGGTATACCGAGATTAACCCGGCAGTCACGATTACCGGAGGCGGGGGAGCCAACGCCAGCGCTGTTGCTTACGCCTGCATTCAGCCTTTACCTGTCGAACACACTGGTCGGTCGTCTACTGGAGGAGATACTTCTGCGGTTATAACCACACATAATACCATCAAGGGGGCGGGCACCAATTCGTACGGAGAACTTGGGGTTGGGGAAGATAATGCTCAACATGATGCCCGGGATGTTTTTCTTTGGGATGTATACTATGTAAACAACAGTCTCCCTCAACCTTACCCCGTGCAAATCTACTCCTCGGGGCACAGCAATTACGTCCTGGCTTCTGATGGCTCCTTGTGGAGTGCCGGAGTTAACGGGGCGGGGCAGCTGGGTCGCGGGTGGACTGGGTCTCAAACGGCCAATCATTCATTTGCCAGGATAAACTTTAGCGGCGGGGGAGTGGTTCGAAAATTTGCGGTAAACGCCGACATGAGTTACACCACCTTCACCACCTGCATGGCTTTGTTGGAAACAAGTACCGGAAAAACGTTGTATGGCTGGGGTTATAACGGATATTCCCAGCTCGGTAACGGTGGAACCGCTAATGTCAACACTCCCACCCCACTTACTTCAATTATAAGCGGGGCGGATAACTACGACTCTATTTCGGACATTATGGTCTCCGGCGCTGCGGCATACACAAACTGTGTGGTTTTGTTTTCTTCAGGTAAGGTACGGATTGCCGGGTATAACGGTCAGGCGAACCTCTCAAACGGCGGCACCGCAACGCCCCCGACAGCGTTTGCTTATGTCAGACAGAGCGCTGGGGTCGACCTGACCAATGTCGTTGAAATTGCAGGAAACACCGGGTTTACCAATACAAATTATTTTCGGACTTCGGCCGGGCGTATTTTTGCATCCGGGTATAACGGGCACGGTCAATTGGGGGTCGGCGACACCAACGATACCACCACTTATGTCCGGGAAAACTCGTTGGGGGCCATATGGCCGACCGGAGCCGGACAATTTATTTACCCAAGCGGGGCAGGGAACGGATCCGGAATCACGTATGCTTCTGTGTGGGCAGTGGCCGCAAATGGAGATATTTACCGGTGGGGATATAACGGCAACAGCCAATTGGTAGACGGCACACAGACAAGCCGATCCACACCAACGCAACTATCCGGCTATAACATATCCAACATCAAGCAAATCAGGTTTTTTGTCACTACGGGTGCCTCTGGCGGCATTGCTCTTCTTATGAATGACAACAGGCTTTTGGTGGGCGGCTACAATGCTTCCAATCAATTGGGGCTCAGCAGCACCACGAGCCAGATTGACGCCCTGGCCCAAATAAGGTTCCCCCAGGAAAGGATCTATGACGTGTGTTGGTTGTCCAAGTGGGGCGACGGTTTTTCTGTGATGATTTTGGCCACGGACGGAAACCTTTACACCACCGGAAGCAACCCCGCAGGGCGGCATTTCAGGGGAACGGTTGATCAGCGCGTGGGTGTTCCAACCTCTGCGAGGCTTTGATTTTTTGTGCTGTTTAGCGACATCAAAACCGAGATTGCACGAGTTGTCGATAACGGCGTCCCATCCACCGACCCGCGGGTAATTCAAAGAGTCAATCAAGCACAACGGCGTCTGTATGCCATCCGGGCCTGGATCGGAGTGCTGGCAAAATACAAAGTGGACCTGGTCAACAACGTTTTCACGCTGCCTTCCGAACTGGACACGGTTCATCATGTGACGGCTTATAACGGTTCCGGGCTTGCTTCCGGCACGGTGCTTTTATCCGACGACGCCAACGCCTTTGTCCACCAGGATGGGGCCCTGATTCCGCTGGTTTACCAGCCTATCGGCTCCACGGCCAACGAGATCAAGTATTTGGTGGACCCCGCGCTAGGTGTTTCCGTTGCCTCCGTGGTGGTTACCGGGAAGAAAAAGTTTACCCCGGTCGCCCAGGATTCAGACCCGCTGGTCATCAAAGATCTTGAGGCGCTTAAACTGATGGTGCTGGCGCTTTGGCGGGAGGAGAACAACCTGCTTGAGCTGGCCACAGGTTTGCAAGCCAAGGCCATTGAGCACCTGACTTTCAAAACTGAAATGTCTGTTGATGTGGCCCGAAGACTCGCTTACCAGGCCAGACTTTCTACGGCGGCAGTCGGCACAATGGGTTTTGTGCGCGCCAAGCTTGCCCTGGATCTTGAGTCCGGGCTCAAGATCGATGACGCCAAGCTCTTTGACCTGATTAACAAAGCGCAGGACATCCTGGTGTCTCAGAAACAGTTGCTTCTTTCTTCCGCCAGGTACGGAGTAAAAGACGGTCTTACCCTTCCCACCTACAGCTACATCGTCTCAGACGCTTCCACTCTTCCAATTGACGACTACCAAACCGTCAAGCTGGCAGTTTTATCTATCATCGCCAATTCATTTTCCCAGACAAACGGGCAGCTTAATCCGGAAGCCGCCGCCAAATATGAGGCGGAAGCGTTTAAAAACCTGGAAGAAGACCTGATGGTTGAGTTGGAGACCAAAAGACACGCTCAATACACCGCAACCTTGGCGGCAGCCTCCCCCAATACCTTTGGGTACATAAAGGCCCGGATGGCCTTGGATCTTCCGCTTGGACTAAGGCTTTCCGAAGCAGAACTTGGAAGGTTGGTCAACCGGGCGCAGGAAACCCTTGTGACCCGGGGCAAGTGGGCCGGCACCGTGGAAGAGTTGAAGGTCACCATTCCGGAAGACGGTCTTTTTTACCTGCCCTACACCGTGGAAACGATTTTATCGGCCACGCTCAACAACTTCAGCGTACCGGTGTTTGATCAATCGTACGATTACAGCCCCAACGGGCCCGGGTTTGAGACGGCCGACGACAACACCGGGGCACCGGCGGTTATTGCCAGAGGGGAACGGATTGTAAGTCACCAGCGTTTGCGGGTTTATTTTGTCAGGGGCAACTGGAACGACACCGTTTGCGCCCGGCTTTTGGTTAAACGCCGGCATATTGATCACACTCTGGACTCTGAGTACATGCTTGTACGGAATTATCCGGCCCTTCTTGCAATGGCCCTTTCCCTATCCCTGCAGGCCACCGATGAGGAAAAATCCGAATTTCACTTCAACAAGGCTATTGAGTTAATGCGCACCGAACTTGAGCAAAACCAGGGCAACAACCGTTTTGCGATACAAATTCAGGGTCCGGGCTTCGCCATGGGTGAGATCGGGGCCATGGTGTGAGCGAGGTCGCTGCCACAGTTTGTGCCCCCGATGCCGTGGCCAACGCCACCCTGTGCTCTGCAGACACGGTGACCCAGAACTCGCTCTGTCTTGTGGACACATCATACGGGGGTGTTTGGGCCAGCCAAAATGCGAATTGGGAAAACGTAAACCTATCCTGGGGTTTCTGGGCCTGGGATTTTGGAGGGTCCACTTGTGGCTGATTTAACCAACCGTTCTGTTGCCAGTTCGTACAAGGAACTGCTTAAGACCACGTCTTCGTCGGGTGTGACCGCGGCCCTGACTTCGGTGGAAGACGGGGACGCAACCCTTTCGGCCCTGCAACTCTCCAGCGCGGGCATAAAGTCCTCCGGCTTTCTTGTCGTGGACGGGGCAACCACCCTTAACACGGTGGCGGCCTCCGGCCTGATTTCAGGGCAGTCCCTGTCGTTGGCCGGTACCTTGACGGTGAACGGTTCCTCCAATCTTCAGGGCAACCTTGAAGTGGGTGGCTCTGTGACCGTGACAAATAATCTTACAGTTCAGGGCACGCTCTTTACTTCCGGCGGGGCTTTGGCCACCCAGCAGGGAACCGAGGTCTTTACCAACAAAACGATCAACCTGACCCAAAACACCCTTCAGGCTACCTCGGCCCAGATGCTGGCCGCGGTCAGCGACGAAACGGGAACCGGCCTTCTGGTTTTCAACAACACTCCGACCTTAACCGCCCCGGTGATCAACAACGGTTCCCTTAACATGGCTTCCGGAACGGTTGTTTTTCCCACCGCGGCTACCCCGGCTCAGACGGCCGAAGGCTCCGTGGTATGGGACAACGACGATGATTTGCTTACTGTGGGCACGGGAGCCGGGCGAAAAACCATGGTGGACACCGATTCTACCCAGACTCTCTCCAACAAGACCATGGTCATATCCCCGACCATCACGCTGGGAACTCACCTGACGGGCAGCCTGACGCTGACCAACCTGGCCGGTGGAACCTTGTCGGCAAGCCTGGTACCCAATAGTGCGGTTCAAAGAATTGAGGCGTCCAGAAACAGCTCGGCTTCGGCGGTAGGCACCGGAAGAAAGAGACTTAACTTTATCGAGGGCTCAAACGTTTTGTTGACCCTTAGCGACGATTCGGCCAACGACCGGCTTAATCTGACCATCAGTGTCCCCAACGCGGGAGGCGGGGGTGGGGGGTCGGCCACGGACGTGCGGGATATCTGGTTACTTTCCTGACCAAGGATTGCCAGTAATGAAAAAAGCCTTAAACTTGGGGGAGTTTAAATTATGGCCCTAGTCCACTCGCAGCTTGCCTTTGGTCAACTCCCGTCAACCACGGGAACCCTTTACACCGTGGACCCGGGAGAAACGCTTTATCTGAAATCCATCTACCTGCACAACACCGGAAGCACCAATCAGACCATCCAGCTGTATCTTAATGGTTCGGCCAACTCCAACAAAATCGTGGAAGGGGTGATTTCTGCCTACGACACCTTTGAGTGGGATATTGCCTACAGCATTATCCTTAACACCGGGGAAACTGTTCAGGGCAATTCCACCAATGCGAGCACCGTCAATTATTTTCTCTTTGGGGGGACTGAATAATGGCTTTTAGCAGAAGCAGTGGAACTTTGACTCCCGTCGAACCAGGGGACGGGACGATTACCGACGTCAAAGTGGCGGCCAACGCGGCTATTGCGTTGTCCAAACTGGCCAATGTCTCGGCAACAGACAGAGTATTGGGGCGCTCTTCTTCGGGCGCCGGGGCTATACAGGAAATTACCTGCACATCCGCCGGCCGGGCTTTGATAGATGATGCCGATGCCACAGCGCAACGCGCCACACTGGGGTTGGGGACGCTGGCCACACAGAGCGGCACCTTCAGCGGAACCTCCAGCGGGACCAATACCGGCGATCAGACCATCACCCTGACCGGCAACGTCACGGGTTCAGGCACGGGATCTTTTGCCACAACGATTGCCAACGATGCAGTTACCACAGCAAGGATACTTAATGCCAACGTCACGACAGCAAAGATTGCCGACGACGCAGTTACCACAGCAAAGATACTTAATGCCAACGTCACGACAGCCAAGATTGCTGATGCCAACGTCACGACAGCCAAGATTGCTGATGCCAACGTCACGACAGAAAAGATTGCCGACGGGGCCATCACCCAGGCCAAACTAGATTCAAATGCCCTGGCCTTACTGTCCGGTTTCTGGGGTTTTCGGGAGCAGGGCAATAATCTTGTGGTGGATTATGGGGCCGGCAGCTGGGTGCTTTCCGATTATGTGGACACGGTTTTTGCCCCCTTTACCAACGTGACTATTAACGCTTCCGGGAACGTAATAGTTACCTTTTAAAGGTATTGACAATAAACTGCCGAACCTTTAGCCTTCAAAGAATAACACATGCCCACCCTGGATCTCGGTAAAATTAAATTTGTCTGGCGAGGCGCGTGGGCCAGTGCCACGGCTTACACCGTTGATGACGTTGCCCGGTATTCCGGCAGTTCTTATATCTGTGTTACCGCCCATACTTCCACAGCCGGAGCCGGAGCTACAGGGACACCGGATCAGGCGGCCAATTGGAATCTTTTGGCCCAGGGCAGTGACCTGACGATTTTAAATACCCAGGGGCAACTTTTGTTTCATGGGGCCAGCGGCTTGCAGGCTTTGGCCCCTTCTACCGCCGGTTTTATTTTAACCACCAACGGTGCGGGAGCTGATCCGTCCTTTGCTTCCGCCGCTTCAATTGTGGACCCTGCCTCCAGGATTTCCAAACTGCGTTATCCTTCTTTCGGCCACGGCCTCCAGGGAGCCACCACCAGTGGTTCCACTGGTTTCCATGCGGTGTCCCAGGATGGCCGGGTTTACCACAGCGGGCCTTTAAATACCTGGGCCGGTGCCGGTTCTGGTGCGGCGGTTACTACCGGTTCAACCACGTTAGCCAGCATGAACAGCGTTCCTTGCAGGCAGTGCAATCTTCCTCGTGGTGCCAAAGCGGTAAAAGTTTTTGATTTCTTCGACACCTCTTACGTTATCGACACGGACGGGCGTCTTTATGCCGCCGGAGACGGAGCCACCGGAAAGTTGGCGATGGGGCTTTCGGCTAACGGAGCGGCCGGAGTGCCCACAGCAGATGTAACAGACCGGTCCAAGTATAATGAGGTTACTTTCCCAACGCACGATTACCCTTCTTCCGGGCTGACAAATCGCCCGAAGATCGTTCATATTTTTAGTTCCTGCCAGGACAATGTGATTGCCAGCGAGCAGGTGTTTGCCATTGATTCACACGGGTTCGTTTGGGCCTGGGGTTCCAACACTGCAAACAGTGTTCTTGGTATTGGCGCGGGATACGGAACGATTATTTACAACCCTGTCCGAATTCCGACATTCATGGCTTCAGGCACAGTCGCGGCAAACAGCACAATCAATCAACCTGCTGCTTCGGGTAGCGCCCGTAAGCGGGTCAAAAAAGTAACCTGTATTTCCCCCAACAGCGAATTTTTTGCGCTGGTAGAGTTGGCCGACACCAACTTATCCACGGAGTCCGGCGTGTTTTATTGGGGCACCAACTCCGGGTCTACCGCTACAACCAACGCAACTGCCGCTTATTTTTCAACTCCGGTGCAGTTTTCCAGGTCGGCTTTAGGTCTTAATGCCGGCGAGTCCGTGGTGGATTTCATCGCCAATGCCTCCGAGTCAACGGCGACCCAGGCACTTGGAGGCACCCTTACAATTTTGACGAGTGCAGGACGAATGCTGGTGGGCGGATATAATACTGCCGGAGTTTTTGGGAATGGCGGCCAAACTAATAATTTTGGGAATTTAACAGCCATACCTTTTGCAGGGGTGAGCGGCGCCTCCAGCTGGGCTACTCCTGCATCGACCTGGACCGTTCCGGCAGGGATGAGCACGGCTAATTTTAACGTTGAGTGGACCCCTGAAACTTACACGACTCAATACGATGCTGTTTTTGACACAACCTGGAGTTTTCACGGCCGGATGCGTTACGCAAAAACCAACAATCATTTATGGTCTTTCTGGGGAACGCAAAGCACCACCGCTGTGGGCGCGGCCGGAATCGGCAACCTTACGGCAGCTCAATATACCCCGGTGGCTCTTCAATTCCGGGATTCGCAACACGAGGACACTTTTGAATACCGGACAGCTTCTGATGCATTTAATTCCTGGTCCCAGACCATCGGAAATTCATCTCCAGGATTTACCATCAAAAAAGTCATCACATGCGGCGGGAATGACCTTTTGGCCATTGGCACCATTGTGATTATGTCCAACGACCGGGTTTACGTCAGCGGTCAGAACGCCCAAGGTGCTCATGGAGCAGGAGACCTTTTTCTTTCCACCGGTTATTTCCGGCGGGCCAGAATCGACTCGTCGATCCTGCAGGGAGGGCAAAAAACCATTGTCGACGCCCGGGTGACCCGCGGTCAGGCAAGTGGAGTATTGGTTTCCTGCCAAATCCTTTTGAGCAGCGGAGAAGTTTATTCCTGGGGCGGTTCCAATACCGGGAGTAGCGGATTGTCGTTTACCAGCCCGTCCCCGGTTCGGGTTGCTTACGGAGCTGAGACGAGGGCTGGGGTATGATCATAGTTTCCCGGAGCATTTTATCAGTGCCGGAAAACGGCATTTTAACCCATCTTGGCGAAAACGATCAGGGTTATGTTTATAAAACCAACAGCCTTTCCGCCGTGGAGCAAGCCAACCCGGAGGCAACTGTATCGGTTATTCCGCAAAGCGAGTACAAAGGGCTCCGCAAGATGCTTTTATCCGCATTGATTATAGACAGAGATACGCAAAATAAGATCCGGGCCAAATACTCTTTGGAAGCTGAAATTGCCGCTCTCCGCACCAATGACCAGGAATACCGCGACTTTATTGAACAGGTTATAGAAGAACACAACGCCGCCAAAGACGCGCTGTTTGCGGTTTAAAAGAGGGGCCCAGGGCGGGGCAAACCTACCGGTCACCAGGATAAAACAGTGTTGATCTTCAATTTATTACTGGCAGACTGGAGGTCATAAAAATGACCCCCTCCGGCAAGATGAACCAAGGGATCCGGGAGCTGGTCGATTTTGCTTTCGTGATGCTACCCCGGTGCGAACACCCCAAGGAAACCATTCAATGGCATGCCCGCAATCTGTGTTTGGTGGTGGACCGGGATAAAAATTACCACAACCTGATTCAGGGCCTAACCCTGTTTCGACGGCTCAACGAGCCTCAGGAGTCCCAGGATCGGTGGGCCAATTACCCGAACGGCAAATTGTTGTGGGTTGACTGGACAGTCAGCCTTTTGAGCGGCGGCATGTCCAGGATGATTAAAACGGTTTACGAAACTTTGGGCCGGCCCGAGTGGGTTGGTTTCTCCAGACATAAACACAACGACCGCATGTCGGTTTATCCCGTGTCCTTTTTTGACCGTCTGGTCAAGGCCGGAGTCTAAGGGGCAACGTGGGCAAAAAGGCAAATCCCCCGGCCCCTCCCTCGTTGAGGGCCCCAAAGTTGTCGACCATTGATTTGACAAAGTTGGGGGACCTTACCCAGCTGGACTTAAGCGAGCTGCCAAGTTATTTGGGCGCGTTTCCCGAGTTCACAAAACAGAAGGATGTGCTTGGATCGCTGGAGGACTTCTCGTCCACCTTCAACAAGTCCACTCAAAACATTCTCGACTCGGTTGCTCCCGGCACCATGCAAAATGTTGCCAAGGTTTCGGACACCGTGGGTTCCCAGGTGCGTGGGGAGATCCCCCAGGATGTGCAGGACAAGCTTTTTGGCAGCGCCGCTTTTCGTAATTTGCAAACCGGGATAGGCCAGGACAGCGGTATGGCCCGAAACCTGGTCGCCAGGGATTTTGGCCAGAGCACCATGGACCTTCAACAGCAGGGGTATCAAAACCTTCAAAGCCTGATTCCGATTGCCAACGCCCTGGCCCCGATCAAACCGGCCGATCTGCTTTTCAGCCCGGCTGATGTGCTGGCCCGGCAGGACGCCAACGTGGCGATCCAAAACCAGGAGACCTCGTTCAACACCAACCTGGAAAATTACCGCACGACCTACAATACAGACATTGAAAACCAGCAGCGTTACTACAACACCGGGGTTAAAAACGAACAGTCCGTCATAAAGGCCAATGTGGCCAACGCCAATGCCATGAACCGATATAACTACGATTTAATGAAGTACCAGCAAAACCAGGGGGCACTGGGCGGTTTTGGAAGTTTGATGGGCACCGTGGGCGGCGGGGCGTTGGGCATGTTTGGAGGAGCTCCGGGTATGTTGGCTGGAGCCACCCTCGGCAACGCTTTCGGCGGAGGTATTGGCCAGGCCGCCGGGGGTGGCGGTTTTGGCGGCATGGCTTCCGGTTTGTTAAGTGGGTTAACTGGTCTGGCCGGCATGGGCACGTCCTCATCAAACTCATTTGGGGTTTTAAGCCGTCTATTCGGAGGAAGGAGATAAGCCATGGCTTTGGGTGCTCAAAATCGTCAGGTCATGGCCCCGGCACAATTCGTGGTCCCGGTAAGGGAAGGCCAACTGGTAAACCCCGGAAACTATTCCAGCCCCAATTTCCGTCCAAACGTGGAGGCGGTTGAGTACGCTCGCATGATTCAGGACGCCATGCAAAAGCAGGCTGCGTTTGAGGCCGCGTACCAGGAACGCCAAAACAACATGGGCTGGGACCTGGTCGACCGGGTGCAGTCCACGTTGGACAAGGGTGTCCAAACCTCCAACCGTTTTGAAAACATGAAGGCCCAGGCCCTCGCCAACCAACTGACCGAACAGTTTGGTGCCGAGGACCGGCGGCTGGCACAGGATTCGGTTCGGGCGCAGACACGGCAGACGGGCATTGCCGCGGATCAAGCCGAGTTTGATTTTGGCCTGAAAAAGAAATATGGCGAAGAGGAAGTCCGAACGGAACTGGAACGCAAAAAAGCGCAGACTGAAGGAACCCGTCAGGATACGCGAGGAAAGATTCGGGAAAACGAGATCCTTGACAAATATGGGGAGCGAAAGACCGAAGCCGATATCAAGTCAACAGAACTTGGAAATCAGACCGCTGCAAACACCCTGACCCAAGCCATCCTGGACCGGGAAAAAAGACAGGCGTTGTTTGGCATTGCCACGGATGAATCCCGTCGCATTCACAAACTTTACGAGTCAGCCATGATCGGGGAACCCGCGGCTTACGACAGGCTCTTTGACTACGCCATACCAGCCGACCTGCTGGAAGACCCCAAGCTGATGGCGTCCTTGCAGGAACAACTGGACGAGGCACGGCGCAATGCGGCGAACTCCAAGACCATTGAGTTGTCCAAAAAGAGCAGGATAGGGTACCAAGAATTTGCCAATAAACTTTATACTGACGGGCCTCGTGGGCAGGTGATGGCTGCCCGGGTCGTTGGAATTCTTAACCAGACGCC
>Ga0172373_10004909_pt1 | contig 18609 bp, 17 predicted proteins | sample Lak10m_2_FD_114546 | JGI IMG/M metagenome (GOLD analysis project Ga0172373, IMG submission 114546) | Freshwater microbial communities from Kabuno Bay, South-Kivu, Congo - kab_092012_10m | ecosystem: Environmental > Aquatic > Freshwater > Lake | place: Democratic Republic of the Congo...
CGTCCTTGCCCACACGTTCCTGCAAAAAGAAGATTTCGCCCTCGCCCGTTAGGCGTAGCATCAAGGCAATGGGCAGCAGAAGCGGCGCGAGGAACAACAGCGCCAAGCCCGAGAAAAAGATGTCAAGGATTCTCTGCACAGTCACATCCTTTGATCCAGGTACTTGCCCGTTTCGAGATGGGCGAAATCCGGCAGCATCTTGAAGAACATCTCGACGAGTTGGGCCTTGGTCCAGCTTCCGCTCGAGCGCAAGGCGTTCACGCCCCTTTCAAAGCTAAGCAGCTGGCCCTCATCGAACTGCGCCTCATTACGGATGACCCCGACGCTAGTCAAGCGGGACATGTCCAAGTCCTCCTTATCCGTGAAGAACTCTTCGAAGTCTTTCTCGCCAGTCGTGTCGCTGTTAAAGAAATAACAGGGCCACTTACGCTGGCGGATGAGCTCTTCAGCACGCCCACGGGCCTCGTCCTCCGTTTGGCACTCATAAGGCTCGTAGCCAAGGCCACGCAAGTACTTTTGGGCGATCTCCGAGAAGGTGATGAGGTGGAGCTTCTCGCTCAGCTTGGGAAAGAAAATGTCACGGTTCTCGCCGAGCATGGCCGAGAGCAAGCACAGCTCGCCGGACTCCTGCTGGGTGACGAAGTACCGGCGCACATCACATGGCGCCGATATGGGCTGGCGTTTGGCAAAGCGCTGGCTGAAGCCATGCAGCAACGAGCCGTCGGAGAAGGCCACATTGGCGAACCGTGCCATCGAGATAGGCTGGGTAAGGCTCTCCCTCATCAAGAACAGTTCCATGATTCGCTTACTGGCACCCATCATGTTCACCGGATTAGCTGCTTTGTCGGTCGAAACACAAAAGTACTTCTTGGCACCACCGGCCTTGGCCATTCGGAGCGTGCTCACAGTGTTGAACACGTTCACCTGGATCATGCGCATGAGAGTGAACGGGTCCTTCTCACTGCGCACGTGCTTCAGAGCTGAGAGATTGAAGACGTAGTCGTAAGGGCCCTCCGCCTGAAACAGCGCTGAGAACTCGGGCGAACCGCAATCGATAGCGAAGGTGCGGAAGTCACCCTTACCGTAGCCGATCGTGCTCCGGATGTCTCGCACCAGCTCCACCATGTTGTTCTCGCTGATGTCAACCACATGCAAGGCGGCAGGATCGCGCTTGAACAACTCGCGCGTCACGGACTGGCCGATGGTCCCGGCGCCACCGATCACGAGGCATCGCGCATTCGCAAGCATGTCGCGCAAGGCTGACTCATGCAGGGAAATGTCCTGGTCAAAGAGGGGCTCATGTCGGCCCAAGAGGTTCAAAGCATTCAAGACAGGATCCTTCTCATGATTCAAGCAGCTTGGAAAGTTCGGCAGGGGGGGGGGGCACACGGCGAAGTAGCCGCTGGTGCAGTCCAGCAGAAGGCATCAGCACAACCAGTACGGTGGTGAAGATCAACTCGAAATAAAGACTAACCGACTGATTTACAGCGAACCAGTGCTCTACCTGCCCCTTGTAAGGGGTAATTACATGGTCGTCGAAAGCAATTGGATCGGTCACCTTGGACAGCAAGGTTTCTTCGTCTCGGAATAGGATCGACCCTACGCCGGAAAGGCCGGGGCGAATGGTGTCTATCCAGGCTCGGTCGGCGGGCCGATAGCAGTTGTAATAACGGAGAGTTTGGGGACGAGGGCCAATCAGACTCAGGTCGCCTGCAACGATGTTGAGCAGCTGTGGCAATTCATTGAGCTTGGTCTTGCGCAAGACGCGGCCCAGTGGCAGCACCCGCGGATCGTTGGGCAGAGTCAGCTCGCCCGAGCCCATCGCTGGGCTGTTCTTCATCATCGTGGCAAATTTGAGTAAGTAGAACTCTCGCCCACCTTTGCCTATGCGCACCTGCCGGTAGAAAACCTCGCCCTCCCCTGAAAACCGCAGGGAGATGGCCACGAGCAGCAGCAAAGGCGACAACACCAGCAGCGCAGCCAGTGAGAACAGCAGGTCGAGGCCACGGATAGCCGACAGGGCAAACGAGGAAGCGCCTTCTTCTTGCTTCAAGCGTGCTTCTCCTTGATCTGCCGTACGACCTGTTCGACCTCATTGATCACCTGCAGCCGATTCTGTTCGAAGAATGCGGCGGTGGCCTTGGCCAGCCGAGACTCTTCGGCGCGAACCTTGGCGACTTCAGTTTTGAATATCGCTTCAAATGCCTCTCCACCGGTGGCCTGTGAGGGATGGCAGAAGCTACGAGACAAGATCACACCTGTCGAACCCAGGCGGAAATGCTCGGCCAAGATGCGCTCTGCCGGAGGCACTAAGCCGCCAATGCGGGCCATACCACCGAAGCCAAACGTGATACCAGACGCACGCAGTTTCACAGCGATCGCGTCGACACCGCCATCCGCCAGAAACTCGAACATAAAGGTTGTACCCCGCTCAATGTGGAGGTCGTTCAACCCGATATGCACGAAATCGATGCCTGGCAACGCCAAGATGTCATCCAGGGCCGCGATTGCGTCCATCGTCTCGAGCAGCAGGCAGGTCTTGGCTCTCCCGGCGACCTCTCTGATGAAGGCAGAGACTTCGTTGGCCGTCGTAAAGAACGGCAACATGATGATGTCGGCTCCAGCTTGCACGACGTCCGCGACCTCTTGCTGGCTCCATACACCCCAGGGATTGATGCGCACCATCAGTTGCGATCGCGTAATGGCTTGGCGCATGGCCAGGACATCTTCGAGAGTATGAGCCGAAATCACGGTGTCCCGATTAACCTGCCTGTCCGACTTACCACGGTACTCCATATCTACGAAGACCCAGTTGACCCCCGCGCGCTCTGCTATCTGACCCACGATCGGATCTTTTGTGATGTACAAAAGTCGAAGATTTTCATTCATAGCTATTGAATTTAAAAACTCTGAATGAGTTACCTCGATACGGACAACAGTCTTCGCGAATCAATGAGAAAATACCAGAATTATTTACCGCATCAATATTAGCACCACCATAGCAAATCAAATATCTTGCCTTCCTTAAATCAGACTCAAGAAATTGGAACTTTATCTCCTTGATTACCGCCTCATAAATGTCATCATCAAAAGGATTAAACATGAATAAAATGTCAAAATCAGCGTAGGACTTGAAATTGCGGGCATCTAGGTTGTAGGATGTGCAGTGCATATTGAGTTTAAGTCTTTCAATATTTTTAACCGCTATGTCATGAAGAGGCTTTTCGAATTCAATTCCAGCCGAATTTAAACAGCCCAATTGGCGAGAATAAATAATTACCCCCCCTTTCCGCTGCCGATATCCAAAAAGGATTGGTTTTTAAGCTCTATGCCAGTTAGCATGTTTTTCAACGCCGCACGCGACGTAAGAGCATAGCCATGATTGCCCTGCAAGGTAATTCCTTTTGACTTGCTTCTTGGGCTGATGTTTAGTCCGCGCGGCAACTCAAGAATTAGGTAACTGAGGAAGTAACTTATCCCCCTGTAAATACGTAAAATTTCAATAGGTAACTTCATAAAAATCAATCAAATAAGTATGTTGCAAAAACATCATCAAAGCTCTCGCGACGTTTAATAAGCCTATACGTTTTGCCGTCGCCCAGCGGCTCGACAATAGCCACGTTAGGTAGGATAAATGGCGGCTTCATGACGACGGAGTAAGAGCCCACGTCGTCAAAGGCGATGAAGTCTCCCACAGCGAGGCTACCGCTGAACTCCTTGTACAGGTAGTCGCCCTCGATGCAGGTGTAGCCCCCGAAGTAGGCGCCGCTCAACTCGATACGGTCTGCCACTGTTGGGTCAGGAAAGCACTCAATGGGTACATTCTTGCGGTTAGGGTTGGGGTTGATGTTGTACGAGCTGCCCGTCAGAGACACCACCGTACGACCGCGCACATGCTTGATGCTATTGACTTGGCACACATATTTCATGGCGTCGGCAACTAGCGCTGTACCGGGCTCGATGATCAGCGTGGGACGGTGCTTGCCGCCGACCTCGTCGAGATAACGGGCAAAAGGCAAGGCGGCCACCACCGCGTAGTCCTCGAACTCCGGTATGGTGACCGGAAACTGCACTTTGAGGTCATCCGGCATGTGGCCGTACATGCCACCACCGAGACTCACGTGGGTCAAGTCGGCTAAGCGGTGGCGGAAGTGGCGATCGATCACGGCGATCATGCCCTGGGTGCGGTTCTTCCAGCAGTCAAGGCTCCGCGTTGCAAAGTGGCAGTGCAGGCCGGCCAGCTTCAGCTTAGGATGCCTATCGATCAGGGCCACCGCGTCCAAGAAAGGCTGGCTTTCCGTGTCGAACCCGAATCGGGACAACACGCCGTCGTGTACCTCGAAATTGCATCGCAGACCCAGCTTGAAGGGCTCGCCGGCGTGCTGGTCGGCCGAACGCGCGATGCGCTGCAACTCTTCCCACGAGTCGATGTTCACCGTGCCGCCAACCTGCAGCAGCGCCAGCACATGCTCGTGCTCCTTATAGGGGCCGTTGAAAAAAACCTTAGAAGCGGGCACGCCCAGCTTGAGCGCCAGCATCATCTCCATACTCGACACGACTTCCGCGTAGCCCCCCAACTGGGCCACCAGCTCGCAGTAGCGTGGAACATAGTTCGTCTTGTAAGAGTAGGCGATCGTAGTCTGTGGATAGTGAGCCCGGAAGGCTTGGGTAAGGCGGGTGAAGTTATCTTGGAAGCGCGGGGCATCCAGCAAGTAGAAGCTGGGGCCATGGCTGGCCGCCACGTGGTCAAGGAAGGAGCGCGAAAGATTCATTGGCATCTAAGAGGTTTGCTTTTTAGAGGTCGGGCACGCCCGTCCGGATCGTTAAGTTAAGGCGCGGCAGTGCACCACGGTCCGCCATTCCGGATGGTCATGTTTTTCGCCTGAAGCAACCGCCAGATAGGCATTGAGCAGTGAGATGGTCACCGAGCCCGGCTGGCCTTGGCCCAGAATATAGCCGTCCACAGAGACAATCGGTGAAATCTCGGCTGCACTACCGCAAAGAAACACTTCGTCAGCCAGATATAACTCGGTGCGGTCCACCGAGCGCTCAACAACCGTGATGCCGGCCTCGCGAGCTAACACCATCAAGGTGTCGCGGGTGATGCTCTCCAGCACTGAGGACGTCGTGGGAGGCGTTACCAACAGGCCGTTACGTACCAGGAATAGACAAGCCCCCGCCCCTTCGGAAACCTTGCCGTCCTGACCCAGAAAAATGGGCAGATCATAACCATCGTGACGGGCCTGTAAATGGGCATAACGGCCATTGATGTAGTTAGCCCCTACCTTCGCTCGAGGCGGCAGCACATTGTCGTTGATGCGCTCCCAGGACGAGATGCAGGCCTTAAGCGCAGGCACCATACCCAATTCAGTGCGAGGCTTGGCCATCGGAGCGACGAACATCGAAACCGGCTCGCAAGTGTTCCAGGTGCCTTGACCATCCCCAAATATGGTCATACGCACTGCAGTATCGGTCTGAAAATCATTTGCCTGGATCGCCTTCATCATGAATGACTCGATCTGCGCAGGGGTATAGGGCGAAGGCAGACGTACTAGGCGGCATGACAGCATGAGGCGTTCCAGATGCTCCTTTAGACGGAACGCATAGAGCTCGCCTTTATCCTCGTTCCAGTAACAGCGGATACCCTCAAAGACGTTAAGCCCGAATTGAGCCATGGGCGAAAGTACGTTCACCGTAGCCGTGCTCTGGCGGATTATTTCACCCCGAATCCAGATGAGGTTGTCTACCATGGGATCTCCTGTTTTGCTGTCATGTTCGGGAGAACATTCGCTTGATAAAATGGTTATATATGCCAACCAATATATAGCTGGAGAGAACTCGGACATGCAAAAGCAACGGCACTTCGTTGATTCGCAGCACTTTATGAAAGTATTGCAATTGAACCCATTTATTCTTGGTCGATCCGCCGGTGTTGTACACGACATAGCAGACGTCCACTGCGGCGTATCGGAAGTGAGGACTGCGAGCCAGCGCATACCAAAAATCGATGTCCTGGCCGAAGCGGATGTCCCTGAACCGCTGCCCAGACACCAAGCCGCGCGTGGTCAACACAGTCGAGGTGCCAATTCCCCTGTGCAAAAAAATGTCTAGCGCGTTATCTATGGATGCTGGCGGTTGGACCACGGTATGGCTTGAGTCAAACCGGTAGGCCGCTGCAACGAAGGTAGCGCCTCTATCTATTGCCGCAAGCTGAGCTACAACCTTGCCTGGAAGCCAAACATCGTCGGCATCAAGAAACGCAATTAAGTTGCCCTGCGAAATATTCAAAGCAGTATTACGCGCCCCTCCAGGCCCCTTCGAACAAACATTAGGGACAACTTTGACATTGCCACATATACCTTCAACACGAGACATAATAAAACTCTCATCGAAATCACCATCATTGCAAATGATGACTTCGTAATCATAAGAATCGTCTAATTCAGAGCATACAGAAACAACGCATCTTTCAATTAATTCAATCTCTTTGTGGAATGGAATTATAACTGAAATTTTTTGGGTCATCATAATATTCAATACCAAGACCTACGATTTTTAAAGAGAATTGGAAAAAATAATAAGAAAAATATTTGAAAAAATGCTCCCATTGAGTAAAACACACCAAATACCTGGAAAAGCGCGAAGCTAAAATAGACAAAAGAAATTGAGAGCGAAAAAGGAAGGGTAGATCGATGTTTGATATAACGATCGACTCTAATGGCAATTAATGCATTTAAAATAGCGGTTAAAGAGACTCCGGCATAAGAATAATTGCGCCACGCATCGGCTATAGCACCTACTGGCGCCACGAAGATTGAATCTGATGATTCAGTGCCAACATATTCAGCCCCAAATAAAACACCAATGCGAGAAAAGCGAAAATTCAAAAATTCTCCATCAGGTGGAAATAGATCAAACCCCAGAGAAATTGCAGTAAAACTAGGATCCAAGAAAACGCGTTGCAGAAAAAACTGAAAAGCTGAAAGAATAATCTGGTCAAAAGAAAACAGCGTCACGTTGTATTGCAGATAAGTTACAATCGAAGCAAGCAATCCAATTGTTATCAACCCAGCAGAGGAAACTTTAATAAATCGAGAAATATCAGGATTAAGGAGTAGTAACGGAAAAAGGAATGCCATTATAAATACAAGCAAGGGCCCCCTATCTAAAGTGGAAGCTATTGAAATCAGCGTAACAAAAATCAGCAGGAAGAAATATTTGTTTTCAATAGAAAATAGTCTTCCGTCGTTATATTTAATTCGAATTATTTCAGTAATCAATAGAAATGGCAGCAATACGCGGCGAGACGTTTCTAATAAAATTTTTAAAATAACAGGAGTATCATCGAATCCAATCATTCGATAATCCCAGGCATCAACACCTGAGCCAAGCAAAGAAAGCTTTTGATATCCAGAAAGAAAAAAATATATTGAAACACTAAAGGCACTATAAATCCAAAATAACCTAAGTAGGCGCACCTGAAATTCATTCATACTGAACGCAGTAGGTTTCGACGCCGTACGCCTGATTTTAAATAACAAGATAAAGCGACCAGAAGAAACTAGGATATAAATAATATTAAAGATTAGCAGAAAATATATGCTTACTTTAAGAGACAATATACTTGTCAAAGGACTCGGCGTTAGTCCCCAATCGGAAAAAAGCTGCGAACCACCCGCCAAATCAAAACCGAATATGCCGGACGGAATTATAAAAAAAACAAATATAGTTAAATTGAATGACAAAAACGCAGACGGCGCAAACGCAATAAATTTATTATGAAATTGATATTTTCGACTCATTTATTGTAATTTGCAATTCATCATATCATGGACAAATTTAACGGACTCTAGGCGCGAAGATTTATCGAAATAATCAGACTCTAGGTACATTCCCTCCCCCCATTCATTCCAAGCATTAATAAACATAAAATTATCCGACTGTCTTTCGTACGCCAAGGTCGAAAGTTTTAACAAGTAAGCTCTAAATTTTTCAGCAGAATACCCATCATAGACTTTAGCGCGATTACCATAGCGTGGCGTATTGTCAAAGTTGACAAATGCCATAGGGTTAATTGGCAAATAAGAATCAGAGGAGCATGATATGTACTGTTGTATCAAGTCTTCCCACACAGTATCATAATTGAATATCGTATAAGAATCAGGCATGAAATCTTGAATTTTATAAAGTATTTTCTTTAGCCACAAAGGTGATGCCCGGAGTGATGCAGAAAGCCCTTTTTTGTTAAAAGCAATCGCTTTTGGATCAAACAGATTTTGGGGAGAAAATGTTGCAAGACTAGGTTGGAATAAGGTTGCAGAGTCAAACAATTTTAAATAAGTCCAACTAGGCTGCCATGCTGTCACCATTGCTGATATATGAATGTCACGATCGAGCTCCCTTTTTGCTGATTTTCTAAGCCCAGAAATAAAATCATTCAAATTTATAATATTTTCAGGTGCATATATCTGAAAAAAGGGCTTCCCATCTCGCTCAATATAACGACGGTCCTTAAAAGCGGCGCAAAGATATTCTTCATGATTACCTCTAGTGAAAGCATCGATTTCATATGATTGTTCAATCAGAACATCTAACGCTCCGGAACGGTTTTTCCACGATCGAGTCCATGAATGGTTAGCCCAGCATAGACAAAATTTAATATCTATATCTGAATTTTCTAAAATCAGATCAATAGGCCTAGATAGCGGCCTCTTACCCTCATACCAATAATGATATATTGAGAAGCCATGAATTCCATGTGCAGTTGCTATTTTAGCTTGATTTCTAATGATTTCAGAATTATCAATATGATAAAATCCTTCGAATGGGGTTTTCGGCTGTGTATGCCCGTCGAACAATGGCTTGGCATTTCTGACGTTCTGCCATTCTGTGAAGCCTTTACCCCACCACTTTTCGTTATAAGGACAATTATGGAACCCCGGGAGGTACATTGCAATAAATTTCATTTATCCACCAAAGTAAATTGAGCGCTTTTCAACTTCGCCCTTCACAATTGAATTAGCTGCAATAATTGCGCCGCTACCGATTATTGATCCTCCCAATATAATCACACCCTCACCAATCCAAACATTATCTTCAATGATTATCGAGCCTTTAGAGATTAAAGGTCTTGATTTTGGATCTGATACTTCGCCAGTTCCGATGTCCATTTTAGGATTTCCATGGTTGTGATCAATTATTAAAATTCCGCTGGCACCAAGTACATTTTTTCCAATTGTCACGGAATCCAATACTCCGATATGACAATAATCACCAAAACTAGATCCATTACCAATTTTAAGTTTCGGGCTTCCGTTAATCGCAAATCCACCGTAGCATTCAAGGCGAGCGCAAATTCCGAAATGCACCGACCTACCCAAATGCATTGACTTTGTATTAATAAATCTAGAATTGTTGCCGAATGATATATTCGGCCCCGACCCTACTGAAAACATACCCAGTCTACTGAATATAAATCCACGCAGGCGCGCAAGAACCGCACGGACCGTTCGAAATAATAGATTTAAATTTGATTCTGCTGTGAAATCTCTTTTGGGCATATTTAATTTATTTTAAAAGTCTACCAATTTTATCTAAAGGCAATATCGCAATTAAAGAAATAACGCAATATCTGAGAATTCCCAAACCCTTTATCAAATTGTGGCGCTGTATTTGCATGTCATTAAAACTAATTATTTTCATAATTCTTCTTTTAACAGCCCCCCTAAATGATCCAAGAGACGTGTTAGTTGGAAACATCCTGTAGGCTGCCTTTAACTTTGGGTGGTTTTCAGGTATTGTTTTATCGATCAGTTTAAACCACTCTAAGAATCCCGTATCGATCCAATTTCTGGTATATGCCCAGTTTAATTTTCCTGGGGCAGATGCTACTTTAATCCCCGGAAGATATTTAATCTCTCCATATTTTAATAGCGTCTTAATTATAGCTAGCGTATGAGGAAACGCAGTATCAATTCCGTTCAATTCAGCGCTCGCCAACTTTCTTGCAAACTCCGGATAAACTGCTGTAGACAGGCAACTTGCGGCAAGCATATATTTTTTTTTGAAAATTATTTCGTCTTGATGACTTATTGTTACTTCTTCGTTTACTGTTGTACTGCAACTCCCACTTAATGATAATAACAAAAGGTGTTCGCCATTTCTCTCTACAACATCAATCAAACGCATTACATCTGATTCTGATATCTGATATCTGTCTCCTATTATCCATAAATGACCACTTATGTTCAAATCATACGCACGCTTCACATTCTCTTGTGCTGAGACATGTATTTTATTTTTTATTACATTAATATTGCGGTATTTTGCCGACAATTTTTCACAAAATTGAGCCGTATCATCTGTCGATGCATTATCTAATATATATATTGTAAATTTTGAACTATTTAAAGCCCATTTATTTCTTAAAAAAAATTCCTCTATAGAATCTCTTCTGTTATAAGTTGGTATGGCTACGTTTATCATTTTATTGAAGTCAAATTGGGATTTCTCACTCACTATTAGCACTAAAAGAGTGTAGTGAGATCCATACAATAAATATATGTACAACTGGTCATGATTAAGCTCTGCGGAATAATTTCAGAGTCAGCCTTATATTTTGCTTATTCGAATATTTGATGTCTGGCTCGGTAGCCACGATATAACAGGAACGTCCAGGGCAGGGTAACGATGACGCTGGTAACGGCATACCCGAGCATCATCATAGAAATGTCGTTCTTCATCAACGCTACGTTAGCTAACGTAACCGCAGCAGAAACTACAGACACTGGCAGCATCGGCTCCTCTCGATGAGCGCGCATATAAACGGCTGCAGCATATACTGTGGTATTCACAGTAGCTGCACAGGCAATCCATAAATTCGTGTCTAGCGACGCGATACGGTTCACCGCCTCTACTTGGTAGTGGTTTCCCAATAGCACCACCATCATGACTATTGAGCAGAGCAGTGCAGTGGCGGCTATGGAACGCAACGCTACCGCCCTAAAGAGGTGGTTCAAACCTTCCGACTCCCCACGCGAGATGTACATAGTAAAATTTGGCGCTTTGGCATTTATCCAACTTAAACCTATAGTAGTAATAGCACTAAATATGGTCAAAGCCATGCCCAACCGACCGGCCTCAACCGCCCCATGCCTTGCGAACACAATTGGAGTAAAAAGGTTGAAGATGACGTAGCCGCAGGTCCAGCTGATCGCGATCCGCCATTGCAGGGGAAAGACGTCTCGGCGCCATGAAATGGGTTCAAAGCCTTGAATCATCGCTGCTGTTGGTTGGCGGAACATGCCACTCCGCCTACGGAGCCAAAGCGATGTAGCGAGGGCACTGACAGCCGGAACCGCGACCGCGGCCCACAAACCCGTGCCAAGGAGCAACAGAGTCCACATGACGCCGTAGCCCACCATCGACTGCAACAGGCGAAGGTGCGCGACAGCGCCAACCTGCCCTGTACCTTCGATGACCGCTAGGCTAGGGCTCAGGAACAGGTTAATTGACGTAAAAAGCACCAGCGCTACCCAAGTAGCGCCCCACTGTTCAACGGTCAGATCACCGCCCTTGAGAGCAAAGAACATCCAACCAGCACCACCGGCCAGCACGACGAAAAGCACAGCTGCAAAGGCATACCAGCGTCGTAGCAGCCGTATGAATCCGATCAATCGATAAGTGCGTGCTGCGTCGCCGCTCACCGTGCCGTCATCATTGATAGTTAGGTGGGCGGCCTCATGACTGACGAGCTGGATGATGACCTGGTTCAAACCGAGTTCGAAGAACACCTGGAGGGCCAGAACGCTGGCAAAGGTGTAATAGAAACCTTGCTGGGTCGGCGACAGAAATAAAGGAATCAGAACAATGGAAAGCCCACCTGCCAGGACACCCCACCCTCGGAACAGTAAGGTATGCAGCACATGAACGTCCAAGCCTGCAACGGTCTTAAGTCGGGCGTATAGTGAGGGCGCAGAAGTCACCGAAGTACCAGTAGCATTCATCAAAACTGGGTGTTGGTCTTAATAATGCGATCGTGCTTTTCAGAATGCAAGAAAAAGAAGTTTGTTTCTATTGTTTCCTCATCCATTTTTTCAAATTCAACCAAATTGGAACCTTGAACAGTAAATGCACGATATCCAATTTTTCGAAACATCTCAAATATTTGATTTGGATTATAGTCAAACTTTTTGGACCACTTCCGAAGTATTTCGGAAAAAACAATAGGGAGATCGCGACAAATAGTTCTTTCTCCACCTTGGAATACCATCAATTCAGCACCTTCTACATCGCACTTAATGAAGTCAACATTCAAACCGTATTCCTCTGTATAGTCATCCAGAGTTCTAACTTTACATTGAACCTTCTCTATATCGTCACGCCCGGTCAAGTTGGCTGAAGAGGCATTGCCTGAGCCCTCTGGGTAATAATAAAAGGTAAAATCACCCTGCCGATTAGAAAATCCGAAATTATGGGCAATAATATTATTAGACGAATTTAGTCGGATATTTCTATCTAGAAGTGAGAATGTCTTCGGTATAGGTTCGAAGCAAAATATTTTCGCTGACCTACGCGCTGCACCAATATTAATCGAGTACCAACCAACATTAGCGCCAATATCGAAGAATGTATCCCCCTCGCAAACCAATTTTTCCATCATTGCAGACTCATTTTTTTCATAATCTAAAAAATTTAATATCTCAATCGGAGCAATACGGTAATCACCTTCGGAACACGCAATTCTGATACCACGATCGCGTGAAGTCATAATGACCATTCCGTCGCCAATCTCTATCTTCTTAACATTTGTTTTCTTTAAATAACTAGCATAGTCAAAAAGAAAAGCATGATGCTCATCAAACATGAGCTTGATAAATTCTGGCTTACCTATTTGTCCAGAATGAAATTCGGCAATGGTCTCGATGATTGACTTCATGATAGTTTATTTCCTTTGGTTTACTCAAATGAAAGAATGGTCCTGCGAAAACCATCCTCAATACTCGTTGTTGGTTTCCAGTTTAGCCCATTAATCTTATTAATTGACGGACAAGACCGCATGATTGAACTTTTCAAGTAAGAATTTGAGGCGATCGGAACTTCAAATTGAGTTTTCAAATTTCGCTCGGGGAACAAGGATGTTAGTGTAGTTGCCAAATCGCGGATCGTTGTTTCCGCTTCCGGGTTGCCCACGTTGTAAGCTTCTGCCTTGCCCCCTCTGAACAATACCGTTAGAAATGCGGTGATAGCGTCCGCAATGTAGCAGAATGGCCTTTTTGCCATGCCGTCACTTTTAACAATAATATTCTTTAGTGCAACAACGTCAGAAACAAAGTCTGCGAACACGCGTCCATCATCAAGTGCCATACCAGGGCCGTAGGTGTGGAATGGACGCACAACACTTGTATGCAATCCATATTGGTGCGCCCATGAAACGCACATCGTTTCACCCATTCGTTTACTTTCTGCATAACACGACCGGACATTCATAGGATCGAGGCTGCCATAATCGGATTCACTGACAAATTGATCAGAATTTAAAGGAATACCATAGACCTCTCCACTACTAAAAAACAAAAAGCGTTGAGCTTTACTGGTTACGGCATGCTGCAATAGATAGAGAGTACCCATTGTATTTGCAGAGAGTGTGCCCACTGGATCAGTTCCGTAATACTTTGGGCTTGCCTGGCTGGCCGCATGAATAATGATATCCACCCGCGGAAAGTTTGCGGGTAGCGGCAATGATATGTCATGCTCAATAATGCTGAATTCCGGCAAATTTATGCATGATGCCAAACGCTTTTCAACGCTTGCATTTCGCCGCACGACACAAACAACCCGACAATTCAGATCGTACAAAAGGTTGGCTGCGAGAATCGACTTGATCAAGTAGGCGGCCAAAAAGCCGCCACCACCTGTCACCAATATAATTTGGTCCCTAAACTCGTGCCATGGCAGGGATGTTGATGCTATACGAAGCAAGTCCTCTTTGATAACTAAATTTTTTTCAAATTCTAAGTTCAAATATTTTTTCATCAGATATTCTCTACTATTAAGTTGCCTCGATCACCTCCCCGATTTCCATCAATCAAAATCACACTTCATCAATCATAAGATTAGAGAGGTACTCATCACGTGCTAGAAAGGGCGCCATGTCTTCCAGGGGTCTGGAGCTCATTGAACCGTCTGGGTTTACGCGCGAAGATACTGTTGGAACGATTGGCTGTTCAGGCGGAGTTATGATTTCGAGGACGTAAGGTCCCTCGTATTCGATTGCTTTTTGTATTGCCTCATCTAAGTCTGCAACATCGCTCACTCGCGCAGCTGGAAGACCATAGGCTTCGCAGATTTTCAATGTGTCTGGAATGGTGACTCCGGAGCGTGGTCCTTCACCAATATAACGCTCTTCGAAGTAATTTTTCTGTGATGCACGAATCGATAAATATCCGTCATTATTCCAAATGAATAGTTTGATAGGCAACTTATAGTGCAAAATAGTCTGCAGTTCCTGGATATTCTGCTGCAGAGAACCATCCCCGGTTATTGCCATCACTCGCTTATCGCCAAGTGCAGCCGAAACACCAAGAGCCGCAGGCACTGTGTACCCCATCGTAGCCATAGCGCTCGACGGTATATAGCGCTGGTTATCATGACGCAAGATCAGGCCTTGAGATACCGCGTAAATTGCTGAGCCTGCATCACCAATGAAGGCATCTCCATCTTGAGCCAATGCCGACAGACGGTCCATGAAGGTATAGACATTAATTGCCCCAACCGTATTTTCATATTCTGGCAGGCAAACCGGATACTTCTTCTTCCATGAGACACACCGCTGCAACCAAGGGCCGCTGAGGCTCTTAAATTTGGCATCTTGAAGCCGTGATAGCAGTCCTTCCAGAGCAAATTTGGCATCAGACTCGATCATGCGATCAATCTTTATAGTCCGTTTGCGATGAGATGTCAGGTCGATATCAATGACTACTTTTTGGGCAGCCCGTGCGAAATGCTCATATTCATATCCCACAACAGAGATGTGCAAACTGGTACCAACGGCCAACACGAGGTCGGAGTTCTGCATTGTGAAGTTTGCCGGGCGGTCACCCTTAACGCCTGTTTTCCCGATGTAGATATCTAAATCGTGGCGCAGATTGTCAATGCCTAAATAAGGTGTGACCACAGGCACATTGAACTCAGTCGCCAGAGTCTGAAGTACTGATTGGGCACCAGATAGTCGAATGCCGCGGCCTGCGATGATCACTGGGCGCTCTGCCTTCATGAACATGTCCCGCAACTCATCAAGAACAGCATCACTTGCTTTTGGGGCTTGTTCTGTAGAGGTATAGGCTGGCAAAATGTCCGGGTCAATGAGGGCAGACTGGACGTCCATCGGAATGTCAATCCATACAGGCCCTGGACGACCACTCTTTGCAATGCTTACCGCCTTTTCAAGTTCGTAGCGAACCATTTCCGGCTGTGTCAGATGGACGGCATACTTGCACAGACTGGTGACCACAGGGATGATGTCCAACTCCTGCACGCCAAACTGGCGCAATCCCTCTACCCCTTCGGTGTGCGAACAAGTGGAGCGCTTAACCTGACCAGAAATGAAGAGACATGGCACCGTGTCTTGCCATGCGCCCCCGAGACCAGTGAGTGCGTTCAGTGCGGCTGGACCCGTTGAAAAATAACCAACACCGAAGTTCTCGTTTGTTCGCGCGTATGCCTCTAGGGCCATGGAGGCTGACTGTTCATGATGAACACAGATGGCCCTCAGCTTGGGGTTACAGGCAACACCATCCGTCAAATGCATGCTGCCCGCACCGGACAACATGAAAATGTCTTTTAGCCCAAGGCGATCGCTGATGAATTGAGCGATGTAATCAGATACGCGGATCATAAGTACTCCATATTTATAATTTCTGACAAGCCTCTGCCATTCGTTCCAAAGCCATTTGAATATTGGCTTCAGAAGAGGCGTAGACCATACGAATAAATCCTTCGCCCTGGGACCCGAAGTTCGATCCAGGCAACAAGGCAACATTGGCTTTTTCCAGCATCACATCAGCAAACTCTTCCGAACTGAGGCCAAAACTTGAAATATTTGGGAATGCATAGAACGCACCACCCGGAAGGTGACACTGGATTCCAGGAATTGCATTCAGCCCTTGAACCAGCAAATCCCGTCTCCTACGGTATGTGGCCATCATGTCGCGAACAGGATCTTGGTCACCTTCAATTGCTGCAATACCTGCTCTTTGGACAAAGGCTGAAACGCAAGAGGACGTAGTTTGCAGCAGCATCATCATCCGCTCGGCAACCACCTTCGGTGCGATAACAGAGCCAAGACGCCAACCAGTCATTGCGAATGCTTTACTGAACCCATTTGACAAGATGACGCGTTCACGAGCTTGATCGAGACTGGCAATAGAGAAAAAGCGACCCTCTTCGTAAACCATCCGGGAATAGATCTCGTCAGAATAGATGTAGAGGTCGTGCTTCTCGGCAAGCTCAAAAATCTCTTTCAAATGTTCGGGTTCTGTAATTGCACCTGTGGGATTCTGTGGGCTGTTGATAATCAGAAGCCTTGTATTGGGTGTAATAAACGGCTCGATATCAGCCGCCCGCATTCGAAAGCCATTCTTGTCATTTAATGGGTAAGACACCGCCTTGGCTCCACACATACTGATCGAAGACAGATATGTTGGGAACCCAGGATTGGGAACAAGAACCTCATGACCTGGATTCACTAGGCAAAAAATCGCATAGAAAATTGCGATATTGGCACCAGGGGTAACTAGCACTTGATCCACATCGGGCAGAAAGCCCCTTGACTTATGCGTTGCTTGACGCATCGTTTCGATAAAGTCAGCAAGACCCCAGCTACTGCCGTAATGAGTTTCACCCAAGTAGAGTGACCGCTGCGCTGCTTCGATGACGTGACGCGGAGTCGAAAAGTCTGGGTCACCAATCTCTAGATGGACAATGTTACGGCCTTGTGCCTCTAGCCGTTTCACCTTGTCGATGACTTTGAACATCGGCTGCCCTTGGATAAGGGCCGCATTAGCTGCGATTTCTCTCATACAGTCACCCTTTGCTTAAAACCCAATACCGAAGAACTCTTCCAGTTTTTCCGCGATGTAGTCCAGCTGTGGCTCGCCCAGCCCTGGGAAAGTACCAAGCCAGAAAGTTTGGTTCATCACAATATCGGTATTAGTCAGATCACCGCTGATGCGGAACTTGCGCCCCGACATATAGGGCTGCTTGGTCAGGTTGCCTGCGAACAGCAGCCGGGTCCCGATCTTGTTCTGTTCCAGGAAGTTGATCAGGTCGATGCGCTTGACACCGCTGCTCTCCTTGAGCACCAGTGGGAAACCGAACCACGACGGCTCGGAGTTCGGCGTGGTTTCAGGCAGGTGCAGGAACTGTTCGACGCTGGCAAGGCGATTCTTGAGGTAGCTGAAGTTAGCACGGCGCTTGGCGATGAACTCCTCCACACGGTCCATTTGCGCCAGCGCGCAGGCGGCCTGCATGTCGGTGATCTTGAGGTTGTAACCAAGATGACTGTAGGTGTACTTGTGGTCGTAACCATCGGGCAGGTCGCCACCCAATTCCTTCTTGGTCCAGCAGAAGCGCTTGTCGCAGGTGTTATCCTTGCCGGGGGGGCAGTAACAGTCCCGGCCCCAGTCGCGGAAGGACTCGGCGATTAACTTCAATTCGGCATTGTTGGTGAACACCGCACCGCCTTCGCCCATGGTGATGTGGTGCGCGGGGTAAAAACTCAACGTGGCGATGTCACCGAAAGTTCCAACCAACTGGCCGTTGTAGGTGGCGCCCAGCGCATCGCAGCAGTCTTCCACCAGCCACAAGTTGTACTTTTTGCACAGTGCGGTGACCACGTCCAGGTTGAACGGGTTGCCCAGGCTATGGGCCAGCATGATGGCCTTGGTCTTGGGACTGATGGCTGCCTCGATCTTTGAGGCATCGATATTGTGCGTGGCCAGATCCACGTCGACGAAAACCGGCACAGCGCCGAACTGAAGGATCGGGTTGACGGTTGTCGGGAAGCCTGCGGCAACGCCGATGACCTCGTCGCCCTGCTTGATGGCGCGGTCGCCCAGCTTCGGGCTGGTCAGCGTGGAAAAGGCCACCAGGTTAGCCGACGAACCCGAGTTCACTGTGATCAGATACTTAACACCGAGGAATTCCGCCAGGCGCTTCTCGAACATTGCATTGAAGCGGCCAGTGGTCAGCCAGCCGTCCAGCGAGGCGTCGACCATAAGTTGCAGCTCCTTCGCGCCGATGACCTTGCCAGAGACTGGTACCGCGCTCTGGCCTGGAACGAATGGCTTGGGTGCATACGCAATATCGGCGTATTGCTGGACCAGTTCGCTGATCTGACTGCGAAGCTTATCGAGCTGTGGTTGGAAATTGATTGCTGTTGAATTCATAGTGACAATCCATATTGGTTAATCTGGTTCAGGCAAACGGCGCGCATATCCTGGCGTTTCAGCCAGGCTTGATGCCATTCAGTGATGTGTTTGAGCGCGACTTCCAGCGACCAGCGTGGTGTCCATTGAAGACGCTGTCGAGCTTTTGAAATATCCAGCTTCA
>Ga0172373_10004910_pt1 | contig 18608 bp, 12 predicted proteins | sample Lak10m_2_FD_114546 | JGI IMG/M metagenome (GOLD analysis project Ga0172373, IMG submission 114546) | Freshwater microbial communities from Kabuno Bay, South-Kivu, Congo - kab_092012_10m | ecosystem: Environmental > Aquatic > Freshwater > Lake | place: Democratic Republic of the Congo...
CTTGGTTCATTATTTTTAATGGAATACTAACAACTTGATCGGCTACAATCCAGGGGAAGGAAAGCTCTTCCTCGGTATGAAGATCGCTTGTTGTGTTAACGGCAATTATAAAATCTGCCCCCAGGTCTTTTGCAATTTTAACGGGGATGTTGGCTACTAGCCCCCCGTCCACAAGCAGCATAGAATCAATTTTAACCGGTGAAAGCAAAAAAGAAACACTTGAACTTGCACGCATTGCCTGGCTTAGCGAACCGCTGCTTAGTTGAACAGCAGCACCAGTTAATAGATCTGTGCACACTGCCCGAAATTTTATCTTAAGGTCATCGAAGTCGCTTTTTACATGAATCGGTGCTTGAAAGGCAAGTAGATTTAAATAGTTCAGGAGTTTTTGGCCATCATTTATTGACGTAGGTAGAATCGGGGTGAACCCATCAAGCCGCAATGCAAAAATTGCTTTGTCTTCGGTTATTTTTTGATCAACAAATAATTCTCTTCTATCCCCCTCCCTGTTGGTAGTGAGTAATTCGTTCCAGTTGGTTGAGCGAGCGATGGAATCCAGATCATCAACGGAATAACCTGCTGCATAAAGCCCACCAATAATGCTGCCCATACTGGTTCCGACAATAATGTCAGGCAGAATTCCTGCTTCTTCAAATGCTTTAAGTACTCCGATCTGCGCTAACCCTCTTGCCCCACCCCCGCTTAGTACGAGTGCAACTATTGGCTTATCTAAAGGAACTGTTTTAGAAAGACCGAATGGCAGTTTTTGAATACGTGTTTCAATTTTGTTGTAAACTGTTGATTGAGAAAAACATGTAGTCAAAAAGAAGTAACAAATCAGAAATATTTTAAGCGTCATTTTAATGATTTAATTTATCCCGAAATTCAGGCAGCAATCAAACAAACTGATTTGAATAATATTTTATTTCTTTTTGCCGCCCTTCGAACTTGCATTTTTCTCTGCAGCCTCCATTAGCTTTTCCATAAAACCTTTTTTCTTCTGAGGGTTTTTTACAGGGACCAATTCTGTCCCGTCATGTTTTTGATTTATGTAATATTGCTGCGCGATAGAAAAAACATTAAACATAAAATAGTAAAGATTAAGTCCCGAAGGAAAACTCATAAAAAGAAATGTGAGCATAATTGGCATAACATAAACAAGCGCCTTTTGGCTGGGGTCTTTAACCGACATCTTCTGCTGTAAGAATGTTGTTATACCCATTAAAAGCGCAAGTCCGCTGATAAATTGAACGCCGAATAATGGTATTTTAAAACCTAAATCATAAATCATATCTGGCTTTGAGAGATCGTTTATCCATAATGCAAATGGCTGATTCCGCAGCTCTATTGCTGTTTGGAATAGTCCCCACATCGCAACAAAGATAGGCATTTGCAATAAGATTGGCAGGCACCCCCCTGCCGGATTAACACCATAAGTAGAATAAAGCTTCATTGTTTCTTTATTTACTTTTTGCGGGTCATCTTTAAATTTTTCTTTTAGTTCGGCTATTTTGGGTTGTAAAAGTTGCATTTTCTTCATTGATTTCATACTCGTTTTAGTAAGCGGATAGAGTACAAGTTTTATTATCAATGAAAATACAATTATAACAAATCCATAATTGGGAATAAAATCATGTAGAAATTTGAATAGTGGAAGCAGAACGTATTCGGCGATTGGTCTAACAATAAATTTAAGTCCAAAGAAACTACCAAAATCAACAAGCTTTTCAAGATTTTTATTATATGTTTTTAAGTTATCATAATCAACTGGACCAATGTACAAGAGAAAACTATTTGTAACATTTTGATTTTCTGCAAATGGAATAGAAAGTCTTGTGTTATAATATTCTTTAACCCCATTCTGAGAAAAAGATTTTCGAGAACCCTCGATATAAGCACCTTCTACTTCCGATGAGCTAATAGGAACAATAATCGAGGCAAAGTATTTATTCCTAACTGCTATCCATTCCACTTTTCCATTAAAAACCTGATTGACTTTTTCACCAACATCACTTGCATCAATTATAACTTGTTCGTCGCCATAGTAAACGCTTGCGTTGGAATAGTTAGCCTCGTCAACAGCGTTTTCTTCTACAAAACGAAGACCGCCATTCCAAACAATATCAAAGGTACGATTACTAATTACATCGTTCAAACCGACTAAGTTTACATTTGCAGTCAGATTATATTTATCAGCATAAATTACAAACTCTTTTTTAAGATACTTGTCGCCTGCCACTGTAAACAAAAACGAAATCGTTGTCGAATCTTTTCCCGAAATGTTGATATGATTATGAGTTTGGCTGTTACTAAAATTCAGCTCGGCAGTGTTTATGGCTTTACCATCAACAGTAACAAAGGACACATCAAAAGCATTCCCAACAGAATAATTAATTAACTGAACACTCTTCTTATAAAAATTTTCATTTGTGTCGTTTTTGCCGGAATTCCAGTTGTTGTACTTCTTAAGAAACAATTTTTTAATATTTCCACCCTTCGACGAAAACTCAATGATTAACAGGTCTGTTTCAACTGTTATAATTTTTTCCTGCTGATTACTCGCGGAAAAAAATTTACCCATTGAATTCTTACCGTTTGAAGAATCCAAAACATTGGTCTCATTCTGGTTTATCAAAGGCTTGGTTTTACCAACAACGTTTTGCGAGTCATTTTGAACTGTTACGCTGTCTTTCGGATTTTTTGTTTGTGGCGGCACAGGTGCTGGAGTATTAAAGTATAACCAAACCACCAGGATTGCGCCTATTAAAATAAAAGCTAGTGTTGTTTGTTTGTCCATAGTTTGATAACCTTATTCTATCGGATCGTATCCGCCTTTGTTAAATGGATTGCATCTTAAAATTCGCCAAATAGATTTTACTCCTCCTTTAAAAATTCCATACTTTGAAAATGCTTGAATGGAATATTCTGAGCAGGTGGGATAAAATCTGCACGCTGGTGGAAATAGCGGGGATATAAATTTTTGATATCCACGAATCAGCCAAATAAAAATTTTACTCATTTTCCAAAACAAGAACCAGTTTTTTACACAGATCGCTCATTGAAAACATGATAGTCGAAAGCTTTGGCTTAGGATACTTAATTTTATTAAGCCCAAAAGTTGAAAGAACCACATTCAGGGAGTTGTTTGTTAGGTGAGTTTGACGTCTAAGCCCATTTACGTTATTATGAAAGGCTGTTCTCATCAATCTTTTAACCCTATTCCTCCAAACCGCATTCCCTGCTCTTTTAGAAACAGCAAACACTGTTTTTATATCTATTCTCTTTGAAGTTTTGTTGACGAGACAAATTGCCTTAATTTTTTTATCTGAGGAAAATAAAACCTGACCCTTTTGGAAAATCAGGTCTATTTCTTTTTTACTCTTAATTCTTTCCTCTTTGATAAGATTAACCACCTTTTATCTTTCATCGCTAACGGTCAATCTTTTTCTTCCCTTTGCTCTTCTTCTGGAAAGTACTCTCCGGCCGTTTTTAGTGCTCATTCTTTCTCTAAAGCCGTGTTTGTTTTTTCTTTTTCTATTACTGGGTTGAAATGTTCTTTTCATTATTGTTTTTCCTATGTTTCAAAAGTCTGCAAAAATAATCATTACTTTTCAAATAGACAATAAAAAATACTCAATAAAAAATTTGCTGATCGAATGAAATTAATTTGGCTTCTGAGATATTTAGATTTATTTTTTAATAAAATTAGTCGCTTCGAAGTCGGTGAAGAATTTGTTGATAAGTTTTTGGTGTGGAAAGTTTCACGAACTGCCAGTCGGCATTTTTTACCGCTTCGGACTTATAGTACTGTTGGGTGTTTATTCTGCCCATCTCTATTATATTAAAAAACAATGCGTTGGGCTAAATTTAATGATGTTGAAAATTTGTTGAAAAAGAATTCAAAAGAACCCATAAGAGTCTATTTATTTTTACTTTACTTTATATTGCTTTACTATTTAACTGTTAATAAGTTTTATGCTAAATATTCAAATTGATGAACAACTTCCGAATGATCCAGTACTAATTTGGAAAGAATGCCTACAAAAAATTAAGTTGCAAGTTCCACAGATGACTTATAACACATGGTTTTTACCTATTAAACCGCTCGAGTTTAACAACAGTACTTTAAAGGTGCAGCTTCCAAGTCAATTTTTTTGGGAATGGATAGACGAACACTACAACACCCTTATCACCAAAACAATTTCTGATGTTATAGGACCTGCTGCAAAACTCAATTACATCATAGTTGATGAAAAAGACACCGATGATCAGCTTACTTTATTTTCCAATATTACTGTTTCAGCAGCCACAAAGAAACCTGAGACAAACAAATTACCCCAAATAGAAACTCATCTTAATAGTAGATATACATTTGATAACTTCATTAAGGGAGAGGGAAATCAGCTAGCACGTGCGGCTGCGTTGGCAATTAGCGATAACCCTGGCGGAACTTCATTTAATCCCTTCTTTGTTTATGGCGGAGTTGGGCTTGGAAAAACCCATTTGATAGAAGCCATCGGAAATAAGATAGTTGAATCAAAACCTGAGAAAAAAGTTGTTTATATTTCTTCCGACTTATTAACTGTTGAGTTTGTGGACTCAATAAAATCAAACACAGTAAATGAGTTTTCAAATTTTTATAGAAACGTGGATGTTTTAATTATTGATGATATTCAATTTCTAACTGGTAAGGAAAAAACTCAGGATTTATTTTTTCATATTTTTAACACCCTCCATCAATCAAAAAAACAAATTGTTCTTTCGAGTGATAAGCCTCCAAAAGATTTAAAGGGACTCGACGAACGCCTTATCAGTAGGTTCCAGTGGGGATTAACAGCCGACATACAGCCGCCCGAACTTGAAACCAGGATTGCTATTCTAAAACGCAAGGCTGAAGACTTTGCAATGCATGTTTCAAATGATATTCTCGAATTCATTGCCTCAAGTATCACTTCAAATATTAGAGAACTAGAGGGTTGTCTAATAAAATTATTAGCGAGTGCTTCTCTCAACTCAAAGCCGATCACTATTGAGTTGGCTCGTAAGACGGTTAGAGAAATTGCTACCGACCGTAAAGTTTCTGTTACGGTAGAAAATATTACAAGGGTTGTTTGCAATCATTTTTCTGTTTCTGAAGATAAACTAAGAGATAAAACCAGAAAAAGAGAAGTTGTTATGGTTAGACAAGTCGCAATGTATCTATCCAAAGAAATGACTCGTTCTTCTTTAAAAACTATCGGGTTGCATTTTGGTGGAAGAGATCACTCTACTGTAATTCACTCGTGCTTAACTGTTGAAGAGGAAATGATAAAAGACAGATCATTTAAAGAACTTATAGATTATTTAAGAAATCAGGTGGAAATAAATTGTTCATAATTTATAATAAACCGGTAAATAACGTGTGTAAAAATTGTTAGTTTTTAAGTAAATATTAACCGCAGCTTGATAACTATATTTTACCAACCTTATTTTCTTGATATTTTGCATTAAATATGAATACTTAAGTTGTTTAATCAATAGGCACACATTTTGAAATAACATATCAACACTATTATTATTTTTATTAATATATTTAAATATCTACTTAATTTAAATTATTATGTTAATTAAACGAACGTTATTTTTTTGATACAAACTTTAATAAAAGAGATGAAAATGAAAAGTCATCAAAAAGCAGTTAATATTTTAGTTGCATTCGTGCTTATTATTGGCTTTGTTGGATTAAATTGTTCAAGTAGCTTGGAAAATTCTATTACTTTCCAAAACTTAGCATCTAATAGAATTTTTATAAACTTTAGAGGTGAATTGATTACTGTTGAAGCTGGAGAAACTAAAATAGTAAAAGAAATTCCTAAAGGTTTATTTACTTATTCTACGACTTATGAGATTCCAGCAGGTGCTCAGGGCTCATCTACCAGTGGTGATGTGTCGGGAGAAATGAATATTCTTGCCGGAACAAAAATACTTATTGTTTATTCGAGTACGTATATCGATGGTAATTATACCCTATTTGCTACATTTTCAAGTTCAGATGACCAATCGCAGATAACTCCAACCACACCATAAAAAGTATAAGTGTTCTATAAATAAATTTAAATTTCACCCCAATTTCAATTGAGATTGGGGTGAATATTTCTTAATTTTACATATTCTATAAGGAGTATGTAAAATGGAATTTAAAATCAATAGTAAGGTACTGGAAAAACTATTATCTAGAATTATTCCTGCTGTTCCAACACGGACACCAATGCCTATACTTGAAAATTTTTTACTTGAAATTAATAATGGTTTATTGACTGTATGTGCTACTGATCTTGAAATAGCACTTAAGTCCTCTATTAATGTTACTGCAGACGAAAATATAAAAATAGTTATACCAGCCAAACTATTTTTTGATATTGTTAGATCACTTGATGATACAATTATTAATTTTAAAATAAATAATAATTTTAAAATTAAAATGGTTGTTGATAACGGAGTATATAACATAGGATATTCCTACCCTAATGATTTTCCCGAAATACCTGTTGTGAATAAAGAAAAAGAAATTTCAATTAATGGCAGCCTGCTTAAAAAGTCAATTGATCAAACATCATTTGCAATGAGCAAAGAAGATATGCGTCCGGCTATGACAGGTTTGCTGGTAGAATTTACTCCAGATACACTTAATTTTGTTTCAACAGATGGGCACAGGCTTGTTAGATACTCCCATAAAAACATCAAATCCGAAAATGGCGAACAATATATTATTCCAGAAAGAGCAATTTCAGTTTTATCAAAACTTCTTGGTGAGAGTGATGTTAAAATATATTTAAGTAAAACGCATGTTGCTTTTATAACAGGTGATATTGAAATTATTACAAGGCTTATTGGTGAAAAATATCCGGCTTACAACAGCGTAATTCCTTTAGAAAATGAAAACATGTTAAAAATTTCTACTAAAGAACTGTTAGCAACTGTTAGAAGAATGATTCTCTTTTCGACTACAAACTCCAAACAAGTTAAACTATCATTATCAACTAACTTGTTGAATGTTTCGGCTGAAGATATTGATCACGGATCAAATGCTGAGGAGAATATTACATGTGAATATATCGGAGAGCCTATGAATATTGGATTTAATACTCTTTATTTAAGTGATGTTATTTCTCATGTTAATTCTGATAAAGCTATATTTAAACTTCACTCGCCAACTAAGGCATGTATTCTTGAACCGGATAAACTTGAAGAAAATGAGGAGCTTATGCTCCTGCTGATGCCGGTGCGTTTAAATAGTTAATTATGATTTTATCCTCCCTTCAACTAAAAAACCTAAGAAACCATAAAAATATTTCATTAGTGTTTTCAGATGGATTGAATTATATCGTTGGAGAAAATGGAGCGGGAAAAACAACATTACTTGAAGCTATTTATTATCTTTGTACCACAAAAAGCCTATTTGCAAAAACGGACAACGAAGTTATTTCATTCAGCGAAGAAGCCTTTGAAATAACCGGTGAATTTAGAGACAAATCCAATAGCACGGTCAGGGTTTACTTCTCTCAAGCAGAAAACAAAAAATACTATTTCGATAATAATAAAAGTATAGGCCGCTTATCAGAAGTAATAGGAAAATATCCAGTTGTATTGTTAACCCCGGCTGATCACAGTATTACCCAGGGATCTCCTGCAGATAGAAGAAAATTTGTTGACTCAATTATTTCGCAGGTTAGCAGCACATATTTGAAAATACTTTTAGATTACAATAGATGCTTAAGGCAAAGAGCTTCTTTACTTAATCAGGTTAAAGAAGGAAGAAGAAATGATGTGGATATTGAATTAAAAGCTTGGACAGAAAAATTAGTTATCTCGGGTGTTGAATTAATAAAACACAAAATTAATTTTTTGAAAGATTTTATTGATCATTTTAATGAATCATACAAAAAAATTTTAAAAGAAAAAGAAATTCCTAACATTGAGTATCGTTATCTTAATAATTATCGCAGCGCAGATATTCATCAAGAATTTGTTGATCAATTAGATAGCTTAAGAAGTGATGAGTTTAGAAGAGGAACAAATTTAGTCGGTCCACATAAGGACGAATTCATTTTTAGTATAAATGATATAAATCTTAAACAGTTTGGCTCTCAAGGACAGCACAAAACATTTCAAACAGCCTTGCGGTTTGCAGAATTTTTTTATATCAAATCCATTACTGGTAAAAGTCCTTTGCTTTTGCTCGATGATGTTTTTGGTGAGCTTGATGCAGAAAGAGTTTCCAGAATCAGCAGCTATCTTCCGGAGGTTGGACAAACATTTATTACTATGACAGATCTTCCTAATTTTTCTTTTCTAAGAAAAAGTAGTGAAGACAGAATTATTTATATTGAAGAAAAAAAAATTAGATATGCTTGATTCTTTTAGAAGCGTTAAAGATATTATCTTAAAAGAACCCGGATTATCGGGGCTTAAAACCGATATAATTAATTCAGAAACAATATTAAAGTTTACTGAAGTTTTTCCGGAACTTGAACAAATTGTGAAGCCGATAAAAATAGAAAATAAAACTCTGTTCCTTAAAGTTGAAAATTCTGTCTGGCGATCTGAATTGAACTTGCAGAACAAATCTCTTATTGAAAAGTTAAACTCTCACTTTAACGAAGAGCGAATAAAAGCAATTAGATTTTTATAATTAATAAATGAAATATGATGACTAAAGACAACAATAAAAACGAATATAGCGCAAAAAACATTAATGTATTAAAAGGTCTTGAAGCAGTTCGCAAACGCCCTGCAATGTATATTGGCGATGTCAGTACTCGCGGTCTTCATCACCTTGTAAATGAGGTTGTTGATAATAGTATTGACGAAGCGCTTGCAGGCTACTGCGATTTAATAATAGTTACTATCAATCAAGATGAATCAATCACCGTGGAAGATAATGGGAGGGGTATTCCGGTTGATATGCACCCAGAAGAAAAAAAATCCGCACTTGAAGTAGTAATGACCATCCTTCATGCAGGAGGTAAATTTGATAAAAACACTTACAAAGTTTCCGGCGGACTTCATGGTGTTGGTGTCTCTGTAGTTAATGCTCTTTCGGAGTGGTTGAAGGTAGAAGTAAAAAGAGATGGGAAAATATATTTTCAGGAATATAAAAGGGGCATTCCAGTTAAACCAGTTCAGGAAATTGGGAAGACGAAGAAGAATGAAACCGGAACCAGGGTTACATTTATGTCTGACAATGAAATATTTAAAGTCACTAAATATAAATTTGATGTTCTGGCCGAAAGAATGCGCGAGCTTGCCTATCTTAATAAAACTATTACTATTAATATAAAAGATTTAAGAAATGGGGGGGAAGAAGAAAACTTTCATTTCAAAGGCGGCCTGATTGAGTTTGTCCAGTATCTCGATGCTTCCCGGACAGCCCTGCACAAAACCGTTTATGTCGAAGGAGAAAAAGACAACACACCGGTTGAAATTGCGTTTCAATATACAGACACATACAACGAGAACATTTTTTCTTATGTTAATAATATAAACACAACCGAAGGCGGAACACACCTGGTGGGCTTCAAAACCGCTCTTACAAGAACACTTAATAATTACGCAAGCAAAAACGGATTGATAAAGGATGGAAAAATTACGCTTACGGGTGACGATTTCCGTGAAGGATTAACAGCGGTCATTTCTGTTAAAGTAGCCGAACCACAATTTGAAGGACAAACAAAAACCAAGCTTGGAAACAGCGAAACCAAATCAGCAGTTGAAATGCTGGTGGGTGAAAAGTTGGCTGAGTTCCTCGAAGAAAACCCCACCGTTGGTAAAAAGATAATAGAAAAATGTTTAAGAGCCGCTGAAGCAAGAGAGGCAGCAAGAAAAGCCAAGGATTTGGCCAGAAGGAAAAATGCCCTCGACTCGATGAATCTGCCGGGAAAACTTGCCGACTGCTCTATCACAGATCCGGATCATTGTGAAATTTATATTGTCGAAGGAGACTCTGCCGGAGGCTCAGCTAAACAAGGGCGCGATAGAAGGTTTCAAGCGATCCTTCCTCTTAAAGGAAAAATATTAAATGTTGAAAAAGCCAAAATGAATAAAATTCTTGAGAATGATGAAATCAAAGCCATTATCTCTGCAATCGGAGCGGGCTTTGGTGTTGACTTCGATACTATAAAGGCGCGTTATGGAAAAATTATTCTGATGACCGATGCCGATGTTGACGGAAGCCATATAAGAACATTGCTTTTAACTTTCTTTTATCGCCACATGAAAGACCTCATCAGTTCCGGAAAAGTTTTTATTGCACAACCACCATTATATAAAATTAAAAAAGGAAAAGAAGAGTTTTATGCTTACGATGATAATGAAAGAAATGATATTTTAAAAAGACTTAAAATCAGCGCCAAAGACATCACCAATACGGCAGAAGAAGTAATTGAAGAGGGGACGGTTAAAGGAGTAAACATTTCCCGCTACAAAGGATTGGGTGAAATGAACCCGGAGCAGCTTTGGACAACCACAATGAATCCCGAATCAAGAACCATGCTTCAAGTAAATATTGAAAGTGCAGCAGCAGCAGATAAAGTTTTTGAAACTTTAATGGGCGATGATGTAGAACCCAGAAGAGCATTTATCGAGAAACATGCTAAATATGCTAATCTCGATGTTTAACGAATTTAATAACACAAGAATAAAAAGAGTTTTTTATGGTATCAATGTTTGATGGTAAAGTAATCCCGGTTTCATTAGAAGAAGAAATGAAATCATCCTACATAGATTATTCTATGTCGGTAATTGTTGCAAGAGCGCTTCCAGATGTCCGCGATGGATTGAAGCCTGTTCATAGACGAGTTCTTTTTGGTATGCACGAGCTAGGGCTGGCTCATAATAAGTCTTATAAAAAATCTGCACGAATTGTTGGAGAAGTTCTTGGTAAATATCACCCCCATGGCGATACCGCTGTTTATGATTCGATGGTAAGGATGGTGCAGGATTTTTCTCTGCGCTATCCGCTTGTTGATGGACAGGGAAACTTTGGCTCGGTTGACGGCGACTCTCCTGCGGCAATGCGTTATACAGAAGCAAGGCTTGCAAAAATTTCAGAGGAAATGCTGCGTGATCTGGATAAAAACACGGTGGACTTCGCTTCAAATTTTGATGACTCACTGCAAGAGCCGACGGTTATGCCAGCCTATTTGCCAAACCTTTTGATCAACGGCGCAAGTGGAATTGCGGTTGGGATGGCAACGAACATTCCGCCTCATAATATTTCTGAAGTTATAGATGGAATTATCGCCCAGATTAAAAACCCCGACATTTCTATTGAAAAACTTATGAAGTTTATCACCGCACCTGATTTTCCAACCGCAGGAATTATTTACGGTTATACAGGAGTTAAAGATGCTTATATGACGGGTAGGGGCAGAGTTGTCATTCGTGCAAAAGCAAATATCGAAACTCAGAAAAACAGCAGAGAAAACATCATCATTACCGAGCTGCCTTATCAGGTAAATAAAGCCTCATTAATAGAAAAGATAGCGGAGCTTGTTCGAGAAGGAAAGTTAAGTGACATTTCAAATATTCGTGATGAATCTGACCGTGACGGAATGCGCATTGTGATCGAATTGAAAAGAGATGCCCAGCCTGCAGTTGTGCTTAATCAACTTTTTAAGCACACTTCGATGCAGACAACCTTTGGGGTGATATTGTTAGCACTCGTTCACGGAGTGCCAAAAGTTTTAAACTTAAAAGAAATTATTCAACACTTCCTTGCTCACAGAATGGATGTGCTGATTAGAAGAACAAAATACGAGCTTGATGCTGCGGAAAAAAGAGCGCATATCCTTGAAGGATATATAATTGCACTCGACAACATTGATGCTGTTATTGAGACAATAAAAAAATCAAAAGATGTTGAAACCGCAAAATTAAATTTGATGAAAAAATTCAAGCTGAGCGAGATTCAGGCAAAGGCAATTCTTGATATGCGCTTGCAGCGACTTACGGGGCTTGAAAGAAAAAAGATTGAGGATGAATACAGAGAAGTAATCAAACTTATCGAAAAATTAAAAGGTATTCTTGAAAGCGAAGAGAAACGAAATCTGATCATCAAAGACGAACTTCTTGCTATTAAAGAAAAATACGGCGATGAAAGACGAACTGAAATTATTTATAATTACGAGGAATTTTCACTTGAAGATATAATTGCCGAAGAAGATGTTGTTGTAACAATTTCCCACCAGGGTTTTATAAAACGATTTCCTGTCAGCGGTTACAAAAGGCAGGGGCGCGGCGGGAAGGGCGTAACCGGCGCTGGAACAAAAGACGATGATTTTATTGAACACATGTTCGTTGCTTCTACTCATCAGTATATTTTATTCTTTACCGACAGGGGAAGGTGTTATTGGCTAAAAGTGCACGAAGTACCCGATGCCGGCAGAACAGCTCGCGGAAGATCAATTATAAATCTTCTTGAAAAAGAAAAAGATGAAAACATAACAGCTTTTGTTGCAGTCAAAGAATTTAAGGACGACCAATTTCTGATGATGGCTACCGAACAGGGAACGATTAAAAAAACAGTTCTCTCTGCTTATGGCAATGTGCGCAAGGGGGGAATAAATGCGATCAATCTCAATTCCGGCGACAAACTTATTGCCGTGAAAATGACCGATGGTGGAAATGATATTGTTATTGGTACCCACAACGGCTTTGCTATCAGGTTTAATGAAAAAGATGTTCGGGATATGGGACGAACTGCAACCGGTGTGCGCGGCGTAAAACTTAGTAAGGGGGACAAGGTGGTGGGGTTACTCGTAATAAGAAGACCGGGCACAAGCGTTCTTGTTGTTACTGACAAAGGTTACGGGAAAAGATCGGACATAAACGATTATCGTATTACTCACCGCGGCGGGAAAGGAGTTATTACTGTTAAGACAACCGATAAAGTTGGTAGAATGATTTCTATGATGGAAGTGGTTGATAAGGATGAACTTGTTATTATCTCAACACAGGGGATGGTAATAAAACAGAACATTAAAGATATTAGAATTATGGGAAGAAACACCCAAGGAGTTCGGGTGATAAGGCTAAATGAAGGCGATTCAATAGCCGATATTGCAAGAGTGATTTCTGAAGAAGAAGAAGTTGAAGAAATAGAATAATTTATTTAGACTTTTTCTCTGACGCACTTTCAACGATTGAAACAAAAAGCCGTCTTTTATAGTGACGGCTTTTTATTGTTTTTTATAATTGATCAACTGTTTTAATTTGCCTCTCGAAAATTTTATCAAAGCATTTTATCTGATTAAGGAATATAAATGGGAAACGAAGACGAATCTATTTTTTTTACCGATAAAGAAGATCTAAGTAGTTATTCTCTATCAAACCAGTTCGCCGAGCACATGGAGTTTATGCTGGTCAAAGACAAATACACTGCAACAGACGACGATGCCTATTTTGCTCTCTCTCTTGCTGTTCGTGACCGGCTTGTAAAAAGCTGGCTGAGAACACAGCATGCATACTTTGAGCAAGACACAAAGAGAGTTTATTATCTTTCGCTTGAATATTTAATGGGGAGGGTGCTGGGTAATGCACTTATAAACCTTGATTATTACGATGAGTGCTATAAAATTTTGACCGAGAATGGTTACTTTCTTGAAAATATTAGAGAATATGAACACGATATGGGGCTCGGTAATGGCGGCTTGGGGAGGCTTGCGGCATGTTATTTGGATTCAATGGCTTCTTTGCAGCTACCTGCTTTTGGATATGGCATACGATACGAGTACGGAATTTTTGAACAGGGTATCGAAAATGGTTATCAAGTCGAAAGAGCAGACTATTGGCTTGGCTCAGGAAATCCATGGGATATTATGAGACGGGGACTTGTATTTAGAGTAAGGTATAATGGAAGAGTTGCTGAACGAATGGACGAAGCAGGCAGGCTTCATTTTGAGTGGGTTGATACAGACGACGTGCTCGCTTATGCTTACGATGTTCCAATTCCCGGCTATCATAACAATACAGTAAACAACCTTCGACTTTGGTCGGCAAGAGCTACAAGCGATTTTAGCTTTAAAGATTTTGATAAAGGCAATTACGTTGCAGCGGTTGAAAGTAAAAATGATTCAGAAATCATTTCTAAAGTTTTATATCCGAATGATACAATGGTGGAGGGAAAATTTCTTCGACTTAAACAACAGTATTTTTTTGTGTCGGCAACACTGCAGGATATTATCAGAAAGTACAAAATCAAACATCAGTCATTTGATAAGTTCGCTGAGAAGACCGCGGTTCAGTTAAACGACACACACCCAGTTGTTGCAATTCCGGAATTAATGAGAATATTGATGGATGAGGAGGGTATGACCTGGGAACAAGCCTGGGAGATTACCGGCAATACTTTTGCATATACAAATCACACAGTAGTGCCGGAAGCTTTGGAAGAATGGTCAGTACAGATTTTTGGAGAACTGCTGCCAAGACATCTTCAAATTGTATATGAGATTAATAAACGGTTTATAAGCGATGTTAAAAAAAATTTTACCACTGAAGAATCGGTGATAAAAAAAATTTCTATAATAGACGAAAATCCTACAAGGAAAGTTAGAATGGCAAACCTTGCCATTGTTGGATGTCATAAAGTTAATGGGGTAGCTGCACTCCACACAGAGATTTTAAAGAGCGTAATTTTTCCTGACTTTTTTAAAATTTTCCCCGATAAATTTATAAATATTACAAATGGAATTACGCCTCGAAGATGGCTCAAAACCGCTAACCCGCTTTTATCCGGATTGATAACAGACAAGATTGGTGAGGGGTGGGTGAAGGACCTTAACCAATTAAAGAAAATAGAAAAGTTTATTGATGACAAGGAGTTCAGAGAAAACTGGAAAATTTCAAAGTGGCACAATAAACAACTTCTAATTGAATACATTGAAAAAGAGCACAACTTTAAAATAAATCCCGAATCGCTCTTTGATGTACAGATTAAAAGATTTCATGAGTACAAGAGACAGTTGCTTAATGTTTTTCATGTAATTACTCTTTACAATAGGATAAAAGATAACCCAAAATTGAATATGGTCCCACGGACAATAATTTTTGCAGGGAAAGCAGCGCCCGCCTATACGATGGCTAAGCTCATAATAAAGCTAATCAACTCTGTTGCATCTGTGGTAAATAATGATCCGGATGTAGGCGATAAACTTAAAATTGTTTTTTTAAAAAACTATTCTGTTACACTCGCAGAAAAAATAATTCCCGCCTCGGATCTATCTGAACAAATATCAACAGCCGGGCTTGAAGCTTCAGGAACAGGCAATATGAAGTTTGCGCTTAACGGAGCCTTAACAATTGGCACAATGGATGGGGCAAATATTGAAATACGACAGGAGGTTGGTGAAGAAAATATTTTTATATTTGGTTTACTTGCTGATGAAGTTAGAAAGCTGAAGGCAAGTAATTACATCCCCCGTGAATATTATTGGAAAAATGAAAACCTAAAACGGGTAATAGATATGATTTCTGGAAATTACTTTAATAGAAGTGAGCCAGGGGTTTTCCACTCCTTGATAGACGGGTTAATGAATGTTGACTATTACTGCCTATTCGCTGATTATCAATCATATATTGATACACAGGATTTAGTTAGCAAGCTTTACCTCAACACAGACGAGTGGACAAAGAAATCTATTCACAACGTTGCACACACCGGAAAGTTTTCTTCGGATCGCTCAATAATGGAATATGCAGAAAAAATCTGGAGTGTAAAACCAATAAAGGTTGGGGTTTCTTAAAAAACAACTTCTATTAAATAAAAAGAATCAAAAAATTGGAAAACACAATTCATCCCGATGTTAAAATCGGTCACGTTCATCTCACTGTTTCAAATCTTGAGCGGTCATTAAAATTCTATCGTGATTTGCTTGGTTTTGAAGTAACACAATACTTTGGAAATTCTGCAGTGTTTCTTTCTGCCGGTGGTTACCATCACCATATCGGTCTTAACACATGGAGCGGAGAAGAGGCAACCGCACCGCCTGCCGGATATACCGGACTTTATCATTTTGCAATTCTTTTTCCGAACAGGAAAGAACTTGCGAAGATTGTTAAAAGACTTTATGAATTTAATTATCCAATTGAAGGCGCTTCTGATCATGGTGTTTCCGAATCAATCTATTTATTTGATCCGGATACTAACGGAGTTGAACTTTATGTTGACCGCCCTCTTGATCAGTGGCCGCTAAGTTCAGAAGGACATTTAGAGATGACAACAAAACATCTCGACTTACTTGGTTTGCTTTCGGAGCTCGATGGAGAAGGGTAAGCTAAACCACGAATCTTTCTCGAATGATTTAATTTTCTCTTGCAACTATTCCAGTGGTTTCGTTACCAACATCAAAAATTTTAACAAGTTCTTTTGTCTGTGTGTCAAACACGCCCACCATCGAAGGCATATCCCTGCCGGGAATTGAATAGAAGGCAGCGAATCCCCTTTCAACATTTGAACAGGTTACGTAGAGATATTTTCCATCTGTACTTAAATCAGCACCAAGCAAATTGCTAAATCCATTATAAATAAGCTCGTCGGTGACAGACCACGAATTGCCTGTTTTTGTGATTGTTGTAATTGCAGGTTCGTGATGAGAAACAATATAAATTTTTGAACCATCATTACTAACTGCAGCTTGCCATGGGTGGGATTTAATTTCAAGCTCTGAAATTATTTGCCTGCTTTGAACGTCAATAACAAGAAACTTACTGGATTTGCGGCAGCAGACATAAAGATATTTGTCGTCGGGTGAAACATAAACGTTTAATGGTTCATTAACCAAAGATTGATCTGGTGAAAGGAGGATGTAATCTACAAATTGATTTGTTATGGCATCTATGATCGCAATTTTATCATTCGGAATATCTGCGGCGTATACAAAGTTACCATTGTGACTAAAGGTAATTCCATAAGGCAGTCCAAGCTCGGGAAGAATTATATCGTCGAGACGCTCCATTGTTTCGAGGTTGATTTTATAAATAACATTGTGTAGATCAAGTGCAATTGAAACTTTAGAAACGTAAGCCGTTTTACCATCGGGAGAAATTGCAATCATACCCGGCGCAAGTAATCCCTCAACCTTTGCCGTGACTGTGTTTGTGTTAAAGTCAATCTTTAAAAACTTCCCGGTTGCGGCAAGGGTTACATAAAGATAATTCCCTCTTCGTTGAATATTGTGCGGCTGATCAAGGTTGAACAAATCAAAATCAACATTGATTATTCCCGAGCAAAGATTGTTCACAGTATTTATTTCGAATATTTGATCGCTTCTTTGACTGCACACATAAACGTTATTCAGTGAATTTGAATAAGCAATATTTTCCTTAAAATCTTTTGCTCCATTATCCATCCAGCTTTTCAAAACTGCAATCTCTGATTCATTAAGAATATTTTTTAAACTGCCCGAGTGAACGGATTGTCCACCAACCTTACCGGCTATTATATTGTAAAGTAAACTGTAGTCTGAGTTGTAGGGAATTATGCATTCACCGCCGTAAACCCCGCTTTGTCCGGAAATAATTTTATAACCCCCGCCTGTGTGGTTGTGCCCGGTTGTATCTTCGTCGCGGTTGATTGAGCCTTTGAGCATATCAGAATAAGAAGCCAGTGATAATCCGTTTTGTGGATTTTCAGAGGCGTGGCATTCCGGCACCGCACATTTTTCAGCAAAGATTTTTGCCACTTCATAAGTCTCAAAACCGTTGTTTGTTTCATCAATCACAGCCGCAGGTGTTTGTATTTCGTCTTTACCGCAAGAAACAATAATTATTGCAGAGAAAACTGATAGAACAGCCATGAAAAATATTTTTAACTTATAAATCATTTGTTTAAATATAAGAAAAAGTCAGTGAGATAAACGAACATTCATTTGGTATTAAAAAGATGGCACTCCTCCGGGCGGAATGTCATCTTTAATAAAATGAACAAAAGGAACTACCTAAGCAAAATCATCTTCTTCGTTTCAACAAAAGTTCCTGCTTTCAAAGTGTAAAAATAAATTCCGGATGATAATTGTGAGGCATCAAAAGTAACTTCATATTTTCCCGCGGGTTTATATTCATCAACTAATCTTGCAACTTCATTCCCTAGTACATCATAAACTTTTATTGATTGCAGGCTGCCTACTGGTGACTGCCAACTTATTTTTGTGCTTGGATTAAATGGGTTTGGATAATTCTGTTCGAGAGAAAATTCGTTTGGCGTCAAATTACTTTCGGTTATTAAATCGCTGACAAGAATTGATTCAAAAATTGATTTCATTACAACCGGCTCTTTGTCTGCGCCAGAATACATATCAAGAAACGCAGTTATATCACTCGAAGTAAGATTACTGAAATGATCAGACACTTCCGGCTTTAATAGTTGATAACACAACTCGGCAGTAATATTTATTAGTTGATCGCCGGTCACTGGCAGTCTGTAATGAATTATATCACTGCCCGAGCCTTCAACATTATTTTCCCGGTTAAAATCAGGATCAATAAATGCGTCTTCTGTTATTGCTGTTGTGTCATAACTAATATGCTGTGAAGTAAATCCCTTAGGGGGAATTCGGTTATCTTTTTTAAAC
>Ga0172373_10004913_pt1 | contig 18601 bp, 10 predicted proteins | sample Lak10m_2_FD_114546 | JGI IMG/M metagenome (GOLD analysis project Ga0172373, IMG submission 114546) | Freshwater microbial communities from Kabuno Bay, South-Kivu, Congo - kab_092012_10m | ecosystem: Environmental > Aquatic > Freshwater > Lake | place: Democratic Republic of the Congo...
GATGCTCGTATACAAGCAGAACAAGAGGCAAAACGTAAAGCAGAGGAAGAAACACGTATCAAAGCTGAGGAAGATGCTCGTATACAAGCAGAACAAGAGGCAAAACGTAAAGCAGAGGAAGAAGAGAAAAAAGCAAATGATAAAAAGCCTACGCGATATGTAAGTCCGCCATTACTTGGTGGGGATAAACAAAAAACAATAACAGAAAAACCTGCTCATCCTTTATGTGCTAAATATCCTCAGGGTGTAACAGAAGAGGATGTATACGACAAAGGTGTTCATATTATTAAACGTATTGTTGTAAAAGATAAAGATGCTTGGGTTTACACAAAGAAGATTTTTAAATGGGGAGGAAAGGCATTTTTCAGAGATGATCTTCCGATTACAGAGTCTACATTTGAAATGGAAACAAAAAAATAATTTATTAAAAACTATTTAATTAAAATGAAATTATTAGAAGGAAAAACAGCTTTAATTACAGGGGCATCAAGAGGTATTGGTAGAGGTATAGCATTAAGATTTGCTGAGCAAGGAGCGAATATCGCCTTTACTTTTTTAAGTTCTATTGAAAAAGGGAAAGCCCTCGAAGCTGAACTTGAAGCTTTTGGTATAAAAGCAAAAGGTTACCAAAGTGATGCTGCTGACTTCAAAGCTGCAGATGATTTAGTAAATCAGGTTGTTGCCGATTTTGGAACCATTGATGTGTTAGTTAATAATGCCGGAATTACTCGTGATACTTTATTAATGAGAATGACAGAACAACAATGGGATGAAGTTATGAGCGCTAATCTTAAGTCTGTCTTTAATTTAACAAAAGCTGTACAACGTCCCATGTTAAAAGCTCGCAAAGGCTCAATTATTAATATGAGTTCTGTTGTTGGCGTTAAAGGTAATGCCGGACAAGCAAACTATTCTGCATCAAAAGCAGGAATCATCGGCTTTACAAAATCTGTTGCTCTTGAGTTAGGATCTAGAAATATTCGTTCAAATGCTATTGCGCCCGGTTTCATTGAAACTGAAATGACAGGTGCATTGGATGAAAAAGTAGTTCAGGGATGGCGCGATAGTATTCCTCTGAAAAGAGGAGGCTCAGCAGAAGATGTTGCAAATCTTACTTTATTTTTAGCAAGTGATTTAAGCGCATACATTACCGGACAATGCATTAATGTTTGTGGTGGCATGCTAACTTAATACAATTCATTTTTTGAATATGCTATTGTTTAATATTACCACACACTATTCATTGTGGTTTCTGCCACTTTGCGTTTTGTGTGGTGTTTTTTTTTCATGGCTCCTCTATCATTTTAAAAATCCTTCAAAAGAAGTTTCTCCAAAAATTATAGTTGTACTTTTTATTTTAAGGACAATACTGATTTCTTCACTATTGTTTTTTTTGCTTGAACCTTTCATAAAGCGAATAATAAATGAAAAAGAAAGACCAATCGTCATTATTGCGCAAGACAATTCAGCTTCGCTTGTAAATATTAAGGATTCGGTTTATTATAAAAAAGATTACCTAAACGCTTTCAAAATTTTTAGAGAAAAATTAAAAGAAAAGTATGATGTTTATACTTATCGTTTTTCAAACGCGGTTGAATTAAATGATACGATAGATTTTAAAGGAAAAGAAACAGACTATTCTAATCTGTTTAGCGAACTGGAAAATAATTACAGCAACCGAAATTTAGGCGCAGTTATTTTTGCTTCTGATGGTTTATATAACAAAGGAACAAATCCATTGTATGCTCAACAAAACATTAAAGCACCCATCTACAGCATTGCGCTGGGAGACACATCCATTCCAAAGGATATTTATATTAAAAAAATTGAGCATAACGAAGTTGCCTATCTTGGCAATAAATTTCCTGTAGATGTTTTTGTTGAGGCAAAAAAATTAATCGGAAAATCTGCGATATTATCAATTAATAAAGGAGGGCAAGTTTTGGCAAAACAAAATATAATTATTACCTCACCGGATTTTCATCAATCGTTTTCATTTCTATTAGACGCAGATAAAGCGGGTGTTCAAGTATATACTGTTCAATTATCTTCTGTAAGCGATGAGACAAACAAGATAAATAACACTCAAAATTTTGTAATGGAAATTATTGATACAAAAGAAAAAATTGCAATCATTACAGGCGCTCCTCATCCTGATATCTCAGCCATACGAGAAAGTATGGAAGCAAATCAAAACTATGAATTAGAAACGTTTTTATTGGATGAGTTCAAAGGTTCCGTAAAACAGTATAGTTTGGTTATTTTAAATCAGGTAACTTTAAATTCCTCGCAAGGAACTAAAATTTTAAATGATTTAACTGCAAATACTACTCCTTGGTTTTTAATTTCATCAAATGGTAATGATAAAATACCAGGTGCATCTGTACAGAGCTTAAGTCCGAAAATGAATGATGCAGAAAGTTATATCTCAAAGGAATTTTCATTATTTACTATAAGTGATGAATTTAAAAAATACATAAAAGAATTTCCTGCTGTTTCTACTGTTTTTGGGAATTATAATTTATCAAACTCCATGTCAACATTGTTGTTTCAAAAAATTGGAATTGTTGAAACAGAAAACCCATTGCTTTCGTTTGGCATTAACGGCGAACAAAAATACGGAGTGTTTTTTGGTGAAGGATTGTGGAAATGGCGTCTACGTGATTTTGCCGATCATCAAAATCATAATCTTTTTAATGAGTTAATTGGAAAAATTATTCAGTATTTAAGTGTAAAAGCTGATAAAAGTTTTTTCAGGGTTAAAACAAAAAAAATAGTAAATGAAAATGAAGCTGTTATTTTTGATGCTGAGGTGTATAATAATTCTTATGAACTAGTTTCAAATCCTGAGGTTACACTGGTTTTAACCAACGAAAAAAATCAGCAATTCAATTATACATTTACTAAAAACAATACCTCATATCAATTAAATATTGGCACTCTTCCTCCGGACGAATATTCGTATAAAGCCATTACAAATAATGGAACAAAAGCTTTGGAACAAAAAGGAAATATAACGATTAAACAATTATTTGCTGAGCAAACACAATTAATTGCGGATCATCAGTTTATGAGTCAATTGGCATTTAAACATAACGCAAAACTATTTTATCCCACACAATTAAATCAACTGGCTGATGAACTTTTAAATAGCCCTAACATTAAAACAATTACTTACTCGCACAAAGACATCAGTGAATTAATTGATTTAAAAGCAATATTTTTTATACTTCTTGGTTTGTTAAGTTTAGAATGGTTCATCAGAAAATATAATGGACTTTATTAAATCAATAAAGAAAATAAAACATGTTGTATTGTTCCTTATTGGAATAAATTTTGCTGCACTTGCACAAGATTCTACTTCTTTAAAAATTATTGACAAGGATTTTTTTATTTACGATAAAGCCATTTCAAATCAACTATTAAAACAAGATACTACTCAACATCAGCTTTCAAATTATTTTGACAGAAACAGAATTGGAGCCATCGGCTTTCCAAACCAACATGTAATATTGCAGTATCGTGACGATAACTTAGGAGCAATTTGGTTTAAGCCGGCTTACGACAAACAACTTTTACTAAACAGTACTAAACTTTATTTGGAAACTCCAAAAGTAAACACATCTGTTTTTGCTGCAATTGGTTCAAAAAAGGAACAAGTTTTAAAACTAAGACATACACAACAATTTGGTAATAATATTTTTGCAAATTTTAAATTGAACAGAATAACAGCAGAAAATTTTTATCAGTACCAAAAAAGTTTTGTAAACAATGCTTTGTTTTCCTTGCATAAACTCAATCCGGAAAAACGGGTTGGTTTTAGAACAAGTATTTGTTTTGATCGGTTTAAACACAATGAAAACGGCGGTGTAGCTTCAGATTCTGTTGTTGCTCAAAATATTTTTATAAATAAAAATCTTGTACCTGTCCGCTTGAATAATGCAAAACGCGATTTCAGAGTGCTTTCAGGGGAGGCATTTTTGTTTTTTAGATTAAACAAAGATAGCAGTTCATTCACTGGACATTATTTAAATATTGGTGCAAGCGGGTCAATTACTAAATCAGAGTTTTTTGATAATCCGAATAATTTGATTTATGATACAACTTATATAAACACTTTACTCACTCACGATTCGATTCGTTTTTCAAAATTTACACCCGAACTTGCTTACAATTTAATTACTAAAACTAGTTTTGTTTCTATAAAGAATCAAACGGACATTAGTCGTTTTGCTGATAATGATACGTCTGTTGTATATCAATCACAAATAGCAGGGCAAGTATTTGCTATTAGTTTATTAAGTAATAAACTACAATTGAAAGAGAAATCAGAATACATTTGGAATGGCTTTAATCAAGGCAATTATAAACTTAAACTAAACGCTGATTATTCTTTAAAATTTCTTGATTCAAAAATTGAATTAGAAGCAATTGCAGAAAAAAGAAACCCGGATTTATTTTACAACTACTTTAAATCAAATTACTTTATCTGGGTAAATAAATTTGCTCCTGCACAATCTTTATTTTTAACTACAACCTATAAATCAAAAAAAATAAACTCTGAACTTGGAGTTACTTATGTACAGCAAAAAAACCTGATTTTCATTAATGAAAAGTTGTTTCCTAAACAAGTAAACGATTTGTGTGCTGCCTTTCGATTAACACTTTCAAATTGGTTTAGAGTTTATAAATTTTATTTTAGGAATACTGTTCATTTTCAACAACAGCAGCATGTTGCCTTTGCATTACCAACATGGTACACTCAACACCAATTATATTTTCAACACATTATCCTAAAAAATGGAATGGTATTTCAATTAGGTGTACAAGCAGAAATAATCGATAATATTAAAAGTATAAATTATGAACCTGCATTAAATTCTTTTTTAATGTTTGACAAAGACAAAAACCTCAACACAGTTTATTTCATTGATGTTTTCAGCACATTAAAATATAAAGACCTTACCTTCTTTTTTAAAACCGAACATGTTAATCAAGGGTCTAACGGTACAAACTTTATGCTGATGCAAAATTATTATCAGCGCGATCGTGCACTGCGTTTTGGCTTACGTTGGAATTTTACAGATTAATTTTTCAGTAAGCTGATTTAATAAACTTTGTAATTTTTAAAAGTTTACCTGATTCATCTTTAATGGTCAAAAAATACATTCCATCTGTAATGTCTTTTATTAATATTGTTTGCAATGTTGTTCCGTTCAAAATTAATTTACCAGAAACATCATGTATCGTATAATGATATTGAGTTATATTAGCATTAATAGTATTATTAATAATTAAATTATCTTTTGCAGGATTAGGATAAACGCTGATAAGATTGTTATCGTTTAATTCTTTAATGCTAACCAAGTTTGCATCACGTGTAACTGTTCCTTTATTCAAAATCCAATTATTAGGGTCAGAAGTAACATTACTGATTGTTCCATTAATAGTAAATGTGTAATCTTTAACTAATGCATCTTGATAAACTTTAATAATAGTATCTCCGTTGCTACGAGTTAATTTAAATTCAATTGGAGTAATAAATAAAGGTGTAACAGATGACATGGAAACTGTTTCTGTGTTTTTTAGATAAAAATTATTTCCAACCTGATTCCATTTTACTGTGAAGGTTGGATAACCTTCACCAAAAATCCATTGATTAAAAAATTGAGTAAGATTTAAACCGGTTGTATTTTCTACAGAAGCTTTAAAGTCTAGAATAGATGCGGTATTATAAGCAAACTGTTGTTGGAAATTTTTTAAAGCAGTAAAGAATAAATTATCATCGTTAATAATGAAACGTAATGAATGAACAACGGCAGATCCTTTATCGTAAGATAACCGTGAGCTGAATATTCGGTTTACAGTTACTGTATCCGGGTTATAAACACTACCTCCTGTTTGAGACATTACATTATTATGAACTTGTAACATGGTTGATGCAGCATTGGAAGGATTAAATTGTTCTAATGCCAAATGTTCACAATAAGAAGCGAACCCTTCGTTAATGAAAATATCATTCCATGTACGGCATGTTACATGGTCTCCCCACCATTGGTGGCCCAACTCATGAGCAACCAATTCAAAATTAAATGTTCCTAGCGAGGTCATGGTTTGGTGTTCCATTCCTCCACCAAAAGGTGCCATAGCATGACCATACTTTTCGTCTGCAAAAGGATACAAGCCAAATTTGTCAGAGAAAAATTCAACCAAATCATCCGTTTGATCTATTACAGATTTAAAATTGGTTAGCGTAGCCGGATTATCGTAAACATAATTTTGAATTAAAATAGAATCTGCCGTGCCTGCGGGATGCGCATAAAAACTGTAGTCAACGTATTTAGCAATAGCAATAGAAATTAAATAGTAATCAATTACATATTTGCTTTTCCACTCATAACGTTTTTTTGTGCCTAAATCAACAACCGCAGTAAGAATACCGTTTGATCCGACTTTATTTGCCGCATCAGTTGTTACAAATACATAAACAGAATCTAGTTTATCTTGCAATTGCTGCTTGCAAGGAAACCACTCGTATGCGGAGTAGGGTTCACTTAAACTCCATGTTACTTGATTTCCCCATGATTGAGATGTTCCGTTATTTAATCCGTCACCAATAGCTGAACCATTTAATGTAGGTGATGTACCTCTATAGTAAATCATTGCATCTATTGTTTCATTTTGCTGAAGTGTATTTGGAAGAATAAAACTTACTGCATGAGTATTTCGAATTGGAGTTACTAATGATCCGTTTATTCTTGCAGAATCAATAATCAAGTTACTATATAACTCTAAACCAAAAGTATCTAATGTGTTTGATTTTACTTGCGCAATACTTCTTACGCTACCACTCACTGTTTTTCCTGTTCGCTCCATGTTTAAATTCAAATGTTGAAATTTCATGTCGTACTTATTCATTAAATTAACATGGGTTATTGGTACGGCTTGAGTATGATTAGATGGATTAGTTTTAAAAACTGAACAGGCTCTTTGCGAAAAGAGGTGCGAATTAAATAAACCTATAGTTAGTGTTAAATATAAAATTGATTTTTTCATGTTTCTGCGATATTGTTTCTACTAAACTACTAAGTAAGGATTTTAAAAACAATTTTAGCGCTTGTTTTTACATGAAAGGTAATTATGCTTTGTTTTATGGAAAAGTAGCAAAAATAACGTTTAATTATTTACCAATTATTATCGCTCATATTGAACCTAACGTTTACTACATTATTGTAGATTGATCCAAAATTATAACTGATTCCGCTGTAAAAGAAATAAGAAAAATTTGATTTTAATTGAGCTTGTCCTAATAAAATATCTTCTTGAGAAACTTCATCTTTCTTCAAAAAATACTGATCATTTACCACAGAAAAATTTCCGCCCAAATTGATATTTAATCCTTTTGCAACATTTAAACTAACATTAGGAGAAATATTTACACGGTAATATTTTTGTTTATGGAAATATTGAAACGAGCCTATATCACAATTTAACGACCCCCATTTTTCAACTTGCCTATAGCTTACAACTAGTGAGTGTAAAAAATACCATTCATTTAATTTATCAAGATATGTTGGAGTAAAAAAATCAACATACCTGGCCCCTACTCTATAGTTAAATGTCAATCTTCTTTTTGTTGCTTCGTCGTATGGAAACACATTATATTCAATTGATGGATAAAAGGAAGTGCTATTTTTAAGATTTTGTACAGTAGATGCATAATAAGTTGAGAAGTATCCTAAAGCAGCATGTTTGCCTAAACTTATAGCATCAAAACTATAAGCTCCAATATTATTGATGTAAGAAGAAATCGTAGTAGAATCATCAACTTCATAAGTTTGAAAATTACCACTGTGAAAAATTCCTGTTTCAAATCTGTTTTTTTGTGAAGTTCTGTTAGCATTAAAATTACTGAACACATTTAATTGTTTACTATATGCTTGACCGCTACCATACAAATTTCCATCTATTGAAAACAACCATAAATTCCATTTATCTTTTACCTGATCCGCATTTGTTGTATTCTCCAAGCCAGTTATTGAATAATTAATCTTACTAGCTAAATTTGATTTGAGCAAATAAGGCAAAACACCTTTTTTAATTGCGTCTCTTATACCTTCTCTTATTTCTCCATTTGATTGATTAGGTATTGCATTAAACTTTTCTGTTGTTGTAATCTCTTTAAAATTATTTTCTCCTGAAAATTCCAAGGTAAATTCAGTTCCACCATTGCCAGTATTTATCGTTCTTAAAAGAATTACAATATCAGCTAATCGTCTATCTCTTACAAAATTTAAAAAAGTAATTTCATTTTTATAATAATTTTGATCGCAGTAATCGCAAACTAAAAAAATTTTTGGCGCATCATTTCTTTGAATGGTGTCAGCAGGTTGAGCTTTACATGTTAAAGAAGAAAAAAACAATAAAACAAAAAGCGTTATAATATAAGATGGTTTCATTTTGAGTGTAATTTATTTTTTTTGCAATTTGCCCCAAACACCCAAAGGAAGTTTAACGCCTGATTTAGCCGGAATGTATAATTCACCAATACTTAATTCTGATTTATTTTTTTTTGAAAAATCAGACAACATGTTTTCTGCAACAAGTGCTGAAAAACCTAATGAATAGGCATTTAAAATAAGTAAGTGTTCGTTTGGATGAAGTAATTGTAAAACACTTTCCATCATTTCCTGAATGTTCTCTTCGAGTTTCCACTTTTCGCCATTTGCTCCATGCCCGTAAGCAGGAGGATCTAAAATAATACCATGGTATTGATTGCCTCTACGAATTTCTTTTTTTACAAATTTCAATGCGTCATCCACCATCCAGCGTATTCCGTCTAATTTTGAATTGCTCATGTTTTCATTTGCCCAGGTAACCACTTGCTTAATGGAATCAACATGAGTTACATCAGCTCCCGCAGCTCTTGCAGCAATGGATGCTCCACCGGTGTAGGCAAATAAATTTAAAAATTTTGAATTTTTCTTTGTATGCAAAAACTGGTAGATGCTTTTCCAATTAACTGCTTGTTCGGGAAATATACCAACATGCTTAAATGATGTTAAACCCAAACGAAAAACTAAGTGTACATCTTTAGCTATTTCATACTGAATTTTCCATTGGTCGGGCATAGTTTTTAATTTTTGCCAAACACCTGCAGAACTTGATTTTGGAATAAATTTTACATGCGCTTGTTGTTCCCACTCCTTTTGAGAGAGGCGTTTTTTCCAAACAGCTTGTGGCTCGGGGCGAATAGTAATGTATTTACCAAAACGTTCGAGTTTTTCAAAATCTCCACAATCTAATAATTCGTAGTCAGAGAAATATTGAGGGCTAAGTAATTGCATAATTAAAGTTTTATTCCAACAATTGTGGCATCATCTAATTGTGATTGTTGCGAAATTAATTTTTTAAATGTATCATCAACTGTTTTTTTCTGATCATTTGTATTTAAAGAAGATATGCCCAGCAAAAACTGTTTAAATTTTTCTTGTCGTTGTTTTTTTGGAATGCCTTCGTATTGATCTTCGAAGCCATCAGAATAAAGATAAATTTGATCCCCTTCGGATAAAGATATTTCATGATTTGTAAATTCAATATTCGAAGAAGAACCTAAGGTTATTTTATCTCCAACAACTTCTTTTATTTCATTTGGATGAATACAAATTAGATTAAGCTGTGCCCCTGAAAACTGAATTGTTTTATTATTGGCATTGATTTTACACAAACCAATATCCATTCCATCACGCAACTGAAATCCAACACCTGATGTTTTGAATACTTCGGCAGAAAGCGCATTCAAGTGTTTTAAGAAAATTGATGGATTTTCTCCTTCATGTTTCGACCAAATTTTTTCCAATAACTGATTAGCCATCATGCTTATGAATGCAGCAGGAATTCCGTGGCCGGTACAATCAACAACAGCAATGTAAACACTATCATTACTTTTTTGCATCCAAACAAAATCCCCACTCACCAATTCTTTAGCTTGCAACCAACAAAAACTTTCCGGGAAATATTTTAGTAATTCTTGTTCTGCAACAAATGTATTTTCCTGAATTCGTTTTGCGTAGAACATGGAGTCGGTTACATCCTTATTTTTATTAGCTAATTCAGCATTCATTTGAGCGAGTTCAAATGTTCTTTCTTCCACTCTTTTTTCCAATGCAATTTTTGATTTTATCAATCGTGCATTTCTAAATTTATCAAATCCGTAAACCGAAAACGCAACAAACGCAATGATTAAAATGATGAAAACACTTGTTTGCCAAAATGGTGGTTTCACTTTAAAAGTATAACTTTCTGTTTTACTCCAAACTCCATCTTGATTGCATGCCTTTATTTTAAATGTATAATCGCCTGCCGGTAAATTAGTATACACTGCCTCGTGTACCATGTAATTTACTTTAATCCATGCCTTATCAAATCCTTCCAATGTATATTCATAAATCAATTTATCCGGACTTGATAATGAAATGCCTTCGAATAAAAAAGTAAGATTATTTCCTTTGTGTGTAAAGATTTGGTCGGCAGGAAAAGCGGTATCTTTTGCATTGACTTTTATTCCTGTAAAATTTACAATTGGCGGAACTTCGTTTTTAAAATCCTGTTGCGGATTGAATTTTAATGTGCCCATTATTGTTCCAAACCACAAATTTCCCAATTTATCTATGCATGCAGCGTTTGGGTTGCATTCAGAGCCGGAGAATCCGTTTGTTTTATCGTACAATTTAAATTGTAGTGTTTGTTGATTTAATACTTCCAAACCTTTATTAGAACCTAACCACACATTGTTTAGTTGGTCAACAACAATTGAATAGGGCGATTCTGTTTTTAATCCATTCTCCCTATTGTAGTTTGTGAATTTTTTTCCATCAAACTTATACAGACCTCCGCCATAAGCTCCAATCCACAAATTACCTGTTTTGTCTTCGGTCATGCTTAAAATAAAACGATGTTTTAAACCATGTTTCTCGTCGTAAGTTTTAAATGCTTTGCCATCATAAGAAGTTAGATTACCTCCCAACGCAGCAAACCAAATGGTTTGTTTACTATCATTAAAAATTTTATAAATATGATTTCCGCCTAAACCTTCTTCGTTACCAAAATTTTTGAGTTGACCGGTTTGCGAATAATAACGTGATGCACCGTTTCTTGTGCCAATCCAAACACAACCTGTTTTATCTTCTGCAATGGAATAAACAACATTACTTGATAAACCATTATCCTGCGTAATATGTTCTGCTTTAAAAGTTGCTGTATTGATTTTGTAAACCCCATCAAAAGAAGTACCTGCCCACAAATTATTTTTTGAATCGATAAACAAACAACTTATTGCAAGTTCGGGAACAGTTGTAATTTTTTTAATCTGCTTAGAAATAACGTGTCCTTTATTTCCATAGTTTAAATTTACTTGAGCAAGACCTTTATTTGTACCCAGCCAAATTTCAGTTGAGTGATTTGATGCAATACTCCAAATGATGTTATTCGGAATAGAATCGACTTCATCAAAGATTTGAAATTTTTCTCCCTGCAATTGATTAACCCCTAAATCAGTTGCGATCCAGATGGAATGTTCACGATCTTCGAAAATACTATTAACTGAAAAATAATTTAATCCCTGACGCGTGCTGTATTTAGTGAGTTGATTTGTTTTAACATCTAAATGCATTGCGCCGCCACCAACGGTTCCAATCCAAATATCGTTGTTACTATCCTTGATGATGGATTTAATAAAATTAGAACTTAAACCATTTAATGCATTATACTTCTTTTTCAATTTTAGATTCAATGATTTTGAATTTGAAGATGAAGTGTAACATGCAAAACCCTCATCAGCAGATCCAATCCATAATTCATTATTTATTCCTTTGCAGATACTTATTAAACGATTACTAAATAGTCCGTCTTTTTTGGTAAGCGCAAAAATGGATTGTTGTATGGATTCCTTGTTTAAGGAATGGCAATAAGCCAATCCTGAATCAGTTGCAAAAACGGGATAACCATTAACATCAAAAGCACAATCATAAACATTGTTCGATGGTAATCCATTTTCGTTGCTGATGCTTTGAAGAAATTTAAATTCCTTATCCAAAATAATAATTCCTGCACCTTCAGTAGTGATCCAAAACTGTTCTTTTTGATCTTGCTTGATGGAAAGAATAGATTTTTGTTTGGTAAACTTTAATACATCAAGATTTTCAAAAATTTTTAATTTGTAGTTATAACGACTTATGTTTCCTGCCCAGTGGCCAAATAAAATATCTCCTGATTTAGTTTTGCAGGATGAAACAATCCAATCTTCGGCCAGTCGTTGATTTTTGGTGAATGAAACAAATTGAAAACCATTATATTTTGAAAGCCCCGCAATTGTTCCCAACCAAAGATTTCCATCATTATCCTGAACCATTGTTTCAACCTGATTTTGGATAAGACCATTTTCTGTATTCAACCAATTGATACTGGTAGTTTGTGCAAAACACATCCAACTTCTTAAAATAAGAATCAGTAAAAACGAATTAATTAATTGTTTTTTAAAGTGGCACATTGTAGTGTTTCAATTCGCTAAAATAATCTTGTTCGTTAATCAGTTTATTATTCTTAAAATAGTAAGTTAAACCCCAGTTATATTTTTCTTTTCGATAATTTTTTTTCACATTCCCTTCTGAAACGTAAATGTAATAAACACTTTTAAAGTTATATTGAATAAAATCTGTGGTTATTCCGACTACAGGATATTTTTTAATTGTACTTTGATGTTTTTTTTCATTTTTAACCACAATTTTTAATTGGCCAACTATTTCCTTTTGATAGATCCCTTCATAAAGTTGTAGTTGTTTATTTTTAATTTTTGTTGAAACGCGTAAATCTTCTGAATTCACTTTTGCAAGTGCTTCTCGTTTTAAAACGGATATAACTTCATTATCTGAATCAATTTTTAAATTATATTTTGATTTACTTTTTAAAACCCGTTCATTTTCAGCAACAGATTTAAGTAAGTTGGTTTCTACATTTTTTTTAATTGTTTTATTTTGATTTTCGATAATCTTTTTTCGCTCAAATGAAATTTTCAAATACACTTCGTCTTCTTTTAATTTAGCTTGTATGTCTTTACTATCAGGTTCTTTTTTATTTACATTAACTATAGTTGATTTCATTTTTTCAGCCAACAGTCGTTTCATTCGTTCAGCTTCTTCCATTGCCTTTTTTTCTGTCAGCAATTGTTGCTCTTTTAACAAACGCTCCTCTTCTTCTTTTATTTTATTAGAAAGTATGTTGTTTTTTTCTTCATCAGTTTTAGCAATTTCATCTTGTGTTTGAACCATTTCGGGTTTATAATATAATTCCTTTATGAAATTTTCCACATAGTTTTCTTCATCAATAAATCGTTTATTACCATCATAAACAATTTTTGCAAAGGGATTTTTAAATGCATTATAATTTAAATTGGATTGATTCAATTCAAAAAAGTTTACATCAATTTCATAAATTGGATATATTTTTTTATTAGCAGGGCAGACCGATGAATAAATTAGCGCATACATTTCTTGACAACCGGGAGCGTTAAACACAATCTTATAATCAACACCTAATTCCAAGTCAAACATAAACCTACCATTTCTACCGGTTGTTACCTCAGCTATTTTTATAGTGCCAGATAATATGGTGATTTGAGCACCTGCTAGCGCTTTGTAGTTTTTAACTGTTCTGCCTGAAAACTCTAAATATCCTTTTTCTTGAGCGGAAATGGATGCCGAAAAGCAAAAAAGAAAAAAAGATAATATGACTAAAAAAAAGCGCAAGCAGAAAAACAACGTTTAAGTTACATTTTTTAAATGAATCAAACAATATTTTTTGCCTCTGCTAATGCTTTTTTATAGGTTGCTAAAACACGCTCACGTGCAAATTTGTGCTCAACAATTTCTTTTGCGTATGCGGAAGTTCCGTATTCCGGAACCCATTTTATGATGTATTTTAATTCCGAATCAAATTTTTTAGTTTGTTCGTATGGATTAAAAACCCTGAAATAAGGCGCAGCATCGCAGCCGCAACCTGCGGCCCACTGCCAACCACCATTATTAGCCGATAAATCAAAATCATTTAATTTTTCTGCAAAATAAGCTTCGCCCCAACGGTAATCAATGAGTAAGTGTTTAGTTAAAAAACTGGCTACAATCATACGCACCCGATTGTGCATAAAACCTGTTGTATTTAATTCGCGCATGCCTGCATCAACAATTGGGTAACCAGTTTTCCCCTCGCACCATTTTTTAAATTCGTCTTCGTTGTTTCTCCATTCAATGCGTTCGTAATCTTTTTTGAAACACGTTTGTGCAACATGAGGGAAATGATGCAAAATCATCATATAAAAATCTCGCCAGATAATTTCATTCAAATAGGTTTCGCTTAATGGTTGCGCCCATTTTGCTAATTTTCTCACGCTAATGGTGCCAAAACGAAGGTGCATACTTAAACGTGAAGTCCCAGCTATTGAAGGGAAATCTCGGTTTTCTTTGTAGTTGATAATTGTATTTTGATCCGCAACCGGAATTTCAGCGCGTATATCAGTTAATTGAAAACCGATATCTTGAATTGTTGGAAATGAATAGGTATTTTCTTCTTTACTAAAATTCTTATAATTCTCTTTGCAAGAATATGAAGCAAGTGAGGTTGAGTTTAATCGCTGTTTCCATTTTCTACTGTAAGGCGTAAAGATGGTGTAAGGCAAACCGTCATCTTTTACTACTTCACTTTTCTCAAATATGCATTGGTCTTTGAACGTTTTAAAAACAATATTCGAGTTACTTAGCAATGCATTTATTTTCGAATCGCGCTCATTGGCATAAGGTTCGTAATCGTGATTGGTATAAACATTTTCTATGTTATGCTTACTTATTAATTCTTTAAAAACTTGCTCGGGAGTACTATAAAAAACCCAAATAGAAGATTGAAATTCTTTTAATTGTGAATTTAATCGTTGAAGCGTTTTATGAATAAAATCAACTCTTCTGTCGTGTTTATTTTCAAGTTTATCTAAAATGTGTTTATCAAAAATAAATACCAATTGTACATTGTTATTTTCGCTTAAGGCATGATAAAGCGCTGCATTATCATCTATCCTTAAATCCCTACGTAACCAAACTAATGTTTTCATTCTGCTTTACAGATAAAAATAATTTTTCTTAAAACATAAATTTATTGTGAACCTATCATTTCTAAACGATAAATAATGTTGTTATATCCTATTAACTCAACACAAAGTACATTTTTATCTAATCTCTTTACATCCCATATAAATGGAGTTGCCGATTTTTTCCCAACATTTAACCATTGTAGTTTTATTTTTTTATCATTATCTATTAATGCCGACATATAAAATTTAAAACCTAATTTTTCAACTGGGGCTTTCCACCAATAATAACTATTTAGATGGGACAATGAGTCTACGCCATTTACAGTATATCTTGTTACATACCACAAATTTCCATTCCACAATCTTTTTTTAGCTTTTTGCAAATGCACTAAATTCTTATCTTCAGGATATTTCTTACATCCAAAAACCAAAATTGATAAAGCTAATATGTATAAAAATGTTTTTTTCATCTTATAATTTACCTGCTAACACACAACTGAATTTATGTTTCTGAACGTCTCCGTTTTTATTGAAGGTTTCAAAATAAATAACATAAATTCCTATTGGTGCTTTCTCATTTTGATCTGTCAATCCGTTCCAGCTGTAACTTCCTTTTGTTGCTAAATTTTCGTTTCTGACTAAATACCTTACCAATTGACCGCTTGCATTGTAAATAGATAAATTGCCTGCCAATCCCGGTTCGTTTAATTCGTAATTAAAAGTGAGCACATCATTGTAACCATCATTGTCAGGAGAAAAAATTTCGGGAACAACTGAAAAAGTTCCTTCACCTTTTGTTTGCATAAACTGTGAATTTTTATAACCCGGAGTTCCAAAACCAACATTTGCAGCGGCAGAGTTCCAATTTGTTTTATCTAATGTAGGGCGATTAAAATCAATGCGTTCAAGCGATACGCCCTTAAAATCATTTAATAAATCAAAGTGCATTTTATCTTCATATTCAAACTTATCAATTAAAACACCGTTTCTGTTGCACAATACTACAACGTCTTCTGTGGTGTTCATTGAAGGTAATTTTTTCATTTCAAAAAACCACTCCGGATGTTTTGTGTTGTAAAATGATTTCACTGCGTTTGGATTTGATGTAAGTAAAACATATTCTCCCGGAAACATGATATATCCATCGCTTGTTACTTCAACAGTATCTGAAATCAAGGTTGAATTAACTAAACCTTCGCCTATTAAAATAGATTTTAAATCAATTATTTTACTTGAATTGTTATACAATTCCAAATAATCTACGCAACCTGTTTTTGGTGCAAACAATACTTCATTGATTAATAAATCGCCCGGTAATAATGTATCCGGCATACCAAATGTAATTGTAGTTTGAGCAGCAATGGTGTTACCTGCACAATCTTGTAAATTACCATTTATTGTTAATTGATAAGTCGAGTTTTTTTGCAAGGAAACAGGCAAACTCAATTGCACTTGCTGAAAAGCATAAGGCAAAGGTGTAACAGTTGTTGGCTGTCCAATTGAATTATTAATGGTATAATTGGAAGGAGAAAGCAAAGAACCTGATAGCATGCTTTCGTTGAAAACAACTACAATGGTATCTTTATTTTTTATGTTCACTCTTACAATTTGAGGCAGAGTAAGATCGGCTCTATTCGCATCCACTGAATTTCTTCTGCCGGGTGTTCCTCCGTTTGTATTTACTGATGAAATCCAATTTGTAGATCCTGCACAAGGAGTTCTTGGATCAATTTGTTCTAAACTCCATCCTCCTGCTTTTTTAACTGGATCTTGATACCAATCATCTTCATAATGTATGTAAGATATAAGATTTCCATTTTGATCTTTTAAAATAACATCTTCGCCTGTTGCATTTAATTCGGATGAAGACATAGCATCTAGCACAAGTAATGGAATATTTCCATAACCTTCATTTATGAATGAGTTTAGAGATGTGTTATCAATCAACACTAAAAAACTATCAGGTAAAATAACTGCATCAGGAATTAGGATGTCGTTTGTTCCAACTGTAAGCATCCAGTTTTTTAGAGTAATTGAATAATTGGTTTTATTGAACAACTCAATATACTCGCCTTGAGGCAAAGCAACTTGTGGTTCAGGGTCAGGAAATAATTCATTGATAACAACATCATAAGGTTTAGCTCTGTAATAACTAAAATTAATAGTATCTGCTGTTAATGGATTTCCTGAACAATCGCTCAAATTTGTAAAGTTTAAAACATAATACTGTTCGTTTTGTAAAGTATTGGAAAGCGTTAAATCAAAACAATTTCCGTTTGCTGTTATGCTTGTTGGCTTACCGATTGAATTATTAATGGTATAATTCGTCAATTGCAGGGCTGAACTATTTAGTAATCCTTCGTTAAAGCAAACTGTGATGTGCAATGAATCGCTTACTGAAACATACAAAGGACGCGGACCAACAACATCAGGACTTATATTATATACCGAATTTTGTGCTCCGGGTGTTCCTCCGTTTGTTGAATTACTAGCTGTCCAATTTCCTGAAACTTCACATGAAGCATTTAACATGGGATTAATTAATTCTAAACTCCAGCCGCCATCATCCTTCACTGAATTATTATACCAGGCATCATCATAATTTAAGGAATCAATAAAATTTCCGTTATTGTCCTGAATGTAAACACCGTCGCCAGTTGTATTATAAGTTGGATAACTTGTAACGCCAATTTTATTTGGCAAGAAATTAAACGAATCTAATACTGTTTGTTTTACAATTACAACATACGAATTTGGTAACAACAAAAAGTTTGAATTAATGATTCCTGAACTTGATCTGTCGCTGATTTGCCAGTTATTTAAATTGAATGTTTTTGAACTTTTATTGTATAACTCCAAATACTGAATGGCTGGCAAACCTACGGGACGAGGATTTACATCTATCATAATTTCATTTACAATCACATCATTAAATGAAGCCGTAGAAGTTTGAATATAAATAAAATTGACTTCTCCGGAATTAACTAAATTACCACTACAATCGGTTAAAAACAAAAATGAAATCGTATTGGTTTGTTGACTAACAAATGGCGTAGAAAATTTTAATGTTACACATTGATTGTTGTTTGATGCAATCGCTTGTGATGGATTTCCAATTCCATTATTTACGAAATAATTTGTTAGGATGTTGATTTGCGATGCATCAATGGCTTCATCAAAACAAAGTTCTACGGTAATTGAATCCAATACCGTTGCAGATAAAAAATTTGGAGCCGTTAAATCAGGCGCAAGTGAATACACTGAATTTTGTGTTCCCGGAGTTCCACCGGCAGTTGCGTTACTTGCAATCCAGTTATTTTGTGCAGGGCAATTTGCATTCAGTGTTGGATTGATTAATTCTAAACTCCAACCGCCATCGTCTTTTACCGCATCTCTATACCAAGATTGAGTGTAACGAATGGAATCTAAAATACTTCCATTGCCGTCATAAATAAAAACAGGATCCCC
>Ga0172373_10004914_pt1 | contig 18596 bp, 20 predicted proteins | sample Lak10m_2_FD_114546 | JGI IMG/M metagenome (GOLD analysis project Ga0172373, IMG submission 114546) | Freshwater microbial communities from Kabuno Bay, South-Kivu, Congo - kab_092012_10m | ecosystem: Environmental > Aquatic > Freshwater > Lake | place: Democratic Republic of the Congo...
AAATCACAAAGCATGAAAAAGCTGTTCGTCCTCACCACCCGTACCGCGCACTGGTTTCTGGAACGCGGCTTCGTCGCAGCCGAAGTTACCGCACTCCCTGCGCAGAAGAAGACGCTGTATAACTACCAGCGCAGATCTAAAGTATTTGTGCGGAAGATTTAAGCCTGATTTGCAAATTACTTGTGAGCGGCACTTTTCGGGGGTGGCCCGACAAACTACTAGCTCTGATATGCTTTCAAAAATCAACAACGCGATTAAGCGTTATTAGCTTCTGCATGCCAAGGTGCAACCTTCACCAGCAACACCATCCCCGGCAACGCCAACAGCGCGCACAGGTAGAAGAATCCCGTCCAACCCATAGACTCAACCAACCAGCCGGTGGCGGCGTTGGCAAAGGTGCGCGGCACGGCCATCAAACTGGTGAATAGCGCGAATTGGGTGGCGGTGTAAGCGGGATGGGTGGTGCGCGCGATAAAGGCGACGAAGGCGACAGTGCCCAAGCCCACACCTAATGCCTCTAAGCCGATGACGATAGCGAGCTGTGCGAGTTCGACGCTGCTAATCTCGCTGTGATGACCGAGCGAAGCCAGCCAGGCAAAACCGAATATCGCCAGCACTTGCACCACACCGAACAACCACAGCGCGCGGTTGATGCCGATCTTCACCATCCACAAGCCGCCCAACAAACCGCCGATGACAGCGGGCCACAGGCCAGCGTTCTTGGCGATCAAACCGATCTGCGTCTTGCTGTACCCCATGTCCAGATAGAACGGCGTGGCCAGCGCGGTGCACATGCTGTCGCCGAGTTTGTAGAAGAATAAAAACGCGAGGATGAGCAGCGCGCTGCGCCAACCTTGGCGGGTGATGAATTCGTGGAAGGGTTCGACCACCGCCTCACGCAAGGTCTTGGGCGGGCTGGCGCGATGCGGCTCTTTAACCAGCAGCGTCATGGCGATACCCGGCAACATGAACAAAGCCGTGACGATGAACACCCTGTCCCAAGACAAGAAATCCGCCAGTATCAACGACAGCGAACCTGGTATCAGCCCGGCGATGCGATAGGCGTTCACATACACCGCATTGCCCAAGCCCAGTTCGGTATCGGAGAGCAGTTCGCGCCGATACGCATCCAACACGATGTCCTGCGTCGCGCTCAAAAATGCCAGCAGCGTGGCGATCATGGCAATGGTCTGTAAATCGCTTTGCGGCGAGAACGCGCCCATAGCCGCGATCACCGCCAACAAACCCGCTTGCGTGAGCAGCATCCAGCCGCGCCTGCGCCCCAAAGCAGGCAGCGCGTAACGATCCAGCAACGGTGACCAGAGGAATTTCCAGGTATAGGGAAACTGAATCAGCGCGAACAGGCCTATGGTCTTGAGATCAACATGCTCACTGCGCAACCAGGCCGGCACGAGGTTGAACAACAGGTACAGCGGCAGCCCCGAAGAGAAACCGATGAACACGCAGATCGCCATGCGGCGGGTGAAAAGTTGTTGCCAGACGGTCATTGCAAAGCCTCCGCAACCGCGCGAAAACTCTCCAATCCACAGCCGACACCGTCGTCGCGCAACGTGGTGCGAAAACTCCAGACTTTGAAAATAATGGTTGCGGTTGCGTTCATACCTAAACCTCTATTAAGCCGTCACTCCCGCGAAGGCGGGAATCTATGCTGTTCAAAAACTGGATTCCCGCTTTCGCGGGAATGACGGAATCTGTAGACATGGTGACTCCCATCAAACCAATCCTTCCCATAAATCCCTCCACATCGGATTCACCTTTTCGATCAACGCTATTTTCCATTGTCTGTTCCATTTTTTGAGCTGCTTCTCGCGTTGAATGGCTGTCTGCATATCCACGTGCAACTCGAAATACACGAGTGAATGAACCCCATATTTTCCAGTGAACCCTTCAACCAAATCATTCTTGTGCTGCCATATACGCTGGATCAAATTGCTTGTTACGCCTATGTACAGGGTGCCGTTATATCCGCTGGCCAAAATGTAAACCGCCGGTTGTTTGTCCATAACAACACGCCTTGGTTAAACCGTCACTCCGGCCAACACCGTCATTCCCAGAGCGCCCCCGCCACCGTCATTCCCGAGACGGTTCTGATCGGGAATCCAGTTCCCAAACAGCCAGAAATTCTGGATCCCCGATAAGTACATTCGGGGATGACGGACTTACCGATCGCTAGGATCATATCTAGCGCATAAAAAATAATCTTGTATTGCTTGCCATCGGCGGCAGTTGTTAAATAATTCTTAACAACTGAATCCTTATCCAGCTCCTTATCTTTCAATATCTTAGAGATATGAGTACTGATGTTGGGAACCGAGGTGGCAAAAAGCTCTGCCAACTGACTCTGGCTCATCCAGAAGTTGCCATCACGCGCATAGAGCGACACGGCAGCCCTGCCATCTGCGGTGTGGTAAATGAGGAGATTTTGCTCGGCGTCGTTATTCATTCCGCATTTCCCTTTTTCTTCGGCAACTTCTTTTGCGCCGGAGGCAAATAATTCTCAGACGACACCACACGCCTGCCTGTCTTGCCTTCCAGTTCCAGCCGCGCTTTCTTGGCAATACCGCCGCCACTCTGCGCGGCAGTTTCATTTTCATCCATGCCTGAGGCTTGCATACTCTCGGCAATCTGGCGCGTGGACAATTCCGCCAGCGCGGTAAAGATCAACTCCGCCTCGCTCATGTGGTCGCGCAGGTTATGCGACTTCAGGCTCTTCATCGCCTTGTGTTCTTTCACACCAACACCAGCCCACTCCTGATGGATGATATTGGTGAGGATCGCGTATTCCTCGCCTTCTTTGATGCCATGCTCTTTCCAGTAATCGGTCAGCTTGTTGCGCGTCTCCTGCCCGGTCATGCGCTGCTGTATCCACTTCTCGCTGCGCCCGTGTTTCTGCCAAGTCGCGCGTGCACGATCCAGCGATAGCGCCGGGTCTGCCATCTCCTGCATGCGCTCGTAGCCCACCTTCGCCAGCCACAACTTGATCGGCTCAGCTTTAGGGCTGGGTACGGACTGCACTAGGCGCAGCAAGGTTTCGGCGGTGGCTACGTCGGTCAGGTAATTCTTGCCATCGGCGGCAGGCAATTTCAGTCGGTGACAATTTGTCACCGACTGACTGCCTTCCTTGATTAACCGCTCTTTTAACTTGTTCCAGTATTTGCGCGCCGTCTGGTAGTCCGGCTGCTGGGTCAATACTTGAATGATGTCCACCACCGAAAACCACCAAGTTTCGGCGGCTTCGTCATACACGCGGCGGATTGCGTGCTCTTCAAACAGGGCGGGTTGCGGTTGCATGGTCAGAACTCCTTAGCAGCGAAAACAGACCAAAGCATCGTAGAGAACGAACGTTCTCATGTCAAACTGCACCATGAACACTGAATCGACTCACATCGTGTGTGCCGATTATTTCGACAAACACTGTGGGCTGGTAGCCGACACCCAGTCTGCAAGCATTCAGCCGCTGCGCTGAAAGCGGTACACCGCTGTGCTACCGAGCAGATTGGGCAACACGTGGATCTCGCGCTCGCCCCTCATCACGCTGCGCGCGGTGATGTTCACGGCGCAGCGGGTGCAGAACGCTTCAAAATCGTGCAAGGTACACAGGTGCACATTGGGCGTGTCGTACCACTGATAGGGCAGCACACGCGACACCGGCATGCGACCGGCGAGGATGTGCAGACGGTTCTGCCAATGGCCGAAGTTGGGAAAACTGACGATGCCTTCGCGGCCTACGCGCAACATCTCTTTGACCAGCGCCTCGGTGTGGCGCGTGGCTTGCAGGGTCTGCGACAGGATGACGAAATCAAATGCGTTGTCTTCGAAATCGGATAGACCCGAATCCAAGTCGTTCTGAATGACGTTCACACCGTTGACCAAGCAGGACACGATGTCCATGTCGTTGATCTCCACGCCGTAACCCTGCACCGAACGTGTCTCTTGCAAGTAGCGCAACAGGCTGCCGTCGCCACAGCCCAAATCCAACACCGAGGCACCTTTCGGTATCCAAGTCGCGATGGCGGCGAAGTCTGGCCGTTCCGCCGCTAGGCGGCTGATCTCGTCGTGGCTCATTGTGCACACTCCTTGGCGACGTTGTTGAGATAGGCACGCACCACATCGAAGTAATGCGCATGCGGCATCAGAAAGGAATCATGGCCGTGCGCGGAGGTAATCTCGGCATAGCTGACGTTGCGGCGATTATGCAGCAGCGGTTGTACGATCTCGCGCGAACGCTGCGGCGAAAAACGCCAGTCGGTAGTGAACGACACCACCAAAAAATTCGCTTTGGCGCGCGCAAACGCGCGGTTCAAATCGCCATCGAATTCATGCGCGGGATCAAAGTAATCCAGCGCCTTGGTCATCAGCAGATAAGTATTGGCATCAAAATAAGCCGCGAACTTGTCGCCCTGATAGCGCAGATAAGACTCGATCTGGAACTCCACGTCGTAGCCATAGTTGTACTTGCCGTCGCGCAACTCACGGCCAAACTTATCCGCCATCACGTCATCGGAAAGGTAGGTGATATGGCCGAGCATGCGCGCCAAACGCAGACCACGCGTGGGCACGACACCGTGCTGATAGAAGTTGCCGCCGTGGAAATCCGGGTCGGTGAGAATAGCGTTACGCGCGACATCGTTGAACGCGATGTTTTGTGCGGTGAGGCGCGGCGCAGAGGCGATGGCCAACACATGGGCGACGCGCTTGGGATAAGCCAACGACCATTGCAGTGCTTGCATACCGCCCAGACTGCCACCGATGACCGCCGCGAATTTTTGAATACCGAGCAGATCGGCAAGCCGCGCTTGCGACTCCACCCAGTCTTCCACCGTGACCATGGGAAAGCTCGAACCATAAGGTTGTCCGGTTGCCGCATCGATAGAGGACGGGCCCGTAGAGCCGTGGCAACCGCCCAGATTGTTCATGCCGACGACAAAGAATTTATTGGTGTCTATGGGCTTGCCCGGGCCCACCATGTTGTCCCACCAGCCGACGTTCTTCTCGTCGCCCGCGTACACACCCGCGACGTGATGATGGCCGGACAGGGCGTGACAGATGAGGATGGCGTTGGAACAGTCGGCATTCAACTCGCCATAGGTTTCATACATCAACTCATAGCGCGGCAACACCGCGCCGCTACGAAAGGTCAGCGGGGTGTCGAAGCGGGCGCATTGCGCCGTTACGATGCCTACAGAATCACTCAAACCACACTCCAAAAATAAAAACCCAGTCGGCTAAAGCGGACTGGGTTCGAGTCGCTTTAGCTGGAATCTTTTACGTGCCCCGCAAGCTGAGTTCAAATCGGCACGGCGCGGAGTTTCCGTGATTTGCCCAACACTGTCAATTACATCGCGGCTTGCAAGCTGTTTGACTAATCCTTTTTGAGCATGGCCTTGAGGTCAGCGAAGGGATTGTGCGTCGCGCTGGCGCGCTGTTCTTTGCTGCGATCACGCGCCGCCTCATCCAACTCACGCGAGTGCTCGTTGTCGTGACAATAGACACACAACAACTCCCAGTTACTACCATCGGGTGGATTGTTGTCGTGGTTGTGGTCGCGGTGATGCACGGTCAGTTCGTGCAAGCGCACACCAGCAAACTCGCGGCCACAGCGAGTACATATCCAGGGATAAATTTTGAGTGCGCGTTCGCGATAACCCTGTTCACGCTGCTCGCGTTGTTGGCGCGCCTCGGCGACGACGCGATCCAATCTGGCTAAATCTGGCACATGAGGCTTGCTCATCAGGCTTACTCCAAGTGATGCAGCGCAAAAAATCAGGCGTTGAGCTTATCCAGTAGCTCGCGCACTTTGAGTGGGTCATCGGCGCGCAAAATCTTCTGCGTGAGCACAGTAATTTCCGGCAGGCTAGTGGTGAGCACACGTTGCTTGATGCCCGGCACTTGTGCTGAAGACATGGAGAACTGGCGCAGCCCCATACCCAAAAACAAGCGTGTGTATTCGAGTTCACCGGCCATCTCGCCGCATACCGAGACCGGCACACTCGCCTTGTTGGCGGTGCTGATGATATGTGCGAGCAACTGCAACACGGCGGGATGTAATGGATCATAAAGATGCGCCACTTCCTCGTCGGTGCGGTCGATGGCGAGTGTGTATTGGATTAAGTCGTTAGTGCCAATAGAAAGGAAGTCCAAACGCTTGGCGAACACCCCCAAGGCAAGTGCCGCAGCAGGTATCTCGATCATGCCGCCTATCTTCACTTCAGGGTCGTAAGGGATGCCCTCGTCGTCCAACTGTTGTTTGGTTGCGGCGATGAATTGCAGGGTCTGATTGATCTCGGTCGCGCCCGACAACATCGGCACCAGTATCTTGACGTTGCCGTAATGAGTGGCGCGCAACAAGGCACGCAGCTGGGTGCGGAACAATTGTGGCTCGGCCAAACACAGGCGGATGGCGCGCAGTCCCAGTGCCGGATTGCTGGCGACACGCTCTGCGCCCTTGAGCTGTTTGTCCGCGCCCAGATCGAAGGTGCGGATGGTGACGGGTTGGCCTTCCATGCCTTCGGCCACCGCTTTGTAGGCTTGGAACTGCTCTTCCTCGTCGGGCAATACGTCGCGATTGAGGAACAGGAATTCACTACGGAATAGCCCGATGCCAGTTGCACCGTTCTCTTTCACTTCGGCCAAATCTTGCGGCTTCTCAATGTTGGCATGCAGTTCGATGACTGCACCGTCCAGCGTGTTGGCCTTGGCACTGCGCAGTCGCTTGAGCTTCTTGCGATCCAGTTCCCAAGAGCTTTGCCGCAGCTTGTATTCGGCCAGGATGGCCTTGTCGGGATTGATGATGAGCACACCCTGCTCGCCATCCAAGATCAGCTGATCGTCTTCGCGTATCAGCTCGCGCGCGTGATGCAAGCCGACCACACAAGGCGTGTTCAAACTACGTGCCACGATGGCGGTGTGCGAAGTCGCGCCGCCCACGTCGGTGATAAAAGCTGCGTATTGCTGGGGGCGGAACTGAATCAAATCAGCGGGGCTCAAGTCGTGCGCCACCAAGATGGTTTCGACATCGTGGCGCGTCGGCGCAGGTTGATGGCCGGGCTGGCCGAGCAACTGTTTGAGCAAACGTTCCGCGACCTGCGTCACATCGGTCTGCCGCTCACGCAGATAGGCATCTTCGAACTCGTCGAACTGCGCCACCAGCTTCTCGGTCTGGGTCTTGAGTGCCCATTCTGCATTGCAATGCTCGGCGGCGATCATGTCGCGCGGCGCGACGCTCAGCAATGGGTCGTCCAGAATCATCTGATGCAATTCGAGGAAAGCATCGAACTCAGCCGCCGCATATTGAGGGCGATTGCTGCGCAGATTGGTGAATTCGGTGCGCGTGGCCAACAGTGCAGCATCGAAGCGCGCGACTTCCTCTTCCACCAGCGGCGTGGGCAACACGTAATGCGCCACCTCCAAAGAGGTATGTGACAGCAGATGCGCATGGCCGATGGCAATGCCGCTAGAGACGGCGATGCCGTGTATCGAGAAGGTCATAGCCTATTCACCTTCCCCAAAATAATCATTGATTAAAGCCAACAAGGATTGCATCGCTTCTGCTTCATCCGCGCCGTTGGTCTCGATATTGATGGTCGTGCCCTTGGCTGCGGCCAGCATCATCACACCCATGATGCTCTTGGCATTTACGCGTTTGCCGTTGCGCGACAGCATGACTTCACATTGGTGTTTGGAGGCGAGCTGGGTGAGCTTTGCGGAAGCGCGCGCATGCAGCCCTAATTTATTGATGATGAGTGCGTCTTGTTGCAGCATGTTAGAGATCCGAGTTCATATAAACGATGCAATCACGCCCGCCTTCGAGCGCCAATTTGGCGAGCTCGGGCAAGGTAACGGTGGGTTGACACACGGCGCGCAACAGCATGGGCAGGTTCACCCCGGCAACACCGATAACACGTTCGGCATGACACAGTTGCCGCGCGATATTGCTCGGCGTCGCGCCGAACAGATCGGCCAGCACCAGCACGCCGCTGCCGCTATCGAGTTGCTTGATAAGCGCCTGACCTTGAGCTAGCTTCACGCTGATGTCATCGTCGGCCAACACCGACAACACCTTGAGCGTGCTGGGCACCGCACCTAACACGTGACGCACACAATCAGCCAAGCTATCGCCCAGTCCGTTATGCGTGACCAACAATATTCCGACCATCACAACACTCCCAAATAACGCGCCAGCAGCGCGGCTAGCAACAACATCAAAACGATGCCGTAGCGCAGCATCCAAGTCTTATATCTTTGTTTGGCGAGTTCAACGCGCTGCTCTGCCGCGACGATGTCGGCAATCTTGTGCAGGGCGTTGCGCGCCACGGCATGCTGCACTTTATGCTCGACTACTTCTTCTACGGCAGGCTGGCTCACTCAACCTCCAACGGGATATTTTTGTCGGTGAATTCTAGCCGCTTCTGCATCGCGGCTGTGAGGTGCACGCGACCCTGTTCATCGACCAGCATCGCCTCATCCAGCGCCATCAACTTGGCGGCATTGCGCCAACCTTTGCTGCCGGAGATGAATAGCGGCTTGGAGTCGGCATCCGACAACACCCCGGCGCGCGGACCATGCGTCAGCACCGTGACTGCCTGCACCGCCTGCATCGGATAACCGGTATGCGGATTGATGAGATGACAGTAGCGCACCTTGCCCAACATAAAGTAACGCTGGTAATCGCCCGAGGTGCCGATGGCCTCGCCATCATGTAATTCCAGACTGGCGATCGCGCCCGATTTACGCGGATGCTGGATGCCGACTTTCCAAGACCGTGCGCCATGCTCGCCCAGCGCCAGCACGTTGCCGCCGATGTTGATGAGCGCATCGTTGATGCCGCGCTGATGCAACAAGATCGCCGCCCTATCCAGCGCATACCCCTTGGCATAGCCGCCCAAATCGATCTGCACCGCCGGATTTTTACTCTCCACGCGACCGCGCACGATGCTCAGGTCGGACATCTGCGGGTTGGCTACAACCAGCGCGGTGATGTCCTTTTCGGCGGGTTGCACAGGCTTGAATTCGTCCGCATGAAAGCCCCACAACGCGACCAGCCCGCCTATGGCCGGATTGAACATACCGTGCGCCTGCTTGGAGACCTGCGCCGCATCCTGCAACAGCGCGGCCATCTCGTCCGACACCGCCACACTGTCACCGTGCGCCAAGCCATCATTCAACTCGCTCAACTCACTGGGCTGCCAGGCATGCAGCATGGTGTGCAAGCGTTGAAATTCTTGCATCACCTCGCTCACCGCCAGCTTGGCCTCATCGTCAGACTTGCCATAGATGCTCACCTCGACCAAAGTGCCGAACACGTAGCCCTGCTCTTGATAGAGCGGCTCTTTCTGCTCGGCACAGCCGCCCAGCAGCAGCGCGGCAAGCAGCATTAACAGTGTGCGCAGGCTATGCATCGTTCTCCGCCGCCTCGATCTCCAGCGATGCCGCCAGCAGCGCCAAACGCGCCACCACACCGTAGGCGTAGAAGCGGTTGGGCGTGTCATCGGGGGCGCAATCGGGATTGGGCAGAGAGCAGCAAGACTCGAATGCCAGCGGCACGAAGGACATGCCGGGCGCATTGAGGTTCTCGTCCACACCGCGCCCGGTATGCACGCGATAGAAACCGCCCACCACATAATGATCGACCATATAAATCACTGGCTCGGCCACCGCATCGTTGATGTTCTCAAAGGTGTACACACCCTCTTGCACCAGCACATCATTGACCTCCTGCCCCTCTTTGATGACCGACATCTTGTTGCGCTGCTTGCGGTTCAATGCGGTGATTTCGCTGGCATCCTTCACCGTCATGATGCCCATGCCATAAGTGCCGGCATCCGCTTTGACGATAACGAAGGGATCGTTCTTCACACCATATTCCGCATACTTGAGGCGGATTTTGTTGAGTGTCGTATCGACCTTTTCGGCCAGACATTCCAGACCGATGCGCTCCTGGAAATTGACCTGATTGCAGGTGTCGAAATACGGATTGATGAGCCACGGGTCGATGTTAATAAGCTGCGCAAACTCGCTGGCGACCTTGTCGTAGTTGGCGAAGTGCTGCGACTTGCGGCGCTGATACCAGCCCACCGAGAGCGGCGGATAAATCTCCTGTTCGAGGTTCTTCAGAATGTCCGGCACGCCGCCAGACAGATCGTTGTTGAGCAACACCACGCAGGGATCGTAATCTGCCAGACCGAGACGATTACCGCGTCGCACTAAAGGCTCTAAAGTTAAGTTCCCACCACTGGGCAACACGATAGGCGTGGGCTGAGTGATTTCGGGCAGCAGCGAACCGACCCGCACGCGCATACCGGCCTGTTTGATAATGGTCACCAACTCCGCCACGTTTTGCAGATAGAACAAGTTGCGCGTGTGATTCTCGGGTATCAGCAAAATCCCGCGCGCTTCGGGACAGATCTTTTCCACCGCACTCTGCATCGCCTGCACGCACAACGGCAGAAAGTCGGGATTGAGATTATTGAAACCACCGGGGAACAGATTGGTATCCACTGGCGCGAGTTTGAAGCCGCTGTTACGCAAATCGACCGAAGCGTAGAACGGCACCGGATGCTCCTGCCACTGCGAGCGAAACCAATGCTCGCTGGTCGGCATTGCTTGCAACAAACGGCGCTCCAGATCGAGCAGCGGACCGGTCAAAGCGGTAGTGAGATGAGGAACCATGGCGAACTGTGTAGTAAAAACTCGCAGCATTCTAGCCGATAGCGTCACTCAACATGAAACCGCCCGCGCGTTTAAGCAATTAGGTAGAGACGCCGATTAAATCAAAACGCCCATCCGTCTCAGGCGGAGGCGCGGAGGTCGCGGGGAAAAGCACTCAACCCATTCATCGCTTTTGATTTTGACTTTCTCCGCGCTCCCCGCGCCTCCGCGTGAGCTGTTTTTGTTTTAAGGAAATGCGCAAGCAATCCGAAAGGTCAGTGCTTCGCTAGCAGTTCTGCGGCAAGGTCGGGTAAGGCAATTGCTTCAATATCGCTTGCGAGGTGATAACGTTCCGTACCGGGATAGACCACGAATTTACGTGCCGGATTGAGGTCAGCGCAGGCGGCATGAAAGCCGCGTTCGACCTTGGGAGTCAGGCTGCGCTTAATCTCAATCGCCCACAGCGCGCCATCCGGCCACACCAGCAACAGATCAATTTCCGCACCGCCGCTGGTTCGGTAAAAATAACCTTGCACTGCATCCGGTGCGTTATTCAGCAAGTTTTCGATAACGAAACATTCCCAGCTTCCGCCCACCACCGGATGCGCCAGCAGCGTTTCCTTATCAGATATGTTGAGCAGCGCGTGTACCAAACCGCTGTCGCGCACATACACCTTGGGCGTTTTCACCAGCCGCTTGCCAAGATTGGCATGCCAAGGTTGCAATCTGCGCACCAGCAACAAATCCACCAGCAGATCGAGATAACTGCCCGCCGTTTTGGTATCGACTCCCAAGTTGCGGGCGAACTGCGCGGTATTCAGCATGCCGCCTTGCTGGTGCGCCAACATGCCCCAGAAGCGGCGCAAAGTTTCTGCCGCAATGCGCGGGCCAAATTGAGGAATGTCGCGCTCCAGATAGGTACGAATGAAATCCTGTCGCCAGCGTAAGCTGCGCGCCCCACTGGATGCCAGCGCACTTTCCGGGAAGCCACCGCGCAGCCATAGTGTATCCATCGTCATCGCTGTCGCTTCCAATACCGTGAGCGGCGCAAGCTCCAGATAGGCAACGCGTCCCGCCAAACTTTCGCCAGATTGCTTGAGCAAGTCGAGTGATGCCGAACCCAGCAGCAGATATTGCCCCGCCTTGCGACCTTTACGTCGCCCCTTGTCGATTAGACCGCGCAACACCGGGAACAAGCCCGGTGCGCGATGCACCTCATCCAGAATGACCAACTTGTCCGCGTGGTCAGCGAGATACAGCTCGGGCTGCGCCAACTTGGCACGGTCTTGCTCTGACTCAAGATCGAGATACAGCGCCCCCCGCGCCTCACCCGCCGCCAAAGCCAAAGTCGTCTTGCCCACCTGACGTGGGCCAAGCAACACCACCGCAGGCGAATGGTCTAGTGCGTCAGCAAGTTTGGGAAGCAGTTGGCGATTTATCATGTGTGCAATTATGGAGTTTCATTCCATGAATTGCAAGGATTGTTCACTCCAGTTCCAGCAGTAGACCTTTCAATACGGCGGTAAGACGGAGAAGGGGTATCGTCCCCCCGAACAGGGGGTGCAGAACGACTGTGCGGCAGTAGCCGAAATGCACGCCAGTCGGTGGTAGAATGCGCGCCTTATTTTCAAGGCAACATCATGTTATCTACCGCAAACATCACCATGCAGTTCGGGGCTAAGCCCCTGTTCGAGAACGTCTCAGTCAAATTCGGCGACGGCAACCGTTACGGCTTGATCGGCGCAAACGGCTGCGGCAAATCCACTTTCATGAAGATCTTGGGCCGCGATTTGATGCAGACCTCGGGCGAGGTGATGCTAGACAAGAACGAGCGGCTGGGTAAGTTGCGCCAGGATCAGTTCGCTTACGAAGAGAAGCGCGTGCTGGACGTGGTGATGATGGGCCATACCGAGATGTGGGCGGCAATGTCGGAACGCGATGCCATCTACGCGAATCCCGATGCGTCGGAAGAAGACTATATGCGCGCCGCCGATCTGGAAGCGACCTTCGCCGAATACGACGGCTACACCGCCGAAGCGCGCGCCGGCGAGCTGTTGCTGGGCCTGGGCATCAGTATCGATCTACATCACGGCAACATGAGCGCGGTGGCACCCGGCTTCAAGCTGCGCGTGTTGCTGGCGCAGGCGCTGTTCTCCGATCCCGATATTCTGCTGCTGGACGAACCGACCAACAACCTAGACATCAACACCATCCGCTGGTTGGAGGACATCCTCAACGCGCGCACCTGCACCATGGTCATCATCTCGCACGACCGCCACTTCCTGAACAGCGTGTGCACCCACATGTCCGACTTGGACTACGGCAAGATCACCACTTACCCCGGCAATTACGACGACTACATGCTGGCCTCGGCGCAGGCGCGCGAACAGCAGTCTGCGGATAACGCTCGCGCCAAAGAAAAGGTCGCCGAACTGAAAGCCTTCGTGGCGCGCTTCTCGGCAAATGCTTCCAAGGCCAAACAAGCCACTTCGCGCGCGCGCCAGATCGACAAGATCAAGATCGAGGACATCAAACCGTCCAGCCGCCAATATCCTTTTATCCGCTTCGAATTCGACGAGCGCGAGAAGCTGCACCGCACCGCCGTCGAGGTACAGCACATGGCCAAAGGCTATGACAAAGTGCTGTTCTCCAACGTCAACCTGCGCGTCGATGCGGGCGAGAAGATCGCCATCATCGGCCCTAACGGTATCGGCAAGACCACGCTGTTGCGCTGTCTGGCTGATGATTTGGCACCGGATACTGGCACTATCAAATGGACTGAAAAGGCCAAGATCGGCTACTACGCGCAGGACCATAGCCACGACTTCGAGAAGGACGTGAGCATGACCGACTGGATGACCTACTGGCGCGGCCCGCATGACGATGACCAGACGGTGCGCGCCACCTTGGGTCGTTTGCTGTTCTCCGGCGATCAAGCGCTTAAACAGGTGAAGGTACTGTCCGGTGGTGAGAAAGGCCGCATGCTGTTCGGCAAACTGATGCTGCAAAAAAACAACGTGTTGCTGATGGACGAACCGACCAACCACATGGACATGGAGTCCATCGAGTCGCTTAACACCGCGCTGCTGGAATACAAAGGCACTGTGGTATTCGTCAGCCATGACCGTGAATTCGTTTCGTCTTTGGCCACGCGCATCATCGAGATCACCGCGCAAGGCGTGAACGATTACCACGGCACTTACGAAGAGTATCTGCGCGACCAGGCGATGGCTTAGTTTTGTCATTCCCGCGTCGGCGGGAATCCGGCCAGCCAAATATCGCTCGGCGAAGCAAAGACAAAACCAGCGGGATATTGAACACAACGCTGGATTCCTGCCTACGCGGGAAGGACTGGAGTCTAAATGGCGGCTACTTTTTCAGGTTCAATCGGCGTATTCGATTCCGGCGTGGGCGGCCTCTCCGTGCTGCAGCACATCCGCGCCGCCCTGCCCGATGCGCGCCTCATCTACGTCGCTGATTCCGCCCATGTCCCGTATGGCGATAAATCGCCCGCCTATATCGAGCAACGCTCGCTCTCCCTCACACGCTTCCTGATCGCGCAAGGCACCGATGCCATCGTCATCGCCTGCAACACCGCCACCGCAGCAGCAGCGACCAGTCTGCGCGAGCAGTTCACGCTGCCCATCATCGGCATGGAGCCTGCCGTCAAACCCGCCGTCGCCGCGACCAAGAGCGGCGTGGTCGGCGTGCTGGCAACCATAGGCACACTGGAGAGCGCACGTTTCGCCGCGCTGCTGGGGCGCTACAGCACCGAGGTCGAGATCGTCACGCAAGGCTGTCCAGGACTGGTGGAACAAGTAGAGCGGGGCGAGCTGGACAGCACCGCGACGCGCGCGCTGGTGGAGCGCTACACCGCGCCGTTATTGGCGCGCGGCGCGGACACCCTGATATTGGGCTGCACCCACTACCCGTTCCTCGCCCCGCTGATACGCGAAGTGGTGGGCGACAGCGTCACGCTGGTGGACACCGGTGCTGCGGTGGCGCGCGAACTGAAGCGGCGCATCACCAGCGAACTGCCGCCACAAACGGCAGGCGAAGCGGGTGGAAGCGTCTCTTTCTACAGCAGCGGCGAAGTGGCAAGTGCCACACGCATCCTGTCGCGGCTGTGGGGCGAGACCGTTAGCGCATCACTACTGCCGCAGAAATTCCTCTAAACCACCTCGTACTGACAGAATAAAAGCTGGGCACAACTTGACTGAAATAAACTAATTGTTTATCGTTGGGCATGATTCAAAATTTCGCTACTGCTGAAACAGAACAATTTTATGTCACGGGTAAGTCGCGCCGATTTCCGCCGGAAATCCTCAAACGTGCTGCGATGCGATTAATACAGTTACAAGCGGCAACACAAATTGAAGACCTGCGTTTGCCACCCTCGAACAAATTGGAAGCTTTGGCACATGACCGGATCGGGCAATGGAGCATCCGTATCAACCAGCAATGGCGTGTGTATTTTCGTTTTGAGCATGGCGACGCGCTCGACGTAGAAATTATCGATTACCACTAGGGGAACAACATGGCTATTACCAGACATTTCACAATTCATCCGGGTGAGTTTTTAAGCGAATCCTTAAGTGAACTCAATATCACTCAGGCCGAATTTGCGCGCGCAATCGGTGTATCACCGATGCGTATCTCGCACATCATCAAGGGAGCACGTCCGGTGACCGCCGAGTTGGCGCTGTTATTCGGACGCGCTTTCGAGCAGTCACCGCAATACTGGCTTAACTTGCAAACAAATTATGATTTGAAAATAGCTGAAACCAGCCTAGGCAAGGCCTTGGCTGAGGTGCATTCTGTGGCGCACGTTTAATCAACACATATCGGTAAACATCATGGCTAACATCGTTTACGTATTAACGAATGAAGCAATGCCGGGACTCATCAAAATCGGTCTGACCAATAATGACACTGTGGAATCCCGCATGGCGCAACTTTATTCAAGCAGTGGTGTGCCTCTTCCATTCGAGTGTTATTTCGCTGCCGAGGTATCAGATTGCGTCAAACTCGAAAAACTCTTACACCGATTGTTTGCAGAGCATCGGATTAACCCACGGCGTGAATTCTTCAGAATTGATCCTGAAAAAGTGGTTCTTGCAATCAGCATTGGGGGCTTCAAAGAAGTTACACCCGGAATATCAGGAATTGACCAAGAAGAGCAAGCTGCCCTAGAAAAAGCAATAGCGCGCCGTCCACGCTTAAAGCTGGAGGCCTTAGGGATCAAACCAGGAGACGTTCTTAAATGCTCACGTGATGAGACCATTACAGCAACTGTGGTAGAGGAAGGCAAAATCAATTATTCAGGCGAAATTTTAAGTTTATCTGCCGCCGCCCTAAAAGCCTTGCATAGCTTGGGCTATAAAACTACAGCAGCAAGCGGCTCCGACTACTGGGTATTTGACGGCGAACTACTGGACGAACGCAGGAACAGACTAGAAGCCGAACAATTTAACGAACTGATCTGAATGATGACCTCCCACCACTACACCCTGACCATCTCCTGTCCCGACCGTGCCGGTATCATCGCGGCGGTGACCACCTTCATCGCGCAGCACGGCGGCTTCATCGTCGAAGCGAGTTACCACACCGATTTGGCATCGCAGCGCTTCTTTATGCGTCAGGAGATAAGTGCCAACTCGCTACCTTTCGCTGCAACTGAGTTGCGCCGTTTATTCGCAGTGCTGGCCGCCGAGTTCAACATGGTCTGGCAACTCGCAGATTCCGCCGTCAAAAAACGCTTGGTCATCCTAGTCAGCAAGCAAGACCACTGTCTGGACGATTTGCTGCACCGTTGGCGCAGCGGCGAGTTGCAGGTGGACATCCCCTGCGTGATCTCCAACCACAACGACCTGCGCAGCTTCGTCGAATGGCACGGTATCCCGTTTATCCATGTCGATATGCACAACGACAAGGCGGCTGCATTTGCCAAGATTGCCGCGCTGTTTGAAGAGTATCGCGGCGACACCATGATCCTGGCGCGCTTCATGCAAATCATGCCGCCTGCCCTGTGCCAGCGTTTCGCGGGACGCATCATCAACATCCACCACAGTTTCCTGCCCTCCTTCGTCGGCGCAAAACCGTATCACCAAGCCTATCAGCGTGGCGTGAAGCTGATCGGTGCGACTTGTCATTACGTCACCGACGAGCTGGATGCCGGCCCGATCATCGAGCAGGACACCGTGCGCATCGATCACGGCGACACGCCGGACGACCTGGTGCGCTACGGGCGTGACATCGAGAAGACCGTGCTGTCGCGCGGCCTGCGCTACCACGTGGAAGACCGCGTGCTGGTGTGCGGCAACAAGACCATCGTGTTCCGCTAGAGCGAAGCGCGCGGATGTAAATTGCAGGTATCCACCCTGCGCTATCCTCAGATGGTCACCTCCTCGATCCCCAACCACCTAGGCCGCTACTCCATCGTCGCGCAAATCGGCATGGGGGCGAGTTCCAACGTTTACCTCGCCATCAACGATGAGACTTTCGCCTCGGTGGCGATCAAGCAGTTGCGCGAGACGATCAAGAAGGAAGGCTACCGCCGCCTGTTGGCCAACGAAGTGGCACTTGCCCCCAAGTTGCACCACAAGAACATCGTGCGCTTTATCCGCGCTGACCTGACCGAGCCCAGCGGGCCGTACACAGTGATGGAGTACATCAAAGGCGAGTCGCTGGACAAGCATCAATACAGCGACACATTACTGCCTATCAATACCGTTTTATCTATCGTCGAACAAATTGCCAATGCACTTCAGCATGTCGCGCAGCAAGGCATCGTGCATCGCGATGTGAAGCCGGAAAACATCATGTGGATGGCGAACGGCATGGCCAAACTCACCGACTTCGGCTGCGCCATCGCCACCGGACAGAGCGGCGCGATGGTGGCGGGCAGTCTCGCCTATATGTCGCCCGAACAGCTTGATGGGCATGCGTTGGACGAGCGTGCCGATATCTATTCGCTAGGCGCAACGCTGTACCGCTTGCTCACCGGCAAAAATAGTTTCACTGCCGACAACGAGTTCGAAGCGCGCGTCGCGGTGCTCAATTTTCCCGCCCAAGCGATACGCACTCATCGCAAAGAGCTTCCCGACAGATTGGTTGCCGTGGTGCACCGCGCACTGGAAAAAGATGAGAGCCGTCGTTACCAGAATTGGGCCGAGTTTATCCATGACTTCGGCGAAGCCGCACACGAGATACGCATGTCGGTGCAGGACTACGACCTGTATCGCGGCTTCAGCTCCCCCACGCAGAACGCCATATCCTCGCAACTCAGTGTCTCGCGGCAATTCTCCCGTAGCGGCTTCTCGCGCAGCATAATGCCGCGCGAATAAGCACCCCCTCGCATAAAAAAAGGGCACCTTGCGGTGCCCTTGGAACTGAAGCGTGATGCTTCAGGGGAGGAGACGAAAATTAGATGTTGTAAGCACGTTCGCCATGGGCTGTAGTATCCAGACCTTCGCGTTCTGCTTCTTCAGGTACACGCAGACCCATTACCATGTCGATCAGTTTGAACAACACGAAGCTAACCACACCGGACCACAAGATGGTGACACCTACACCCCATGCTTGGCTGACCAATTGGCCGGAGATCGAGTACTCGGCAACCTTACCTGCTGCGTAGTCGTATACACCGGTACCACCGAGGCTAGGTGCAGCCAACACACCCGTTGCCAACGCACCGAAGATACCGCCCACACCGTGCACACCGAATACGTCCAGGGAGTCATCGATGCCCAACAGTTTCTTCAGGCCAGTCACACCCCACAAGCACAACATACCCGCAACCAGACCCAACACGATCGCACCCATCGGGCCGATGAAACCGCAAGCCGGAGTCACTGCCACCAGGCCCGCTACCGCGCCGGATGCCAGACCCAACATGCTGGGCTTGCCCTTGTGCAGCCACTCGGCCA
>Ga0172373_10004915_pt1 | contig 18587 bp, 21 predicted proteins | sample Lak10m_2_FD_114546 | JGI IMG/M metagenome (GOLD analysis project Ga0172373, IMG submission 114546) | Freshwater microbial communities from Kabuno Bay, South-Kivu, Congo - kab_092012_10m | ecosystem: Environmental > Aquatic > Freshwater > Lake | place: Democratic Republic of the Congo...
CGGTATTTCCTCAACAACAACCTCGGGTATTGCCTGAACCAGTTGGCGCGGCATGTCGAGGCGGAAGGGTACTGCCTGGCGGCCATCGGCGTCGATCCGCGAAGGCATAATGCGTACAAGAACCTCGGGGTGGCGCTGCAGGGGAAAGGATCGTACCCGGAGGCCGCCGCATCCCTTCTCAAGGCGGCGTACATATACCCTCCCGATTCGCGATCACTCCAGCATCTGGAAGATTTGCTGGCGAAACACCGGCGGGAAGTGGAGCGGGAAATCCCGGACATCACGGACCGCGTCGCGGGGGCGGTTGAAGCGCATCGGCAGTTGTTTCAGTGACTTCCGGCTGTTGGCCGTTGTTTGCTTCTCTCCCTGCCAGGCGTACGCGATGCGGGACAACTTCGTTGTCGCCCGACCTTCGGGGACGGACCCCGACGGTCGAACCGTGAGAATTCAGGCCGCTCGCACGGTGAATTCGACATGGATCTCATCAAAAGGGAACACGATCTTCCCCTCCCCGGTTTTTCGCAGCAGGCCGGCCACCAATAAGGAGTGGACGTCCGTGTGGACGCCTTTCACGTCACGCTTCATCCGGCGGGCAACTTCCCGGATTGTGACCGGGCCGGCGCCGGTCATGATTTTCAGGAGTTCCCATCGGCGCCCCGAGAGCACCTTGGTGAGAAGGGCGGGGGATTCGAAACTGATTTGGGCTCCTTGAGGTTTCCCGGCCATGGCGTTTCGGAATCGCCGGGCGACGGAGTTCCGCGATGCGACTTCCAGAGTCACTCGTTTCATTTTGCATCCCTCCATTCGTCGACCTTCCTCCAGAAATCGTCCAGGAGTCGATCCGGAGATGAGAATTCGTATCGGAATTCACGCCCTTTATAATGAAGATGGTCCCCTTTGCCCGACTCGTTATCGAAGCGGATCAGGCATTCGCCTTCCACGACAAGTGCAAGGCGATACTTGAAGCCATGGGCGCTGCCGCGAACCGGATTCGAAACGCGCCAAACGATCAATTCGACGAATGCGGCCTGCTCGATGATGTGGCGCTCGTCAAGAAGCAGGGACGCCTTCATGTTGTAAATAATGCCAACACTTGACGAGGCATGTCAAGAGATCCTACGGCGGGAGCATGGAATGTCGTGAGGCAGGGATTTTCGTTTGATTAACTTGCCTTCGAGATCAATGGCTTGATTTTCTGGATTTTCTTGACTGCAGAGGAGTGCTTGATCTCGTAGAGATCCCAGGCGAGCTGAAGATTGAGCCAGAACTGTGCTTCCATGCCGAAAAGCTTCTCAAGACGAAGTGCCGTGTCTGGTGAAACCCCACGCTTCCCGTGGATGAGCTCATTTACGCGAGGATAAGAGACTCCGATCTTCTCTGCCAGTTCCACCTGCGACAGGCCCATGGGCTTCAGAAATTCCTCCAATAGCATCTCGCCGGGATGAGTCGGTGGTCCGTGTGTTGGGATGCGAACCATTATGTTCTCCTTAGTCTCCCGTCGTTCCTTGCTGAAGTCGTTGGGAGATCAATGGTAATCCGTGATCTCCACGCGGTCCGGGCCGTCATTGTTCCAAACGAAACATACCCGGAACTGGTCGTTGATTCGAATGCTGTGTTGACCCTTTCGGCTGCCTCTCAGTGCTTCCAGCTGATTCCCCGGCGGGATTCGAAGCGAATCCAGGCTGACGACGGCGTTTAGCTGGTCGAGCTTTCTCTGAGCAACGCTCCAGATCTGCTCGGGGCAAGTACGTCGTCCTGCCTTCGAGCGTACTCTGTTGAAGATATCCTCCGTTCCTTGATCGAAGAACGACTTGATCACCCTGAGCCCTCGGGTTGACCGCCGATTTGATATTTCCAAATATAATGAATAACGTTATACATGTCAAACAGGAGAACGTCAGGAATCTGGAAGAGGAGGGGTGATCGAAAAATTACCGTCGCAATATTCGGTACAGCAGGGGGACGTTGGAGAAGACCTTCGGGTTATTGTGAAAACGGTCGCAAAAATAGTGTGCCCAAAACGTGCCCACGAGGAAAGTCCCGGGAGTTGCTGCAGAGGCATCCATCCCGGCAGGGACAAGGGACCGACAGAATCCCGGATAGAAGGTCATCAATTTTCGGCAGGAGATATTATTACTTCGTGACGGTGAGTTGGAACATGAGTATAAAGTTCTAACCAGGGAGCACCGGGTGCTTCATGTGGCAGGAATTCCGCGTTGACAATATGTCATATATGACATATTCTTTCTTGCAATGAGTCCGGGCGATAAACCACTGATATGGTTGCATGGGGAGGTCAGCTCCCCTCCCTTCTCAAAGGCGGCAAGATTGGAGGCGGGGTATCTGCTTCGGATATTGCAAAACGGCGAGACGTTGCCGATGCCGCATTAGCGTCCGATGCCCACAATCGGTGCACGGTGTCACGAACTGCGGATCGTCGACGAAACAGTGACGTGGCGGATTATCTATCGGATGGATCCGGACGCGATCGTTCTCTTGGAGGTATTCGAGAAAAAGACGAAAGAGACGCCGCGGCGCGTGATCGATGTTTGCAGGGAGCGGATTAGAAACTATGAATCCTGATGGGGAGAGTTAAACATGGAAAAAGCGAAGAAAGAGCGTCTTCAGAAAAAGGGATGGAAGGTCGGTTCCGCCAATGAATTCCTCGATCTTACGCCAGAGGAGATGGAATACATCGAGTTAAAGATTGCTTGTACAAAGTATCTCAAGGAATGCAGGCAGAAAAAGCATATGACGCAGGTTGAAGCGGCCGAATTGCTGAGTTCTAGCCAGTCGCGTTTTGCCAAGATGGAAGCTGGTGATCCAACCGTTTCTGTCGATCTGTTATTCCGGTCGTTATTTGCTCTCGGAGCGACCAAGACGACATTGGCTCGGGTGATCGAGAGAGCAACCCTTCGGAAGACGGGCTGAAAACGTCACGTTTTTCTCTTCAGCAATACAGCCTGCATCCCGGCCACTTTTCCTGAGTGCGTCGGAATGGATCCGGACCGTTGGGCCAACCCGTTGATTTCATTGGATCTGGACATCAATAATCCCGATTTTATACGCTACACGATTCCGGAAGTACCCCGGACAACGGGGGACGCCCAATCGCTTGAGCTTTTGTGCCGATTTTCCTCAGACCGCTTTCGCGCTGGCGAGGTGCTCCTTCCCGGACTGGATCATGATGACCTCGATGACCTGCCCGGCGGTCATGTCGCTGCCGACGACCGCGAGACGGCCTTTGCGGTCCAGGTCTTCGTCCTGAAGGCCCGCCACGAACCGGGCGACGGATGCGCCGCTCTCCCGCAGGATCCCGAGCACCTCGTCCCGGGTGCAGATGCGGTGCGCTTCGGCGTGCCTGGCATTCATCTGGTTGAGCATGGTCGCGGTGAGCTCCGGCATCGGTTTCCCAGCGACCATCATCTGCGCCAGGTTCAGCGCTCCGTAATGGCCGGCGGCAATGTGTCGGAGGATCACCCCCACGCTCCATTGTTCCTTGGGGCTGACCTTGCTCCATTTCTCGTCCGGGCAATCCGTCACGAAGCGGATCACCTCCTCGTTGAACGCCGTAAACCGATCGGCCAGCTCCGTCGCGCGCTTTCCCATGATCGCCTCCTGTCGTAAGTTTTTTCCCGCCGGCCGCTCCGCCGCTGGCCGAACGTTAGCCAGATGTTCTGCCGGGGTACCGGTCGAAGAAACCAAGGATAGCCGCGATCAATGTCGCCGGATGCGGCGGGCAGCCGGGGATGAAGAGGTCGACGGGAAGGACGCTCCCTACGCCGTTTTCGACGGCGTACGATCCCCGGAAGATCCCGCCGCTGATCGCGCACGCTCCGATGGCGATGACCAGCCGCGGTTCCGCGACGGCCTCGTACGTCCGGATCAACGCTTCCTTCATGTTCTTCGAGACGGGGCCCGTTACCAGAAGGCCGTCGGCGTGGCGAGGGGACGCGACGAACTCTATCCCGAACCGCTGAATGTCGAAGATCGGGTTCCCTGCCGCCTGTGCCTCCAGGTCGCATCCGTTGCATCCGCTGGCCGACACTTCCCGCAGATGAAGCGAGCGGCCGAGAAGGTCTACGAGCGCGCGGGCGGCGACAGGGGGTTCCGGGAGCGTTTTCCCGATGACCAGATGCTCCTTCGCTCCGTACGGCAGGTGAGGGTTGGTGGAAAACGTGATCCCCTTTCCCCCGCACGCCTCTTCGCATAGCCCGCAGAATATGCATCTCCCGAGGTCCATCGTCCTCTTCACCGGGTCGATCGCCTCCGTCGGGCATGCGTGCGCGGAAGTTTGCGCCGCCTCTCCGTGGAAAAACTCCGGCCCAAGCGCCGGCATGCCCCGGAAGGGAGCGGGCAGGTCTCCAAAGGGGATCGAGGCGGTGGCCGCTCCGGTCCGCACTCTGCCGACGATCGACTCGAACATCCTGTTCTCCTCCCTTAAAGGTCCGCGCCGGAATACGAAAGATTGAAACTCTTGTTGCAGAGCGGGAAGTCGGAAACGACGTTTTTCTGGACGGCGAAGGAGAGGCCCGGCCAGTTGTGGAACGATGGATCCACCACCTTGTATCGGGAGATCCTCCCCTCGGTTCCTTCCATGATGGCCGCGTGGACGATCTCCCCCCGCCATCCCTCTTCGACCGAAACGGTGAGCGTGCGGCGGCACGATTCGGAAGCGGGTTGTCGGTCGCCGGGTGGCGACTGCGAATCGGCGGTTCGCAGAACCTCCTGCAGCCACCGGAAGGAGGCGAGCATCTCCTTGTACCGGATCCGGGCGCGGGCCAGTGCGTCTCCCTCGGCGGCGACGACGACGTCCGGCGGGTGCGCCTCGAAAACGGGCGGCGGGAAATCCCGCCTGGCGTCGACATCCCGGCCCGACGCGCGACCTGCGACCCCGACGATCTGAAGTGTCTTTGCCGTGTGGAGGAGAAGGCGGCCCGTGCCGTCCATGCGTGAGACCACCGAGGGCGATTCCAGCATGGTGGCCCCGATCCGCTCGACCTCGGTCTGTAACGCGGCCAGACCGTCGAGCAGTTCTTCCGCTTCGATTCCCGGCACGCGGGGGCCGGACCCCCCGACGCGGTTCAGGCCGCGCCCAAACCGGCTACCCGTTAACCGCATCAGGAGATTGAGGGCCGTGCCTCGCAGACGCGCGAAATGGGCCGTGCCGAAGAGGTAGCCGATATCCGCGGACAGTCCCCCGAGGTCTCCGCAATGGTTGGCGATCCGCTCGATCTCGAGGGCGACGGAACGCCACCGCTCCGCCCGAGGATCGGCGGGTCTCCCGAGGATCCGCTCCAGGAGGCGGGCGCACGCGTTCGAGTGCCCGACCGCCGTATCCCCGGAAATCGACTCGGACAGAAGGATCTGCCGCATGCCGGGCGTTCCGGGGAAAAGGGACTCGGTTCCCTTGTGCTGGTAGCCGAGGCGGATCTCCAGGTTCTGGATCGTTTCGCCGGCGCAGGAGAACCGGAAATGCCCAGGCTCGATGATTCCGGCGTGAACGGGCCCCACGGCGATTTCGTGGATCCCCTCGCCCCGGACCTGGAGGAAACGATAGCCACGGCGGGGCCCCGGGGACGGAACCGCCTCGCCGCGAAGCGGGTAGAACCCTTTCGGCCAGGATTCATGAAAGCGCAACGGGTTGATTTCCGGGTGTCCCTCGGGACGAATCCCGAAGAGATCGTAGATTTCCCGCTCGAACCAGTGGACCCCGGGGCACACGTCGGTGAACGTCGGGAATGCGCGCGGCGAGCTCTCCGTGCAGGCGTGGTGGAAACGGTACGAATCGGATCCTCCCGTGATCGCGTGGAGGAAGAACCGTTCCCCGGCCGCCCTTTCCGCGAAGAACGCGAGGAGGCGATCGCCGGCGGCGCTCCTCCGTTCGAAAAACGACCGAAGCTCCTCGTTGCGGAGCAAGGGGGCTTCGGAGAGGTCGAACGTGTGGACGCACTTCATCTGCGATGTCCTTTCCACGATCAGGAGAATGCGATCGTCGTCGAAAGCCGTTCCAGCGCCTTGTAGAACCCGGACGGGACATGGAGGCCCAGCCACAGGGAGCACACGAGAAGCGCGGCGGCGGGCACGAGGCACCACAGTTCCGGAGCGGTGAGTTTCCTTGGCGTCCCCTCCCCGAAGGCCATGTCGCTGCCGTACACGAGGAACGATCCGAACAGGACAGCAAGCAGGACGAGGTAGATGAGGGAGGCCGTCAGGTGGCCCCCGGCGATTCCGCCGACGAGAATTCCGAATTCGCTCCAAAATCCCCCGAACGGCGGCGAACCCGCGATGGCGAGGATCCCCCCGAACAGGAGGAACCCGGACAGGGGAGTTTGACGGAAGATCCCCCGGATCCGCTGGATCCTTTGGGTCCCGAACCGGAGGATGATGTCCCCGGCGACGAGAAAGAGGAGTACCTTGGCGATCGAGTGATTGAGCACATGCAGAAGCGCGGCCGGTCGGGCCGCCCCGCCGAACCCGATTCCAAGCACGATGATTCCCATGTTCTCGATGGACGAGAACGCCAGAAGGCGCTTGAGGTCCCGCTGGACGGCGGCCAGAAGCGCGGGAACGCCGATCGACGCGATTCCGAACAGGATCAGGAGCGGGGAGGCGTAGGCCCCTGGAACCGCCGGCGCGACCCTTAAGACCGCAAGCAGGGCGCAGTTGAGGAGGACGCCGGAGAGCATCGCGGAGGCGGGAGCGGGCGCCTGGCTGTGCGCATCCGGCAGCCAGGTGTGCATCGGGGCCAACCCCATCTTGGTCCCGTACCCCACGAGGAAGAACAGGAACGCGAGCCGTACGAACCGGGGGTCGAGCTTTTCTCTCCCCGCGGCGAGCGCCGAAAAAGTGAGCGGGATATCCCCCGCCGCGCGCGAAAGGAAGATGACTCCGAGAAAGGCGAACGCGATTCCGACGGAACAGATGAGGAGGTATTTCCAGGCCGCCTCCATCCCCTTGCGATCCCCGTGGAGGTAGATGAGCGGCGCCGAAAACAGCGTGGTGGCCTCGACGGCGATCCATTGAAGAGCGAGGTGGTGGGCGCAGACGACGAGGACCATGGACAGGACGAACAGATTGATCCAGACATGATACATCCGCGTCTTGGATGGACCGATGTGCCCTCCCTCCATCTCCCGCCGGAAATAGCCATACGAATAGACGGAGCAGACGACGTTGACGCCGGCGACGATGAAGAGGAAGTAGGCGCCGAGCTCGTCGAGCCGGAGGAACTCTCCACGGACCTCCACGGGGAGGGCGAGCGCCTGGCGCACGGTGCAGGCGAATAATCCCACGGCGCCGAGGATCGAGCCCGCGGCCGCCTGCCCGGGCGAGCGGGCGAGAAGGGCGGCGACGGCCGCGGAGAAGGGGAAGAGAAACAGGAATTCCATCGCGTCAATCCTTCAGGGTGTGGATTTTCCGTACGTCCATGTGGGTGAACGCCCGCTGGATCTTGAACATCAGGATCCCCATCAGGAAGACGGCCACGAACAGGTCGAGGAAGATCCCGAGTTCGATCGGGAGCGAGAAGGCGCTCCCCGAAGCCGCGCCGAAGAGGAAGATCCCGTTTTCGAGGACGACGAAACCGATGACCTGGCTGACGGCCTTCACCCTCGTGGTCATCGTGAGCAGTCCGGAAAAGATGAGCGTCAGTCCGGCGGCGGCGCCGAGCAGCTCCTGCCCGGCGAGGCCGAAGCGGGAGCAGATCAGGAACGCCGCGAGCGCCAGGGACCCGGTGAGCAGGACGATGGCTTTCGTCGAAATCAGGGCCTCGGATTCCTGGCCGATTCCCAGCTTGGACACGGCGCGGGAAAGGATCACGGGAATGGCCACGCTCTTGACAGAGAAGGTCGCCAGGCACAGCGTCGCCGCGCGCCAGGTCTCGCCGGCGGAATCGGAGAGGGGCAACAGACTGAGAAGCGCGCCCTGGATCGCCAGCGAGCGGATCGCGGGACGGATCCGCTCCGTGACGGCCAGGTGGATCCCGAGGAGAAGCAGGAGAACGGTGAGCGTGTTCACGAGGTCGCCTCCGGTCCCGCGAAGTGGACGGCGAGGGCGAGGGCGGCGATGGTCGCCGCCACCAGGAGATACGACGCGACGCGCGAGAGGCGCATCCGGGCCATCGCGGACTCGACGACCCCGATCGCCACGCCGGAGACGGCGATTCTCGCCGCGGCCGACGGGATCGCGAGCGCCGGCGGCAGCGACAGCGAGCCGGGGAACAGGGCGGCCGTAATCAACGCGGAAAACGCCGTAAGGCGAAGCGCGGAAGCGAGTTGGATCATCCCGAGATCGACCCCGGAATGGTCGAGGACCATCGCTTCGTGGATCATCGTCAATTCGAGGTGGGTCGCGGGATCGTCGACGGGAATCCGCGAATTCTCCGCCAGCAGGAGAAGGAAGAGCGTCCCCGCGAGCAGGATCACCTCGGGGCGCCACAGGAGCCTTCCCGCGGGAATGCCCTTGAGCATTCCGTCCACGGCGTCGGAATTTCCGAGGAAGGCGAGGCCGCACAGCGTCAGCACGAGCGCCGGTTCGGCCATCGCCGACACGCCGGCCTCTCGGCTCGCACCCAACCCCCCGAAGGCGCTGCCCGTGTCCAGACCGGCAAGCGTCTGGAAGAACCGGGGAAGGGCCATCAGGTAGATGTAGAGAATGAAGGGCATCGACAGGGGAACGCCGCGCGACCAGAGCGGAGTCGCCGAGACCAGGACGAGGGAGGTTCCAAGAACGACCGGGGCGGAGAGGTCGAACACCCACGACGCGGTTCGGCTTCGTACGATTCCCCTGCGGAAGAGTTTCCACAGGTCCGCATACGGTTGCCATACCGGGCTTCCCCGGCGGCACGACAGAAACGCCTTCGTCTTCCGGATGACCCCCACGAGCAACGGCGCGAGTACCAGGTAAAGCGGGATGTGAAGCGCGATCGTCATCGGCGTCTTCCCCTCACCGGAACAGGATCAGAAGGAGCACGACGGCTCCGAGGATATATCCGAGATACACGTGGATGTACCCGGTGTGAAGCCGGCGAGCGAGGAACGCAAGCCGGATGAAGAAGCGGTAGATGGGAAGGTACACTCCGTTTTCGAAGAGGTCCCGGATCCTCGTTTCGTAGGCCATGTCGAGGAGAAACCGTCCCGACACCCGCGCTTCCTTCGTCGTTCGCGGGCGAAGAAGTCCCCGGAACACGTGAAGGATCGGATCGGCGAACGAGGAGGCGGTGTATTGCATCCGCGGCGTGACGTAGGAGAATCCGCATCCCCAGGTTTCCCCGGCGCGCTTCCCGGTTTGCCGAAGCAGCACCGTCCGGAGAAGAACGAGACCGCCGACGGACAACAGCAGCGCCGCAAAGGCGACGACGATCCGCGAGTCCACGAAAAGCGTTGGGAGCGCCGCCGTCGATCCGGCGGAAAGAAAAGGTGCGAATCGAGGAACGCAGTCCATCGGCAGAAACGGGACGATGCCGAGAATCGCGCAAAGAATCGCCGCGACGGCCATGGGAACCGCCATGGCGGAGCCAGGATCGGCGACTCCCGAGGGAGTGGCGGTTCGGGAGGCTCCGAGGAATACGGATCCGACCACCTTGACGAAGCAGGCGAACGCCAACCCGCCGATCAGGGCGAGACCGGCCATCGACGTCAACAGGATCGTTGCGATCGTGCCGCCTCCGCGGGCGCCTTCCCACAAGCCGCGGTAGATGGCGAACTCGCTGGCGAAGCCGTTCAGGGGCGGGACAGCGGAGATCGCGAGGCTGCCGACCAGAAACGTCAGGCCGGTCAGCGGCATGGCGCGCATGACCCCGCCCATCTTCTCGATGTTACGTGTATGGGTCCCCTGCACCACGGCTCCGGCGCCCATGAACAGAAGTCCCTTGAAGATGGCGTGGTTCAGGACATGGAACAGCCCCCCGGCGAAGAGCAATCCGGCCGCGTTCTCGAGACCCGCGGACCGGCACACCGAGGCGGTTCCGATTCCGATGAGGATGATCCCGATGTTCTCGACGCTGTGGAACGCCAGAAGGCGTTTGAGGTCGTGTTGGGCGATCGCGTAGAGAACGCCGAAGATCCCGGACAGCAGCCCGAACGCGGCCAGGATCGCTCCGAAGGAGAGCGGCGGCGCGGGAAGAAGGTAAAAGAGGAACCGGACGATCCCGTAGATCCCCATCTTGATCATGACCCCGGACATCAGGGCGGATACGGGGGAAGGTGCGGCGGGGTGCGCGTGGGGGAGCCAGATGTGGAACGGAAACATTCCCGCCTTTGTACCGAAGCCGAGCAGGGCGAATCCGAAAACGACGGCCTGGGTCGTCGTATCGGCGAGTGGAACCTGCGTGAAGGCGTCGAAGGAGAACGAACCGGTTTGCCGCACGAGCAACAGGAAGGCCATGAGGATCCCCCCCGTTCCGATGTGCGTTGCGATGAGATAGATCAGACCGGCCCGCCGCGCGTCGGCTTTTTCGTGCTCGAAGACGACGAGGAAGTAGGAGGCGAGGCTCATGCCTTCCCAGCCGAGCAGGAAGGAGAGCATGTCTCCCGACGCGACGACGAAGGCCATGCACAGGATGAGAAGGTTGAAGAACAGCGGGGCGGCCTTGCCGCTGTGTCCCCCGTGGTCGTCGTACTCCCGCATATAGCCGAGGGCGTAGAGGGATGAGAGAAACCCGACGAGGAAGATGATTCCGAGGAAAAAGGCGGCCAGCCCGTCCACGTACAGTTCGGATGCGGCCCATGGCACAGGCGCGGGCATGGGGATCCGGAGCGGTTCTCCCCGGAGCGCGCCGACCGCGGTGAGGACCAGCCCGAGACAGGACGCGGCGGCGGCCCCGGCGAATCCGACGATCCGCGACATCCGTGGAGCGCGGATCACGAGCGCGGCGGCGCCGGGGGCCAGATACGCAAACGCGATCACGAGAAAATATGTCGGAGACATCATCGTTTTCTCCAAGTCGTCGATACCCTTTTGAAGTCAGCGGAAGAATCGGGCGGGAAAAGGCTCAGGGGCCTCCGGGAATCAGAGCGTTTTCCCATGGGGCAAACTCCGAGAGAATCGCGGAGCGCAGGGGGACCTCGTGAAGCAGCATGATAAGGGGATCCTCACGGAGCAGGCGGATCAGCAGGGACAGGGGCCTCAGGTGTTCCTGCGGGATCCGCATGACGAGAAGGAACACCACCGAAACGTTCACGTGGACAATATCAGGCATCTTTATACACCACCGGACATAAAGGGTCAAGCGTGGACCGACTATGGAGATGAGATGAAATGAGTCTTCGTGATACCTTCGGGTTGCTGTTAAGATTGGGACGAGATCGAAACGCGGGGGTGCCACGTGGGCATATTGCAAGGCAGGAAAGGACTGATCCTCGGCGTCGCCAACGATAAATCCATCGCATGGGGCGTGGCCAAGGCCTGCCACCGCGAAGGGGCGGATCTCGGGTTCAACTATCTTGGCGATGCGCTGAAGAAAAGGGTCCGCCCCCTGGCGGAGTCGATCCGGTCGGGCTTCATCGAACCGCTCGACGTCGCCGACGACGCCCAGATCGACGATTTCTTCGCCAAGGTCGAGGAGCAATGGGGGAGACTCGACTTTCTCGTGCACTCGATCGCTTTCGCCAACAGGGAATCGCTGACCGGAAATTTCCGGGATACCTCGCGCGCCGATTTCCATCTCGCGCTGGATATCTCCGCGTACTCCTTCATCGCCTGCGCCCGCAGGGCGGCCCGGTTGATGGAACCGGGGGGGGCCATGGTGACGATGAGCTTCCTCGGCGCGGTGCGCGCCGTGCCGAACTACAACGTGATGGGCGTGGCGAAGGCCGCCCTCGAAGCGGCGACCCGTTACCTGGCCCACGACCTCGGGCCGGCGGGGATTCGCGTCAACGCGGTATCGGCAGGGCCGATCCGCACGCTGGCCGCCTCCGGTGTGGGCGATTTCCGCAAGTTGATGGAGAAGAGCGCCCGTGGCGCCATGCTCCGCCGGAACGTGACGCAGGACGAGGTGGGGAACGCCGCCGCGTACCTTCTTTCGGATTGGGCCGCCGGTGTGACCGGCGAAGTGCACTACGTCGACGCGGGATTCAACATCGGCGGCGGCGACCCGGACGTCGATCCGGCCGCATCGGGCTCCTCCTCCCCCCCCGCCCCGCACGCGAACTGAGCCGACGTCGGTGCCGCGGCTGCAGGTGGATGGCGGAAATTGAATCTCTCGGGGATGTTCGACCGGACCATAAAGCCGTATCTCCTGGTTTTGACCTTGATCTTCGTCGTCTCTTTCCTCGCTGGAGCCATCGCTCCCTCGTCGGTCAGGCAGCCGATGAACGAGGTATTCCAAAGCGTTGTGAAGAACTATCGGGGGCTTGCCGGGGGAATGCTCTTCTTCAATATCCTCGTCCAGAATGTGATGGCGACGATCTTCGTGATCCTCTCCGGAGTGATCGTGGGGATCATCCCCACGATCGCCGTCGGCTCCAATGGGTTCGGATTGGGTGTGCTGTTTCGTCAAGCGGCGGAGGTGTCCGGTACCTCGAAAGCGGTGCTCAAGGTTTTGCCGTATGGGGTGTTCGAGATCCCCGCGCTTCTTATCGCCGCTTCCTACGGTTTATGGCTTGGCGTGATGGTCGTACGGAGGATGCGGAGGAAGGAACCGTCGCTCATCAGGAGCCGTATCGAGCATTCCTTCCGGAGGTACTTCGCCGTCGTGTTCCCCATGCTTGTCGTCGCGGCGGCGATCGAAACGGCCCTGATCCTTTTCTTATAGCACCCCTTTTCCGATCCAGATCAGGGCGCTTTTGCTCGTGCGGGGCTTCACGATGGAGAGGGCGACTTCGTCGACGTGCTTCACGATCACCTTGTCCCCGATCTCGAGGCCATCGAGTTGCTCCATCACCTGCTTTTTTGCCTGGAACCGTCTTTCCCCTCTCGGTCCTTTCAGAGTCAAGGTCCCCGCCGCCTCGTCGAGGTCTTCGATCGTCCCCGTGAACAATTTGGCGCGGGGCTTCGGTTCGGGGCTCTTCGCGGCTACCGGGCTCTCCTTCTTGACAGGCTGGGGCGTGGGAGGGGGGGATTGTTCCCTGGCGCACCCGCCGGCAACGATCGAGAGTACGATCGTTGCGGCCGCGAGCATTGGCAACACTTTCTTCATCCGCGTCTCCAGGAAGAATAAAAAAAGGGCAGGGGAACCGTGTCCCCCTGCCCACCCGCTCGGAAAGTTCTTGAGGGGCCGGAACCTTTGCTGAAGAACGTTACTTCTTCACCGGGGGCGCCGCAGGCGCTGCCGCCGGGGCTGCCTCGGTCTTCTCGTCGGCCTTCTTGTCGGCCTTCTTGTCGGCCTTCTTCGCCTTCGCCGCCTTCTTCGCCTTCGGAGCCTTCTTCTCAGCCTTCTTCTCGCCCGCGTCGGCCTTCTTGTCGGCCTTCTTCTCAACGGCCGCATCCTTCTTGACCGCGGCGGCGTTGTCGGCGGCGAACGCGAAGCCGACCACAGACATTGCGAAACAAACGGCGACCAGCACTGACAGCATCTTCTTCATTTTGCCCCTCCAAGGAGTAGTAAAATCGCGAGGGCTTACTTCAAGTACAGTGCCAAACTCCACGAATTGCGTAACTACCTTGAAATATAAGTATATTTATCTAATCGCTCGAGCGTCCCCTGCGGTGGATTCCCCAAAAGAGGTGTCGTTTCCCCATTTGGGGATCTTCCTCGGGCCATAAAACGTGGAATGATCGACGGTTACCCTCTTGCCTTGCGTGCCTTGCGGAAGTACGTCTGCAACTGGTCCAGGGTCACATAGACCACCGGCGTGAGGTAAAGGGTGATCAACTGGGAGAAGAGGAGACCTCCCACGACGGCGATCCCCATCGCGCTCCGGGATTCCCCCCCCGCTCCGTAGCCGATCGCGATCGGAAGGGTGGCCATGAGGGCGGACATCGTGGTCATCATGATCGGCCGGAACCGGATGAGGGATCCTTCGAGGATCGCCTCGGTGGGTCCCTTTCCTTCCTTGCGCTCGGCTTCCAGCGCGAAGTCGATCATCATGATGGCGTTCTTCTTCACGATCCCGATCAGCATGATGACGCCCACGAAGGCGTAGAGGTTCAGGTCCAGCCGGAAGAGAAGGAGCGCCAGCAATGCGCCCAGCCCCGCGGAAGGAAGTCCCGACAGGATCGTGAGGGGATGGATGAAGCTCTCGTACAGCACGCCGAGGACGATGTAGATGACGAGGATCGCCATCAGGAGCAGGATCCCCAAGCCTTTCAAGGAATCCTGAAACGCCTGCGCCGTTCCCTGGAAACTCGTGGTGATGGATGCGGGGAGGGTCGCGCGGGCGACCTTGTCCACCGCGGAGACCGCGTCGCCCAGGGCCACGCCCGGCCGCAGATTGAAGGAAAGGGTGACCGAGGGGAGCTGGCCGAGATGGTTCACGAGGAGCGGGCCCACGCCCGGAGTGAGACTGGCCACGGCGGACAACGGGACCAGCATCCCGGAGGTGGACCGGACATGCAGCCGGGAGAGCGCCGCCGGGTCCGTCTGGAACTTCGGGAGGAGTTCGAGGATGACCATGTACGTGTTGTTGGGCGCGAAGATGGTGGAAACCTGCCGTGCCCCATAGGCGCTGAAGAGCGCGCTCTCGATCTGCTCCGCCGAGACGCCCATCGACCGCGCCTTGTCCCGGTCGATGGTCACATTGATCTGCGGGTTCGCGATTTGCAGGTCGCTGGTCACGTCCTGAAGTCCCGGCAGGCCGCGCAATTTTTCCTCGAGCACGGGGGCCAGACGGTACAGCTCGCCGGTGTCGGGGCTTTGAAGCGTGAGCTGGTACTGGCTCTTCGTGAGCTGCCCACCGATCCGGATCGGTGGAAGGTTCTGCATGAACGCGCGGATCCCGGGGATCTCCGCCAGTTTCGGACGCATCTCCTGGAGGATCTCGTCCGCGCTTGAAGCACGCTCCGCCCGGGGTTTGAGGCGGATGAAGATCCGCCCCGAGTTCCCCGACACGTTCGGGCCGCTGGGCCCCACGCTGGACATGAACGACTCCACGTTCGGGTTCTTTCCGATGATGTCCGCCAAGGCGATCTGGTGCTCCTTCATCGCGTCGAAGGAGATTCCCTGCGCCGCCTCGGTGAACGTGAAGAGCAGCCCGGTGTCCTCGTTCGGCAGAAATCCCTTCGGGATCGAGACGAACAGGTACGCCGTCGCGGCGAAGAGAACGACGGAAAGGAGGATCGTGGTCCGCGGGCGCCGCAGGACCCGCGTGAGGCTCCAGTCGTAGCCCGCGAGCATGGTGTCGAATACCTTTTCGGAGGCGGCGTAGAGGCGGCCGTGCCGCTCCGAGGACGGCGGGCGGAGAAACCGGCTGCACAGCATGGGCGTAAGAGTTAGTGAAACGACGCCGGAGATGAGGATCGCGGCGATGATCGTCGCGGCGAATTCGTGAAGGAGACGGCCGACGACCCCTCCCATGAAAAGGACGGGGATGAAGACCGCGGCGAGCGACAAGGTCATCGACAGGATGGTGAAGCCGATCTCGCTCGATCCGTCGAAGGCGGCCTGGCGCGGATCCTTTCCCATCTCCATGTGGCGGACGATGTTCTCGAGCATGACGATGGCGTCGTCGACGACGAACCCGACCGAGAGCGTCAAGGCCATCAACGAGAGGTTGTCCAGGCTGTAGCCGAGCAGATACATGACGGCGAAGGTCCCGACGATGGACATGGGAAGCGCCATGCTTGGGATCACGGTCGCGGAGACGTTTCGCAGAAACAGGAAGATCACCATGATGACCAGGCCGATGGCCAGGACCAGCGTGAACTTGACGTCGTGCACCGAGTCGCGGATCGAGACGGACCGGTCGTAGAGGATCGCAAGGTCGACGGAGGCGGGCATCTGGGACCGGAACGTCGGAAGGAGCCGCCGGATGGCGTCCACCACCTCCACGGTGTTGGTCCCCGGCTGCTTCTGGATGGCCAGAACAATCGCTCGTGTTTTGTTGTACCAGCTCGCCACCTTGTCGTTCTCGACGCCGTCGACGACGGACCCGATGTCCCGGAGCCGCACCGGGGCCCCTTTGCGGTAGGCGACGACCAGGGGAAGGTACGCCCCGGCGTCCTTGAGCTGGCCGCCGGTCTCGAGGGTGAACGCCTGGAACGGGCCGTACAAGGTTCCGGTGGGCAGGTTCACGTTCCCCTGACCGACCGCCTGAACGACCTCGTCGATCCCGATCCCCCGCGAGGCGAGGGCGTCCGGATCGAGTTGGACGCGGACGGCGGCCTTCTGCGACCCGAAGACCTGGACCTGGGCGACTCCGCTCACGGTCGAAATGCGCTGGGCGATGAAGGTTTCCGCGTACTCGTCCACCGTGGACAGCGGAAGGGTCGGGGAGGAGAGGGCGAGGTACAGGACGGGCTGATCGGCCGGGTTCACCTTCTGGTAGGACGGGGGCGTCGGCATGTCCTTCGGCAGCAGAGACGCCGCCTTGGTGATGGATGCCTGGACGTCCTGGCCGCCGCGTCGATGTTCCGGTCCAATGCGAAGGTGAGCGTGATCCGGGTCAACCCGAGGCCGCTGCTGGACACCATGGAGTCGAGACCCGCGATCGTCGTGAACTGGCGCTCGAGAGGGGTGGCCACGGAGGAGGCCATCGTTTCGGGGCTGGCGCCCGGGAGGGCCGCCGTGACCAGGATCGTCGGGAAATCGACGTTGGGGAGATCGCTCACCGGCAGGCGCTGGTACGCAAGGGTGCCGAACAGCAGCAGGGCCCCCATCACCAGGGTCGTCATGATGGGACGGCGTATGAAGAGGTCGGGAATGTTCATCGTCGCGCTTGTTACCGGCCCGTCGCCCGTTTTTCCTCCACCTTGGCGCCGGGGACCAGCCGGAGCTGCCCGTCGGTTACGACTTTTTCACCGGCGAGGATCCCTTTCGCGATGACCGTCTCGCCCGCGATGGTCTCTCCGGTGGTGATGGGGCGCGCTTCCACGGTGAGGTCGGGACGGACGACGAACGCGTATTGCCCCTGCTGACCGGTCTGGATCGCCTCCGAGGGGACGACGACGGCGTCGGATCGCATGGTCAGCGTCAGGACCACGTTGGCGAATTGCCCCGGCCACAGGCGTCTGTCCGTGTTTGGGAAGGTTCCTTTCAGCTGGATCGTCCCCGTCGCCGTGTCGACCGCGTTCCCGATGAAGGAGAGGGTGCCCGGCACGGCGCCCGTTTTCCCGTCCTGCGGCGCCGCTTCGACTTTCAGGGTTCCGGCGGACTTGTATTTCCGGACATCCGCCAGGTATTGCTCGGGGATGAAGAAGGAGACGCGGATCGGAACGACCTGGTGGATGGTCACGAGAGGGATGTCGTTCGCCTTGACGACGTTCCCCGTCTGGATGAGGAGGCTCCCCGTCCGGCCGTCGATCGGGGAGCGGATGGAGCAGTAGGCGAGTTGCACGCGCGCGTTCTCGATGGCGGCGGTATCGGCCTGGACGGTGGCCTCGAGGGCCGCAGCGGAGGAGGCAAACTGGTCGTACTGCTGCCGGGGGACAAGGTTCTTTTCGACCAGGGAGGCGTAGCGGCGGACTTCTCTTTCCGCGTTGTCCTTCAGAGCGATGTCCCGCGCGCGGGCCGCTTCGGCCATCTTGAGGGCCGCCTGGTACGGCGCGGGGTCGATCTCGAACAGGAGATCCCCCTTCCGCACGTCCTGCCCTTCCGAAAATCCGACCTTCAGGATCTGGCCGGCGATCATCGTTTTCACGGAAACGGTGGAATACGCCTCCACCGTCCCGATCGCGCGCGCCTGGATGGGAACGCTCTTTTGAACCGCAACACCGATCGTAACGGGGACAGACTTCGGCGGTTCCTTCGCGGGGGTTCGGCCGCCGGGAGAGCCGCAGGAGAGAAGGGACGCGGCGAGCAGGAGGGAGAGAACCCCGCCAAGGCCGGGAATGGAGTGTACCCGGGAAAGAAGATATTCCGGCGTGCCGACGTCTTCCATCGTGGTTCCGCTCCTCGAGGGGGGATAGGCCCGTGTCGTTTCCTGGTCCGCAATATTAGACACTATTCGTTGAATTTCTGCACGAACGCCCGCCGGATACGGGCGTTCGTGCCCACGTCGCTCCGTCCCACGCGGGAGACCGCATGTAGGTGATCGTCTCGATCCCCCGGTGCGGGTGCCAGGGGAATCCGGGAAGGTATTTCGAGGGGTCGTCCGAACGGAAGTCGTCGAGGAGGAGGAACGGGTCGAGGCGGGGCGCCTCCTGGTTGCCGAAGGCCCGATGGAGGTGGACGCCCGCCCCTTCGATCGTCGGCCTGGACCGCCACACGTTCCTGATCGAGCGGAGTACCGTCATGCCCGCACCTCCCGGCGAACCGCCGCCCGCCGTCGGCGCATGCGGTGGAAATCGCCTCGGATTCGGGGTTGCGCTCCCATCCGGAAATATAGGCCGGGAAGGCGGGAACGGTCAATCGTCGCGAGAGAGAAGGAGCGCCGAACGACGCGTTGTCATTCGGGCGGGATTGTGGGAAATTTACTTGGATGAACCAGGAATCGCTGTTCCTGCTCTTCGACCTCGCGGGTACCTTCGCGTTCGCGATGTCCGGTGCGTTC
>Ga0172373_10004916_pt1 | contig 18586 bp, 11 predicted proteins | sample Lak10m_2_FD_114546 | JGI IMG/M metagenome (GOLD analysis project Ga0172373, IMG submission 114546) | Freshwater microbial communities from Kabuno Bay, South-Kivu, Congo - kab_092012_10m | ecosystem: Environmental > Aquatic > Freshwater > Lake | place: Democratic Republic of the Congo...
AGAATATGATTCTCAAATCCCAAGATTGGCATTCAGAATACTATTCTTTAATCATATCATGAGCTTATCAGAATCCTGTTCTCCAGATCCATGTTTCGTGTGTTCGTGTGTTGTTGAGGTCGATGTTCAGAAATACATTCTCAGAGTCAGGTGTCGGTGTGTGTGGCGGTGTGTCGATGGCTCGTGTCGCGCGCTCCGCCCCGGTCCCCGCTTGTCCACTGCCGGCGCTGACCCCAGATCACGTGCGGTGAACTCACGCGTCCCCGCTCTCCGTGTCCACGCCGCCAACGCCGCGCCCGTCCGCGCCGACGGCGACTTCGTCCTCTACTGGATGATCGCGGCGCGCCGCACGCACGCGAATTTCGCGCTCGAGCGGGCCCTCGAGCACGCGCGTGCACTCGGGAAGCCGCTCGTCGTCTTCGAGCCGCTGCGCGTCGGCTACCGCTGGGCGAGCGATCGCCTGCACCGCTTCGTGATCGACGGCATGACCGACCACGCGCCGCGCTTCGCCGCCGCGGGCATCACCTATCTCCCCTATGTAGAGCCGCACGAGGGCGCCGGCTCGGGCCTGCTCGCCGCGCTCGCTGCGCGCGCCTGCGTCGTCGTCACCGACGAATACCCATGCTTCTTCCTCCCCGCGATGGTCACCGCCGCCGCGCGCCGGTGCCCCGTGCGCCTCGAGCAGATCGACGGCAATGGCCTCTTGCCGCTGCGCGCCGCGCAGCGCGGCTACGACCGCGCCTTCGACTTCCGCCGCCATCTGCAAAAGACGCTCGTCCCGCACCTCGCCGAGACGCCGCTGCCCGATCCGCTCGCGTCACTCCACACCTCACCGCTGCCCCGCCTCGCCGCGCTGCCTGCCGCCGTCGCCAAGTTCGCATCGCCCGTCGAGGCGCTCCTCGCCGGCGACGCCGCGGCGATGGCCGCGCTGCCCATCGATCACGCCGTCACGCCCGTGCCGTACCGCGGCGGCGAGGTCGCCGGGCGCGCGCGTGTGCAGGAGTTCGTCGCGCGCCGCCTCGCCCGCTACACCGAGCGCAACCACCCCGACGCGGACGCCGCGAGCGGGCTCTCGCCGTATCTGCATTTCGGCCACGTCTCGGCGCATGAGGTCTTCGCCGCGCTCACCGATCACGAGGATTGGAGTCCCGAGCGCGTGAGTGCGCGCGTGACGGCGCAGGCGCGCGGCTTCTGGGGCATGAGCGAAGCGGCCGAGGCCTTCTTCGACGAGCTCGTGACGTGGCGCGAGGTCTCGCTCAATACCGCTTTCTTCCGCGTCGATTACGACCGCTACGACGGATTGCCCGGCTGGGCGCGCGCGACGCTCGAGGCGCACGCGAACGACCCGCGCCCCTACACGTACGCGCTCCCCGCGCTCGAGGCCGCGCACACGCACGACCCGATCTGGAACGCCGCGCAGCGCGAGCTCGTGCGCGAGGGCCGCATCCACAACTACCTGCGCATGCTCTGGGGCAAAAAGGTCCTCGAGTGGTCGGCAACGCCGCGCGAGGCCTTCGATACGCTCGTGCACCTCAACAACAAATACGCCGTCGATGGCCGCGACCCGAGCTCGTACGCGGGCATCGCCTGGGTGCTCGGCCGCTACGATCGCCCCTGGCCCGAGCGCGCGATCTACGGCGTCGTCCGCACCATGAGCTCCGACAGCACGCGCAAGAAGGTCACGCTCGACCGCTACCTCGCGCGCTTCCGCTGACGCGCTAGTCGACGTCCACCACGCGCCACGCCCCGCCCTCCCGCACGAGCGTCACGCGCACGCCGCTGCCGAGCCGCACCTCAGCGGTGTCGCCTTCGGTGCGCGTCTCGACACCGGCCGGGTCTGCACTCGCCTCGAGAAACCGGGCGAGCTCCGCTTCGACGTCCGCGCGCGTCTCCCGCGAGAGCACGCGCAGCACGCCCGGTAAGCTCCGCCGCGCGAGCGCGCGACGCAGCGCGGCCACGGCGTCCTCCGGCGCGCGCAGCCCCGGCGCGTCGAGCACGCCCCCGTCGATGCGCCACGCGCCGTCCTCGAGCACGAGCGCGACGACCTCGCCATCGACGAGCGTGAGCCGCGCGCGCGCCCGCACTTCGCTCGCCGGACGCGCATCGAGCGCTTGCGCTTGCGCCGTGAGCTCCGCGTGATGGGCGTCGAACAGCGCTCGAAAACGCGCCGCATCCGTCTCGCTCCGCGCGCGCGCGTCGAGCAGCGCGTACGCCGCCGTCGCGTCTCGTGCGCGCACCGCCTCCGCCCACGCACGCAGCGTGTTGCGGGGATGGGGCGTCTCGCGCGCGACGCCCGCGGCCCCGCATCCGACGAGCGCGACGAACCCCGCGAGAGCGCCGCACGCACGCGCTGCCTTCTGGACCCGTCGCACTGCGCGCCCCGTCACGCGGCCGATGCTAGCAGCCGCCTCCCGCCGCGCCGCGTCCTCCGTTCACGCCGCCGCGCGTGAACCGTCGGTCACAGAACCTCGCGCACACCGCGGAAATCGCGCACCCTCTGCACGGACGCAAGGTCGCTCGGCTGGCACGAATCCTGATCTGCGTGCCGCAGCACTCCACCGTCCGCACCCGATGCGAGGACCCATGAACACCCCCTCCCGACCGCTCTCCGCCACGCTCCGCGCCGCCCTCCTCGTCCTCGCCGCACTCGGCCTCGTCGCCTCCGCCGGCTGCGCGCAGGAGGACTACTACTGCGACGCGACCGGCTGCTTCCGCTGCGACGGCGTCGGCTGTCGTCTCCTCGACCCGCCCGAGCGCCCGACGTGTCGCGGTGACTTCGAGTGCGCCGAAGGCACCGTCTGTACCGCGCTCGGCTGTACGGCCGAGTGCACCGTCGATGCGGACTGCGTCGAAGGCACCGTGTGTCGCGGCGGACTCTGCGCCGCACCGCAGGAGCCCACGCCGGAGCCCATGCCCGGCATGTGCACGCGCAATGCAGATTGCCCTGCGTCCGGCCTCGAGTGCCGCGACGGAGTCTGCGTGCCCGCCGTCGTCCCCTCGTGCAGCGATTCGCTGCCCTGCGCCAGTGGCGCAGTCTGCGTCGAGGGCGTGTGCGTGCCCACCGACGAGACCTGCCAGTTCAACTTCGAGTGCGGCGCGGGTCGCCTCTGCGTGAACCAGCAGTGCGTCGCGGGCTGCGCCGCCGACGCCGAGTGCCCGCGCGGACAGACCTGCGACGAGGCGAACTCCGTGTGCGTCGCCGTCCCTCCGATGACGGGCGCCTGCACCAACGACGCAGCCTGCGGCGCCAACCGCGTGTGCCTCGACTCGGTCTGCGTCGATGCCTGCACCAACGACGCCGCGTGCGGCGAAGGCCGTTATTGCAGCGGCGGCGTCTGCCGCGTCGATACGCGCCCGCGCCCCTTCTGCACCACCAACTCCGATTGCGCGCCCGGCCGCCCCTGCATCGGCGGCGTCTGCCGCACGCCCTGCACCTCGAGCACGACGTGCGCGATGTTCGACGTGCAGTTCAACTTCTGCGGCGCAGAGGGCTATTGCCTCACCTCCAACGAGGTCACCTCCGATTGCCGCGCCGCCAGCGATTGCAGCACGAGTGAGTCCTGCATCGACGGCGTCTGCCGCTGAAATCCACACCTGTTCACACACATCGCCCCGCGTCACGTCGCGCTTCTCGACGGGTCGCGGGGCGCTCGCACGCCGCCAAAACGCCGAAGGCCACGGGCGAACCCGTGGCCTTTCTCGTCACTGCGGGGATGAACCCGCGCGACTCAGCGTGACTGATAGAGCGAGAGCGAGCCGACGTAGAGGAAGCCCACGACGAAGAGCACGAGGAAGGGGATGCTCGTCCACGAGCCCGTCATCACCGCGATGGCGATCGTCGCGACGAAGTAGAGACCGAATCCGATCTCGAGGAGCGTCGCGAGCGTCTTGCTCGCCTTGTAGGTCTTCTTCGTCCAGCCCTCGCTGCGCTGCACGATGCCGTGCTTCGGCGTGCGCACGAACTCGCTCTCCTTGCCGACGAGCCCCTCGAGCACCGCGCGCGCGTTGTTGATCGAGAGCCCGATGCCGAGCGCCATCGTCATCGGCAGGCGGCGGAGCGCCTCCCAGATGTCCCTGTAGAGCACGTGATGCGACGTGATGTAGAAGAGCACGATGCTCCCGCTCGTCGCGAGGAAGAGCGGCACGTCCAGCAAGAGCAGCTCCGGGCGCTCCATCTCACGGCGCAGCAGCATGTTCGGCAGCTGGAGCGCGGCGAGGATCACGAGGAAGAGATAGGCGAAGTTGTTGGTGAGGTGGAAGATCGCCTCGAGCTTCACGAAGAGCGGAATCTTCGAGCGGAGCACGAGCGGGAGCAGCTTCTTGGCCGTCTGCGCGGAGCCCTTCGCCCAGCGGAACTGCTGCCCCTTGAAGCTGTTCATCTCACAGGGGATCTCGGCCGGCGCGATGACGTCCGGCACGTAGATGAACTGCCAACCACGCAGCTGGGCGCGGAAGCTCAAATCCATGTCTTCGGTGAGCGTGTCGTGCTCCCAGCCGCCCGCGTCCACGATCGCCGACTTGCGCCAGATGCCCGCGGTGCCGTTGAAGTTGAAGAAGCGGCCCGAGCGATTGCGCGCGATGTGCTCGATGACGAAGTGCCCGTCGAGCATCATCGACTGCACGCGCGTGAGCATCGAATAGTCGCGGTTGAGGTGCCCCCAGCGCGCCTGCACCATGCCGACCTTCGGGTCCGTGAAGTAGTGGATGAGCTCCTTCACGATGCCCGGCGTCGGGACGAAATCCGCATCGAAGACGAGGATGAAGTCGCCGTCTGCGACCTTCTGGCCCGCCTCGAGCGCGCCCGCCTTGTAGCCCGTGCGGTCGGTGCGGTGGACGTACGTGGCGTTCCAGCCGCGCGCGACGAGGTCCGCGACCTTCGCCGCCGCGATCTGCTGCGTCTCGTCCGTCGAGTCGTCGAGGACCTGAATCTCGAGCTTGTCCTTCGGATAATCGATCGCCGTGCAGCCCTCGATCAGGCGCTCGGCGACGTACATCTCGTTGAACATCGGCAGCTGCACCGTGACCTTCGGCAGCTCGTCGAACTGGGAGAGCGGCTTCGGCGCGGCCTTGCGGTGCTTCCAGTAGAGGAAGAGCAGGTGAGCGCGGTGGAAGCCGTAGACCCCGAGGATCGACAGCACGACGAGGTAGAGCGCGATGATGGCGACATCCATGGCGCCGACCCTACCCGCGCGCGGGAAGGTCAATTGTCGTCAACTTGTAATTCGTTGTCGGCGTCGGTCAGGCGCTGTCGGGGCGTGACGCAGCGTGTCGACGCATGCCTCCGCCACGAGCCCCGCCGGAGGGGCTCATTCCGGCCAGAACACGCGCGGCAGCCCCGTCGTCTGCAGCAGCGCGGCGACGTCCATGCTCACCGCGACGCCGACGTGGATGATCACACCACCCCAGATCGAGCGCGTCCGGAGCGCGAGCGTGCCGAGCGCGAGCCCCGCGAAGATCGCGCCGAGCGTCTCCGCGAGCGGCTTGCCGTAATGGATCATGCAGTAGGGCACGATCATGGCGAGCACCGCGCCCGAGCCGAACTGTGTCTTGCACGCGCGCAGCCAGAAACCGCGAAAGAAGAACTCCAGCGAGAAGAACTGCGCCGCATAGAGCACCTCCCACATCAGGAAATCGCCCCACGAGCGCGAGGCGAGATCGTAGAAGGGATAGTGCGTCGAGAACGAGCGCGTGAAGCTCACCGCGACGACGCCGACGAGCACGATGCAATAGAACACCCCATAGACCCAGAGGTGTTTGGAGAATCCCCGCGTCTCGAGGCCATATTCACGCAGCGGCGCGCGAAATCCCCACTTCACGACGAGCGCGGGAATCACGAAATACCCCAACACCCGCCATCCCGACCAATACATGTACGTATACAGCTCGAAGAACGGCGAGCGCCGCAGCGCCATCCAGCCGCTCTCCTCGCCATTCGCCTTCGCGAAGGTGTCGATGATCGTGTGAAACGTCGGGCGATGCCCGAAATACTCCATCGCCGTCAGGCAGAGCGCGCCGACGACGAGCGCGACGAGCGGCCGCCAGTCGTGCCCCGCGCCGCTCGCCGCAAGCGCCTCGCGCTCCCGGGCGGCTTCGGTGTCGAGCACGCGCCACGAGTCGAGAAAGAAGCGGCGCGGCCACAGATCGCCGAGCGTCGTGAGGAAGTCGTCGTCGTCTGCGGGACTCGCGGCGCCGGCCGGTGCGCGCTTCTTCGCGGTGCTCACGCGTCGCCCAGCGAGCGCGCGCGCCCCTGCTCGAGCCGCGCGACGGTGTGCGCCTCGCCGAGCACCTCCATCACCTCGTAGAGCCCCGGGCTCTGCGTGCGCCCCGTGAGCGCGACGCGCGCGGGCTGCGCGACGTCCTTGATTTGCAGGCCCTCGGCGGCGAGCCACGCGCTCACCTTCGCTTCGAGCGTCGCGCGGTCGAAGGGCGCGGTGCCGGCGACCACCTTCGCGAGCGCCTCGAGTCGCGGCGCGTTCGCCGGGACGAGGAACTTCTCCTTCGCCTTCGGGTCGAGCACGGGCTCTTCGCGAAAGAAGAAGTCGACGAGGTCCGCGATGTCCGCGAGCGTCTGCGCGCGCGTCTTCACCGTCGCGATCGCCGCGGGCAGGCGCGCGTCGTCGTCGGCGACCGTGAGCCCGCGCCTGGCGAGGAAGGGCAGGGCGAGCCGCGCGAGCGCCGCATCCTCCTGCGCGCGCAGATGCTCGGCCTCGACGTAGGCGAACTTCTTCGCGTCGTACTTGCCGGGCGTATGCCCACAATGCGACCAATCGAAGTGCGCAATCAGCTCTTCGCGCGTGAAGATCTCCTGATCGCCATGCGACCAGCCGAGGCGAGCGAGGTAGTTGAGCACCGCATCCGGCAGATAACCGAGCTCCGCATATTCGAGCGCGCTCACCGCTGCATGACGCTTGCTGAGCTTCTCGCCATTGGGCGCGAGGATCATCGGGAGATGCGCAAACGATGGCACGGTGTAGCCGAGCGCTTGATAGATCAGGATTTGAGGGGGGGTGTTGACGACGTGATCATCACCGCGCGCGACGAGGTTGATGCGCATCGTGACGTCGTCGACGACCGCGCCGAAGTTGTAGAGCGGCACTCCGTCGTTGCGCAGCAGAATGAAGTCCTGTTGCGCCTCGTTGGGCACGTCGATGCGGCCTTTGACGAGATCGACCCAGCCCGTGCTCCCGGTCGTCGGCGCGCGGAAGCGCACGACGTACGGCGCATCCGGCTGATCCGTGCGCTTGCGGCACGTGCCCGGATAGCGAAACGCCTGCCGCGTGCCCGAGGCCTCGTGCGCGGCGCGCGCCGCGGCGAGGTCTTCTTTGGTGCAATAACAGCGATACGCGTGCCCGGTGCGGATCAGCCGCTCGGCGTGCTCGCGGTAGATCGCGAGCCGTTCCGTCTGGAAATACGGCCCATCCGGGCCGCCCACCTGCGGGCCTTCATCCCAGTCGAGCCCGAGCCAGCGCATCGAGTCGAAGATCGCCTGCACGCTCTCCGGCGTGTTGCGCGCGAGGTCGGTGTCCTCGATGCGGAGGATGAACTTGCCTCCCGTCTTGCGCGCCCAGAGCCAGTTGAAGAGCGCGGTGCGGGCACCGCCGATGTGCAGATATCCCGTCGGCGACGGGGCGAAACGGACGCGTACTTCGGACATGGGAGCGCGACTATACGGAGGAATCGTCGCATCGCCACACCCGCGCCGCGGGCGGTTGACCCGCCGATCTCCTCCGATACCCTGCGCGCACCCGCAGCATGGCGTCCCACTCACTTTCCGCTTCGATCGTCGGCCTCACGGTCACCTCCCTCGCGCAGGGCTGCGCCGTCGGCGCGCTGCCGCAATCCCGCCTCGTCGAGGAATTGAACCGTGGTCAGCGCAGCCGCACCGCGCGCCTCGAGTTCGTCGAGGAGCTCCCCTTCGGCGAGGCGCTCACCGTCTCGCGCTATCGGCTCGGCAACGGTCTCACCGTGCTGTTGCTCGTCGATCGCTCGGCCCCCGTGGTCAGCTACCAGACCTGGTTGAAGGTCGGCTCACGCCACGAAACACAGGGCAAAACGGGCCTCGCGCACCTCTTCGAACACCTGATGTTCAACGAGACGGAGCACCTCGCGGCCGGTGAGTTCGACCGCCTGCTCGAGTCCGCTGGCGGCGAGACCAACGCCGCGACCTGGGTCGATTGGACCTACTACTACGAGAACGTGCCGAAGGACGCGCTCCCGCTCGTCGTGCGCCTCGAGGCCGATCGCATGGCGCACCTCGTCCTGCGTGACCCGCAGGTCTCGAGCGAGAAGGACGTCGTCACCAACGAGCGCGCGCTCCGCGTCGACGACGACATCGAGGGCTCCGCGAACGAAGCGCTCTACGAAGCGGCCTTCCGCACCCATCCCTATCACTGGCCCACGATCGGCTGGCGTGCGGACATCGCAGGCTTCACGACCGCGGATTGCCGCGCGTTCTACCGCACGTTCTACGCGCCCAACAACGCGACGATCGTCATCGCTGGCGACATCGACGAGGCCGCCGCGCTGCGCCTCGTGCGGGAGCACTACGGCAGCCAGCGCGCCGCGCGCATCCCCGACGAGCCGCGCGTCGTCGAGCCGCCGCAGCGCGCCGAGCGCCGCGTCACGCTGCGCCGCCCGACCCCGAGCGAAAAGCTGCAGCTCGGCTACCGCGCACCCGCCTTCGGCGAGCGCGATCACGTCGTGCTCTCCGTGCTGCACGAAGTGTTGCTCGGCGGCCGCTCGTCGCGGCTCTTCCGCAAGCTCGTGAGCGACGGCGAGCTCGCCGTCGAAGCGCGCGGCTCGGTCGCGCCCTTCCGCGACGCGGGGCTCTACGAGGTGTGGATTTCGATGCGCGAGGGGCACGCCGCGAGTGAGGCGCTTGCGATCCTCGACGCCGAGTTCGCGCGCGTCCGGGAAGAGCCCGTGAGCGCCGCCGAGCTCGAGAAGGCGAAGAACCGACTCGAGCTCGCGTTCCTGCAAGGCATGGAGACGGCGAGCGGCAAGGCCGAGCAGCTCGGCTTCTACGAGACCGTGATCGGCGATCCCGGCCGCATTTTCGGCCGCCTCGAAGACACGCGTCGCGTCACCGCCGCGGACGTGCAGCGCGTCGCGCGGCGTGTCCTCGACACGCGGCGTCGCACGGCGGTGCTCGTCCTGCCCGACGGCACCGCGCCCGACGAAGACGACGACGACGCGGACGCCTCGGCCGACGAAGGAGCTGAGTAGCCCCATGGCCCGACGCACCCTCTCGAAGCTCCGCGAGAAGCTCCCCGCCAAGCTCGCGAAGACCCTCGGCGCCGCCGCCGCGGGGGCCTCCGCCGTCGCGATCGCCGGTGCGAGCGCCGTCCTCGCCGACGCGCCGCCCGCGCCGAGCCGCGCCCGCTTCGTCATGGACAACGGCGCGGTCGTGCTCGTCGAGGAGAGCCGCCAGCTCCCGATGATCGACTTCCAGCTCACGCTGCGCACCGGCAGCGCGCAGGACCCGCTCGCGCGCGAGGGCGTCGCGCGCATGACGGCGCGCCTCGTCCGCATGGGCACGCGCCGCCTCCGCGCCGCGCAGATCGAAGAGAAGATCGACGCGCTCGGCGCCACGCTCGGCATCGAGACGGCCCCCGGTTACACGCGCTTCAGCGGCTCGGTCATCAAGCGCAACGTCGGCCCCTTCCTCGCGCTCCTCGGCAAGCTCCTCACCGAGCCCGCGTTCCGCGCCACGGACCTCGCGCAGGTGCAGCGCGAGACGCTCGCCGATCTCGTCGACCTCCGCGACAACGACCGCGCGCTCGCTTCACGCGAGTTCCGCCGCGCCGTCTTCGGCACGCACGCCTACGGCCGGCCGCCGCTCGGCAGCGCCGCGTCGGTCGCCGCGCTCGATCGCGACGCCGTCCTCGCGCACTACGACACGCACTACGTCGCGCCCAACATGGTGATCGGCTTCGCCGGTGACCTCGACGCCGACGAGGCGCGCACCCTCGTCACCACCCACTTCGCAGCGCTGCGCACCGGCACGGCGCCGTCGTTCGCGCTGCCCGCACCGCGCATGGCCCGCGGCCGTCGCGTCGTCCTCGTCGACAAGCCCGGCCGCACGCAGACGCAGGTGTACATCGGTGGCCTCGGCACGCGCCCGCGCGACCCGGATCACGTCCCGCTCGTCGTCGCGAACACCGTCTTCGGCGGCACCTTCACCGCGCGGCTGATGCGCGAAATCCGCAGCGTGCGCGGCTGGAGCTACGGCGCCTCGAGTCGTCTCTCCATCGATCGCCAGCGCGACGCGTGGCTCATGTACACCTTCCCCGCCGCGGGCGATGCGGTGAACTGCGTGCGCCTGCAGCTCGAGCTCTTCGACACCCTCCTCCGCGATGGCATCACCGCCGAAGAGCTCCGCTTCGCGCAGGACTACCTCGCGAACAGCAACGCCTTCGAGATCGACACCGCGAGCAAGCGCCTCGACCAGCGCATGGACGTCGAGCTCCTCGATCTGCCGCGTGACTACTTCGATCGCTACGTCGAGCGCGTGCGCGCCGTGACGCTCGCCGAGGCCAACGCCGCCCTCCGCGCGCGCCTCTCGCGCGACGACCTCGCCATCGTGATGGTCGCGACCGCGAGCGAGGTACGCGATGGGCTCGCCGCGCTCGACGGCGTCTCCCGCGTCGACGTCGTGCCCTTCGATCGCGAATAGCGCAGGCTGAAAAAGGGGCAAAACGAGAATGGGATTCACCGTGCGGCGAATCTCACTCATCCCGCGAGAATCCGATTCACATCGCGCTGAATCGGACTCATCGAATCACGCCATCGATCACGTCGCCGGCAGGAAGAAATCCTCGATCAGCGCCGCGCCGGGCACGACGCTGTATTTCGCGAAATCGGTCACGCCGCGCTCCCGCAGGAAATCCTCGTCGATCAGGAAGCGCCCGGTGATCTCGCGGCTCGGCGTCGTGAGGATCTCGTACGCCGCGTCGCCCATGATCTCCGCCGTGCGCGCCCCCTGGATCGTCGAATCGCCGCCGAGCAGGTTCTGCACGGCCGCCGTCGCGATCACGGTGCGCGGCCAGAGCGCATTGACCGCGACACCCTTGCTGCGGAACTCACCCGCCATGCCGAGCACACACATGCTCATGCCGAACTTCGCCATCGTGTAGGCGACGTGCGGCGCGAACCAACGCTCCTCCATCGCGAGCGGCGGCGAGAGATTGAGGATGTGCGGGTTGTCCGACTTCAGCAGGTGCGGGAGACACGCCTGCGAGGTGAGAAAGGTGCCGCGCGTGTTGATGCCGTGCATCAGGTCGAAGCGCTTCATCGGCGTGTCGAGCGTGCCGCTCAGGTTGATGGCGCTCGCGTTGTTGACGCAGACGTCGATGCCGCCGAAGGCCTCGACCGCCTTCGCGACCGCGCCGTAGACCTGATCGTCGTAGCGGATGTCGCAGAGGAGCGGCAGCGCGCGCCCGCCTGCCTCTTCGATCTCCTTCGCCGCCGTGTAGATGGTGCCGGGCAGCTTCGGGTGGGGCTCGGCGGTCTTCGCGGCGATCACGATGTTCGCGCCGTCCCGTGCGGCGCGCTTCGCGATCGCGAGCCCGATGCCGCGGCTCGCCCCGGTGATGAACAGCGTCTTTCCCTTCAAGCTCGGCATGTCGGAACCTCCGGCGCGGCACCTTACAAGAACAGGGCGCCCCAGCGGGCGGGATTCGCCTCGGCTCCTGACCGACGCTGACCCGCTGCCGACCCGGCTCCGTTACGTTCGTGACAGCGGCAGGTCTCCGCAGCGGACGATCTGCGCGGATCCGCGCAGTCGCTCTCACCTGAGACGCGTTCGCGATCCGAACTGTGACACCTCGTCACAGCGGGCTTTCGGGCGCCATGCACCGCCGATCCTTGGGTTTCGCCGAAGGATCGGCCTGACGCGAGAGATGGCCCGGGGTTTGCTGTGGCCACCGCGCCCTGCACCCATCGAACGTCACCGCCATGACCGCCGCACCCCACGACGCGCCTCGTGCGTTTCCGCGTTCCCCCCTCGCGTGTTCGCCAAAAGGCGTTGACAACGAGGTGACGTTCCGTCAACCCTCGCCCCCCCCAGTCTACGGTCGCTGGGACACGCCGCGTCTGGCGTTTGTTCCCGAGGTCGGGTCGGCTGCCGCAGCTTACCGGGACGACACCCGTCGGTCCCCGCTCCGCACGGAGAGTGATTCGTGATGTCGTCTCCCTTCCGCTTTCTCCTTGGCGCCCTGCTCGTGAGCGCCTGCCTCGTCGGTTCCCGTGCCGCGGCTCAGGACGCCCCCGACGCCGGCACCCCCGCAGCGCCCGAGGGCTCGACCGCTCCCGCGAGCGACGGTGAGACCACCGAGGCCTCGACGGACGAAACCGCAGCGCCCCCCGAGGTCGCCCCGGCGACGACGACCGCCGCCCCACCCGCCGACACAGCCGCCGCGACGGACGACCCGGCGGAAGGCGAAGAGGCCGCCGCGGAGGAAGCGCCGCCTCCCGCCCCGCCCGCCAAGCGCTTCTGGCGCAACTCGCTGTTCCTCTTCACGCCGTCGATGACGACCCGGACGTTCTCGCCCGATGCGCAGCTCACGTACGACCCGACGGTCTCGTTGAACATGCGCGTCGTGCCCCGCTTCTACCTGACGGACACGCTCTTCCTCCGTGTGCGTCAGGACCTGAACGTCGAGCTCACCAACTCGAACTTCGACACCTACGCGCGCCAGCCGCTGCTCTCCGACACGGTCGTCGACTTGATGCGCCCGGCCCTCGTCAACGTCGAGGGCTTCGTCGTCACCGCCGGTCTCCGCGTGACGCTGCCCGTCTCGATTGCAAGCCGGTACAACAACCAGATCGCCGGCACCGGCTTCGTCGCCAACCTGTCGTACGCGATTCCCAGCGAATCGCTGCACCTCAACATCCTCTTCGACGTGAGCTACACGCACAACTGGACGTCGACGAACGTCCCGACCTTCTTCTCGGACGCCAACAACCGCGGCGACGGCGGAACCACGATCTGCCCCGGCGGCGCCAACGGCTGCCCCACAGGCTGGTTCACGAACGTCAGCGACGCGTTCCTCTTCGGTCCGACCCTCCTCTGGGTCCCCGACGGCGAGAAGCTGAACATCAGCGCCACCTACTACTGGCTCCCGCGCCTCGCGCTGCCGCTCGGAACCCAGACGGTCGACACGGCCACCGGCAGCGTGTCCCTCACCGACGCCGAGACGCACTGGCGCATGTTCCAGTTCTTCGGCGTCTCGGTCGCGTACGACGTGCTGCCGTGGATGAACCTCTCCGCCAGCTACGGCACCTTCACTACGCAGCTCAGCCCCAACGCGAAGCTGCGCAATCCGCTCTGGGGCCCGGACACGACGGTGTCGATGACCGCCGTCGTCACGCTCGACCAGCTCTACGAACTCGTCGCCGGTGACGCTGTCGAACTCACGCCCGAGCAGCTTCGCCGCATCCGCAACGGTCAGGCGACCGCGCCGGCAGCCCGGCAGGCCTTCTGACCATGGCTCTCCTTCACACGTTCTCTCGCAAGGCTCGCCTATTCTCACAAGGTCGTCGGGCGGTCGCTCCCCTGACTCCCTCGGAGGCTCTCGGTATGAAGCGTAATTCGCGGTGGTCCTCGCTCGTCGGAACGTTCTCCGGCCTGCTCGTCCTCGGCTCCCTGCTCGGCGCAGGGCTGAGTGGCTGCGAAGAGCAGCCCCCTATCAATCGGGTCCAGACGATGGCCGTCGACAAGGGGCTCTTCACGGGCTCCTGGTACATCACGCAGACCGTCGTCGATGTGGACTACGAGGTCGCGGCAGCGGGCACCTTCCCGGGTGACTCGGCGTCCGACTTCGGCGGTTCGTTCACGGGCGTGCCCCGCATTCGCTGGGTCATCGACGAGAACTTCCTCTACGCCTACCGCGACTACGAGATGATCATCGGCGGCGACGGCGAGCCGCGCGAGCCCGGCAGCTTCCTCGGCCAGCCGGTCGCGGCCTACCGCATCAACAGCCACTTCGACATCAAGCGCTCCTACAACCCGACCACGGGTGAGGAGCTCAACATCATCGAAGAGAACACCGCAGACCGTCGCTGGTACGAGCGCGACTACATGCGCGTCGACTGGTCGATGAACATGCTCCCCGGCTACTACGGCACGACCCAGGATCTCTACGAGGTCCTCGGTCTCTACCGCCGCGAGCCGGTGCCCCTCACCGTCCAGCAGCAGAGCGACTTCCCGGACTCGTGGCGCCCGCGCTTCGACCGCATGCAGTGCGCCAACGACGCGGACGAGAACTGCAAGGCGTACGAGCGCGACCTGGCCAACGACTACAAGCAGGGCGAGCTCTACCACATGAGCTTCGTCAATCAGGAGCTGCTCTCCCCGGGCAACGTCCAGGACCCGTTCACCGGTGGGCTCGTCAACTTCTGCCTCTCGCCGTACAGCGACGCCCCCGGTTGCACCGCGACGGCGGCCTACATCCGCACCTCCTTCCTCAAGGTGTCGGAGACGCGCCAGTACGAGCCGGTCAACTGGAACGACAACCGCTGGAGCCGCGCGGGTTACTTCCGCCTCGAGGCGCCCACCTGGGACCGCTCGACCGGCACCCCGGACGATCCGGCCTTCTTCGGCACCGACTTCCTCAACTACGCAATCAACCGCTACAACATCTGGAAGCAGTGGTGGACGGAGGACGCCGCCGGCAACCGTTCGCCGATCCCTTTCGCGAACCGCGATGTGCGTCAGGTCGTCTGGTACACGACGCCTGAACTGCCCGCACACCTCGTGAAGCCCTCGTTCGACCTCGTCGGTCAGTGGAACGAGATCCTCATGGAGACGGTCCGCTCGGTGAAGGGCACCGCGCTGCCGGTGTACAACCGTCGCGACTGCCAGACGACGGACCCCGACGGCGAGTGCTTCTGTCAAGTCGACCCCGTCGACGGCACCACGATCCTCAACCCGACCTGCGAGGGGCGCTACGACCCCTTCCAGACGCCCGCCGAGAACCAGGCGCGTCTCGCCTCGGGCACCGCGTACGACTGTCATGTCGTCGTCCCGGCCGGTTCCGAGCCGGACATGAACAACCCCGACGTCGCGCGTCGCCTTCGCGATCAGGACTTCTACGGCTGGTACGGCGCTGAGATGGTCGGCAGCGAATGCGTGAATGTGCTGCGCATGAACACCTGCACCCGCGCGACGGTCGAGGCCAACGGCGGCACGGTCGATGGCCTCGAGTGCGAGGAGCGCGGCGACGCCCGCTTCAAGTTCCTCAGCTACGTCGACCAGCCTGGAACCCCCTTCCTCGGCATTGCTACCCTCCGCAGCGACCCGGTCACGGGCGAGACGCTCTTTGGCGATGCCAACATCGGCGGCCCCGCGCTCGACGGCTTCCGCACCTACGCCCTCCAGACCTACGACCTCCTCAACGGCAACTACACCGACCAGGAGTTCTTCACCGGTGAGGACGTCCGCGGCTACTTCGACGCCCTCAATCAGGTCCAGCTCCCGGCGCCCCCGCGCATCGACTTCAACGTCGCAATGCGCAACCTCGAAGGCACCGAGCCCCTGCCGGCTTCGGCGCAGCGTATCCGCGAGCGCATGGAGTTCCTCATGGAGAATCGCCTCGAGCGGCTCTCCGGCCCCGAGGGTCGCGCGAACACCTTCAGCGACCGCATCGCCAACCTCCGTGACACGGAGACCGAGCGTCGCCTCACGTCCAACTGGGACACCATGGCGCTTGCCGGTATCCGGCAGGTCCCCGCGGGCTACGGCACGGGCAACATCCCGCAGGGCGTGCTCGACCGCGCCTCGCCCTTCCGCATGAACGCCCCGGAGATGCTTGCGCGCTTCGATGCGCTCGAGACCAAGATCGCCAAGGCGAGCATGCACATGCCGAACGAATACGTGGACAACTCTGTCGCGTACTTCGTCCAGAAGCACCTCACCTGGCCCCGCGCCCGCCTCGAGTTCGAGCTGAACCGCCTGCTCTATCGCCAGACGCAGGTCCACGAGATGGGTCACTGCATGGGTCTCCGCCACGACTTCGGCGGATCGGCTGACACGCACAACTACGCGAACGACTACTACGTGGTCGACGAGGCGTATCCGCTTCCCAATCCGAGTGATCCCGCCTTCGAGCGCGACGGCGTGCCCGGCTTCAACGCGGCCGAGCAGCTCGCCTACGAGGACGCCTACAAGCAGGCGCGCGAGCGCCGCGAGCTGGCCGGCATCGATGGTTGGGCGAACTCGTCCATCATGGACTACACGGCGAACTGGTATCAGCGCCTCCAGCCCTCGGGCCGTTACGACCACCACGCGCTCCGCATGGGCTACGGCGATGTGGTCGAGCTCGGCGACAACTCGGACGGCGAGCTCGCTGCCGACGCGAACCCGGTCAACACCCCGCGCGTGTTCTTCCGTTGGTACCAGGGCGGCGAGAGCTGCACGGTCGACACCGACTGCCCGTACGCGGTCGGCGGCTCGCGCGCCTCGGAGCTCCTCCAGTCGAACCTCGACAACAGCGTCACGCAGCGCTGCGTCGATGCGCCACGCGGCGGCGTGAAGATGTGTTCGCGCTTCGACGACGACACCCGCGCATCGGGGCCGTCTCCCCGCTGGGTCCCGCCGGACTACCGCTTCTGCTCCGATGAGCGCGCGGCGGGCGGCAGCACCCGTCCGGGCACGCTCGGCTGGTGCAACCGCTTCGACGAGGGCGATAGCTACCGCGAGATCGTCCAGAACACGGTCGAGAACTACGAGCGGATGTACCTGTTCACGAACTTCCGCCGCTACCGCAGCGGGTTCAACATCGGCGGGTACCTCTTCGACCAGCTCATCGGTCGCCGCTTCGTCATCCTCCAGAACATCTACCAGAACCTGATCTACCAGTACGTCTCCGACCCGGCCTTCCGGAGCGAGACGGGGGAGTTCGGCTTCTTCGACGAGTTCATGGCGACGGCGGACATCCTCAACTTCTACGCGCGCGTGCTCGGTCAGCCGAACCTCGGCGGCTACCAGTACAACGCCCGCTGGAAGTGGTTCGAGCGCGCGTCGGTCGATTGTCAGCGCACCGGCACCCAGCTCCAAGTCTGCCTGGGCAAGGGCCGCTACGCCGACTCGGTCTACCAGGCTGGCCTCTCCGGCATCCAGCGCGTCGAGCGAATCGGCACCTTCTACGACAAACTCTTCACGCTCCAGCTCATGACCCTCCGCGGTCAGCAGCCCGGCTACACGCGTGACGTGCCGTTCTACACGAACTTCTACGATCTCTTCCCGAACGAGATGCAGCAGATCTGGAACGGCATGATCCGCGACGCACCGGAAGAGTACATGCCGCACGTCGAGTGCAGCACGTTCCCGAACTGCGGCGACGCGCGCATCATCTACAACAACTTCTACCGCGGTGACTGCTCGTCGGCCGACCCGACGACCTGCCGCCCCGACCCGATCGAAGTCACCTACGCAGGCAAGCCGCTCGTCAACGGCGGCGGCAGCATCGTCCTGCAGGTCTACGCCGCCATCTACGGCCTGACTGAGTTCCCGGTGTTCTTCGACACCACCTTCCAGAATCAGCTCTTCGTCTGCATCGAGGGCCAGGGCGACTGCTACCGCCCGACCGCGACGGATGTCGAGGGCACCGACTACGTCCGCTACACCAGCTCACGCTTCGGCAAGAGCTACCTCGCGTGGGAGGTCAGCCCGGGAACGGGCGCGGTCGAGCAGCGCTCGATCGGCTTCCAGATGGTCGAGGAAGCGCGCGACCTCGAGTTCATCGTGCGCATGCTCGACAAGTACAACGGTCGCTCGGGCGGCATCCCGCTCGACCGCACCAACCTCACCGCCGACGAGCTCGCGCGCCTTGCAGCGCTCGGCTACGTCCTCCCGACGTCGTCGGCCGAGACCAACCGCGAGATCGACCGCCTCGACGGTCGCCTCCGTGATCTCGAATCGTTCTTCGGTCAGCTCATCCAGCTCCAGCGCGAGATCGGCATCTCGGCGTACCTGCGGTTCTGAGGAGCACGGTCATGACGAGCAAGGAAAGCAACACCATGCGCAACGGAACCAAGGCGTTCGGCCGCACCGTCCAGTCGGTAGCCCTCCTCGCCGCGCTCACGCTCGGCCTGTTCGGATGTGCGGAAGCGCTGCCGACGGTCAATCGCGTGCAGACCAATGTCCTCGACAAGACCGTGCTCGACGGTGAGTGGTGGTACGCGACCACCATCATCGACGTCGACGCCGACGAGGCGGTCATCCTCGGAGCCGGGGGCCTCGCGCCCTTCGACGGCTCGATGTCGATGGTCGACTTCGGAGTCGATACAGGAAACTCGTTCAGTATGGCCCGCATCCGCTGGGTGCTCGACGAGAACTTCCTCTACGCGTACCGCGCATACGAGCTCATCGACGGCGGCAACGACAACGGCCGTTCGCCGGACTTCCGCGGCCAGCCGCTCGCGGCGTTCGCGGTGCAGGGCCACTTCGACATCCGCCGGGATTACAACCCGGTCACGGGTGAGGCGACCAACGTCATCATCGAGAATGCCGTCGATCGCCGCTGGTACGAGCGCGAGTTCGTCCGCGTCGACTGGTCGCAGAACCTCATCAGCCCGTTCTACGCGA
>Ga0172373_10004917_pt1 | contig 18585 bp, 18 predicted proteins | sample Lak10m_2_FD_114546 | JGI IMG/M metagenome (GOLD analysis project Ga0172373, IMG submission 114546) | Freshwater microbial communities from Kabuno Bay, South-Kivu, Congo - kab_092012_10m | ecosystem: Environmental > Aquatic > Freshwater > Lake | place: Democratic Republic of the Congo...
CCACTGGAAAAGTAACCGTATCGCACAAACATATCAAGACTATCCATCATTCCGATGGGTACAGCTATACGAAAGGATTAGGCGCTATCCCTCCCCGCACCTAAAGGCTGAGGGGGCGACAGTAAAATTAAATGAGGGAGAAATCACGAGCATTTCCGTTAGCGATTTCCCCTCAATTCCAATCTAGTGTCGTCCCCTCCCCGCACCTAAAGATGGGGGTATCTCGCGCCGTTTTTTGATGAAAATCGGGGTGATCTTTCCGCAAACCGAAATCGAGGCACATCCGGCGGCGATCCGGGATTACGCGCAGACAGTCGAAGGGCTGGGGTATGACTATTTTGAGTTGTACGACCATGTGCTAGGCGCGAACCCGGAGCGCCCCGGCGGCTGGAACGGGCCATATACCCACCGCGAAGCCTTTCACGAGCCGTTCGTGCTGTTCGGCTATCTGGTGGCCCTCACGCGCCGCCTCGAATTTGTGACCGGCATCCTCATTTTGCCACAACGCCAGACCGCGCTGGTGGCGAAACAGGCCGCGCAGGTCAGCCTACTGGCGGGCGGACGGCTGCGCTTGGGCGTGGGCATCGGCTGGAACGCGGTGGAATACGAGGCGTTGGGCGAAGATTTTCAGGTGCGCGGGAAGCGCATCGAAGAACAGGTGCAACTGCTACGCGCCCTGTGGAGCCAACCGCTGGTGACTTTTGAAGGCACATTTGACCGCATTCCCGATGCAGGCATCAACCCGCTACCCCCTGTCCCCATTCCGGTATGGTTCGGCGGCGATGCCGATGTGGTGCTGCGCCGCGCTGCCCGTCTGGGGGACGGTTGGATACCCAACACCAAGCCGTATGCCACCCTCAAGGCGCAGGTGGAACAACTACACGGCTATCTGCGTGCAGAAGACCGCGATCCGGCGGGCTTCGGGCTGGATATTCGCATCCATGCCAGCCGCACGCCGCAGTCCAGTTGGGCAGCAGAAGCGGCAGGCTTCGCGGCACTGGGCGCGACGCATGTGTGCATCAACACAATGGGCGCGGGTTTCACCACACTCGACCAGCATCTCGACGCGCTACGGCGCTTCAAAGCCGAAGTCAGCTAAACCACATCCGTCGTTCAAAAACAGGCAGGGAGCAGCAGAACTTGAACGAGCAACCGATCACCCTCATAGTCTATGGCACGTCATGGTGTGTTGACTGCCGCCGTTCCAAACAGTTCCTTTCGGAGCAGAACATCCCGTTTCGATGGATTGATGTGGATGAAAATCCAGAGGCTCTAGCGTTCATCATATCCAAAAATGGCGGCAAACGTTCCGTTCCGCTGATCGTGTTTGAGGATGACTCATTTCTGGTCGAACCCACCAACGAGGAGTTGGCTGCCAAACTGGGGTTGTGAACCCGTTCGTTGCACACATGCCCGAACGGGGACTGGTCGGGGTAGCAGCCGTCCCGACCATGCGGGGTTTTGCACAGGGCGCTAAGGCTTGGTAGCCAGCCCGTCAAAGATGGTCATCGCTTCGCGCAGGAATTCCACATCTTCCTCATAGTAGGCCGCGATGTAGATGTCTTGCAGCGTGAAGGTCGGTTTATGCGCCTGATCGAGCAAAAACTCCTTCACCCCTTTCACCAGCGAAGGGATGATCTCGTCCGAACGCCTGCCGCCATGCCCTGCCCCGAAAATCGGGATGATGATGCTGCTAATGGGCTGGTAGCGGCTTTCGCTGGCTTTCTGTTCAGCCAACTGCGGCGTGCGTTTGGGCGATACGCACCCTTTCTTGCTGTTCACCCCTTCCACCGTTTGCAGCGCCTTACGCACCAACCGCTTGATGCCGCTTTCGGTCAGGGTGCTTTCCAGTTCGCGGTCAACCCCTTCACCGCGTGCCGACACGGTGGCGATATGGAACAGGTAGCGGGTGTTGTTGTAACTGCGCAGGCGACTGGGCGGGTCGGATAAGCCGGCACTGGTGATGATCGCCGTCCCCAACCCCACCGGACGGCACTTGCTCTCGGTCTGAGCGATCTGCTGATTCAATTCGTCCTGAATGGTGTCCTCCAGCATCCGTTCGGCCTCATCCAGACGGGCGCCGTAATAGCGTGCCAGCGCCGAAACCGTCTGGATGTCGAACACCCGCGCCATCTGCATGAAGTCGTTTTCGCTGTTGACGATCACATCTATGTTCTTATGCTCGAACAAATCACCCGCCGCCAGATGAACGTTACAGGAACGCGCCGGATCGTGCGGGGAAATGAAGGTGTAGGACAGCGCCTTCTGGTTCAAATCGGCGGGGCGCCTCTTTTCGCCTTCTTGCAGGATGCGCAGCCATTCCATCTGCGCGAGGCGGGCTTTGGCCTTGTTGTCCTCAATCGCGTCGAACAGTTTTTTGTATTCGTCCTCATCCCCGCGCACGATTTTGACATATTGCACATAGGTGAGATCGAAGGATTCCAGCGCCGCTTTCACATCGAATTCTTCGCGGATAACCACCGGAATAATGGGAACCCGCGCTCCTTTCGCCACATCCACTTCACGGCGCACCCAGATCGATTCGGTGGTCTTTTCCGCCAGCAGCAGTAGGAGAATATCGCTGCGGGTGATGTTCTCGTAAATCTGGTCGTTCCAGTCGCGTCCGGCTTCGAGGCTGTGGGTATCCATAAACAGATCGCGCTCGTTGTCCCAGCCCGCTTGCACCAGTCTGCTGCGAATCATGTTCGCCGTCTGGGTCAAGCCGTCTTCAAGACCTGTTTTGTAGCTGATGAAAATCCTCGGTTTGCGCTTCATGACCGCCCTTGCCCCTTTCAAACCGCACCACTCCGCGACAAGGTTGATTCTATAGCCGAACGCCGCACACAACCAATGCCCGAAAAATGGGGGTTTGACCGTTTGCTGAATAATGTGGCAGCGAAATTTGTCATTTTGCAAGAATTGGGATGACCTCAACGTGCGAGGGGTTAAAGTCTGTGTTATTCTAGCGGTAGCACAATTTTGTGCGCCGTCGCTTTCGACATGATTCGGAACCAAGCGCGATGATTGGACGTAAACTCAACAACCGCTACCAAATCGAAGAACATCTGGGTGATGGTTCAACTGCCACCGTCTATAAGGCGTTGGATACGAAGTTGGGGCGGCAGGTGGCGCTCAAAATACTGCTGCCACACGTCCGCGAAACCACCCGCAAGCGTTTCTTTCAAGAAGCTACCGCCGCCGCACAGCTCAATCACCCCGGAATCATGTCCATTTATGATCTGGGCGAAGAAGGCGATCATCATTTTCTGGTGGTCGAATATGTCGAAGGGGCGTCCCTGTCGGCTTATGTGCCAACCACGCCGGAGCAGGTGGTGAACCTCGGCAAGCAGATTGCCGACGCGCTGGAATATGCCCATGAGCGCCAGATCATCCATCGGGACATCAAGCCCGCCAACATCAAAGTTACGCCGGACGGTCAGGTAAAGATCATGGATCTGGGGTTGGCGCTGCCCAAAGAGGCCACCCGTGTGACCGCCGATGGCATGGTGATCGGCACGCCGGCCTATCTCTCGCCGGAACAGGCGCAGGGCTTACCGCTGGATTTGCGTACCGATATTTATTCGCTAGGGATTGTGCTGTACGAGATGGCTACCGGTCATCTGCCGTTCGATGCGGACGAGATTCCGGCGCTGTTGCTGCAACAGGTCAAGCAGCCCCCGCCGCCGCCGCGCTTGATCGTGCCGAATTTGCCGGTGGAACTGGAGCGCGTGATTCTGAAAACGCTGGAGAAAAACCCCAGTCGTCGTTTCCAGACCTGCGATGCGCTGTCCAGTGCGCTGCAATCCGTTCAGTTCGGTGTAGTACCCGCGTCGTCTACAGCGATGAATGCCCACCGCGTCACCTACACGCAAACCGGCTCATCCACGCCCCGGCGTAGCAAGCCCACCATCCGCATTCTGCTGGCGGACGACCATACTATCCTACGCAAAACGCTGGCGAGTTTCCTCGAATCCCACGATGAGTTTGTGGTCGTGGGCGAAGCAGGCGATGGCGACACCGCCCTTCAGCAAGTGCTGGCGCTGCTGCCGGATGTGCTGCTGCTCGATCTGAACATGCCGGGAAAAGGCGGCCTCGAAATTCTGCCGATGGTGCGTGCCGAAGCGCCGAATGTGAAGGTACTCGTCCTGACCGGACGTGAGGAAGACTGGTACATCATGCGGGCCATGCGCTCCGGCGCACACGGCTACGTGCTCAAATCGGGCGATGAGAACGAACTGCTGGAAGGCATCGTGAAGGTGACGCAGGGGCAGATGGTGTTGGGCGCAGGTGTAGCCGAGAAGATTGTCGGCGGCATGGTGAACAGCAACAACAAGGCGCTGCTGAACGACACCGAACGCCACGTTCTGTTGCATGTGGCTGGCGGGCTGGAAAACCCGGACATCGCCCGTCATCTCGGTTTGTCGCAGGGCGCGGTGATTGAAACGCTGGCGCGTTCGATGAACAAGCTGAACGCCAAAGATCGCTTCGAGGCGGCGCTAACCGCGCTGCGCGAAGGGTTTATAGACCTGAACGAACTGCACGACCTGTAGGCCACGCGGCTGAAACAAGCAAAAAAAGGGGCAGAGTGATGAACTCTGCCCCTTTTGCTGTGTACAGTGCGTTATGCGTAAGCGGTGGTGCGGCGGTTCTGAGGAGTCAGCCCGCGATGGCGCGACCGGATTTCCCACACGCGCAGCGCCGCCTCTCGCTGGATGCGGAAATCGAGCTTGGACTGCCCTGCTTTGCGATCCGGGAAGTAAATCGGCACTTCGGACACTTTGAAGCCCAACCGGTGCGTGATGTAGCTCAACTCCACCTGAAAAACATAGCCGTTGCTTTTCACCCGATCCAGATCGAGGCCGATCAGGGTTTGGCGCTTCCACAGGCGGAAGCCGCCGGTGGCATCCCGCATGGGCAGGCCAAGGATGGTGGGGATATAGATTGCGTTGGCGAACCCGCTGAGCGCCTTACGGAACCAGCCCCACGTCTCATCCACGCTGCCGCCCTTCACATAGCGCGAACCAATCACCATATCGGCATGGGCCGCAGCGGCGATCAGTTCGGAGATGTATTTGGGCTGGTGCGAGAAATCGCAATCCATCTGAATGATATACTCGGCATCAATGCGTAGCGCCTGCTTGAAGCCAGCGATATAAGCCGGCCCCAAGCCCGCTTTTTGTGTGCGATGCAGCACCGTCACACGCGGTTCCCGCGCCGCCCATTCATCGGCCATCTGGCCGGTGCCATCCGGTGAGTTGTCATCCACCACAAGGACGTTCAGGTTATCCACCGGAAGCGCCATTAAAGCGGTGAGCATCTGTGGCAGGTTTTCTTTCTCATTATACGTCGGCAGAACAATAACGGTCTTTGGCATTGGAAGATTCCCTTTCCTTCGCCTGTAATCCTACCTAATTGTGCCTTGCAGCGTCCAAACAAAAGCAGGTAGAGTGGAATATGCTAGAGGGTATGAAAATTTTATGAAAGCGTCAATCGGGAGAATCGCGTTATGGGCAGCATTTTGACGTTGGTGGGGGCAATCGCCGAACGGGATGCGCTGCGGGCAGCCGGTCGCCGCGTGGTTTTTACCAACGGTCATTTCGATCTGCTGCACGTCGGGCATCTGGACTATCTGGAAAAGGCGCGGGCGCTGGGCGATGCCCTGTTCCTCGGCCTGAACGGGGATACCAGCACCCGCCGCTTGAAAGGCGTAGGCCGTCCGCTGGTGCCTGCCGCCGAACGCGCCCGTTTGCTGGCGGCGCTGGAGCCGATCAGCGCGGTGATCGTGTTTGAGGACGACACTGCCGACGGCCTGCTGCGGGCGCTGCAACCGGATGTGTATGTGAAGGGCGGGGATTACGCCCACAAAGTCCTGCCGGAGCGCCCGACGGTGGAAGCCTACGGCGGTCAGGTCGCGCTGATTGACTATTTGCCGGATCATAGCACCTCCGCGTTGATCGCCCGCATTCGTGCGCTACCCTGATGTCACCGGTTTAACAGCGCGTTCAAGCGAACGCCGGTGTTGTAAAAATACTCGTTCGTCGCCCCGCGTGAAACTGGATGGCGCACGATGGCGAACAGTGTGTGTTCGGTGCGGGCTGTCCACAGGCTTTCGATCTTCTCGTCCGGCTGGAACACCTGCACAGCGATATTGGCCCACCACTGCGCCGCCGCCACGCCGTAGAAAATAATCGCACGCGGACGCAGGGTGCGAATCTGGCGGCTAAGGTTAGCCGCACGTACCCCGCCAATGGTTCCGGCGTAGAGCGAGCGCGTTTGCAGATATTCCAGTTTGGAAAACTTGGGATAGAGCCACGTCCGCAGCGAAGGTGACGGCAGCGGGAACAACTCCAGCAGGGCGGTTTCGCCGCCGCGCCGCCCGAAGGACTCGCTCTGATAGCGTTTCACATCGTCCAGCGAAGCCGGCACGCCGGGGTGGTTGAGCGTCAGAAACAGGCGCACCAGTTTGCTCCATGTGGGCTGCATACTCACCGGCGGCTGAAAATAGGCGGTTGCACCCAGCGCCAGATGGTACTCGCGCAGGTCTTCGAGGGCTTCACCGCCCCGCGCTGACCACAAATCCAACCGCTGCTGGATTTCGGCCTGCGCCGCCCCGCCCCCTTCCTCAATCCCCACAAACCAGATGGCAGGCTGGACGCGAGAGCCAAATTCGCCATAGCCATAGAACGTACTCATAAACGTTTCGAGTAAGCTGTCGTTCAGTCTGCTGCTCACCGCATCATCCTTTCATCAGGGGAACCATTATCAACCGGGTAGTGTGCCGAGAAGCGTGGCTTCGGACACTTTTTCGAGGCGGCCTTCAGCCGGATAGATTTTCCATGTGCCGTCCGTCTGGCGGCTGGTGAAGATCACGGCGCTGTTGTCTTCCGTCCATTGCAGCGGTTCCAGATAGTTGTTGATCGGGTCGGTCAGCGGCGACTGGGTGAGCGCCTGCAAATCCGCCCGCATAAACACTGTTCGCACCGACTGTTGCGGTCGCCCGAAATCGCGCACCTGCGCCAGCGCATACACAGCCTGCGTCCCGTCCGGCGAGATCAGCACCGAACCGGCCTGCGTATAATCGCGCAGGGTTTGCGCCAGAATAACCTGTTTGACCTGTCCGGCGAAGTTGTAGAGATGCAGATCAAATCCGGTCAGCGCGTCGTTGACCTTCAGCCGCGCAAAGAACCCCGCCCCGAAGCCAGCCCCGCAGAAGCAACCCGGCTCGTCCGGCAGGTAATCCCATAACCCCGTGCCGATGTCCAGCGCGATCAGGCCTGCATACTGTGGATAGGGCGTGAAATCCCCGATGCCATCCGGCTGAAAATCCATATACAGGATGGTGCTGTCGGGGCTGAAGGCCACCGGCATAGCGCGAATCCCGTTGCGCGGGCCATCGTTCAATACCGGACGGGGGTTCGTGCCATTCAGAAACGCTACCGTCGTGAGCGTGGTCAGGCTTTCCGGCTGACCGTCCGTCAGCGTCCATGCAATCCGCGTCGCATCCGGCGAGAGTAGCCAGTCCAAGCGGCGGGTGTTCGGCCCCGGCTGAATGAACGGATGAGCGCGCAGGCTGCCATCAGGAAACGCCTGTCGCAGCGCGTTGCTGGAAGGGTCGAAGTACAGCACCGAATCGCCAGCAAGGGTGTAGCGTTCGCCGCGCACATCCACCGTTAGCGCCTCACCGGTCTGGTGGTTGATGAAGGTCAACTGGTCAGCGCCGTCCGCGCCTGTACCGCGCTGCAAAAAGACCTGATCGCCATTCAATGCGGCACGAGCGCGGGGCGCAACCGCCGCCGAAAGTGCCAGCAGCACCAGCAGGAAAATGAAACGGCGGCTCACAACGCCTCCACCACACGCGGCAATATGTCACCCGCAGGGGCGCTCAACCACACATCGGCATGCGGGGTGATGGCGCTCTCCACCGGATTCACTTCGATTACAAACGCGCCTGCGGCTTTGGCTTCCAGCGGCAGATGCGCCGCCGGAACCACCACGCCCGATGTGCCGACCACAAGGCACACATCGGCGCGGGCAGCGGCGGCGTGCGCGGTTGTCAGTGCGGCGGGGGGCAGCATTTCGCCAAACCACACCACATCCGGGCGAGCTGGTGCGCCGCAATACGGGCAGGGCGGCGGCGCAGACTCGGCCTCGGATACCGCGATAGGCAGTTCAATATGCGTGGGTTCGCCCCGGCAAGCGGCGGCGCATTTGCTGCGGGCGATGTTCCCGTGCAAATGGATAGGGGCGCGACTGCCAGCGCGTTCGTGCAGATCATCCACATTTTGCGTGATGAGGACAGCCTGCGGTTGGCGGCGCTGAATCTCCGCCAGCGCGTGATGACCGGGGTTGGGCTGTGCGCGGCGCACGGCAGCGCGGCGAAAGGCATACCATGACCAGACCAGCGTCGGATCGCGCCGGAAAGCATCCGGCGTCGCCAGTTGCGCCGGATCGTAGCGCGACCACAGCCCTTCCAGCGAATCGCGGAAGGTGGGGACGCCGGACTCGCTGCTGATTCCCGCGCCGGTCAGGATCATCAAACGCTGGCTGACACGCAGATGATCGGCGACTTGCTGGATGAGTGTTTCAGTAATCATGGTGACGCAAAGGTGTCTTTTTGCTATGCCCGAAAAACGCAAACGGTATCCACCGTTTCTTATGCCGTGATTATACCGTGAAATGAAGGATTGGGTTGGGGGGGCGGCGGCGGTTGCAATCTAACCCGCCCATTTGCAGAAAGTCTCTTAGCGATCTTTTAGGAACTTCTCAGACTCCCTGACACCGAAGCCTATATCATCATGAAGGTTGAATCGTAATGGACTTTGTGTGCTTCGGATGGTCAAGCCTTTTTCACTCTTGCTGATGTTCCTTGCGTGCCTCGTTACTGCGTGTGGCGCTGCTTTGCCTATCGAACCGCCCACCCGTACCCCACTGATCGTCCCCACGCCTACCGTCAACAAGGTGGCACGGTTGGAAACCGAGATGAACCGCGTGCGCCTGTCCATCGAAACCCCTGCGGGATGGGAAGGGCGTACCACTGGCGACGGCTTGATGCTGGCGGAACATTTCGACCCGATGGACGATGCCGCCGGGGACGATGTGCAAATGCACCTGTTCGTGCATCCTACCAATCAGTTCCGTGCGCCGCAGGACACGACCGTGAATCCTGCATGGGATATGCTGAAGCAGGTACAGGCCAACCCGAACTATATGGGGACAGCCAAAACCACCGAACCGCAACCGTTCAACTGGGACGGTCACGACTCGGCCTATTATCTGGTGAACGATGGCAGCGGTAGCGTGTCTATTTTGCTGGCAATGCTGGTACGTGATCCAATGGTGCTGGTGGTGAGCAACATCAGCGCCCCCCTTTCGCGCCATCAAGACATCCGCCCGTTGCTGCCGACGTTATTCCAAACCCTGACGATCAACGGGCAACCCCTCAGCCTGACCGTGCTGGATAGCTTGCCCGATCCGCTGGTGTTTCCGCAGTAAAGCCCCGCCCTCTGCCCATGAAAGATTGAGGGAGATTGAGCGTGTGTGCAGGACGCTTTTGCCAATTTCGGGCATTCTCGGCTAAACTGAGATCAGTTCTGTACGATGTGTTTTCAGCGGAGGCAATGATGACCATTAAGATCACATGGCTGGGACATTCAGCATTCGCGCTGGATGTGAATGGACGCACTGCTTTGCTTGATCCATTCTTGACCAACAATCCGCTGGCGGCGACCAGTGCGGACGACCTCGCTGCCGAGATTATTTTTGTGTCGCACGGTCACGGCGATCATGTGGGCGATACCATCAGCATCGCCCAGCGCACCGGTGCCAAAGTAGTCTCCAATGTGGAAGTTTGCAACTGGTTGAGCGGTAAAGGCGTGAAGCATACGCACGGGCAAAACAGCGGCGGCGGCTACCTGCACGACTGGATTCATGCCCGCCTGACAGTGGCGTTCCACAGTTCGTCCATGCCGGATGGCAGCTATGGCGGTTCGCCCAACGGGTTTGTGTTCACCACTTCGGGCAAGCGCCTGTACTTCGCGGGCGATACCGCCCTGTTCAGCGATATGCAGTTGATCGGCGATCAGGTGATTGATGTGGCGTTCCTGCCCATCGGGGACAACTACACGATGGGGCCGGATGACTCGTTGCTCGCCATCCGTTACCTGCGCCCGCGCTTCGTCATCCCCATGCACTACAAAACGTTCCCGCTGATTGACCAAGATGTGGCGGCGTGGGCGAACCGCGTGAACAGTGAAACCAACTCCACGCCGATTGTACTCGACCCCGGCGCGACCTATACGCTGGTGTAGAGAATCCCCTATCCCCCAACCCCTTGCCATACTTCCCCTCTCCAAAGCTGTACTCAGCGTGATGGAGAGGGGACTGAGGGGTGAGGTTTACCCCAAAATCACGGTCTTGTTGTTGTACACCAGCACTTGATGATTCAGGTGGTAACGGATGGCGCGGGACAGCACCAGCTTCTCGACATCCTTACCTTTGCGGATCAAATCGTCTACCGAGTCGCGGTGGTTCACGCGCACCACATCCTGCTCGATGATCGGGCCGGCATCCAGTTCGGCGGTCACATAATGGCTGCTCGCGCCGATGATCTTCACGCCGCGCCCGTGCGCCCGATGGTACGGTTTCGCGCCCACGAACGCCGGCAGGAACGAGTGATGGATGTTGATGATGCGGTTGGCGAAATTGGCGACGAACGTCTCCGACAAAATCTGCATATAGCGGGCCAGCACCACAAAATCGGGCTGAAGCTGTTCCAGCAGCGCCAACTGCGCCGCCTCTGCCTCGCGCTTATCCTCCTTGTTCACCGAAATGACATGGTAAGGGATGCCAAACTTCCCCACCAGATCACCCAGATCAGGGTGATTGCTGACGATGGCGGGAATGTTCACGCGCCATTCGCCGGACTGCCAGCGGTAGAGAATGTCGTACAGACAGTGCGCCTCTTTGGAGACGAACACCACCATGCGCGGAATCTGGTCGGAGAAATGCAGTTCCCACGTCATCGCAAACGGTGCGGCGACCTGCTCGAAGGCAGGCGCGATGGCCGCCGCGTCCAGCGTGAAGCCGCCCAACTCCCATTCCACCCGCATGAAAAAGACATTCTCGGCAGCGTCCACATGCTGATCGAGATGCAAAATGTTCCCGTTGTGGCGGGCGATAAAAGCCGTAACCGCCGCCACCAAGCCCTGACGGTCGGGGCAGGAAATCAACAACACAGCCGAGTGGAAAGGGGATTGGTTCATCGTGCGGGTTTGCTCCAGTGAAAAATAGCACAAGCGGATGGCATTATACATTATTAGTGACAAGAATAAAGACAGGACGCCCTTTAAGACCGGCGGCTTTTCCAATAATTGAGGATGCGTAAAGGTTTGGTACCTTTTCATAAAAAGCGGCTATAATCTTGGTCAGATTAAACCCATACGGGACTGCTATTTTTGCAGTAAGCTGAAATAGTAGTTCGCCCGCCAAGTGCGATCACTATAAATGTTAGGTGTTATTATGATAGACACAGACCCTGCAAGACTGAAGATCAGCCACCGCAGCCGTCGTTCAGGTCTCAAAATCGGCTTACGCAACATCTCAGCAAGTTGGGATGCTCCCTGCGTGACGCCTGCGTTTGACAACGCAATTATTCACACCACCTTCTGCATCAATCTTTGAATCGCTGAACGCAGCGCCTTCCCCCTAGCACCGTCTAAGGGTATTTTCGTTTACCTGTTAGACAAGGGTGAAACGGCGGCGTTTTATTTTGGCGTACCTAGTGCCCGGTAAGGACGGACATGACTGATTTTATGTTTCAACAGTTGATTAACGGTGAATGGGTGGAAGCAGCCAACGGCGGTACGTGGGCGCTGACCAACCCGGCCACCGAAGACGTGATCCAGCACATCGCGTTTGGCGGCGCAGCGGACGCCGAAGCCGCCCTCGAAGCGGCGGCGCGGGCGTTTCCGGCGTGGGCGGGCAAAACCCCCTACCAACGCGCCGACGTGCTGATGAAAGCCGCCACATGGATTCTGGAACGTGCCGAAGAAATGGCGGCGATCACTACCGAAGAATGTGGCAAGCCGCTGTCGGAATCGCTGGCGGAGTGGCGCAGCGCCGCCAACTACCTGATCTGGAATGCCGAGGAATGCAAACGGGCTTATGGGCGCGTGATTCCGGCGCGGCTTCCGGGACGGCGCATTCAGGTCATCCAGCAGCCAATGGGCGTGGTCGGCACGATTACCGCGTGGAACTTCCCCGTGTACAACGTGGTGCGCTGCTGGGCAGCGGCGCTGGCGGCGGGCTGCACCGTCGTCGGGCGGCCTTCGGAGTACACCCCGCGCTCGGCGATGATGCTGGCGCAGGCGCTCCACGAGTCCGGTATTCCGGCGGGCGTGCTGAACTGCATCAACGGCGATCCGGCGGCTATCGCGCAGGTCATGATGAAGGATGCCCGCCTGCGCAAAATCAGCTTCACCGGCAGCACCCGCGTCGGGCGACTGCTGATGGACGGCGCATCGCAGACCATCAAGAAGCTATCGCTGGAACTGGGCGGCAACGCGCCGGTCATCATCTTCCCGGATGTGAATGTGGCGGAAGTCGCCCGCCTGTCGGTGATCTGGAAGTATCGCAATTCCGGTCAGGTGTGCGTTGCCCCACAGCGGTTCTACGTTCACAACCGCATCGCGGACGAATTCACCGAACACGCCGCCGTCGCCAGCCGCGCCCTGAAGTTGGGCAACGGTCTGGTGAAAGGCACGGACGCGGGGCCGCTGATTAACGCGGTGCAGCGTGACCGCGTGGAAGCACTGGTATCCGAAGCTGTGGCGGCGGGCGCTGAAGCCCTGACGGGCGGTTCGCGCCCCGACGATTTGCCGCGTGGCTATTTCTATTCCCCTACGGTACTCACGGGACTTTCCGACTCCATGCGGATTTCCCGCGAAGAAATTTTTGGCCCGGTAATGCCTATTATCCGATTTGAAGACACAGAGGAGGTACTGTCGGCGGCGAACGCCACGCCCTACGGGCTGGCTGCTTTCGTCCAGACGAACACTATGAACACAGCAATCCGTATGTACGAAGGACTGGAATTCGGGATGATCTGCGTCAATGACTGGCTCCCGGCCACCCCCGAAGCGCCCTTTGGCGGCGTCAAGCAGAGTGGGTTGGGACGTGAGTGTGGTATTGAAGGTCTTGAAGAATACATGGAATCCAAGACCGTGTTCTTAGGGGGAGTAACAACATGATTACCACACAGACCATACAGGTCACTCCTACTCAGCCTAAGTTCGCCCGTCCGCTGGCGAATATGCAGCGTCTGATTTTCCCGACGCTGAAAGCGGAAGAACTGTTCGTTGAGCCGCATTACAAACGCCACATCGAATTATTCCCTCAAGGGCAATTCACTGCCCTCGCCCACGCCCATGACAAATGGGTTGTGGTCGGCTCCACCTGCACCTTCCGCATAGACTTGGCCTTTGCCGAAAAGCCGCACACCTTCCTCGAACTGATTGATGAAGGCTGGTTCGGCAACCATAACCCCAACGGTCAATGGCTGTATGGCGCGGATATGAGCGTCCACCCGGATTACCGGGGACTCGGCATCGCCAGCAAGATGTACGATGCGCGGCGCGAACTCGTCCGTAAGCTGAACCTGCGCGGCGAAATCGCCAGCGGGATGCTACCGGGCTACCATCGCCACCGCCATCAGATGAGCATCGAGCGTTATGTGGAACTGGTGACGCAGGGTGAACTGACCGACCCGACGCTCACGCCGCAGGTTCGCAACGGATTTAAGGTCAAGCGCGTTCTCTACGATCACATTACTGACCCGCGTGCGGATAACTGCGCGGCGCTGATCGTGCGCGAGAACCCTTATTACGGTGCGGGGCATTAGGCCAAAAGCCACGCCGTTTGAAGTGAAGTGAAACAGAGCCTTCTGGCCTGAGCCAGAAAAGCGCGTATTCGCATTGTCAAAATCCCCAAGCCGCCAGCCGCGCAGCGGTTGGGCGTGTTGGGAGTCTCGTTCTGCCTAGCGGGGTATCGTTCGGGGATGCCCTCACCCGTCCATCAGGATTGCGTCTACAGCGTTGGTCAGTTCGCGCAGGTTGGTCACACGATGCACCCCGTCCGCGCTCAACGCATAGCGGTGCATGTCGCTGTCACCCGTCCCCCACAGGTGCGGCGGCTCCGGGCAGAACCAGATCACGCGGCGGGCGCGGCGCTGCATATCCTCCGCCACATCCAACCGGGGATCGTTGAAATTGTTGCGCCCATCACCGAGGAAGATCACGGTGGTTTTGCTGCTAATCTTGCCCATGTGGTCATGGTCGAAGGTCGCCAGACTCGCGCCGAGGTCGGTGCTGTAGTGACCGGGCGGGTTGTCGGTCAAGACCTGCGCCACTGCTTCTTGCGGCTGCTTTTCGGCAAAGACCATCGTCACATCCACCAGATCGCTGATAAAGATGAAGCTGTCGGTGTGGGCGACCACATCTTGCAGTTCATACACCAGCGTGAGCAAAAACTCGGCGCAGTAGCGCATGGACGTGCTCAAATCGCAGATCAAGATCAATCGCGGCTTCACCTGCCGCGTCTGGAACTTCAGTTCAATCGGCACACCGCCGTAGCGCATGTTACTACGCATCATGCGGCGCGGGTCAAGTTCGCCAGCACGGGCGCGGCGCTGGCGTAAGGCGGCTTTGCTGCGCAGGCGGGCGGCGAGGCGGTGGATTTCGTCGCGGATGGCGTCCACTTCGCTCTGCCCCAGATGCTCGAACGGCACATCCAGCAGGTCGGGCTTGGGCTGCGGCTCCTGTGCGGCCATTTGCTCCGCCAGCGACGCGCCGACATAGTTGGAAATCTGTGCGGCCAGCCCTTCCGCGTTTTCCTGCATTTGCTGGCGCAGGGCTTCCGCCGCTTCGTCGCTCATGCCCATCTCGCGCAATTCCTGAAGAAGCTGCTCGATCAACTCTTGAATCTGCGGCAAGCGTGATTGGCGCGTCATCCGGCGTTCAAACCAGTTGCGCTGATTCATCTCGCTGCCCTGCGGCAAACCGGACTGCCGCGCCATGTCGTTCATCTGTTCCTGCGAGAAAGGCTTCCCTTCCAGCAGTTGGCGCAGTAAATCCTTCAGCGCGTCCAGATTGCCCATCAGCGATTGGAGCGCCTCGCGCAGCTTTTGCTGGTCATCGCCAGAGAGATTATCTGGAATGTTGTTCAGCGGCGGGGTGTTATTATCGAAAAATAAGGGGAAGAAATACTCAAACGTGCGCTGGTCGCGGTTTTCTTTGACCAGTGTAGCCCGCAGCGTTGACCGGAAGATGTCACGCTGCCCAGCGCCCAACGCTTCGACGCCGAACATCGCGTCCTGACTTTCGGCGAGGGAGATACGCACGCCAGCCGCCCGCAGCGCCCGGATGAACTGCACCATCCGTTTATCCATCGTCACCCCACCCCACAACTCGGTGAACCGTGCCTGCATTGTAGCATCGAATCCGAAACGCTACCCTCAGCAGCCGAATTTAAGATTTCTTTATGCACGGTAACGATTCAACGTGATACACTTATCGGCAGAAGGCTGTTTGGGCATGTGGTGTTTCGCAAGATCAGTTATACTGTGAGCATGCTGTAACCCTGCTCACAACGAGGCATTCGGTCTTATGCTAACCCGCGAAGAACGTCTGGAAAACACTCTCTCCTCGCTGTTCAGTGCTGTTGAGGGCATCAAAGCGACAGTGGTCGTCAACAATGATGGCCTGCTGGTCGCGGCCTTCCCACCCGGCGACGAAGAAAACCCGCACGAAAACCCCACCAGCAGCCCGCAGGTGGCCGCCATGTCTGCCACGCTGATCGGCCTCGCGGAGCGCACGCTGGGGCGCTTGGCGCAGGGCGATTTGCAGCGTCTGCTAATGGAAGGCGAAGAAGGGGTGATGGTGGTATATCCGGCGGGACGCGCTTCACTGGCGGTGCTGGCGGAGAAAGATGCCCGCATGTCGTACATCCTGTTCGCCACCAAAAAAGCGGCGAGCGAAGTGGAGCAAATCCTCGACAAATGAGGCTGTCTCGCTCAAAAAGGTCATAAAAAAACGCCCGCACTGCTGCGGGCGTTTTGTTGTCATTCGGGCGGTGGCTACTTCTTGGCGGTCTGGAAGAACACCCGCAGCACCATCTGACCGAGGCGAATTTCATCCCCATCCCGAATCTGGTAGGGACGGTGGGCGCTCAGGCGCGTCCCGTTCAGGAACGTGCCGTTACTGCTGCCGAGGTCGGACACGTACAGGCGCTTCTCCTGCATCCGAATGGCGGAATGACGGCGGCTGACGCCCATCCGGTAGCCGGCATACGAGGTCAAATCCACATCGGGCATACCGCCGCTGTTCGGGTCGCGCCGTCCGATGATGATCTCCTGCTTGGGGTACACCAGCATCGGCGTGGTGCCGCCTTCGATTTCGACGCGCAACACCATGTCGTCATTAAAGACCGAGCCACCGGCTGCTTCTACCGCCTTGACCTGATCGCTATCCAGCAGCTTGTTGCCGTCTTTCTGATCGTCGGCCTGTGCGGATTTGAGGTCGCGGGTGCCAATGGCAGATTTGCCGCCACTCATCAAATTGGTGCCGCAGTTGTCGCAGATGAGCGTCCCCGGACGGTTGCGGTGGGCGCAGGTGGGGCAAATCACGCCGCCCCCGGCTGCCGCGCTCGGTTCAGGAAAACGCTGCGTCACTTTCAGGCTGGATTGCGACGAATCAGTGACTTTGCTGGCAATCGCGCCCAGATCGTAGGTGCGCGGCGCGGGGCTGTTCGGCTCAACAGGCTTGTCGGCGCTGACCAACGGCACGACCGGCGCAACGGCCGATGGTATCACTGGCGCGACAGCAGGCGCAGCGGGCGGCGCAGCGGGCGGCGCAGCGGGCGCGGTAGGCTTGGTGGACGGCGCAGCGGGCGGCGCAATGGGCGCGGTAGGCTTGGTGGACGGCGAATCCGGTGCAGGCACAGATGCAGCAGGCTTGTCTACCGGGGTTGATCCCGGCGAGGCGTTGCTGGTTGCAGGTGCAATCGGTTCGGGCTTCGCAGGCGGCGCAGCAGAAGTCCCTACCGGTTGGGCAGGTTTTTCTGTCTGAGGGGCATCCTGCGGAGCAGGCTTTTTCTCCGGCTGTGGTTGATCTGTCATAGTCAAAACATAATATGAGATAGCTTCACGAATTTGAATTTATTGTACTTGCATGGTTATGTTTTTCGCAAGTTACGGTTGCCTGATACTTACACTTTCCATTTTGAACTACAATGAAACCGATCATAATGATTAGGGAAACCGCCAATGCCGGATATTTTCGTCTCGTATTCACGCAAAGACAAACCGTTCATCCAGAAAGTAGTGGCTAATCTCACCGCTGCTGGACGCGATGTGTGGGTGGATTGGGACGATATTCCGCCGTCGGCAGACTGGCGTGAGGAAATTCGTCAGGGCATTAACGCTTCCGACATTTTCCTGTGCTGTGTCAGCCCGCATTTCGCCCGTTCCGAAGAATGCTCGATAGAAGTGCTACACGCCGCCAGCCAGCATAAGCGTTTCGTGCCGATTCTCTACCGCGAACTCACCGAACCCGCCGACCGGGACAAACTCCATTCGGCAGTCAGAGATCATAACTGGGTGTACATGCGCGAATCGCAGGATGACTTCGCCACCGCCTTCCAGAAGGTGCTGGAGGCGATGGATACTGACCTCGCGCATGTCAAAATGCACACGCGGTTGCTGGTGCGGGCGGGCGACTGGGAAAAGCAGAATCGGGATGAAAGCCTGCTACTGCGCGGCAAAGAACTGGTGGAAGCCGAAAGCTGGCTGGCGCAATCTGCCGCCAAGCACCCGGAAGCCACCCCCCTCCATGCCGATTACATCGTCACCAGCCGCCGCGCCGCACTGGGGCGCGCCCGCACCACCCTGTTCGGGGTGCTGGTAGCGCTCGGCGTGTCCGTCGGGCTGGCGATTCTGTCGTTCGCCCTGTACGGGCAGGCGGAAAACAACCGCGCACTGGCGGCCAGCAGCGCCGCCACCAGCGACGCCAACGCCATCATCGCGCAGAACAACGCGGCGACGGCGGTGTTCGAGAAGCAGCGCAGCAGTTCGTTGGTGGCGGCTTCGCAATCGCAGTTGATTCTGTCGAACGCGCCGGATGTGAGTTTGCGGCTGGCGCTGTATGCGCTGCAAAACACGCCCTATACCACGCAGGCCGAACGGGCGCTGGCGGAAGCCGTTCAGACCAACCGTATTCGCCTGCTGCGCCAGTCCGATCAGGCCATGTATGGCGTGGCGTGGTCGCCAGATGGCGAGCGCATCGCCAGCGGCGGCGAGGATGAGCAGGTAACGGTGTGGGATGCGCGGACGGGCGCGGTGCAGTACGTCATCCCTGATGAAGGGGGCATCATTTACAAAGTGGCGTGGTCGCCAGATGGGATGCGCCTTGCGTTTACTAACCGTTGGTGCTAGTTCATAAAGCGAACTGGGCGAAGTGATACAGGCGATCCTCTGGGTCAGCATCGGGCTCAAGGCGATGATTGAGACCGAGCAGCGCATTGAACAGCGCGACC
>Ga0172373_10004919_pt1 | contig 18583 bp, 17 predicted proteins | sample Lak10m_2_FD_114546 | JGI IMG/M metagenome (GOLD analysis project Ga0172373, IMG submission 114546) | Freshwater microbial communities from Kabuno Bay, South-Kivu, Congo - kab_092012_10m | ecosystem: Environmental > Aquatic > Freshwater > Lake | place: Democratic Republic of the Congo...
CTTCCAGCCGAAGCATTGCGATGGTCCACTGCTCGCTAAAACTGTTTCATTTCTTTCAAGATAACCCAAAAAACGTCGATGATGCTCTTTATCACCTGCTATCGTTTTTTGGTTAAATGTCTCAAAAGAAGGGGATGAAGTAGCTAAATAATCCTATCGCACGGTTTCGATCAAACGATCAAGATCTCCGCGCTGCTCAGCACGATAACCTTGGTTTTCTTTTTTTGGTTGAGCTTGAATTTTGAATTGCGCCAGTTTTTCCGTTGCTTTTTTTGTATCCAATTTTTCAGCGGGTTTAAGCTCTTGTCGACCTGATGGTTGCATTACAGCTATGTTAGCAGGAACCTGAGGCACATGGGAATTTGAATGCACAGCATTTGGCGTCGATATTGCCCTTCCAGTTGATCCCTGTGTCTGTGTTGGCGCTTGCATATTACCAGAAGAAGGTGCCGTCATTCCCATCATTCCCTCCATCGCCTGGGAAACACCATCTTTAACCTTGTCTTCAATCACAGCATCAATATGGGATTCAAGATCCTTTTTAGCTTGCTCTTGCATGAATTTGAGCTGCTTTGTCATCACGAAATCCTGAGCATCTTTAGGCAGCAGTGCAAGAAGAGTCTCACTTGCTGATTGAACCATCCCCATAAAACGCGCTTGTTGCATTAAAAGGGGGTATTGCGCTCGCGGAATAAAGGAACTCATGGCAAGCTCAAACGCCGCTAATACAAAAATGCCTCGTCCAATCCCGAAACCAAAACCAAGGGCACGATCAATGCCGCCTAGATAACTCTCCTTAACATATGACGCGATGATATGACTGATCAGACTGAAAAAAACGAGAAATGTGATGAAAATCACAAGGGCTGCAACAATGTCAGCAATGACAGGATTATGGATGTATTCCCCTGAAAAGTGACGGGCAACAGGCAATAAAATATATGCCGCAACCCCCGCACCAATCCAAGAAACAAGCCCCAGAGCCTCTTTAGTCACCCCCCGCCAAATGCCAAGGGCGCTTGAAAAAAGCATAATCCCAATAATTCCTAAATCAATTCCATTCATGCATGGCCTCGGATCATATCAACAAGTTCCCGTATATGTGTTAGGGGGGTGAGCGCAACGGATGATTGCGGCAACTTCTTTTCTTTTGCCACATATGCACTCTGAAAGCCAAGTTTTTCCGCTTCTTTAAGACGAATCGAGAGTTGCTGAACCCGTCGTATTTCTCCTCCCAAACCAATTTCCCCGCAATACACCGCATGACGGGGCATTTCTTTTTTAAAATGACTTGAGATAAGAGCCGCTGCCACAGCCAAGTCTGAGGCTGTTTCAGCGACTTTTAACCCCCCTGCAACGTTGACATAAACATCTTTGTTTCCAAAACTGAGGCCAACGCGCGCCTCCAACACTGCAAGGATCATGGAAAGACGCGTGCTTTCAAGCCCCACGGCTGTACGCCTGGGAGACGGAAGATAGCTGGGAGCGACAAGGGCTTGGATCTCTGCTAATAATGGACGCGTCCCCTCAAGCCCTGCAAAAATCACCATCCCAATTTGGGCATCATCATGCTCACTTAAAAAAAGACTGGAGGGGTTTTTCACTTCCTCGAGTCCGGTCTCATTCATATTAAAAATGCCAATTTCATCCGTGGGACCAAAGCGATTTTTTACAGCCCGAAGAATGCGGTAGGGATAATGTTTTTCTCCCTCAAAATGAAGAACTGTATCCACCATATGCTCAAGAACCTTAGGCCCAGCCAAGGTACCATCCTTTGTCACATGCCCCACCAAAACAACGCTAATATTGCGGGATTTTGCAAATTGAATCAGTTCATGGGCTGAGGCTCGCACTTGGGATACGGTCCCAGGGGCGGATTCAAGACTGTCCACAGACATGGTTTGGATGGAGTCGATAATCACAAGCTTTAGTTTGTCTTGCGAAGAAAGCGAATGCAAAATTTCACTCACAGAACTTGAGGCTGCGAGCATGACAGGGGATTTTTCACACCCCATGCGCTTTGCACGAAGGCGGATTTGATCAATTCCCTCCTCCCCCGAAATATAAGCACAAGCGTTTTCTTTACTCAATTTGCTGGCTACTTGGAGTAAAAGTGTTGATTTACCAATGCCGGGATCTCCCCCCACAAGAATGACAGAGCCTGGAACAATTCCACCACCACAAACACGGTCAAATTCCTCTATACCAGACTTTGTGCGATGTGGAATGCTAATGGCACTCTCCAAGCTCACAAGCTCGAGAGAGCGTGATGGATGATCAGCTTTGGAAGGTTTCGTCTCAACCACTTCCTCCACAAGCTTATTCCACACACCGCATCCATCACACTTTCCACTCCATTTTCCATGCCACGTGCCACATTCTTGGCAAACGTATTTTGTCGCAAGCTTAGCCATGGCAAGACTCCTTCAAAGGCGATGTCATGTGTTTTTGTGAAAACATTCTATGGAGCATTAGGACATTATTCATAATTTTTGAATACAATGGAATAGAAGAGGAAAAATATTCTTCTTGCTTGACCACAGCAGTTACTTTGAACATCCTACACACCTTATTTAAGAAGCATTCTTAAAAAAATGAAGAGGGATGAAGGATAAAACTTGCGCCAATGCTTATGAGCCCGGGAGGAGAAACCCACCCCTGCCCTTGCAGGGTGGGGGGCGGGCTGTGGTGATATTAACTTTTTGTTAGCCTTTATTAAAAAAGCGTTAAGAAAGCCCTTCTTGATACATAAATAACTCTCTTTGGATAAAGCTGCCATCCTTAAATTTCCAGGATTTTCACTCCTGCAAGCTTTTTTTCCAAAGCGAATGGGAATAGACATTTCCAGTGATTGAAATTTATGCAGCCACATTGGAGGCCTTCATCAGATATTCAGCTTCATCATCACTCAACCAGCGTTTTTCCTTTTCTAGGATATTTATCTGAAATGCAGCACGCTCTTTATTCAAGGGATGAAGCCTCTCCTCATGCACTGATATGTAATGAATTCCAATAAAAGCAATACCGGCGCGTTTACAAAAATCACGCACAGAGTCGAGGTTTTCCATTCCATCATCAATAAAGATAATCTTGGTAAAACCTGGGTTGAGTTCTGATGGAAGAGTTTTTAAAAATGCTTCCAAGGTTTCCCCCTTGGGATAGTCAATGCGATCCGGCGTTTGACCTTTTTCATAATAGGTGGAAAAAAGAATACCGTCCTTAAACATGACTTGTTTGAAATTTTGAAAAGAAGGAAAATTAAGGTTTTTCCATGATTTTGTAAAATCATATCCCAAGCTTTTTAGGTGGTCACTTCGCCACTTTGCCATTGACGGAATCACTCCAAAGGCTCCGGGGTAACAATGGGTAAGCGCCAAGGTTTTCACCCCCCTTGCTTGTAATGCATGAACGACAGATGGCATACGTGAATCCACAGGAGTAGGCTTAGCTTGTGAAAAAATCGTACTAAAAAAGGCGTCTTCTCCTAGTCCAGATCCCTGTCCCCTTTTCAGCAATTCTTTTTTATAAGCCCTTCTTAGAATCTGATCCTGCGGTTGTAAAAGCACATCATCCACATCAAAAATGACAAGTGTCTTTTCATCCGCCATGGCCAGTGTTTCGTTTATCGTTTTTATGGAAGAAGTTGAAATGAGAACCCCCTCATTTTTCATCATGGGAATCGCCTTGTCATCGCTAAGCCATTTTTTGTGTTTTACAAGATAGTCTGCTTGAAATTGTGCAAGAGGTTCGTTCCATGGGGTTTGCTTATACCCTTTAAAAAGATACCCCTTAAACGCAATGCCCATTTTCTCGCATGCTTTTTGTATGGAGGCAAGCTGCTGGGGTTTATCATCTACCATGACAATAGCTTTGGGAGCTGGGTTAATATGACTTACAAAGGCCTCAAGCACAGGCCCCTTGTCCCCAAGGTCGGTTACCAGAACCCCTTTATAGAAAACAGGTTTTCGCTCAAACCCCTTAAACGGTATATCGTGATCGGAAAAACTTAACTCTATCCCAAGGGATTTCATATGATCATGACGCCATACCTCAAGCCTTGGGACACGGCCATATTGTCCAGAATTCATACCTGTAAAAACAATAACCTTCGCCCCTTTATCGTGAAGGGATTTGACACACTCCACGGCCCCTGGATCTATTAAGGGGCGATCGGTCTCAAGAAGGATCACACTTAAAAGATCCATATCCTCTTTAAAAACAGGATATTGTTTGCGCACCCTCTCTCGAAAGGCTTTTGCCTTGTCCGTATGTTCATTAATCATATAAGCATCTGTGGGCTGGATAAGCGTCTCATCCGCATCCAACATCACAAGGGTATTTTGATCCATGCCGGCTGTGTCAATCTCAGCAAAAGATTGGATTATTTGAAATCCCAAGTCAGCTTGGTTAGCATCAGCTTCCTTTTGACCTCCGACTATAAAAAGAAAAAGGGACAGCACCCCAAGGATGCCCCGCCTCTGAAAGAATATACCAAGACGGCCAGAAAAACCCATTAATACGTCACCTTCATCGGCCCCTCAGGAAGGCCATGGATAAACTGATGCACATAGGGATCATCCGTATGATCAAGCTCGCTCGTTGGGCCTTGCCAGATGATATGGCCATCATGCAATAAGGCCACACGATCAGAAATCGCACGCACACTTCCCATGTCATGGGTAATCGCCACAGCCGTAATCCCAAGATCCTTCACAATATCACGAATCAAATGGTTAATTGTGCTCGTGGTAATGGGATCAAGACCTGTTGTCGGTTCGTCAAAGAAAATAATATCCGGTTTTCCCGCAATGGCACGGGCAAGGGCCACACGCTTTTGCATCCCCCCAGAAAGCTCGGATGGAAATTTATCCGCCACATCCGCACTTAGATTGACAGAGCGCAGTTTTTCAATGGCAAGATCCTTGGCATCCCTTTTATTGAGTTTAACCCCCGCCATATTTGTTCCTTGAAGAAGGGAGAAAGCCACATTCTGCCACACAGAAAGGCTATCGAATAACGCCCCCCCCTGAAACAACATCCCAAATTTTTTCATCACACCAATACGTTCACGCCCAGAAAGCTTGGTAACATCCTCATTATCCACGTAAATCTCACCACGATCCTCAGGAATAATGCCCAAGATGGTTTTGATAAAGACGGATTTCCCCGTTCCTGATGCCCCAATAATGACAAGGGATTCACCCTCTTTTACCTGGATGGAAAGATCATTCAATACAACCTTCTCACCAAATCGCTTGGAAAGGTTGCGTACATCAATTTTTATTTTTTGATCGGGAGCTTTACGATCGCTGGACATATGAGACTACCTGTTAAAGAGTAATGCCGTAAGGGCATAGTTAAAGAGTAAAATTAAAATCGACGCAGAAACAACGGCATTGGTCGTCGCACGCCCCACACCAGCTGCACCCCCCTTGGAGTTATATCCGTGGTAACATCCCATAAGGGCCACAATAAATCCAAAGGCTCCCGCTTTAATAAGGCCTGACATCACGTCCTTTACCTCAAGATAATGCTCTGTCTGAGACAGATAGTTACTGGCATTAAAGTCTAATTGATAGACCGCCACAAGATACCCTCCAAACACACCGATAACGTCCGCAACAAGAACAAGAAGCGGCAAACTCACAAGGGCAGCCACCACCCGCGGCACCACAAGATACTGCATTGGGTTTGTGGAAAGAGTAGAAAGAGCATCGATTTGTTCGGTAACACGCATGGTCCCAAGTTCTGCTGCCATGGCAGCACCAACACGCCCTGCAAGCATTAATCCCGCAAGAACAGGGCCAAGCTCCCGGGTCATGGAAAGAACCACAACCGTCGCAATGGCATTGGATGCATTAAACCTCGAAAATCCTGTATAACTTTGAAGAGCTAATACCATTCCTGAAAAGATGGCCGTCAACCCAATAACAGGCAAAGACAAATACCCAACATTGAGCAGTTGACGGAAAAATTGCATGGGATACCAAGGAGGCGTCAAAGCAGCCACCATCGTGCGCCACAGGAAAATCCCCAATTTCCCAGCACTATCAAGCACCTGAAAAATAAAACGCCCTATAAATTCTAAAAAACGAAGAATAAACATTCTAATCCCTATAGTCTCTTTTAATACGCTTTCCAAACTTTAGTAAAATCTCATAAATACGCAGACCTGTCCACTCAGCGTGGGTATGAACCGTCACCTTATCATTCAGCAATTCTACTCTTTGCCCTTCAAACAATAAATGTTCTGGGACATCACTCACATCCACCGTAATAAGGTCCATAGAAATACGCCCCAAGAGGGGAAGCTTATAATCCCCTAACATCGCATAGGCTTGGCCCGTTGTTTCTTTTGTAATGCTCCACGTATATCCATCCGCATACCCTATGGAAAGAGTCGCAATTTTACGATCACGGTCCAAGGTGTATGTTTGGCTATATCCAATGGTTTCACCTTTTTTAACCGTCTGAACCTGGTAAATCTTGGCCCACAGCGTCACCGCTTCTTTAAAAGAAAGATGATCATTCCCATCGGATTCTTTTTTAAGGTTTGTGTAAAGGGCAAGACCCGGCCGCAATACATCAAAATGAAAATCATGCCCCAAAAATACGCCCCCTGAGTTTGCAAAGCTCAATAGTGGTTTTTTAGGAAGGTTTAGCGATTCCACAGCTTTGACAAAAGTATCACGCTGCACCGCATTAAATCGGTTACCCTTCTCACTCGCATTGGCAAGCTGAGTCAAAATTAATGTGATATTCAGGGATCGCAATGTGGATTGAAGGTTTTCATCGTTCGTCAACGCATCAGGGCGAATACCCGTACGATTCATCCCAGAATCGATATGAAGAGCCGCCGTTAAGTCTGAGGCATCTCCTTGGTATTGCTTAGTAAATTCCGAAAATCGCTGGATTTTCTCAATATCTGTTAAAACCGGCGTCAACCCATGATGGATAAAGGCGGATTCCGTTCCCTTGAAATACCCATTCAACACATAAACCGCAGCATCCCGTGGAAGCCCGCCATTTTCCCTCAAATCAATCGCTTCTTCGAGGTATGCTGTGAAAAAATGGCGACAACCTTCTTTATAAAGGGCCTTTGAAATACGCGCCGCCCCTAATCCATAGGCATCCGCCTTCAAAACAGCGCTGACCAATGCCCCTTGGCCATAAGCTTTAAGGGTGCGGTAGTTGTGGGCAATAGCGCCCAGGTCAATATCCAAACCGCAATAAACAGGGGGCATCCAATCACGCAAGGGAAAGGAAAGAACAGAGGCAGCAACAGAGGTCATTTTTTTAAGATACTCAAACTTTCTTCTTATTTATTTTTCATTTTTGATAATTCAACTTCTTTTTTTACAAACGCTTTGCTGCAATAGGGGCACACAATTTTTCCATCCTTTAGGGTTAAAAAAACCCGTGGATGACCCTGCGAACCATCACCACCATCACAGGCCACCGTCTTTTCATTCACAATTGTTACATCATTGGAACCCATAACGACAATCCCTATGGCGCTTTTCTTGCTTTTAGAGTATATAAAAATCAGGATTTTCTAAAGCAAATTCTGGAGCGCAGTCGCGGTACCAAAACTATTTTTGAGCAACCCCGATACGCCTCCCAAGACCAGCTTTAAAAATCCTGTGTTATTTGCTTTCAGTGATAACACCCACGCACCCGTAGCTCAGCTGGATAGAGCGTTGCCCTCCGGAGGCAAAGGTCAGAGGTTCGAATCCCCTCGGGTGCGCCAAGTTTATGGGATCAAGATCATAAGGTATTCCATGGCTCAGGGAAGTCAGGAAGCACCTCATAAGGCTTTCCCCAGGCTTGAGCTCTAGGATAGTTTTTACAGATATGAAGAAAAATTTCTTTAAAAAGTTTGCCAAAATGCTTTACCAGTGAAATATCCCACAAGTTATCCTCATGGATAGGTTCATTCTTTTTAAGATTTTGGATATGAATACGATTTCTTACATTCACAAGATTTCTTAATTCTGAATATATAGAAAGATTTTCCTCTCCTAAAAATTCATATTTTTTCATAAGCTCAGAAAAATTTAAAAAACTCCTAGGAAGTTCGGTGTTTTTTATAGAAGCAACATCCTCAGCACTCACATTAGGAATTTTTTCCTTAGTATGACCTTGGGTTCTTGTAAGAAAGTCAAAAAACACGCATTCAAGAATTGATGCCAATAATATTATTATTGGCTTGCAAACGTATCTTTTTAAATCACTTGAAATGTTTAGAATGCACAGAGTTTCTAAACATTTAAAATTGTAAACAACATTATCTTTTCTTGTATAATCCCAAAAAAATATATCTGCATATTTTTCAAAATCTGTAGACGGAATCATTTTGGATATTCCTTATGGCACAGTTCTGACTTTAGTTTATCTTGAAAAATTTTAATTTTTCTTAATCATCCTCCACTTGCAAGATGGTGCAATTTCGCGCACTTTATGAAACATGACATAAACGATACGGCCAATAAAAAGCCGCTACCACACAAAAAGAATAAATATGCCCCGCAATCACATGTTATTCCGCTATTTTCACGACCTTGGCCTTGAATTCGCCTTGCAAGAAGAGCCGCGCAATCGCATGGATGAAAAGGATGAACAACCCCTTCAATTTCCAAAGGCTGCTGCACCATCTACCTCCATATCACCAAGTGCACCCCAGGTACAAACCTCCCCGACACAGATCACCCCTTTGCCCATTCGAAAGGCAATTGCAGGAGACCATCCTGCTTATGCCTGCAAAACGTTGGCTGAGCTTCGTCAGACACTAGAAGCATTTGATGGATGCGACCTTAAAAAAACGGCGACCCATACGGTTTTTTGTGATGGCAATCCCAATGCGGATGTGATGTTAATTGGCGAAGCTCCGGGTGCTGAAGAGGACCTTCAAGGGAAACCCTTCGTCGGGATGAGCGGACAGCTTTTGGATAAAATGCTGGGTGCCATTGGCCTTGATCGCACAACCGTTTATATCGCAAATATTGTGCCCTGGCGCCCCCCCGCAAATCGAACCCCAAGCACCCAAGAAGTCGCCATTTGCCAACCTTTTATTGAGCAGCATATCTACCTTAAGAAGCCCAAATTCCTTGTGCTGTTAGGGGGCGTTGCGACAAAAGCCATTTTGAATAATCACGCAGGGATCATGCGCCTAAGGGGGCAATGGCAAAGCTATACTCCACCCGTTCCAGGGGTAAAAAATGATGGGGAGTTCCAAGCCATTCGCACATTACCAACGTTTCATCCAGCGTTCTTACTGCGCTCCCCCAACCAAAAAATCTATGCCTGGGAGGATTTAAAAACGTTAAAAGCCGCTATTGAAGGAAAAGGTTGAAACAACATCCAATACAAAAAAGACTTAAGGGGAGCACTCCTTGCACTAGAATTATTGGAAAAGATTGCCGCGTTTTTGAATACAGGGAAAAACTCTAGCGGTATTGTGAATGTTATTGGATGTTTATAATCTACAACCCCAAAAATCAAAAATATATCCCCATACCGCTCAAGCTCTGCACTTTACTGAAGATCGCCACTTTAGCAGCTGCGACAGAACCCTGAAGACCTATTGATCAAATTCTTTTCGCGTTTTTTCGATCCAGTCTTGATGATAGACTAACAGTAATGAATAATATCCATCACCCACTTTTGGATTTAAAAATGGTGCTGGAATACCAAGCGCAGAGATATACTTTCCTAAATAGTCTGTATATTTGTCTCGCATCCAACTGGTTATTTTGCCACTCCCCCTTGGTAGAATGACATCATAATGCCCAGAACCAGCGATACCCATGAAACGTTCTTGATTATCCTTATCTACCCATAAGACCGCGCCACCACTCATCCCGTATCTGGAGCCACCTTCCAGTGGAAGTAAGGCACGACGTTTTGGAGTGAATGTCTCAGGATCTAATCCCATACCAACAGATGAACGAGAAAAAGCTAGCGCGGTGTTTGTAGGTAAATTTGTAGATGAACAAGACACAAAATCCATGAGGAGAGATTCTGTTAGCCGCTTTCTTCCATCGTTATAGCTAAATACGGCGCCTAGTATGCCATTTGTTCCATAACCAATCTCAACGATTTTTTGACCATTGAAAGCTTTTACGCGTGCTATTTGCTCATCGATGGCATGGATACGTTTTTCACAATTTTCCTTTTCACTTTTTAATGATTCATCTTTTTCTTTGAGTTTTTTTAATTCCTGGGCGGGTAAATTATGATCATTCATCGCAATGACGTTATTCAAATCATCTCCAAGAATACTCATAGTTCTTTGGATGAGTTTTATTTTTTCAGGGGTTAGATCTAGGACGGGATCTGTTTTTGGGATGCCATAAAAAGGTTCTAGACCTTTAAGAGTTTGGATTTCTTCTGAAAGTTGAAGAATAGCAATATCGTTTTGCATTTCAGCTGAAGATCTCCATTGCGGATGAACCTTGCAGTCTGTGACCTTGTAACGTGTTTTGAATGTGGGCCCCTGTCTTTCCACAACAACATAAAGATCGACTCGGAGTTTCCCTCCCCATATCCATGGATCCAAACAATGAGCAGCTGTAAGAACAGACTTCTTACCCACGTAGACTCCAGAAGCACCAAAAATTCTTGGCTTAAATCCAAATGGTAAGGGAACATGGGCTTCAAGCATGACAACATTTGTATAACTTGGATTACGTTGAGCATCCTGCATCATCTGAGCATCCGTAGGTCCTTGGGCATTTTGCATGATAGGATGAGTGACTTTTCTATCCTGCTCCAGGAGAGAACTTGGAGGGCCTGATGCTGCACTTGCATAAAGATTTGGGATATAAAAGAACACAAGGCTAGCCATAAATAGACGTATCACGTTAGTGTTTACCTAATCTGTTTTATTACTGATAGCTTGTATATGGGGAAGAGGAGTCAAAAATACAATGAATACTTTTTCAGGTTAACTGATTGGATCCTTTTAAGACAGAAGATAAACATTTCCTCTGAGGCTAGTGAACTTTTGTAAGGGTTGGACGCCATCTTCAACAGCTTATTTACGGTTTTTTCAACGCTTGAAGAGCTTTAGGAATAGGATTATCCTCCATAAACTTGAGTATTAGGCGCGCTGCTTCGAAAGGGGAAAGAGCCGTTGTATCAACCTTAAAATTTGTGTTCGTGCAAGACACACGAAAAAAGAGTTTTCCGCTTTATCAAAGTTTGAAAGTTCGCCTCACACAATTCCTTGCAATCTAAGGAAACAGGGGAAGGACAACGGTTTGGATCTTATTGTAAAAGAGAATCTTAGTGATGTCATTTACAAATCCTTCGCAACCTCATGAGACATCACGCGTTAGAAAGATCTCTAATTCGTGATATCTTCATAAAAATTGCTACAGCTGTTTTTAGTGCTGCCTTAAGGGAGAAGCTTTATTTTTCAAATCACTCGGCAAGGTTTTTACCTGTGCTCGAATTTCTTGGGTGTTTGAAAGCTGGAAAAAATCGCCCTTGGGATCAATGGCAAGGGTCCCTTGATTTGCAATTTTAGGGTTAATAGCCCAGCCCATATTCACAACAACCTGCTTGCGCTTTATACCCCATGAATCGACGAGCACCTTGACATACGCAAGATTCGCTTCATCCCCACTAACGAGAATGGCTTGCGTGTATTTTCTTTTTGCTAAAACTTCTTTAAGAGATCCAAATGGATCATCCTTACTTTTTCCCGCTGAAAAAAGGTCCTGGGCTTTGATAATTTCAGCATTGATGTGGGCAAGGACAATATCCGATGAAGCAGGATCCACAAGTCCCACGGCCACACAAAAGGATAAATTCCCCGTTGCGAGGGTCTTGGTGCCCGAATTTTGCGCAAAATACCCTTCTTGAACAACTTGAACACTGTTATCAAGCTTTAAAGTGCGACTTGGAACCTGGGCATTACCCTTGGCCTCACACTCAGAAGAAGTTTGAAAACATTGGAGAACCTGGGTACGATTTGGTCTCACAAGATGAACCTCGTAATTCGCTGCATTAAAAAGTGGATCCACCTGGGACGCGCTAAAAGTTCGACAATCCCCAAGAAGCTTTTGCAATGCAAGAGCATCTATCTGTACAGCTGCCACACCAGAAACAGGCGGAAGACCGCAAGGCACGAGGCCCGCTATCGAAGGAGCGCTCACCGGAACAGAAGGTGAAGCCCCAGAAGAGCTTGCATACCAATACGCAGCCGCAGCCCCACCCACAAAAAGCATATTCCGCACTGTAAACCAAGACATCACACTGGAACACATGCTTACTTTTTTCTTTTTAGGAGGAACTAATTTTCCATGGGGTTGAGCCACTAAACGGCCCTTTTTATGTTGTCCTAATGGCTCAACATCACCTGACGCCATGACATTTTCAATAGAAATAATAAAAATGAAAACAACTATTTTTGAGAAGAAATTCATATACAACCAACATTATTTTTAAAAATTAGCTGTAATACAGATTTTTTAAAAAATCAATTTTTCTTCTCGTTGGACAACTTTTCTAATACGCTCGCTTTAAGAGCAAATCAATCTTCTCAGCTTGATCAAACGTCTCATCAATAAGAAATTTAAGGGTTGGCACACGGCGAAGGGCGACTTTTTTACCCAAAATTTTACGCATATAAAATGTCATCTCGGTTAAAAAATCCAAAATCTGTTCTTGATCAGCACCTCCCAAGGGCATGACAAAAACAAGGGCATTTTGCAGATCCGGCGATACATCAACCTGGGTCACAGTCACAGGGGTCTTTAAAGATCCCACGGGCCAATCATTGCGAATCATAATATCAGCAAGCACATGGCGAATTTCTTCCCCCACACGAAGTTGGCGTTGGCTATAGGATTTTGTAACACTCATCAAAGACCCGCTGATAAAACTGCTTGCATGACATTATATGTAGGGCCCACACGCCCCATTGTCCATGGATTTTTATGGATAAAATACAGTGACTGCAAGAATAACAAGGAAAAGTGGTGGGCGATAAAGGACTCGAACCTTTGACCCGCTGATTAAGAGTCAGCTGCTCTACCAACTGAGCTAATCGCCCCCAAAAGGAATAGTCGTATTATACAGAAAACAAAGCGGATGGAAAGGGGTAAATATACTGTTTCTTGTGAAAAATGTTTAATGGCTTTTGTTGCTAATGCCCTGCTCCAGCCCCCGGGCCACTCCCCCAGCAATAAATAGCAATAAAAAGGAACAACCATACAACGTCCACAAAATGCCAATACCAAGCTGCAGCCTCAAAACCCACGTGGGCTGTGGGTGTAAACTCATTACGCCACACACGAAACGCGCATACCGCCAAAAAGATTGTTCCGATAATCACATGAAGACCGTGGAATCCCGTTGCCATATAAAAGTTTGAACCATACACCCCGTCCTTAAGGCCAAACGCAGCGTGAGCATATTCATATCCTTGGACACATGTAAAGGTCATACCAAGGGCAACTGTAATAAGAAGTGCCTTAAACGCGTCGTTGCGTTTTCCTTCAAGAATGCAGTGATGCGCCCACGTTACCGTAGTTCCTGAAAGAAGAAGAATCAGTGTATTGAGATAGGGCAAATGAAATGGATCAAATGTTTGAATGCCCTTGGGTGGCCAAATATTTCCCATGGGCTCCGTCGGCATAAGAGCTGCATAGAAATAAGAACTAAAAAAGGATGAGAAAAATAAAACTTCACTGATGATGAACATCACCATCCCAATACGAAGGCCCATCTGAACCTCAGGGGTGTGAATACCGTGGGCATTGCTTTCCCTTACCACATCGCGCCACCAAAGGTACGCTGCAAAGATAATAAGGGCCAGCCCCCCCATAAGAGTATAATGATCCATGTTATGCATGGAAAGAGCGCCACCAATGCCAAGGAGCAGTGTCCCCAATGCCGCAAGAACAGGCCAAGGACTGGGATCAACAATCTGATAGGGATGTTTTTTCTCTTGCATGGCAATAAAAAATAAAACCTTTCTTTAAGCGTACCTATGAAAACAGGTCCTGCCAAGATGAAAAATTGAGGCATCACATTTTCAGTGTAGAATGCCGTGCCAATGTCTCGAAAATCACTCAGTTGATCCAGCTTTTAAAAGGCACAGATACTACTTTCACAACATATGAAGAATATCCACGGCTCCATTAAAAATAGCCATCCATATAAGCAAAATAAGAATACCACATAAGATGCCAAACCCCATACCAATGGCAATCAGAAGACCATCCCTCTCAATAAGCCCGACACTAATAATTGTTAAGGCGATTCCAGGAAGAAAATTACTCAAAAAGATGGGCATTGCAACGATCACCGACAATAACAGACAAACACACCCCAATATAATTTGAAAAAAAGCCCTATCAAATAATTCATACCGAGGCTTGATATATTTTTCGAACTTCTCAAAATAACGCGATGTTTTGCTTACAATATGAATAAGGCTTTGACGGGAAATACTTTTTTTGAGGATAAACTGTGGCAAAAAAAGCTTTTGATGGCGCAATATAAGTTGGATTGAAAGAAAAATCATCAGAATCCCAAGCACAAGGGAACTTCCAGGTATGAGAATGACTAAGAAAATATTAGGAACAGCGCAGATAAATAATAAAAATCCCAAAGCCCGATACCCAAGGGACTGGGCAAGCCTTTCTATGGTAATTGTTTCTCCTTGTGTCGTATCAATGATTTTCTGAATTAATAAAGATGTGCGCTCTTTTTGCATGAAATACGGCCAATCAAATCTTCCTTAAAATAGTGTACGGAAAAAAAATAAAAAAACCATCCATGTGATCACAATGGCTAGAGAACGCCCCTACTTTTTAAAAGATTGCATCAAACTAAGGTACCCCAAATCAAGAGCATTCCACAAAAACGATGTCGCTAAAAATGGACGAATTCCTCGCGCGAATCCAGTCCACCCACGATTTTTATAAATCCACATAGCAGCGCCTGGCAGGGAATTTTTTTGCCATGGGTTTTGCTGCATGTATGTGCGTATATTTGAAAGTGGCAACAGAAAAACAACATCCATCCCCGTACAAATGGCAACATAATTGACATATCGTCTCCAAGAAAACCCATAGTCATTTTGACGATCTTTATAAGAAGCATCAATTTTGAAAAAGGTGAACCAACTTATACTGTCCGCTAAAACCTTTGGTAAAGCTCCTCTATAAAAATGACGGTAATCTTTGCGAAAAATATCCCCATAAGTACGTAGCACTAACGTTTTCCCGCCTCGCCATAAATCCACAGAGTATGTACGCGCCTGAACAACATAAGAAAATGGCACTGTAAGCCATGATTGGGCACTCAAAAACAAAGCCGCTTGCACAGGATGATTGACCGTATCAAAAAATGAATAGATGCTCGAAATTGAAAGGTTATCACAAAAACTTGAAACCCCTCGCATTAAAAGCCCTGGATTCCTTGCAATCCAACGCTCTTTAAAGGGCATGGCCTGCACTCGAGCTTTTGTTTTTTCATTGTTTAACTTATCTGTCCCCAACTGCTCACTCAGCATTTTTCGAAACAGAAATGTTGAGACAAAACTCACGCCCACACGCATGCTTGCAACAGCGGAAGTAAAGAATTTGGGATGATCTTCATACGTTTTTTTTGACATTTCATAAAGCCAAAATTGCAAAGGCACCTGATGATAATTAGGAACGGAAGATTGAGCACAAGGGTGAGAGGATAATTTCGATTGAACATGCTTTTTTTCATGTTCCTCCGCCTCACTTCCCATTGCCTTAGAAAGGTAAAGCAAAAAAAGGAAAATACTTGCTCCCCTTCTTATCACGAAGCACCACCAGCATTCCCAAGACGTGCTTTGCGAGAATGGGAACGTCTCTTGATTGAGTGATTTTCTTTTTGAGCGGCATCCCTTTTTGTTTTCAAAGAATGTGCCTTCTTATGGGCAATGTTTAACGCCCTTACTTGTGTGGATTTTTTTGCCCGCAAAGGAGCTTTCTCCCACACGCGCCCCTCAATTCCAATGACCTTATCAAAAAAACTCATCGCCATGGTCCACGGAAAAGCCGTTTCAGCATTTTGAAGAATCACAAGGCCAATATCCTTTTCAGGCATAAAGGCGATAATATTAATGAATCCCTTAACCCATCCCCCATGGAAAATAATACGATGCCCCTCATAATCAACTATACGAAAGCCAATTCCATACGAAGAGCTCTTAAAACGATTGATATTCCCCGGATTTTTTTCAAATAAATCCTTAGCAGGAGTATAGGGGGTGTGCAAAACTTGTAGAATATCAGGCTTGATGATATCGGGACGATGCCCCATCATCGCATTTAGAAATTTCAGCATATCCTCTAAGGATGCATTCACTCCTCCAGCGGGGGCTACCTCATAATAACCATGGCGATACTTGCTGCACGCGGTATACCCTGTCTTTGTTTTTTGATGGGGAGATGCCCGATTTTCTGCCTCTAACAAGGACTGGTGTGACGCCGAAGCAGTTTTCATATCCAAAGGCTCAAAAACATGGGAGTGAAGACTATCTTCAAAGGACTGCGAAGTAACTTTTTCTACAACAGGTGCGACAAGGCCAAACGCTGCATTATGATAGTCATAACACATGCCCGGCTCACACAAGGGAGTCGCACGCGCCAGCCGGTTAAAAATCCCATCACGGGAATGTTGTTCACTTTCTATCAGGCTATTGAAACCAAAACGCGGCAATCCGGATGTATGGGTTAAAACATGTTTTAAGGTAAGAGTCTCAGGACAATAATCAAAATTTGAAACATAGGGGGATATCGGTTTTTCAAAATGAATCATCTGTTTTTGGAGCAACACCCCCATCAAGGCCCCTGTAAGGGTTTTTGACACAGATCCCAACTGAAACACCGTGTGGGGCTCAATCACCTCCCCCGTCGCAAGGGAACGGACACCGTATAGCTTTTTCATCACAACGTTGCCCTTGTGAATGACCCCCGCTGCAAACCCCGGGATGCCGAGCTCTTTCGCTTTACTCTCAAGGGCACCATCGAACCATTGCACGAGTGGGGCTGTATCTAAAGAGGGGGATGGATCAGGGGACTGTGCACACACGGGCACAAGCAGGGACATAAAAAAAGAAAAAATAATCCCTCGAAAAAATACCATAACCCCTTATGCCTTTTATATTGGAAGAACTCCTTTCATCATAACCAAAAAAACAGCCTTTAGTAATTGGGCAAATCTTGCAACAAGAGATTTTTGCATACCCCCCACAGACAAGGAACAGCAAGAAGCGGCGTAGGCGCTACTTCTTGCGATAGTATTTATTTTATCCCTTCTTTTTAGTGGGAGGCCTGGTGCATCCCTGAGGCAAAGCGTGGATCGATACTTGCAGAGCTCGATGATGATGAACTGCTGCTGGAGGAGGAAGGAGAACTATAGGGATTTTGTCCCAACTCTGAACCTTTGCGATCTTTTTCGTCATATTCTGACACAGTCCCGTCAAAAGATTTTTTAGCAAGGCGCTCCCCTTGTTCTTGAGCAAAAAGCTCAATTCCAACGGCTTTCGTATATAATTCAGGATCCCCCCGTCCTGTAAGGCGCGCAGAGCGAACATTAAATCTCACAATGTTTGGGTATTTGTGTTGTTCTACAATCACATCATAAAAGAAAGGGATGCTTTCATCAAACGGCGTAACTTCAACATCAACCTCATCCGCAGTTTGTGTTATCTGATCCAAGGGAAAATCCTTGGATATCTCAGTAATCCCGTATAATGTCAGTCGTTTTAGGTGTTTTCCACCACCAATACTCTTAAGGAATGGAATCAATCTTTGCGTTGTTGTAATTCCAAAAAGAGAAAGGGAGCATTTTGCCTTGTTCCCCTTCATCTCATCCATGAGACGGGCAAATCGATTAAGGGCATTTTTATCATCTTCTTTTATCGAGGCAATATCCAATTGCAAGGTATAAGAAGTATCGTTTTGTCGAGCAGCCTTGGCATTTTTTAAAACATCCTGAAAGTCATCTGGACTATTGGGGGCGTAGGGAGGTGGAACAAGATGGAATTTCTTGGCAAAATAAGCCGAATAGATCACGTTATTATGAATAGCCATGTGTTCACGCTTACGTTTCTCCGCAATCATGGCCTGGGCGAGCTCCTCATCTGAGATTAGTCCTACTTGCTGTTGACTTTGTTCCTGTTCCTTTTGAGATTTTTCTTTGACGTCAAGTTCTGAACCTTTGCTCGAACTGGAGCTTGAGCTGCTACTGCTGAAACTGGAATTGTCATCCAAACTGCTGCTATGCGGCGCATAGGGAAGGGGTGCTGGCGAAGGAGCCAGAGAAGGTGTTGGCGAAGAAGATATTGGCGAAGGCAGGTGGGAGCTTGCCGTCCATACACTTTGTAGTGTGCCAGAGAGAACACTTAGGGAAACAACGCTGCCCCCCAAAAGGGCGGCTTGACGAAACATTTTTTTAACCATCATACAAATTCCTTTTACACAGCGCTTCGTCACGTATCCCCTGACACGCACACGCACACGCACACGCACACGCACACGCACACGCACACGCACACGCACACGCACACGCACACGCACACGCAAACGCA
>Ga0172373_10004924_pt1 | contig 18574 bp, 17 predicted proteins | sample Lak10m_2_FD_114546 | JGI IMG/M metagenome (GOLD analysis project Ga0172373, IMG submission 114546) | Freshwater microbial communities from Kabuno Bay, South-Kivu, Congo - kab_092012_10m | ecosystem: Environmental > Aquatic > Freshwater > Lake | place: Democratic Republic of the Congo...
CCGGCGGGGTCTCGAAAAACAAATTTGGTCTATTTGGAATCGGTCGTCGCTCCCTCCGGTCGCTCCTCCCGATCTGTTCTGATTCGCTCCAAGGGCCTTCGGCCCGATGGAGCGCTTCGGGGGGGGCGCATCACTTCGGATGGCCGGTGAGTCGCGCCGGTCTGTTGTGCCGAGCTGAAGGACCACGGCCGACGAGAGGCAGGCCGCTGTCGCGGCTGGATCGGCGCCGACACATCGACCGCCGTTGAAGAGGCTCGCCTATCGGAGCGCCCACGGTGCCGGCAGACCCCACCCCAACAGCATCACGCAGACAACGCCGAGTGGACGGCTCACGTGGCGCATCGACGCCCACAAAGACCGGTCGCGGCGGACGAACGGCCACCGGTCCGCGGACGCATGGCGTTGTCGCCGTGTCGTCGAACCGGTCCGATGATCGGAGAGTACGCGGATCGTTCGTTCATCGAGGAGCTGGATGGAGCCCTGATCGTTCGACGTCGGCCTCGCGGCGGCGGCGCAGCCCGACGAGGCCAGTCGATACAAGCCGCGCCGGAGCGGGCTGATCGAGAGAACAGCTCCACGAGGCGGCCCGGGACGGATCGAGCTCGAGCGCAGACGTCCGGAGGCGGCTCAGCTCTTGAAGGTCTCGACCAGCTGCTCGAGGAGGCGGACACCCTCCTCTTCCGAGTCGAACCGGAACACCAGCTCGCCGGCGCCGTTCGAACGGACCTTCAGCTCCGGCAGGGCCGGCAGGAGCTTGGTGAGCTTGCGCAGCTGCCCCTGCAGGCGCGCCGACGGCTCCGGTCGCGCCTCCGGCTCGGCGGGCTCCCGTGCCTTCTGGGCCGCCCGCTCCAGCTCCCGGACCGACATGCCCTTCTCGGCAGCACGGTGCGCCAGCCGCAACAGCTCGTCGGAGTCCCCCACCCCGAGCAGCGCCTTGGCGTGGCCCGTCGAGAGCGCGCCCGAGGCGACCTGCTCCCGCACCTCCGCCGGCAGCTTGAGCAGCCGCAGCGCGTTGGCGATCGTGCTGCGGTCCTTGCCCACCCGCTGAGCCAAGCCCTCCTGCGTGAGACCGTGATCGCCGAGCAGCCGCTGGTAGGCCTCCGCCTCCTCGACGGGGTTCAGGTCCTGGCGCTGGATGTTCTCGATGAGCGCCAGCTCGAACGCCGAGGCCTCGTCGATCTCCCGGACGATGACCGGCACCTCCGCGAGCCCCGCCTCGCGCGCCGCCCGCAGGCGCCGTTCGCCGGCCACCACGCGATAGCCACCCTCCTCCAGCCGCCGTACCAGGATCGGCTGCAGCATCCCCTTCGCGCGGATCGACTCCGCCAGCTCGGCCAGCGCCTTGGCGTCCCAGTAGCGACGCGGCTGGGTCGGCTCGCCCGACAGCTCACCGACGGGCACCGTCATGAGGCCGCGTAGCGACTGCGCCGGCGACGCCGCCCCCGGCAACAGGGCGGAGAGACCACGCCCGAGCGCGGGGCGACGGGCGGCGGGGGGCGCAGGGGTGCGGGGCTGGGACATGGGCTCCTCCGGAGGCGTCGGTCGATGCAGGGATGATCGGTGAATCAACGGCCGTGGCGGGCAGCGCCCTTGCCCCAGCGCTTGACCAGCTCGTCGGCCAGGGCGCCGTAGGCCTGGGCGCCGGCGGAGCGCGGGTCGTAGTCGAGTACCGATCGCCCGTGGCTGGGGCTCTCGCTCAACCGCACGTTGCGGGGGATGACCGTCTCGAAGACCCCCTTGCCGAAGTGGCCGCGGATCTCCGCCGCCACCTGGTGGGAGAGGTTGTTGCGGGCGTCGAACATCGTCAGCAGCACGCCCTCCAGCGCCAGCTCCGGGTTGAGGCCGTTGCGGACCAGCTCGATGGTGCGCGTCAGCTGGCTCACGCCCTCCAGCGCGTAGTACTCGCACTGCAGCGGCACGAGGACGCGGCGAGCGGCGGTGAGCGCGTTGATGGTGAGCAGCCCCAGCGAGGGCGAGCAGTCGATGATCACCACGCTGAACCGGCGCTCGACCGTGGCCAGCGCCTCACGCAGCCGGAACTCACGCCGCTCCATCGCGACCAGCTCGATCTCGGCGCCCGTCAGGTCCGGCGTGGAGGGCACCAGCGAGAGATTGGGGACGGAGGTCGTCCAGAGGCAGTCGGCAAGCGGCACGCCGCCGACGAGCGCGTCGTAGATGGTGTGGCCAGGCGCGTCGGATGGGCGGCCGAGACCGCTGCCGGCGTTGCCCTGCGGGTCCAGGTCGATCAGCAGGGTGGGGAGGTCCATCGCCGCGAGACCGGCAGCGAGGTTGACGGCCGTCGTCGTCTTGCCGACGCCGCCCTTCTGATTGCTGATGGAGATGACCCGGGCCATGCGGAAGGCTCCTTGGTGAGTGACGGCTGTCACGATCGGGCGGGCCGTGTACCACGGGCAGGGCAGGGGGCCCAAGTGAACCGGGCCGCTCGCACCGGAACCACTCGAAATGGCGGCTGACGCGATGGCATCGCGCCGGCTCAAGAGCTGCCCTGTCGCGCTGGCCCGATGAGCTCCGATCGTCATCACCCAGCCAGGAGTCGAGCGACGAGGGGTGCCCCTCCTGATGCAGCGGAAGGTGGAGCCTCCGCCACTGAGCTGATTTCAGGCGGGGCCGAGCGTCGGACGGCAGGGGAGGGCGCGCGGCGGCACGCTTCAGTGGGTGCACCGAGGCGCTCCGGGCCGCTCCCTGCTGCCTTGGTCGCGCGAGGAGCGCGAGCGTCGAGGCCCCTATTCGGCAATGGGCCCCTGAGCTGATTCATGGGCGGCAAGCCCATGAATCAGGGGTCACAGCTCGGGAGCGGCGAGAGCCGCGACCGAGGCGCTATCATCAACGACAAAAATTGAGACCCCATCCGATCGCTCGTGTTGACGACAGGAGCTGTCGCGAGACCACCCGACGGAAGCGCCCGCGTCTCATCGGAGGCAACAGCTCGGCAGGGGCCTTCATCGCCGATGAGAGAGATCAACGCCGATCCACCTCAGCTGGCACCCGATCTGAGAGTACTCGCCGGTGGCTGTCGTGATCGCGTCGACCACGGCGCGTTGACCGAGAAGCCCATCGCGATTTCGTCGGAGGCAGCCCCGCAGGCCCCGCTTCTCGGCACGGCCGCGCGGACCGACCTCGGTCCGTTGCGGCGCGGCACCACGGCGCGACCGCCACAGAGAGACGGCGCCGCCGAGCATGCGGCGTACCGAACCGGGCACGCGCATGACGCGCGCTCCGGACGCCAGAAGTGGGCACCCTACGAACAGAAACGCCTCCCCGACATCGTCGGAGAGGCGCTCCTACCGTTCCACGTGGAACACACCCCACCAGCCCAGCCAACGTTCCACGTGGAACACCCCGCCGGCTACCCCGCCGGGCGGTCGTACCAGCGGATCGCCCGCGACACACCGGCCAGCTGCCCACTCCAGAAGCCGCCGGGGACAAGCCCGTGCGCCGCCGCCACAGCATCGCCCTCGACGCCGTCGCCCGAGCCGAGGGTCACGAGCAGTCGACCGCCGGGGGCCACCAAGGGCGCCCCGATGGGGATCCACTGCGTCGGCGCCGCGAAGGCGCGGCTCACCACCGTCGACGCCGTACCCCAGGGCTCGGCAGCCCCTCCCTCGGCCCGTCCGGTAAAGGGACGCAGCCGCAGGGCAGGGTGGGCGCCATGGAAGGCGCGGGTAAAGGCCACCTTCTTGGAGATCGCCTCCACCGTCCGCACCTCGAGCGACGGACAGACGGCGGCGAGCACGATGCCGGGAATGCCCGGCCCGCTGCCGACGTCGATCAGCGTCTCGCCAACGAGATGCGGCACGAGCAGCAGGCTGTCGTCCACCACCCGCAGCGCCAGCTCGGCCCGAGGCGCGGGGGCCGTGAGCTTGATCTTCCGGTTCCATCGCTCCAACTCATCCAGCAGCGACTCGAGGATCGCCGGCGCGCTCTCCGGCAGGGAGGGCAGGGCATGGCGCCAACGGCTGGCGTTCTCGGCAGGGGTGCTCATCAGTCGGCTCCGACCCGTGTGGGCTGGCTCGACCCAGCCCCATGCAACTCAGCTCGACACATCGTCCGACGCGGGCGCCGCCATGGCCGGCGGCGACTCGCGACGCGTCTCCGGGGCCGCCGTGCGTCCCGGCCGTGGCACCACCCACAGGCGACGGTGCACGCCGTCCCCCTCCGACTGCGTCCACACCTCGGACAACTCGCCCAGCGCCTGATGCACCACCTTGCGCTCCATGGCGCTCATCGGCCCCAAAGCAAAGGCGCGACCCGCAGCGGCGGCGCGCTGGGCCACCCGCCGGGCGGCCTGCATCAGCGCCTCATCCGGCTCCAGCTCCCGCGCGTCCCAGGCGGTGGTCTGCTCCGGGGCCAGCACCGCCACGGCGAACGATGCCTCTCCCCGCAGGCTGAGCGCCAGGTCGACCAGCGCCTGCAGACCGGCGGCGGCCTGCGCCCAGCGACGCCCGCTGGCCGGCGCACCGGCGGGCGGCTGCAACCGCGCCTCCACCACCGGACGCGCCCCGGGCCGGACGGAGATCTCCCAGCCACACCCCAGGCCGAAGGCGGCACACGCCCCCTCCAGCGACTGTCTCACCATGGCCTCGGCCTCGGCGCGTTGCATCGGATCCTCCCGGAATCAGGCGGTCTGCGGGCCGGCGCCGCGCGCACGACGGCGGAACCAGGCGGAGTGGGCGATGGAGAGCAGGTTGTTGACGAAGATGTACAGCACCAGACCGGCCGGGAGCGACGCCATCAGGAAGCCGAAGAAGACCGGCATGCCGTAGGTCATCGCCTTCATCTGCTGCGCCTGCGCGCTCTGGGGGGTGAGGATCTGGGTGACCAGCATGCTGGCCGTCATCAGCACCGGCAGGACGTAGAACGGGTCGGCGGCGGTGAGATCGCGCACCCAGCCAAAGAACGGCTCATTGTAGAGCTCGAACGAGTTCTGGAGGCTGGAGTAGAGCGCCCACCAGATCGGCATCTGGACGAGCATCGGCACGGCGCAGCCGATGGGGTTGATCCCCTCCTCCTGGTAGATCCGCATCGTCTCGACGTTCATCCGCTGGGGGTCGGACTCGTAGCGCCGCTTGACCTCCTCCAGCTTGGGGCCGACCAGCCGCATCTTCTCCATCGAGACCATCTGCTTCTGCGCGAGGGGGAAGGTGATCAGCTTGACGAGGATCGTCAGCAGGATGATCGCCACGCCCCAGTTGCCGCTGAACGCGTGGAACGCCTTGAGCACCGGCACGAGCAGCTTGCCCACCTTGGCGATGGAGCCGTCGTAGATGCTCACCTCGGCGCCGTGCCCCCACTGGGCGAGCCGCTCCACCGACTTGGGGCCCAGGTAGAGGTCGAACCCGGCGCGCGAGGCGCCGTCCTGCGCGGCGAGAGGCAGGGTGAGCGCCGCCTCCAGCTTGTTGTCGCCGGGGGTGGCGACGGTGCAGACGGCCGGGAGCGAGCCCTCGCGGGGCGCCAGCGCGGCGACGAAGTACTTCTCATCCAGCGAGGCGAACGCCGCGCCATCGAGCTGCAACGTGTCGGCGGCGTCCTTGCGGTAGGGGCGGGTCTCCATCGAGCGCTCGCCGGCGCGGTAGCAGGTGCCCTGATGCACCTCGCCGCCACCGAACAGCCCGCTGGTGCCCGGTGCCGACTCCCACGCGGGGTAGGCCAGCTTGGCGACACCCTCCACGGCAGCGCCGTTGTCGCGACGGGCCTCGACATCCAGCCGCAGCGCGTAGGAGTCGCGGTCGTAGCTGAAGGTCTTGGTCACGAGCGTGTCGCCGACACGGCGCTGGTAGACGAGCCGGCCCGGAGCCGGCTCCGACACGTTGAAGAGCGTCTGACCCGTCGCGCCGGCGACGTCGACGGAGAGCGGCAGCGGCTGCCCCGGTGCGGGGTGCACCAGCTGCGTCTGCGGCGAGCCCTTCTGGCTCAGGTGGGCCCGCTGCTTGTCGCCGGCCAGCACGAAGCTGCGCAGCGCGCCGCCCTGCGATGAGAACTCGGCGGTCCAGAGCGGCGTCTCGATGCGGGTCGTCGCCAGCGGCGGCTCGGGTTCCACCGGCGCGGCCGGCACCGCGGCGCCAGCGGCGGCGTCCGTCGACGGCGGCGTGGGCACGACGGCCGGCGCCGAACCGGTCACTGCCGTCACAGCCGTGGCGGCAGCGCCGGTGCGGGTGTCGGTGGCGACGGCCTGCTCGCCGGGCGGCGTCGGCTTGGGGCCGAAAAAGGCGCTCCAGGTACCGAGGATCACCACGGAGATGACGACGAAGAGGATGAAGCGCAGCTGCTGGTTCATGGCGAGAGAGGGCCTTCGGGTGAGGGGAGGGGAGGGACGGGGTCGTAGCCGCGTCCGCCGAACGGCTGACAGCGGGCCAGCCGGGAGAGCGTGAGCCAGCCGCCGCGCAGGGCGCCATGGCGCTCCAGCGCGACCATGGCGTAGGCCGAGCAGGACGGCTCGTAGCGGCAGAGCGGCGGCAGCCGGGGCGAGAGAAAGCGCCGGTAAAACCGCACCGGCAACCGCAGCAGCCCGCCGATCAACCGGTCGAGCCGGCGGAGCGCCGTGACGCCGACGTTGGGGGGCGTCGCGCTCACGCCGCACCTCCGGCCAGGGCGTCCGCGCGGCCGCGCCCCTTGTGCGGACGCCGCGGCGGGCGGGGCGGGGCGGGCGTAACGCCGCCGGCCACCAACTGGGCCAGCCGGTCGATCAGCTGATCCACCTGCGGCTGACCGTGTGCGGCCGCCTCCGGACGCGCCGTGAAAACGATGTCGAGCCCGTCGAAGGCCGCTGCCTTGCGCCGGAACGCATCGCGCACCAGTCGCTTGATCCGGTTGCGCTGCACGGCCCCGCCGGCGCGGCGGCTGATCGCCAGGCCGAGTCGGCCCGGCAGCGGCGGCGTGCCCCGGCGGGGGAGCGCGCGGGCGGTGAGCGTGCCCAGGTCGAAGCGACGCCCCGTCTCCTGGACACGCCGAAATTCGCCGGGCGTCCGGAGTCGCCGGTCCGGGGAGAAGTCGCCGTGCTGGCTGCAGTGCTGTCCGGGCTGGTCCAACAGGCCTCGTCGCGCGCTCGGCGGGGTCACGACGACCCGCCGGCAAACAAAAACCCGACGGGAGCGCGCCCGATGGAGGGCACGCCGCCGCCGGGCGGGAGGGTCACGACGGTGCTACTTCTTGCCGGCGCTGACCACGAGGCGCTTGCGGCCCTTGGCGCGGCGGCGGTTGAGCACCTCGCGACCGGCCTTGGTCGACATGCGCTTGCGGAAACCGTGCGTCCGGTTACGGCGCACCTTGCTGGGCTGATAGGTCCTCTTCATGGCGCTTCCTGCTTTCTTTCCCGGCAAACCCGCTACCGGTTGCGGTGGAGCGGGCCCGGCACCGCAAGGCGGCACCGGAAAAAGGGCGCGTTGTTAAGCACGTCATGCAGCGGGCGTCAAGTAGCTCGCTTGGCCTTCTCCCGAGAGCCCTGTCCCGATCGGGGCAGGCGTCCCGCTCCTCAGTGGGCGACCCGCTGGCGCAGGAGCGTCTCGAGCGCCGCCACGGCCTGCACCGCGGTGGCCCGGACGCCGTCGATCACCGCCACCAGCTGCAGCCCGCCGTCGACCGGGTCGACCCGCAGCCGCCCCACGAGGCCGGACTCGTCGCCGGTCGCCAGCGCCGGCATCGGGTAGATACCGCCCGCCGCGTCGTCCAGCAGCTTGAGCCCCTCCGCCGCCCGCAGCAGCGACCGCGCCTGCTCCAAGTCCGACGGCTGCGCGCAGGCGATGTTGAGAAAGGCCGTCGTCCCGTAGAACCACGGCGCCAGCGCCACCGTGGCGCTCACCCGCAGCGACGCCAGCCCTGTCAGCCGCGGCAGCTCGCGCACCAGGTCGCGCTCCGACTCGGCGTCCGGCCCGTCAAACGCGCCCACCTGCGGCACCAGATTGAACGCCAGTCGATGCGGCACGGCACCCGACTCCGGCTCGACGCCGTTGAGGAGCCGCGCGGTGCCCTCGGCCAGCTCGCTCACGCCCACCTGTCCGAGCGCGCTGGAAGGCCGCAGCACCGTGGCACGCACCGCGGTCGGCCGCAGCGACGTCAGCGCGGCGACGATCCGGCCTGTCAGCAGCGCCTCGGGCGAGGGCAGGGCGACCAGAGACTGCCCGGTCAGCCCCGGGCGACCCGGCGCCAGATAGAGCGGCGCTGTCTCGCGGTGCTTGCGGGAGGTGTCGACGACGAGCGTCCCCTGACGTCGCAGCGCCGCCACCACCTCGCCGGCCGCCGCCTCGGGGACCGCCACGAGGGCGCCGTCGAGTCCGCGGATCGCCTCCGCATCGAACCGCTCCAGCGGCAGGGTGTCGTCCTCGCCCTCGAGCCAGGCGAACGACTCCCCCTCGAGGCGGCCGGTCGCCAGCAGCACGGGAGGATCAAGCTCCAGCCGCTCCTCGCTCGCAGCCTCGGCCAGCGCCGCCAGAATTTCCTGCCCCACCGCGCCCGAGGCCCCAACCAATCCGATTTTGAGTGACATGGCGGCGCACCCTAGCAGCAGTCCGTCGTCGCGGGCGACCCCCCTCTGCGCAGGACGACACAGGACGACAGCGAACGGCCCGCAGCGGAACAATGGCGCGGCGACGATACGTCCACCCAAAGAGTCCGACGGATGTCCACCGCGCGCACCGGCGTCGCGGCGCCTCGACGGCGGGTCGCTTCATTCAGGAAAATCCAAGGAATCAGCGGAGAAATGAAGAACCCGCTGCATCGAGGGAGTCGTCCAGACGGCACGGCCTGGGGGGGGGAAGAGGCCTGAAACCGCCCGAACGACTCCCGCCATGAAGCGGGTGAAAGGATGATACCAACGGAGCGGGGAGGGTCGCAAGCCTTTTTCGCAAACTCCTTGCAGAAAAACCGGCACTGCACGCGATCGACTTGATTCAAGCCACTTGCGAAGCCACTCGGCGATCGCTCCCATGCCTGATCCGGACCCACCGTGTTGGAACTCCGGGGCTGCGGTCCCTCTCGAAGTAACGACCGGGCGATCGATCATCGGGCATGAGTCAAGGACGACGCGACTGCGCTCAGTTCGACTCCGTTCGAGGCCTCGGCTCTGTCACGTCGACCTGCGGCCCGGCGGCGGAGCGCTCGCCGAGAGCGTTGGAGGAAACCCGCGGCGAGCGCTCAGGGCTCCCGCAAAGTCGGCGCGGTCACGGACAAGCCACGCGCCCGGCTCAGCCGACGCTGGAGACGTCACGGAGGCAATGCCAAGCCTCCAAAGATCGGCGGCCTCCCGGCCGCCGCGACAGGGGAACAGAAAAGGCAGGGCGGAAAAGAGCCGTCTCCCAGCGCGCGAGCCGCCGGTTCATGAGTGTCGACCGTGTGAGTCAGACACGGACGGTGCGACTTTTCGGAAGCCCTGGGACAGCGCTGCAGAGGAGGCGCGTCGGAGCGTCGGAGGTGTTATAGGGCCGCCGATTTCAGGGACGGCGCGACTCTGCTGCGACCGTCTCCAGGCGCCTCGCCTCCGGGCGGGCCTTCGCGGGATGAACGTCTTGACGCGCGGCAACGAGCACATCCGGAACTTCTCGATCATCGCCCACATCGACCACGGCAAGTCGACGCTGGCCGACCGGCTGCTGGAGAAGACCGGCACCATCACCGACCGGGAAAAGCAGGATCAGTTTCTCGACAACATGGAGCTGGAGCGCGAGCGCGGCATCACGATCAAGGCGCAGTCGGTGCGCATGTCGTACCGCGCGCGCAACGGCCAGGACTACGTGCTCAACCTGATCGACACGCCGGGGCATGTCGACTTCGCCTACGAGGTGAGCCGCTCGCTCGCCGCCTGCGAAGGCGCGCTGCTGGTGGTGGACGCCTCGCAGGGCGTCGAGGCGCAGACGCTCGCCAACGTCTACCTCGCCATCGAGAACAACCTCGAGATCGTGCCGGTGATCAACAAGATCGACCTGCCGAGCGCCGACGTGCCGGGCACCCGCGCCGAGATCGAGGAGGTGATCGGCCTGCCGGGCGACCTCGCGGTGCCGGCCTCCGCCAAGGAAGGCACGGGCGTCCAGGACATCCTCGAGGCGGTGGTGGCCCATATGCCGCCGCCCTCGGGCGACCCGGCCGCGCCGCTCTCCGCGCTCATCTTCGACAGCTGGTACGACGCCTACCGCGGCGTCGTGATGCTGGTGCGCATCGTCGAGGGGACGATCAAGCCGCGCGAGAAGATCGTGCTCTGGTCCAACGGCCGCGAGTTCGAGGTGCAGGAGCTGGGCGTCTTTGGCCCCAAGGCGCGCGGCAAGACGGAGCTGTTCGCCGGCGAGGTGGGGTTCGTCATCGCCAACGTCAAGTCGGTGGCCGACGCCAAGGTGGGCGACACGATCACGCACGTCGCGCGCCGCTGCGCAGGGCCGCTGCCCGGGTTTCACGAAGTCAAGCCGATGGTCTTCAGCGGCATCTTCCCCGTCGACACGCAGGAGTACGAGGACCTGCGCGACGCGCTGGAGAAGCTGCGGCTCAACGACTCGGCGTTCACGTGGGAGCCCGAGACCTCGGCGGCACTCGGCTTCGGCTTCCGGTGCGGCTACCTGGGCCTGCTGCACATGGAGATCGTGCAGGAGCGGCTGGAGCGCGAGTACAACCTCAACCTGATCACCACCAGTCCGAGCGTGGTGTACGAGGTGCGCCACAACGACGGCTCCGTGTCGCGCATCGACAACCCGTCGCGACTGCCGCCGCAGCAGGAGATCGAGAGCATCTCCGAGCCGGTCGTCACCGCGCGCATCCACACGCCCAAGGAGTTCGTCGGCATCATCCTCAAGCTGTGCGAGGACCGCCGCGGCCGGCAGGTGGATATCAAGTTCATGGGCGACAAGCGGGTGCAGGTGATCTACGAGCTGCCGCTGTCGGAGATCGTCTTCGACTTCTTCGACAAGCTCAAGAGCGCCACCCGCGGCTACGCCTCGCTCGACTACGAGCTCAAGGGGTACCAGGAGGCCGACCTGGTCAAGCTGGACATGTTGGTCAATGGCGACACCGTCGACGCGCTGGCGACCATCGTGCACAAGGAGCGCGCCTACCAGCGGGGGCGGGTGGTGGCGCAGAAGCTCAAGGAGGTGATCCCGCGGCAGATGTACGAGGTGGCCATACAGGCGGCCATCGGCGGCAAGATCATCTCCCGCGAGACGATCAGTGCGATGCGCAAGAACGTGCTGGCCAAGTGCTACGGCGGCGATATCTCGCGCAAGCGCAAGCTCCTGGAGAAGCAGAAGGAAGGCAAGAAGCGGATGAAGCAGGTCGGGAGCGTGGAGATCCCGCAGGAGGCGTTCCTCTCGGTGCTCAAGGTGGAGGAGTAGCCGATGGACCCGGCCGACCGATCGCCCGAGGCGCTGGAGGCCGCGGCCGCGTTCCCCGGTCGCGAGCGCACGCTCTCGCGCGGCGTGCTGCTGGCGGGGCTGGCGGTGATGGCGGGCGGGATGCTGAGCGCCCCCGACCGGCGCGTCTCGCCGCGGCTGGTGGTCGCGTGGGTGGCGGCTTTCGTGGTGATGAAGCTGGTGCTGCTGGCGTGGGCGCTGCGGGTGCGATGGCGCGCGTGGCCGGCGCTGCTGTGCGAGGCGCTGGCGTTCGGCAGCGTGGGCACGGTGGTGGCGCTGGGGCTGCAGCCGGGCGGCGGTGACCTGCTGGGCACCACGCTGGTGGTGTCGACGGTGGTGATGCTGGTGGCGGCGACGCTGCTGCGGCGACGGGCGGCGTGGCAGGAGCAGGCCGAGCAGGAGGCCGCAGACGCCGATGCCGACGCGGACGACGCCGACGCAGACGACGCCGCGACGAACGATCGATCGGAGGATGGTCGTGGCTGAGGCCGGCAAGGGCGCAACCGCGCCGTCCGAAAGACCCGCGACACCGCCGCTGCCGCCGATGGGCCGGTCGGTGGCGCTGCTGGTGGCGATCGCCCTCGTTTCGCTGGGCACCGGGTCGCTGCTGCTGTCGCAGTATCAGGTGCGTCCGGGGTGGGCGGCGCTCGCGCTCGGCGCCGCGCTGCTCTACTGGCTGCCAGGCAAGCTGCCGGGCCTGCGCGAACGACGCGAGCGACGCGAGGCGCTGGACGGCGCACGACGGCTGGACGAGGCGGTGACCAAGGACCTGTCGCGCCGGGGGCATCGGCTGCCGACGGAGATCCGCGCGCGGCTGCAAGAGGCGCAGACGACGCTGCGGGCGGCGATCGCGTCGAACCAGCCGGCGTCGCTCGATGAGGCGACGGAGGCGCTGGATCTGCTGGCCGATGCGCATCTCTCCGGCACCGGGCCGAGGCCGCTGCGACGGATCGCCAGCATCGTGCGACAGGCGGGACCGGCGGTGCTGGCGGCGCTGCTGTTGCGGGCGTTTTTTTACGAGGCGTTCCGGATCCCCTCCGGGTCGATGGTGCCGACGCTGCTGGTGGGAGACCATCTCTTCGTCAACAAGTTCGTCTACGGCGTGCGGGTGCCCTTCACGCTCACCAAGCTGTGGGCGCGGTTCCCCGAGCGGGGCGACGTGGTGGTGTTCAACCGGCCGGGCGATGAGTCGGGCGACGACGTCATCAAGCGGGTGATCGGGTTTCCGAACGAGACGATCGACGTGCGCGACGGCAAGGTGACGATCTGCGCGCCGGATGGCTCGTGCGAGCCGCTGGAGACGCGGCTGCAAGGGCGGGTGAAGCAGGACGACAACGGCGACACCCACAAGATCGTGCGGCCTCACGAGACGTTCGACCAGTACCGCGAGACGGTGGGCGAGCACGTGCACGTGATGCAGGTGCGCGTGCCGCATCAGGAGCTGGGCTGGCCGCCGATCGAGGGCTGTGCGCCCCCGTGGAAGGTGAAGCCGGGCCACGTCTTCGTGATGGGTGACAACCGCGACAACTCGCAGGACTCGCGCTTCTGCCGACAGGTGGGCGGCTTTGGCCAGGTGCCGGTGGAGCACATCAAAGGGCGCGCGGATCTGATCTGGCTGTCGCTGGGCGGGCCGTACGGGCTGCGGTTCGACCGGATGTTCAGCCGGTTGCCGTAGCGACCTCGTGGATCCGCCGGCGGCGCGGTGCGAGCGGCGGGCGGCATCGGCGCCACGGAGATGGTTCGCGGCCCGGACGCCCTCCGGTTTTCCTCTCCGGCAGAAAAAACAGGCGGAACGAGATGGCGCACCGAGAGGTGGGCATGCCGTACCGGCAGACACTTATGACCATAGACGTCTGTGTCTAGATCGATACGGCCGGTCGCCTCACCCCGCAAAGATCGCCGGTATGACTGTCGATCGACGGTGCTTCCGATCTGACGTTTTCGGTGCTACCGTGCAAACGATCCTTCGCGGCGCGGGGTGGATGAGAAGCCCGGCGCCTCCCCGCCACCGCGCGGCCGGCGTCGAGGACGCGACCCGGCGCGGAGGCACACACCCGCCCGCCGCGCTGCAGCGCTCAGGACAACCGAACCGATGACCCAGCCGACCGCCTTTGACGCCATGGGCAACCCCGTGGCGCCCGCCGCCCCCTCGAACGACTACGTGGCGCTCTCCAGCTTTGACGAACTGCCGCTGAGCCAGGGCACCCGCGACGCCATCGCGCGCAAGGGCTACACGCGCCCCACGCCGGTGCAGGCCGCGGCGCTGCGACCCATCCTCGCCGGGCGTGACGTGATCGTCCGCTCCAAGACCGGTACCGGCAAGACCGCGGCGTTCGGGATCCCGCTCGCGGAGCTGGTCGACACCGAGCTCAAGGCGGTGCAGGCGATCGTGCTGTGCAACACGCGCGAGCTGGCGCTGCAGGTGGCCACGGAGCTGGCCGAGCTGGGTGCCGGCCGCGGTGTGCAGGTGACGGCGATCTACGGCGGCGCGTCGATGGACAAGCAGCTGCAGGCGCTGGCGAACGGCGCCCAGGTGGTCGTGGGCACCCCGGGCCGGGTGATGGACCTGCTGGAGCGGCGCACGCTCAAGTTCGACCATGTGCGGCTGGCGGTGCTGGACGAGGCCGACGAGATGCTGGGCGTCGGGTTCCTGGAGGACGTGACGCGGATCCTGTCGCGCTGTCCGCGGGGCCACAAGACGGCGCTCTTTTCCGCGACGCTGACGCCGGACATCGAGCGGCTCATCCGCGAGCATCTGACCGACCCGGAGACGATCCTGCTCTCGGGCGATGTCTACACGGTCTCCGGCATCCGCCATGTGCGGTACTTCGCGCGGGACGACTTTCCGAAGCCGCGCAACCTGCTCTACATGCTGTCGATCGAGAACCCTGAGACGGCGATCATCTTCTGCAACACGCGCGACGATGTGAACCTCGTCTGCACCGTGCTCAACCGCAACGGCTACGACGCCGACAAGCTCTCGGGCGAGCTGGCGCAGACCGAGCGGGAGCGCACGATGGCCCGCATCAAGCGGGGCGAGGTGCGGTTCATGGTGGCGACCGACATCGCCGCCCGCGGCATCGATATCTCCGACCTGACGCATGTGATCAACTATTCGCTGCCGGAGGACCCGGCCGTCTACCTGCACCGGGTGGGGCGGACGGGCCGCATCGGCAAGACGGGCACGGCGCTGAGCCTGGTGCGCGGGACGGAGCTGCACACGCTGACGACGCTGGAGCGCAAGTTCGGCATCGCGTTCGAGGTGCGGGAGATGCCGACGGCGGAGGAGGCGCATCGCGTCTGGGTGGAAAGCCACCTGGAGGAGCTGCGGCAGGCGATGGGGGCGAGCATCAACGACGCCTACCTGGGCATGGCGCGCGAGCTGCGCGGGCGGGAGGACGTGGAGCCGCTGCTGGCCTACGCGCTCAAGTACTTCTTCACGCACCACCGGATGGAGCGGCTGACGGCGCAGCGGCGCGATGACGATGCGCGTCTGCAGCGGGCCCAGCAGGATGAGGGCAAGGAGCGGCGCAAGGAGCGGCGGCAGGAGCGTGCCAAGCCGCGGCTGGAGGCGCCTGTCGAGGCGGCCGCCGCGCCCGCACCGGCGGCACCGGCCGCATCGGTCGCGCCCTCCGCATCGGAGCGCGTGGCGACGCGGGAGCCGCGCCCCAAGCCGGAGCCCAAGCCCAACCGGCTCTATGTCTCCGTGGGCTCGGCCGATCGCGACGACGCCGGCCTGCGCGAGCTGCTGGCGGAGCTGTCGGGCGTGGCGCCGGATACGGTGACGCTGGTGGAGCAGCGCCCCACCCACAGCTATGTCGAGGTGCGCGAGGAGACGGTCCCGGCCTACCTCGCCCTCCACGGTCGCGAGTGGAACGGCAAGGCGCTCACCGTCGAGGTGGCACGTCCGCCGTCCCGGCGCCGTCGTCGTTAGCGCTGCGACTGCAGCCGCTCACGTCGGCTGCGACGCTCTCACCCGCACAGACGCCCCTGGGAGCGTCTCGTGCGGGGAGGGCTGTCACCGGTCGGCCTCACGCGCGCGAACAGCCTCGCGGCGGGCTTGCTTACTTCTTGGCAGGCTTCTTCTGCACGGCGGCCTTGATCACCTTGATCGCCCGGTTGCGCGCGGGCGCCTTGGGGGCGGTGCGGCGCTCGGGGAGCTTCTTCTCCGGCTTGCCCTTGGCGGTGCGGCCGGCCGAGCCGATCATCACGTCGATCGTGAGGCCGAGCGCGCGACTCAGGTCGAACGCCGTCGACAGCGCCGGCTCGAAGGCCCCGCGCTCGAACCGGCTGATCGTCTCCGTGGCGACGCCGACGCGGGTCGCCAGCTCCTGCTGGGAAAAGCCCTTCTCGATGCGGGCCAGGCGGAGGTTCTCTGAGAGCGCAGCGCGGTCGATCGGCATCGGTAGCTCCAGGCGGCGTCGGCGGGGTGAGTCCCGCGGGACGTGGTTGAATCGGTACCACATGACGAAGACGTCCACAACAGGCACGTCGTGGACGTCTTCGTCTAGGCCGGAGCTGTCGAGAGCGTCTTAGAGCGGGATGTTGCCGTGCTTGCGGGGCGGGTTGCTCTGCCGCTTGTTGCGCAGCATCTCCAGTCCGCGCACCAGCCGCAGACGTGTCTGCGACGGCTCGATCACCTCGTCGATGTAGCCCAGCTCCGCCGCCTTGAACGGGTTGGCGAAGGTGTCGCGGTAGTCGCGCACGAGCCGGTCCTTCTCGGCGACCTTGTCGGAGGCCTTCTCCAGGTCGTTGCGGAAGATGATGTTGACGGCGCCGTCCGGGCCCATCACGGCGATCTCGGCCGTGGGGTAGGCGAAGTTGAGGTCGGCGCGGATGTGCTTGGAGGCCATCACGTCGTAGGCGCCGCCGTAGGCCTTGCGGGTGATGACGGTGATCTTGGGCACCGTCGCCTCGGCGTAGGCGTAGAGCAGCTTGGCGCCGTGGCGGATGATGCCGCCCCACTCCTGGGTGGTGCCCGGCAGGAAGCCCGGCACGTCGACGAACGTCACCAGCGGGATGTTGAAGCAGTCGCAGAACCGCACGAACCGCGCCGCCTTGGTGCTGGCGTCGATGTCGAGGCAGCCGGCCAGCACCATCGGCTGGTTGGCCACGACGCCGACGCTGCGGCCGCCGATGCGCGCGAACCCGACCACCATGTTCTGGGCGAAGTCGGGCTGCACCTCGAAGAAGTGCCGGTCGTCCACCACCGCGGCGATCAGCTCCTTCATGTCGTAGGCTTGTTGGGGTTCTCGGGCACCAGCGTCGCCAGCGCCGGGTCGGCCCGGCCCGGGTCGTCGGAGCAGGGCGCCAGCGGCGGGTCCTCGGCGTTGTTGGAGGGCAGGTACGAGAGCAGCTCGCGGATGGTCGAGATCGCCGTCGCCTCGTCCTCGCAGGCGAAGTGCGCCACGCCGCTCTTCTCGTTGTGGGTGGCGGCGCCGCCCAGGTCCTCCTTGGTCACCTCCTCGTGCGTCACCGTCTTGATGACGTCGGGGCCGGTGATGAACATGTAGCTGGTCTTGCGGGTCATCACGATGAAGTCGGTGATGGCGGGGCTGTAGACGGCGCCGCCGGCGCAGGGCCCCAGGATGGCGCTGATCTGCGGCACCACGCCCGACGCCATCGTGTTGCGCAGGAAGATGTCCGCGTAGCCGGCGAGGCTCTGCACGCCCTCCTGGATGCGGGCGCCGCCCGAGTCGTTGAGGCCGATGACCGGCGCGCCGGTGCGCATCGCGAGGTCCATCACCTTGCAGATCTTCTCGGCGAAGGCGCCCGAGAGCGAGCCGCCGAAGACGGTGAAGTCCTGCGCGAAGACGAAGACCTGACGGCCGTCGACCAAGCCGTAGCCGGTCACGACGCCGTCGCCGGGGACCTTCTTGTCGGCCATGCCGAAGTCGTCGCAGCGGTGCGTCTTGAGCTTGTCCAGCTCGACGAAGGTGCCGGGGTCGAGCAGCAGGTCGATCCGCTCGCGCGCCGTCAGCTTGCCGTCCTTGTGCTGCTTGTCGATGCGGGCCTGACCGCCGCCCTCCTCGGCCTGACGGTTGAGCGCGGCAAGGCGGGCGCGGCGATCGCTGGAGGCGGACGTCGACATGGCAAGCTCCTGACGGTGACGACCCGGAGGTGTCTGCGTGGCTGTGGAAAACGGGGCGCGGACGTTAGCAGCCGCATCGCCGACCGACCACGCCAAATCGCGCGGGCGCAGGGTGGCCGCGCAGGGCTCGACAGGGACGGTCGTTGCCAAGACTCCACGTCAGAGACGCTCCAAGGAGCGTCTTTACCGGCGGAGGGGGAGGGCGCGGAGCTCGTGCCCCTCGGATGATGGATCGTTGCCAAGACTCCACGTCAGAGACGCTCCAAGGAGCGTCTTTACCGGCAGAGGGGGAGGGCGCGGAGCTCGTGCCCCTCGGATGATGGATCGTTGCCAAGACTCCACGCCAGAGACGCTCCAAGGAGCGTCTTTACCGGCAGAAAGAGCGAGCAGGCAGAAGGAGCGACGGCAGCCTACGGCTTGGAGACGCGGCGCACCGCCTTCTTCTGCGACTCCGCCGGTACGCTGTCCTGATACATCACCTCGGCGCCGCCGCTGCCCTGGTCGCCGACCCGCAACCGGCTGTAGGAGTGCTCCGACAGCCGATACTCCGCGTTGAGCTCGGCGCTGTTCTCACCCGCCAGCGTGTTGGCGTTGGGCCGCACCTGGGCGCCCAGGTAGAGCCGGCCGTTCCACAGATGCTTGCCCACCCGCGCGTTGCCCCGCGTGTCGACGCTCAACACATCCAGCTCGCCCAGCGGGCCCAGGTAGGTCTTGAGGAACGCCTTGGCAAAGGTCGACCCGACGCTGCCGACCAGCCCCGAGACGGTGTCGTCCAGGCTCTCCTGACTGACGGAGAACGGATCGCTGCTGGCCCGCTGCTGCCTCTGGCCGGTGGCGATGAAGTAGAAGATCTCCCCCTCGTCCATCTCCGGCGTGGCGCGCAGCTGCCGTTGCATGTCGTCGAGCGGACCTGTCAGCCGTGCTGTAACCTCCACGCCCTGTGAGGCGTGTACGGCCGTGAGATCGAGCACCGGGTTGTCCCAAGTGCGGGAGGGGAGGACGAGCACGCTCTGCGGCCGCAGCTCGAACGCCGCCTGCAGCACCTGCAGCCGGCCCGCCGGCACCCGCACCTTGCCCTCGAGATCGAACGAGCCGAGGCCGTCCACATTGAGCGCGCGGTCGTAGCGCGCGAGAAGATCCG
>Ga0172373_10004925_pt1 | contig 18574 bp, 19 predicted proteins | sample Lak10m_2_FD_114546 | JGI IMG/M metagenome (GOLD analysis project Ga0172373, IMG submission 114546) | Freshwater microbial communities from Kabuno Bay, South-Kivu, Congo - kab_092012_10m | ecosystem: Environmental > Aquatic > Freshwater > Lake | place: Democratic Republic of the Congo...
CTGCTGGCCTTCGCCAGTTTCGCCATCCACGCCGCCGAGCCGCCGCTGAAGTTCGGCGTCGGCCTGTTCCAGCCCGACAAGGACAAGAACGACGCCACCTACCGCCCGCTCGCCGCCTATCTGGAAAAGCAGCTCGGGCGCAAGGTCGAGCTGCGCACCGTGGATAGCTGGGAAGGCCTGGCCAAGTCGCTGGCGAATGGCGAGACCGACCTTGCACTGATGGGGCCCTGGGGCTATGTGCTGGCCAACAACGAGGCCGGCGCCCAGGTGGTGTCCACCATCCTCTACGACGGCAAGCCCGAGTATTACGCCATCATGATCACGCACCCGGATTCCGGCATCAAATCGCCGGCCGACCTCAAGAACCGCAGCTTCGCCTTCGGCGACAAGGGCTCGACCTCGGGCTACCTGATCCCGTTGCACTACTTCATGACCCAGGGCATCGACCCGGAAAAACATTTCTCGAAAGTGCTGTACACCAAGCACCAGGCCATCGAGACCCAGGTCACGCAGGGCGCGCTGGATGCCGGCGCCGACTACAACCGCAACCGTAACGCGATGATCGAACAGGGCCTGATCAAGGCCGAGCGCTCGGTGGTGTTCTGGCAATCGGCGCCGCTGCCCAACGATGCCTTCGCCGTCTCGGCCACGCTGCACCGCGACGCCGCCTTCGTCGCCCGCCTGCAACAGGCGCTGGCAGGCGTCGGCGCGGCGCTGAAGACGCAGCCGGCCCTGCTGCCGGCGCATTACACCGGCTTCGTCAGCCGCGACAACGCCTTCTACAAACCGATCCGCGACGCCGGGCTGGCCACCGGCAAGTTGCAGGTAAAGCCCAGGCAGTGACGCAGGCCGATATCGCCGCGCCCGGCCGCCGGCACGCCGCCGGGCGGCTGGGCTTCCTTGGCCTGGCTTTGGCCTACGCGCTGCTGATCGCCATCGCACTCGGCAGCCTGCTGGCGGCCGACGAACTCTCGCTGGGGCGTAATCCGCTGGCAAATCTGGCCAAGACGGCGGCCGAATTCGCCCGGCCGAGCTTTCTTGACGTCTGGTTCGGTGAAGCGCGGCTGGAATACCGCAGCGACGATGGCACGCTGCTGCGCGTCGAAGATCGCCGTGTCGTGGAAGCCGACTTTTTGCGCCAGCTGGCCCATGCCACCTGGATCACCTTCGTCATCGGCACCCTCGGTTCGCTGCTCGGCGCCCTGCTGGCGCTGCCGCTGGGCGTGCTGGCGGCGCGCAACCTGGCGGCACCGCGCCTGCTGGCGCTGGCGGCCAAGGCCGTGCTCGACGCCTGCCGCTCCATCCACACGCTGGTGTTCGGCCTGGTGCTGGTGGGCATCGTCGGCCTCGGCCCCACCGCCGGCATCCTCGCCATCGCCCTGCATTCCATGGGCACCTACGGCAAGCTCTTCGCCGAAGCCATCGAGACGCTGGACATGCAGGCGGTGGATGCCGTGCGCGCCGTCGGCGCCGGGCCGGCTCAGGTGTTCTTCAACGCCGTGTGGCCGGCGGTGCTGCCGCAGTTCGTCTCGCAGCACCTTTACATCTGGGAATACAACATCCGCGATTCGACGGTGCTGGGCCTGATCGGCGCCGGCGGCCTCGGCCTGCTGATTACCGAGGCCACCGCGCTGTTCCAGTGGGGCCGCCTGGCCACCATCCTGATCGTGGTGGTGCTGCTGGTCTCGGCCTTCGACGCGCTGTCGCGGCGCATCCGCGCCGCGCTGCTGTGAGCGCGGCGGCTTTGAAAGTCGGCGCCCGCGACACGGCGATCCAGCTACGCGATGTGTGCTGCGAGGCCGGTGGGCGCACGGTGCTGGCCGTTGAGGAGCTGCGCATTGCGGCCGGCGAGCGCGTGGCCCTGATCGGCGCCAACGGTGCCGGCAAATCGACGCTGCTGCGCCTGCTTTCCGGCTTCGCCACGCCGTCGACGGGTGAGGTGCAGGTGCTCGGCCGCCGCCTGCCGCTGCGCGGCGCCGAACTGCGCGGCCTGCGTCGCGAGCTCGGCCAGGTCTTGCAGGGCCTGCACCTGGTGCAGCGCCTGACGGCGCTGGACAACGTGCTGATCGGCGCTCTGGGGCGCATCACCGGCTGGCGCGGCTGGACGCGCTGGCACCAGGCCGGGGACATCGCCGCCGCCGAGGCCGCGCTGGCCCGCGTCGGCATCGCGGCGCTGGCCGCCACGCGGGTGGACCGGCTTTCCGGTGGCGAACGGCAGAAGGTCGCCATCGCCCGCCTGCTGATGCAGCGCCCGCGCCTGATCCTCGCCGACGAGCCGACCGCCGCGCTCGACCCGCAGGCCGCCGCCGAAGTCTGCGCCCTGCTGGCCGACGCCGCGCGCACGACGGACGATCACGCCACCCTGGTGACGGTGTTGCACAACCCGGCGCTGCTGCCGCTGCTGGCCGACCGCGTGATCGCGCTCAAGGCCGGCCGCATTGTTTTCGACCGGCCCGTGGCGCAGGTGGCGCAGGAAGATCTGGCGACCTTGTATCGTTCCGCGCCGGAGCCGGCGCCAAGCACCGAAGGCCAGCCGAGGACCGTGAGCCTTCCGCTTGCCGAGCTTTAGCGCCGTACCGCCAGCGCCGACTTTTCAAAAGCGCTTGATATACATACGTTCATATATACAATGCACGCATGGAATTCACTTGGGTCTCGGCAAAGCGTGCGTCGAATCTGAAAAAGCACGGTCTCGATTTTGCCGATGCCGAGATTGTATTTTCCGGCCCGACGTTGACTCGGGAAGACACTCGCGAGTATCGCGGCGAGCAGCGTTTCAACACCACGGGCTTTCTTCGCGCGCAGATCGTGACCGTGTGCCATACCGAAAGCGAAGACGAAATCCATGTAATTTCGATGAGAAAGGCGGAACCCAATGAAATCGAACTCCTCTCGCGCTATATCTGACAAGCCGCCGCGCCTGCGGGTTGGCATGAAAGACGTTGGCCAGGCCGAATTCTCCACGGCCGTGCGCGCACATCTGGGCAAACAGCGCGTCTCGATCATGCTCGACGGGGAAATCCTTGCCTTCTTCAAGGCAAAGGCCGGCGAGCGCGGCTACCAGACCCTGATCAACCAGGCCTTGCGCGACGCCATGCGCGGGGCGCAGATCGAGCAAACCATCCGCCAGGCGATACGCGAAGAGCTGCACGCCGGCTGAAACGACAAGGACGCTGATCCCTCATCCCCGGTGGCGGGATGAATGACTTCTGCGCGGCCGCCCCCTTGACGCCGTACCGCCAGCGCCGACTTTCGACCCCGGCATGCCATTCTGATAGCATCACCGGCACCTCAACGCCCAACGTCCGCCGGAACGCCCATGCCGCTCTCCTGGAACGAAATCAAATCCCGCGCCCTGGCGTTCTCCAGGCGCTGGGCCGACGCCGGCAACGAAGACGCCGAAGCCAAGCCCTTCCTGATCGACTTCTTCGAGATTTTCGGCATCACCGACAAACGCATCGCCAGCTTCGAGCATGCGGTGAAGAAGTATGGCGGCGGGGCCGGCTATGTCGACCTCTTCTGGCCCGGCATCCTGCTGGTCGAGATGAAGTCGCGCGGCAAGAATCTCGACCGCGCCCATGCCCAGGCGATGGACTATTTCCCCGGCATCGTCGAGCGCGACCTGCCGCGTTACGTGCTGGTGTGCGACTTCGCGCGCTTCCGGCTTTTCGACCTCGCCGAAAGCACGGTGCATGAATTCAGCCTCGCCGAGCTGCACAAGAACGTGCGCCAGTTCGGCTTCATCGCCGGCTACCAGACGCAGGTCATCAAGCCGCAGGACCCGACCAACATCAAGGCCGCCGAGCGCATGGGGCGGCTGCACGACCAGCTCAAGGCCGCCGGTTACGAGGGCCGCGCGCTGGAGCTGTATCTGGTGCGCCTGCTGTTCTGCCTCTTCGCCGAAGACACCAGCATCTTCGAGAAGCGCCAGTTCCAGGATTACATCGAGCAGCGCACTGGCGCCGACGGGTCCGACCTCGCCCACCATGTCGCCACGCTGTTCCACATCCTCAACACCCCGGCGGACAAGCGGCTGAAGAACCTCGACGAGCAACTCGCCGCCTTCCCCTACATCAACGGCAAGCTGTTCGAGGCCGCACTGCCACCGGCCGGCTTTGACGCCGCCATGCGCGAAAGCCTGCTCGACCTGTGCGCGCTGGACTGGAGCCGCATCTCGCCGGCCATCTTCGGCAGCCTGTTCCAGAGCATCATGAGCGAGGCGGCGCGGCGCAATCTCGGCGCCCACTACACCAGCGAGGAAAACATCCTCAAGCTGATCAAGCCGCTGTTCCTCGATGCCCTGTGGGCCGAGTTCGAGAAGATCAGAAAGAACCGCAACAGGCTGTTCGAGTTCCACAAGAAGCTGCGCACGCTGCGCTTTTTCGACCCGGCCTGTGGCTGCGGCAACTTCCTCGTCATCACCTACCGCGAACTGCGTCTGCTGGAGCTGGAAGTGCTGCGCGCCGCCCATGCCGGCGGCCAGCAGATGCTCGACATCCATCAACTGATCGCGGTCGACGTCGACCAGTTCTACGGCATCGAGATCGAGGACTTTCCGGCGCAGATCGCCCAGGTCGCGCTGTGGCTGACGGACCACCAGATGAACATCAAGGTCAGCGAGGAATTCGGCGCCTACTTCGTGCGCATCCCGCTCACCCACAGCCCGACCATCGTGCATGGCAACGCCCTGCAACTCGACTGGAACGCCGTGCTGCCGGCGCCGACTTGTAGCTATGTACTGGGCAATCCGCCTTTCGTCGGTAAAAAAGAACAGTCTGGACAGCAGAAGGATGAGGTGCTGGCGACCTTCTCTGGCGTAAGAGGCGCAGGCGTACTGGATTACGTCGCTTGCTGGTACCGAAAGGCCGTTGATTACATGGCCACCGCGCCCGCGCCGATTTCGGCCGCATTCGTGTCGACCAACTCTATAACTCAAGGAGAACAGGTCGGTGTGCTTTGGCCGGGTTTGTTTGCCCGTGGCTTACGGATTCATTTTGCGCATCGCACATTTCAGTGGAGCAACGAGGCGCGCGGCAAGGCTGCCGTGCACTGCGTGATCGTTGGCTTTGCGCTACACGAAACCGGACCGGCTACGTTGTTTGACTACGAAGACGTTCGAGGAGAACCCCATGCGATTCCGGCCGCGCGGATCAACGGATACCTCGTCGATGCGCCAGCAATAGCCGTAACAAAGCGGATTGCTCCAGTGTCCAGCGGAATACCCCCCATGGCGTATGGCAGCATGCCCATCGACGACGGACATCTTTCCCTTACGGCAGAGGATGCTGCGGAGCTTTTTCGGGAAAGCCCGGACGCGACACCCTACGTGCGCCCATATATCGGCGGCGACGAGTTTCTCAACGGTATCAAGCGCTACTGTCTTTGGCTGGTTGGCTGCGATCCTGTCCAAGTGCGTCGCTGGCCGTCTGTTATCCGCCGCGTTGAGGCAACGCGCCAGTTTCGCAAGGCCAGCGGACGGCCACAGACCCAAGCGCTGGCGGCGACTTCATCGCTGTTCGGTGAAATTCGGCAACCGGACGAGTCCTATCTGTTCGTTCCCAAAGTCTCATCAGAGAACCGCGCCTATATTCCAGTCGGGATATGCGGACCCTCGGTGATCGCCAGCGGCTCGGGGTTGATCGTTCCAGGTGCCCGGCTGTATCACCTTGGTGTTGTGCATTCGGTCATGCACAACGCTTGGATGCGCGCAGTCGCAGGACGCCTTGAGAGCCGCTATCAGTACTCTGCGGGAATCGTCTACAACAACTTCCCCTGGCCCACGCCCACCGACAAGCAGCGCGCCGCCATCGAGACCGCAGCGCAAGCCGTGCTCGATGCCCGAGCCGCCCACACCGGCGCCAGCCTTGCCGATCTCTACGACCCGCTGACCATGCCGCCCGACCTGGTCCGGGCGCACCAGAAGCTGGACGCCGCCGTGGATGCCGCCTACGGCTACAAGGGCGCCGCCACCGACGCCGCGCGCGTGGCCTTCCTCTTTACCCTCTACCGGCAGCTCACCAGCCTGCTGCCCGCCGGTGACGCAAAGCCCAGGCGTGGTCGCCGTCCCGCCGGCGCCGACTTTTGAAGGCTACAAGCGGCTGTTACATGAAACACATGCTATGCTGTTTCATGTAACAGTTCCCTTGAGGAGACAACCATGACTTCGACCTCGTCCGCGACCCGCGTGCAAAGGCACCGCGCCCAGCTAAAGGCCCAGGGCATGCGCCCGGTGCAGTTGTGGGTGCCGGATACCCGCAGCGCCGAATTCGCCGCCGAATGCCGACGCCAATCGGCCCTGCTGGCGACCGATCCACAAGAACGCGAAACCCTGAACTGGATCGAGCAGGCCGCCGACACCGACGGCTGGGCCGCATGAAGCGCGGTGACCTGGTCACCGTCGCCCTGTCGGGCGACCATGGCAAGCCGCGTCCGGCGCTGGTGATCCAGTCCAACCTGTTCGCCGGACATTCCTCGCTGACCATCCTGCCCTTGACCAGCGAACTGCGCGAGACGCCCATTTTTCGCGTGCGCATCCTGCCCGACCCGGCCAATGGCCTGCGCGCGCCGTCGGATGTGATGATCGACAAACTGCACACCGTCGCCCGCGAAAAAATCCGCGACACCATCGGCGCCGTGCGTGAAGAACACCTGATCGAAATCGAGCGCGCCGTCGCGGTCTGGCTGGGCATCGCGGACTGAGCGACCCACCGGGGCAAGGGATCGCGCCGTGCCGCCAGCGCCGACTCCTGAAAAGTCTCGTGGCCAGGCGGCGCCGGCCCCACCGATCCGGGTGCCATGCAACGCGGGGCCGCGTCCGGTTTCCTGCCGGTTCGGTGAGAAGCATGCGGCGGCGCTTGCCTCATGCGCCACGGCACGCTTAAGCTTCGCCACTCTCCCTACCACCGAGCTGCAGGCCCGCCCATGACATCGAGAAGCGATACCCATTCCAAGACCGTCGGCTACATCCTCTGGCTGTTCGGCTTCACCGGCGCGCACCGCTTCTACTATGGCAAGCCGGTGACCGGCACGCTCTGGTTCTTCACCCTCGGCCTGCTCGGCATCGGCTGGCTGATCGACCTCTTCCTGATTCCTTCGATGGATCGCCAGGCCGACCTGCGCTTTCGTGCCGGACCGATCAACTACACCGTCGCCTGGATTCTGCTGGCCTTCCTCGGCGTATTCGGCGTGCATCGCTTCTACATGGGCAAATGGGTGACGGGCCTCGCCTATCTGTTCACCCTCGGCCTGCTCGGCATCGGCTATCTCTACGACTACTGGACGCTGAACGACCAGATCACGGTCCGCAACGCCCGCGCCGACTGAGGCCGCGGCGCCCGCCTATTCCATAAGCATGGCCCGGGCACGCTCCAGGGGCGTCAGCTGCCGCCACCACTCGCTGGCGATCCGGTAGTTGTCGCGTCCGGCCTCGGTCAGCAGGAAGAAACGCAGGTTGGGCACCCAGTGCGGCTGTACGCTCGGCGCGCACCAGCCGTGGCTGATGACGATGCCGCCGATCACGCGCGGGAAGGCGGTGCCCGGAACCAGCAGGGGGACGATGTCGGCAGAGGCGTTCCAGGCCTCGGGCGAACGCAGGGACTGCAGCCAGGCCTCCCGCCGGCGCGCGTTGTCGACATGCGCGGCGGCATCAGGCACGCGCCGCTCGACAACCATCGCTTCGCCCTTGTTCATGGCGCGCAGGGCGCGAAACAGCTGGTAGCGCATGCCAACCCGGGCGCGGAAAAACGCCGCAGCCTGCTCCGGCTGCTCGACGGCGCCCGGGGCCGTGGGCGAACGCCGACCCGCCAACACATCGGCGTGGCGCATCGTCTCAACGCGGGCGAACAACAAACCGAGGATCATCGCCGCTACCCATCCACTGGCCCAGCTTGCACGCTAGCCCGACCGGCGCCGAATTCAAGTGCCCGCCGTGAATTGCGTCACGCCGCGCGGCAAGTTGCACGGTGCCCTACAGGCTGAAGCTGCCGCGCCAATCGCCATCGACGTAGTCGATGCTCACGCGCCTGGGCGCGACGCGCCGCAGCGCCGGGCTGTCGATCTCCATTTCCGGCTGGCGCCCTAGCCTTTCGGCCACCTCGAAGCTGCAGGCGGTCGAGGTCACCGGCCGGAAATACACCCGCAGCCGCTCGCCCGCCGCCACCGATTCGCGCCCGCGCGCATCGTCGCGGAAATGCACGAACTTCTTCACCAGGCAGGAGAAGTACAGTTCCAGCTCGACGAACAGCGGGGCCTCGCGCCGCGCCAGGGCGGCGTCGGCCGCGGCTGTCCATTCGATTTCTACCGCCGTGCCGTTGATGCTGATGATGGCCTGTTGCATGTCTCCTCCCTGCGTTCCGGATTGCGACCCCGGCGGCGGACAAAAAGTTTCCCCGCCGCGGCCGGCTGCGCGCCGATTATCCCGCCTGCTGCTTCAGCCACTCGGACGGCGCCACGCCGGTTTCGCGGATGAAGGCACGCGACAGGGCAGGCTGGCTGCCATAGCCGACTTCCTGCGCCACCAACGCCAGCGGCCGGCCCCGGCGCAGCAGCCGCTGCGCGTAGCCGATGCGGATGCGGGCGAGGAAGGCGGCGGGCGGCACGCCGACCACCTCGCGAAACAGCACGGCAAAGCTGTTGCGCGAGAGGTGCGCCAGTTGCGCCAGGGCTTCCAGCGTCCAGTCGCGCGCCGGGGCATCGAGCATGTCGACCAGCACCTTGGCGAGACGTGGATGGGCCAGGCCGGCGAGGATGCCGCACGTGACCAGGCCCGTGCCGATGGCATGGCGCACGATCTGGATCAGCAGCACGTCGCACAGGCGGTCGAGCAGCACCTGGCGGCCGAGACTGGCGCTGCCGGCCTCGGCGAACACCAGCGACAGGGTAGGTTCGAGTCCGGGCAGGGCGCGAAACGGGATGATCACCACGGTGGGCAGCGACTGGGTGATGGCATTTTCCATCCCGGCGTCGTAGCGCACGCTGGCGCAGAGCACGTCGGCGGTAACGCGGTCGGGCACGTCGAGCCGGTGGTCATGCGGTCGCGGATAGAACAGCAGCGCCGGCTCGGCGACCTCGATCGCGGCCTGGCCGGCCTGCACCGCGCGCATGGCGCCGGCGCGCACCACATGCAGGTGGCCGACGCCCTCCTCGGCGCGGAAATCATGCAGCCCGCACAGGGGGCCGGCATAGAAGGTATTGGCGCGCAGCCCGATGTGGTCGAGCAGGCGCGAGATGCCGTCGGCGGGAGCTGGGGTGGCCATGGGTGGATACGAAGGGTTATGAAGTCGGTACGCATGATAGCCGCGACGGCGGCCGCGGCGCCTAGTCTGCATCCAGGTCGCGCCCGTTGCGCGCCACATCGTCCCGGAGAACCCCATGAGCGAACATTTCGTCGCCAGCACCCTGCAAGGCATCACCCCCGACAGTGCCAACGAGGAACAGAAGGAAGTGCTTGCCGCCGCGCTGAAGGCGGTCGGCTTCATTCCCAACATGTATGCCAACATGGTGAATGTGCCCGCCGTGCTGAGCACCTACCTGCACGGCTACGCGGCCTTCCGCCAGAAATCCGGCTTCACGCCGACCGAACAGGAAGTGATCTTCCTCGCCATCAGCCGGCAAAACGGCTGCAACTACTGCACGGCGGCGCACAGCATGCTGGCGGACAAGATGTCGGGCGTGCCGGCCCCCGTGCTGGCCGCCATCCGCACCGGCGCGCCGGTGCCCGACGCGAAGCTGCAGGCGCTGCACGACTATGCACGCGAGCTGGTCGCCAGCGGCGGCAAGCCATCGGCGCAAGTCGGGGCGGCCTTCCTGGCCGCCGGCTACAGCGAGGCGCAGGCCCTGCAGATCGTGCTTGCGGCGGCGGTAAAAACGCTTTCCAACTACACCAATCACTTGTGCCGCACCGAGGTCGACGAAAAATTTTCCGCCTACCGTGTGGACTGAATGTAAGGAATCGGCACGGCGCCGCGACGAAGGGCCAGCAGGTACGGAGACCTGCCACCGCACCATCGTGATGCCCTCAACTTCAAGGAGAACCACATGAACAAGACCCTCACCGCCACCTCCCTCGCCATCGCCCTGGGCGCCGCCATCGGCATCGCCGGTACGGCCCAGGCCGCCTCGCATGGCGGCGGCATGAAGATGGAGCAGGAGAAATGCTACGGCGTCGCCCTCAAGGGCAAGAACGACTGCAAGGCCGGCGCCGGCACCAGCTGCGCCGGCACCTCGAAGACCGACTACCAGGGCAATGCCTGGTCGCTGGTGCCCAAGGGCAGCTGCGAGAAGACCGCCTCGAAGACCTCGCCGACCGGCAACGGCCAGCTCAAGGAATTCAAGGAAAAGAAGGCCTGACCGGGCACGGCGCATAAGGAGCTGCGACATGGGGAGCCGCGACATGGGCACATTGCGTTCCATCCCCGCCGCCGTGCGCCACCCGGCGCCGGCGCCGGCGCCGCGCCGCGCCCTGCCGGCGCGGGCGGGGATAGGGCTCAAGCCCGAGCACTTCCGCGCCATCCTGCAAACCCGGCCGGATCTCGGCTTCTTCGAGATCCACGCCGAGAACTACATGGTGGCGGGCGGCCCCTTCCACCACTGGCTGAGCCGCATCCGCGAGCATTACGCCTTGTCGGTGCATGGCGTCGGCCTGTCGATCGGCGGCGAGGCGCCGCTCGATGAAGCCCATCTTGATCGCCTGGCGCTGCTGCTCGACCGCTACCAGCCGGAATCCTTTTCCGAGCACCTGGCCTGGTCCAGCCACGGCGGCAATTTCTACAACGACCTGCTGCCGGTGGCTTACGACTATCCCACGCTGCAGCGCGTCTGCGACCACATCGACCGCGTCCAGGCGCGCCTCGGGCGTCGCATGCTGCTGGAAAACCCGGCCACCTATGTCGAGTTCGCCGCCTCGACCATGGACGAAGCGGACTTCATCGGCGAAGTCGTGCGCCGGACGGGCTGCGGCCTGCTGCTTGATGTGAACAACGTGCATGTCGCCTGCACCAACCACGGCCGCGACGCGCGCGACTTCCTGCGCCGCCTGCCGCTCGATGCCGTCGGCCAGATCCACCTTGCCGGCTTTGCCTGCGAGGCCGACAGCCTCGGCGCGCCGCTGCTGATCGACAGCCACGGCGCTCCCGTGGCCGAGGAAGTATGGGCGCTGTACTGCCATGCGCTGGACTGGGTCGGCCGCACGCCGAGCCTGATCGAGCGTGACAATGACATCCCGGCGCTGCCGGTGCTGCTGGCCGAAGCCGCCCATGCCGACGCCATCCTGTGCCGGCTGGCGCCGATGCGCCACGACGAGGCCTGCGCATGAATGCCAACTTCGCCGCCGCCCTGCTCGACCCGGCCGCGCCCTGCCCGGCGGGCCTGGTCAGCTGGAACGGGTCCGACCCGGCGCAGCGCTTCGCGGTGTATCGCAACAATGTGAACGTCGGCCTGATCGATGCCCTGGCCGACAGCTTTCCGGTGACCCAGGAGCTGGTCGGCGAGGCCTTCTTCCGCGCCATGGCGCGCGAGTTCGTTCGCGCCGCGCCGCCGCGCTCGCCGGTACTGGCGCTGTATGGCCAGGGCTTTGCCGGGTTCATCGACGCTTTTGCCCCGGCGGCGAGCCTGCCTTACCTTGCCGACGTGGCGCGCCTCGAAATGCTGCGCGTACTGGCCTGGCACGCCGCCGACGCGGCGCCGGTGGCGCACCAGGCGCTGGCTGCCGCGCTGGCCGATCCGGAGTCCCTGCCGCAATTGCGTTTCGAGCTGGTGCCGGCGCTGCACCTGCTGGTGTCGCCCCATGCCGTGGTCTCGCTGTGGGCCGCGCACCAGTCGGAGACCGCGGCACTCGCACTGGCCGGCGTGGATACCTCCATTGCCGAGGCGGCCCTGGTGTGCCGACTCGACCTGGACGTGGCGATTTACCACCTGCAGGCCGGCGCCGCGGCCTTCGTGGCCGGCCTGCAGCTCGGGCGGCCGTTCGGCGAAGCCGCCGCCGCGGCGCTCGCCGCCGATCCCGCATTCGACCCGGCGGCGACGCTGGCGCTGCTGCTCGGCGCCGGTGCGATTGCCGGTGTCACCACCCAGAGGAGGCCCTCATGAATACCGCCCTGTCATCCGCCGATCACGGCGCCGCAGCCCCCTCGCCGGTACGCCTCGTGCGTGGCGGCATCGCCCTGCTCGGCCGCCTGCCCGACTGGCCGCTGGCGCTGCTGGGCCGCTTCGCCATCGCCGGCATATTCTGGAAATCCGGCCAGACCAAGATCGAGGGCCTGGCCATCGACATCGTCAATGGCGAATTCAGCCTCGGCATGCCGCGCCTGTCCGATTCGGTGGTGGACCTGTTCCGCGACGAGTACAAGCTGCCGCTGGTGCCGCCCGAATTGGCGGCGCCAATGGCGGCGATGGCCGAGCACATCTTCCCGCTGCTGATCCTGATCGGCCTGGCAACGCGCTTCTCGGCCCTGGCCCTGCTGGTGATGACGGCGACCATCCAGTTCCTGGTCTATCCTGACGCCTGGCCGACGCACGGTGTCTGGGCCGCGGTGCTGATCTACCTCGCCGCGCGCGGACCGGGCTGCGTCTCGCTCGATCATCTGATCGCGCGGCGCTTCGGCTGACGCCGGCCCACCGGCAGGGAGAACAGCGCGTGGCGGATTTCGATGTTGACCTGTTCGTGATTGGCGGCGGCTCCGGCGGCGTGCGCGCGGCGCGTGTCGCCGCCCAGCTCGGCGCCCGCGTGGCGATCGCCGAGCGCAGCCGCTATGGCGGCACCTGCGTGATCCGTGGTTGCGTGCCGAAGAAGCTGCTGGTGCGCGCCGCCCACTATGCCGAGGTTTTCGTCGATGCCGCCGGGTTTGGCTGGTCGCTGCCGGCCGGCCAGCTTTCCTGGCCCGCCCTGATCGCCGCCAAGGACAAGGAAATCGGTCGCCTGAGCGACATTTACGTGCATCTGCTGGACCGTGCCGGCGTCACGGTGCTGAACGGCAGCGCGCGTTTCGTCGACCCGCATACCGTGGACATCGACGGCACCCGCCATCGTGCGCGGCACATCCTGATCGCCACCGGCGGGCGGCCGTTCCGCCCGGCGATCCCCGGCATCGAACACGCGATCACCTCCGACGAGGCCTTCGACCTGCCGGCGCTGCCGCGCCGGGTGCTGATCGTCGGCGGCGGCTACATCGCGGTCGAGTTCGCCGGCATCCTGCACGGCCTGGGTGCCGACGTCACGGTGTCCTACCGCGGCGAACAGATCCTGCGCGGCTTCGACGACGACCTGCGGCAGCACCTGCATGGCGAGATGACGAAAAAGGGCATCCGCATCCACCTCGGCAGCCGCGTCGACCGGATCGAGCGCGATGCCGACGGCACACTGCTGGCCGCGCTCGACGGCGGCGGCACCGCGCCCGCCGGGTTCGATGCGGTGATGTTCGCCACCGGTCGTGTCGCCAACACCCAGGGCCTGGACATCGAATGCGCCGGCATCGCGCTGGCGGCCAATGGCACGATCCCCGTCGACGCCGACTGCCGCAGCCAGGTTCCGCACATCTACGCGGTGGGCGATGTCACCGACGGCATCGCCCTGACGCCGGTGGCGATCCGCCAGGGCGCGGCGGTGGCCAACAGCCTGTTCGGGCCGGCGCCACAGACTGCCGACCTGGCGCTGGTGCCCTCGGCGGTGTTCAGCCAGCCGCCGATCGGCAGCGTCGGCCTGACAGAGGCGGAGGCTCTGGAGCACCATGACAGCATCGACATCTATCGCGGCAATTTTCTCGCCCTGGGCAATGCCGTTGGCGGACGCAACGAACGCAGCCTGGTCAAGCTGGTGGTCGACAGCGCCAGCCAGAAAGTGCTGGGCGCCCACATGTGCGGCGCCGAGGCGCCGGAAATCGTGCAGGGCCTGGCGCTGGCGCTGCGCCTGGGCGCGCTCAAATCCGACTTCGATGCGACACTCGGCATCCACCCGACGTCGGCCGAAGAGTTCATGACCCTGCGCGAGAAGCAGACACGGCAACGCGATGCCTGACGCGCAGCCCGCCGGCGGCCACGGCATGCGTTCGATACGCGCGCGCCTGGCGCTGGCCTTTGCCCTGTTGCTCGGCCTGTTGCTGCTGGTGGGCGTGGTGGCCCTGCAGCGCCTGGACGCCCTGACCGCCACCGCCGGCCAGCTGGTCGATCGGCAGGCCCACGAAGCCCGGCTGGCGCGGCAGCTGAGCGGCCACGCGCAAGATGCCGCGCTGCGCCTGCTGACCCTGCTGCAGACACCGCGACGCGACGACCGCGTCCCGCTCTATGCCAGCATGGATGCCGCGCTCGCCGCCTCGGATGCCGCCGCGCGCGAACTCGCCGCGCGCCTCGCCGACGAGGCCGATGCCGCCACGCTGGCGCGCGTGCTGGACCTGCGCACACGCTATGGCGAGCGCTTCCAGGAAACCGTCGAACTGCTGGAGATCGAGGGTGCGGCGCCTGCGCGACGTCATTTCGAGGACCGCACCGGCCGCATCCTCAACAGCCTGCTGTTCGAATTGCAGGGGCTGGAAGCCGCGCTCGACACGCGCATGGCAGGCAAGCTCGACCGCCTGCGCGCCGAGGCCGACGCGGCGCATGGCCGTGTGGTCTGGCTGGGGCTGGCGGCGCTGGCGGCCGGTGCGCTGCTGGCCTGGTCGATCGGGCGTGGCATCGTCAATCCCCTGCACGAAGCGGTGGATCTGGCGGGCGCCATCGCCGGCGGCGATTACGGCCGAACCCTGCCCTGCTGCCGCAATGACGAAGTCGGCGAGCTGCTGCACTCGCTGGACACCATGCGCAACAGCATCGCCAGCCGCGAGGAGCGCCTGGCGCGCATCGCCTATGTCGACCTGCTCACCGGCCTGCCCAATCGCGCGCGCCTGATGGAGCAGCTCGCCGCGCTGCCGGCCGGGGCGCCGTTTGCCCTGGCCATCCTCGACATCCAGCGCTTTGCCCCGATCAACCACGCGCTGGGCCATGCCGTCGGCGACCGCCTGCTGTCGGAGCTGGGCGAACGCCTGCTGCGCATCGTCGGCGGCGCTGGCGAAGTGGCAAGGCTGTGGGGCGACAAATTTGCCGTGCTGTTCGCCGCCGCCGACCGCGCCGCGGCGCAGGACACGCTCGATGCGCTGCTGGCGCAACTGCGGCAGCCGCTCGCCATCGACGGCCAGCGTCTGGATGTCGATGCCAATGTCGGCGTCGCCCTGCTCCCCGCCGACGCGGCAGACCCGGCAAGCCTGATGCGGCGCGCGCACCTGGCGCTGGAAGCCGCCAAGGGCTGCCAGTGCGGCTATGCCTTCGCCGCCGACATCGCCGAAGCGCCGGAGCCCGAGCAGCTTTCGCTGATCGGCGAAATGCGCGAGGCGCTGGCGCAGGACCAGTTCGAACTGCATTACCAGCCCAAGCTGGACCTCGCCGGCAACCGCGTCGCCGGCGCCGAGGCGCTGATCCGCTGGCGCCATCCGCGCCTGGGCATGGTGCCGCCGGCGCGCTTCGTGCCGTTTGCCGAACGCACCGGCTTCATCCGCGAGATCACCCCCTGGGCGCTGCGCCGGGCGGTAACCGATGCGGCCACCTGGCAGGATGCCGGTCTCGACATCGTGGTGGCGGTTAACCTGTCGGCGCGCGACCTGCTCAACCGCGAACTGGTGGCCGAGGTCGCCCGCCTGCTGGCCGCATCGCGGCTGGCGCCGCGCCGCCTGTGCCTGGAAATCACCGAAAGCGCGCTGATGGATGACCCGGAGCTGGCGCTGCAGCACCTGCGCGAGCTGGCAGCGCTGGGGCTCAAGCTGTCGATCGACGACTACGGCACCGGCCAGGCCTCGCTGGCCTATGTGAAAACCCTGCCGGTGCATGAACTGAAGATCGACCGCGCCTTCGTCACCGGCGTCGACAGCGCGCCGCGCAACGCCGCCATCGTCCGCTCGACCCTGCTGCTGTGCCGCGAGCTGGGCCTGACGGTGGTCGCCGAAGGCGCCGAGACGCCCGCCGAGATCGACTGGCTGCGCGCCAACGCCTGCGACCTGGTGCAGGGCTATGGCGTCGCCCGGCCGATGCGGGAGGCGGATTTTCTTGCCTGGGTGGGCAATCATGCGACGGCGTCCGTCGTGGTAGCGTAAGGTTTCGAGGCCTCGGGCGACGAAGCTGCATCAGGCCGCGTCGTGCGGCAGGTCAAAACGGGAGACCCCATGTCCATGCGCAAGCTGCTGTTCCTCGTCATCATCGCCGCCGTCATCGGCGGCTTCTTCGCCTTCGACCTCGGCCGCTTCTTCAGCCTGGAGGCGCTGAAGGCCCAGCAGGCGGCGATCGAGGCCTATCGTGTGGCCAACCCCTGGCTGGCGGCAGCGATCTTCTTTGCCGTGTATGTCGCCGTCACCGCGCTGTCCCTGCCCGGCGCGGCGATCATGACGCTGGCCGGCGGCGCGGTGTTCGGCCTCTTGTGGGGCACGCTGCTGGTGTCCTTCGCCTCCAGCCTGGGCGCCACGCTGGCCTTCCTCGCCGCGCGCTTCCTCGCCCGCGACTGGGTCAAGCAGCGCTTCGGCCAGCGCCTGGCGGCGATCGACGCCGGCATCGCGCGCGAAGGCGGCTTCTACCTCTTCACCCTGCGCCTGGTGCCGGTATTTCCCTTCTTCGTCATCAACCTGCTGATGGGCCTGACGCCGATGCGCGCCTGGACCTTCTACTGGGTCAGCCAGCTCGGCATGCTGGCCGGCACCATCGTCTATGTGAATGCCGGCACCCAGCTGGCCGGCATCGACAGCCTGCGCGGCATCCTCTCGCCGGCGCTGATCGGCTCGTTTGCCCTGCTCGGCATCTTCCCGCTGATCGCCAAGAAGATCGTCGACGGCATCAAGGCGAAGCAGGTCTATGCGCGCTGGACGCGGCCGGCGAAGTTCGACCGCAACGTCGTCGTCATCGGCGGCGGCAGCGCGGGCCTCGTCACCGCCTACATCGCCGCCGCGGTGAAGGCCAAGGTGACGCTGATCGAGAAGCACAAGCTGGGCGGCGACTGCCTCAACACCGGCTGCGTGCCTTCCAAGGCGCTGATCCGCTCGGCGAAGTTCCTCTCGCACGTCGCGCGCGCCGAGGAGTTCGGCATGCGCCGTACTACCAGCGCCGACTTTTCATTTGCCGAGGTCATGGAGCGGGTGCAGAAGGTGGTGCAGGCCGTCGAGCCGCACGATTCCGTCGAGCGCTACACCGGCCTCGGCGTCGACGTCATCGAAGGCAGCGCGAAGATCGTCTCGCCCTGGGAAGTCGAAGTCACCCGCCACCACGGCGCGACGGAAAAGCTCAGCGCGCGCTCCATCGTCATCGCCGCCGGCGCGCGCCCCTTTGTGCCGCCGATACCCGGCATCGAGGAAGTCGGCTACCTCACCTCGGACAATGTCTGGAACCTGCGCGAACTGCCCAAACGCCTGGTGGTGCTGGGCGGCGGGCCGATCGGCTGCGAGCTGACACAAAGTTTCGCCCGCTTCGGCGCGAAAGTCACACAAGTCGAAATGCTGCCGCGCCTGATGATCCGCGAAGACCCGGAAGTCTCGGAACTCGTCGCCGCGCGCTTCCGCCAGGAAGGCGTCGATGTGCTGCTCAACCACAAGGCCATGCGCTTCGTGGTCGACAACGGCGAGAAGGCGCTGATCGCCGACCACGAAGGCAGGGAGGTACGCATCCCCTTCGATGCCGTGCTGGTGGCGGTGGGCCGCGTCGCCAACCTCAAGGGCTACGGCCTGGAGGAGATCGGCGTCGCCGCGACGCGCACCGTCGATACCAACGAGTTCCTGCAAACCAGCTACCCCAACATCTATGCCTGCGGCGATGTCGCCGGTCCCTACCAGTTCACCCACACCGCCGCGCACCAGGCCTGGTATGCCGCCGTCAATGCGCTGTTCGACCCCTTCAAGAAGTTCCGTGCCGACTACTCGGTGATCCCCTGGGCCACCTTCACCGAACCCGAGGTGGCGCGCGTCGGCCTGAACGAAACCGAGGCCAAGGAGAAGGGCATCGCCTACGAGGTGGCGCGCTACGACATCGACGACCTCGACCGGGCGATTGCCGACAGCGAGGCGCATGGCTTCATCAAGGTGCTGACGGTGCCCGGCAAGGACCGCATCCTGGGCGTGACCATCGTCGGCGAACACGCCGGCGATCTGATCGCCGAGTACGTGCTGGCGATGAAGCACGGCATCGGCCTCAACAAGATCCTCGGCACCATCCACATCTATCCGACCCTGGCGGAGGCCAACAAGTATGTCGCCGGAGTATGGAAGAAGGCACACGCACCCGAAGGCCTGCTCGCCTGGGTGGCGCGCTTCCATGCCTGGCGGCGGGGGGAATGAACATGAAGCTCGCACGACGCCTGTTTGCCATTGCGCTACCCATCGTCCTTGTCGCCTTCGCCTCGCTGGCGCGCGCGCAGGGCTTCGACCACTCGCACGCCGCCTGGAATGCCATGCTGGCGAAGCACGTCAAGACCTTCAACAACGGCAATGCCAGCGCCGTCGATTACACCGCGCTCAAGGCCGAGCAGGCGGCGCTCAAGGCCTACCTCGGCACGCTCACGGCCGTCGGCGAGGCCGACTAC
>Ga0172373_10004927_pt1 | contig 18570 bp, 16 predicted proteins | sample Lak10m_2_FD_114546 | JGI IMG/M metagenome (GOLD analysis project Ga0172373, IMG submission 114546) | Freshwater microbial communities from Kabuno Bay, South-Kivu, Congo - kab_092012_10m | ecosystem: Environmental > Aquatic > Freshwater > Lake | place: Democratic Republic of the Congo...
AAACATTCTAATGCACGATTGACGATCGCTATAGCACGGTCAACACCAGCACAAAAACCTCTTGGATTGGCCAACACGATTTCCATAACAACCTCTCTCATCATCTGAATATTTATGCCAAGCTATTTCGTTTAGCAGCACGCTACACTACAATAGCCAAGATATTTTATCATATCAGGAAAAATATCATGTCGGGTCTATTGTTTGTCGTTTCTGCGGCATCAGGAACAGGCAAAACATCTCTCGTAAAAGCCCTACTCGATCGAGTCAGCAATCTACACGTTTCTGTCTCACATACTACACGCGGACAGCGCCCTGGTGAGCTTGATGGTGTTCACTATCATTTTACTGATACTGAAACATTTTTAGCACAAGTAGAACAAGGTGGTTTTATTGAGTACGCTGAAGTATTTGGTAATTATTACGGCACATCTCAAGCAAAAGTAAAAGAACAATTACAACAAGGTCATGATGTTTTACTCGAAATTGACTGGCAAGGTGCGGAACAAGTTCGTCGCCTTTTTCCTGAATCAAAACAAATTTTTATTCTCCCTCCAACCCAGTATGACCTAAGACAACGTCTTTCAAATCGTGGTACGGATTCAGTTGATGTGATCGAACATCGCCTCAGTTGTGCAGTTGAAGATATGCGCCACTTCGCTAGTTTTGACTATGTCATTATCAATGATGATTTCAACAAAGCTGTGCATGATCTCGAAGCAATTATTACGGCAAATCGTTTAGTCACTCTGCAACAAAGCAGTCGCCATCAAAAGTTGATTGAAAACTTAATTACACTCAATCGCGAATAACTTGAGTCTTGAGCAAAAGCCTTTTATACTATTTAGTCTTTTCAAGTGTAATGTTCAAACGAGACAACTTATGGCACGTGTAACCGTTGAAGATTGTTTAGACCATGTAGATAACCGCTTCGAGTTGGTACTGGTAGCGAGTAAACGTGCACGTCAATTGGCACGTCAAGGCATGGAACCAACTGTTGAGTGGGATAATGACAAGCCAACAGTCGTTGCATTACGTGAAATTGCGATTGGTCATGTAACAAAAGACATCTTAAAACAACGCGAACAAGACTACCAAACATCAAATCTTGATATGGTATTGTCTACAAATTCTTTGAATTTAGAAGGATTTACATTTTAAGTAAATCTGCTCGCATAAAGAAGCCCAATGTGAAGACACTGGGCTTTTTTGTTTATTAAAAATTTGGATTCAAATTGATAAAAGCAATCGGTTTAATTGAAAAAAATTCATATTTTTTCCAATGAACAAATTGACAAGTTTATCAATATGCTTTTCATTAGAAGCTAAGCAATTCAATATCGAAATTTAAGTTATATAGGTGTTTTCTATGCCAGGCGAAGAGGTCAGCCAAGCCAAGCAACAACTCAAAGTCATCATTGAAGCCTATCTCAAAGATAGTGAAATTCAGTGTGTGCTTGCTGCCTGTGATTTTGCCGATTTAGCGCATAGTGGTATCACTCGAAAAAGTGGTGAACCTTATGTACTGCATCCTATAGCAGTAAGTTGCATACTTGCACATATGCGCTTGGATGCCGATACTTTGATGGCAGCCTTATTACATGACGTTATTGAAGATACCGCATTTACCAAAGATGAAATCGGACAAAAATTTGGAATAGTTGTCGCCGAATTAGTCGATGGTGTAACAAAATTAAGCCACTCCAGTGATAAAGAATATAACAAAGCCGCTTCTTTCCGAAAAATTCTGCAAGCAACCTTACAAGATCCTCGTGTCATTATTATTAAATTAGCCGATCGTTATCACAATATGACGACCTTGGATGCTTTACGCCCCGATAAAAGAGCACGTATTGCACAAGAAACTTTTGATATTTTCGTACCGATGGCACGTTTGGTTGGTATGAATGAGATGGCTGATAACTTGGAACATCTCTGTTATCAAAATCTTGATCTTGATATGTTTAACGACGTACAAGCAGCCCTACATGCAACAAAACCAAAGCGCTGTGAATATCAAACAGTATGGGAACAAAAACTAACTGATTTATTAAAGACATACGACTTAAAAGGCCGTATTAAAAAGAAAAACAATAATATTGAATTGCTACGCCATTTTGTAAAAAATGAAATAGACTTAAATGAATTAAGCCACAGCCATGCCTTTGAAATTATTTTAAACAGCATTGCTGATTGTGATCGCTTCGTCGATGCACTCAAAGAGAACTTCCAAGTTTTACAATACAAAGATCACATCCGACGTCCACTTCCAGGTGGCAACCAATCGTTAATGATCAAATTAAAAGGTGAAAAAACTACACTTTCGCTCACCATACAAACCGAACTTATGCGTAAAGCCGCTCGCTTTGGTGTGGTTTTAGGTGAGAACGCGCCTCAAGCTTGTCGTTCAGCCATTCAAGCCTCTATGCAGAACTTGAACACCCTCATTGATGGAGAATGCGCAAAAACTACTTTTAGTGATTTGCTTGATTATTTACATCAAGAAAAAATTTGGGTATATACACCTCACGGGCAGTTACATGAACTACCACAGGGAGCAACTGTTGTAGATTTTGCCTATTCTGCCAGCTTATTTTTAGGTAATCATGCTGTTGGCGCAAAGGTTGATGGTGAAATTCGTCCTTTATCAACACCTTTACACAGTGGACAGGTTGTTGAAATCATTACTGATGTCCTCGCCACCCCGAACCCAGATTGGCTGAGTTTTATTAATACGCAAAAAGCTCGACGAGCTCTCCAAAACATGCTGCGCGAGCAAGACATCGATGAACAACGTCTTGTTGGTCAACAAGCTCTTAATCGTGCATTAAAACTCTTCCATCGCTCAATTGACGATCTCTCTCAAACGGATTGGATTAATGTATTGGAGTGGCGTCATTTAAGTAGCAAAGATACCTTGTTTGAGCAAATTGCAGTGGGCGACTTATTGCCTCAACTTGTTGCGAATCATTTATTTGCGCAAGATCATCATACACAGCACCAAGCAACATCAGACCGTTTGATCTCAGGCACAGAAGGTGTCGATGTCAAATATGCACACTGTTGTAATCCTGTTCTCGGTGATCCAATTCAAGGGCATTTATCTCGAAGAGGATTAATCGTCCATCGTTCACGCTGTCGTAATTTACTACATGAGCAGCATCTTCATCCTGAAAATATTATGCCCCTACATTGGCAAGCTGAAGAAGTTGATGATGTTCGTTTTAGCGCCTATCTATGCATTCATATGATGATGAATGATGAACAAATTTCTGATCTGATCTACCAGTGCCGAAAAGCTAAAACTGGCGTAGAAATGGTGGAATCACAAGATCATAAAACTTACGTCAATATAGTCGTCAGTAACCGTAATCAGATCGCTCAAATTATCCGTGATTTACGAATGCATTTTGGATTCCCACGAATAGAACGCCTCAATATGCCAATTGTGCAAACTGAAATTGCAAAAGCATAAAATCTAATACTTATCCTCACTAGCAGATATAAATCATGACAATAATCGACTGCGACTCAGCAGTCGTAGGCAGTTTCGTGGGCGATCTTTTGTGTTAAAGTCACATTGTTTTATGATAAAAACGACATAGGAGAGCTTAATGTCACGTCAAGTAATTCATACTGAACATGCGCCAGCTGCGATCGGAACGTATTCTCAAGCAATTTTAGTCGGTAATACGCTTTACCTTTCAGGCCAAATTGGCTTAGACCCTTATAGTATGGAACTTGTGGATGGAATCGAAGCTCAAATTCGTAGAGTATTTGACAACCTAAAAGCTGTATGTACTGCAGCGGGTGGAAGCTTAGCAGATATCGCAAAACTCAATATTTTCCTTACAGATTTATCTCATTTCCAACTTGTGAATCAAATCATGGGCGAATACTTTGCACAACCTTACCCTGCTCGTGCAGCATTGGGGGTTGCTAGCCTTCCCAAAGGTGCATTGGTTGAAATGGATGGCATCGTTATTATTAACCAATAATCTATAAAAAAAATTAAATACTTAATTAATAAATTTCATTTTTAATTGGTCATCAATCTCGAGAGGAATTCCGTGTATAACTCGGATTTCCTCTCAAATGATCTTTTTTTATTCAAATTCTCAATAAGAATATATTCACTATCAGAATGAAATTCATTGACAAACGATAATAATTATCAATAATATCAATTATCGCATTAATATTTGTGGATCACTCCCATGTATGTTTGTTTATGCCGTGGAATCACAGACCAAGATATCAAAGACGCTGTTGCAAATGGCGCTGAAAGCTATCGTGAAATTCGTGATTTACTCGACTTAGGCACTTGTTGTGGTCGCTGTGTTCCTGAAGCTCGCTCAATTATCAATGAAGAACTTGCTGAAATTGCAGCACGTATTTCTGTCGCGGCATAACTCCTTTTCAAATATTCTAATAATAACTCTGCTTTAACTACCACTATTAAAATTAACTCTTTCTTTAACCCTCCCTATGCAAATGAGACTCACATCATCTGCTTTTGATTGTGATTTTCATTTGCCGTTCAATAAATTACTCGCGCCAAATCCATTTGTTGATTAATATAATCTAAATTGCCTTAGCGATTAGGGCATTACTGGATGTTTACGGAGTAAGTGCAATGAAAGGCAATCGTGAAGTCATTAATCAATTGAATCAGGTGCTTTATCACCATTTAACTGCGATCAACCAATATTTTTTACACTCTCGTATGTTCAATGATTGGGGAATTGAAAAATTAGGTTCAGCTGAATACAAAGAATCTATTCGCCAAATGAAACATGCTGATAAGATTATTGAACGCATCTTGTTTCTTGAAGGTTTACCTAATCTGCAGCACTTAGGCAAACTTTATATCGGACAGCACACAGAAGAAGTCCTAAATTGCGACATTCGCAAAGTTAAAGAAAATATTGAAGCACTCAAGCAAGCTGTAGAGCTATCAGAAACGCAACAAGACTATGTCACACGTGATTTAGTTCAAGAAATTCTAGAGAAAGAAGAAGAATACTGGGATTGGTTAGATACTCAATTAGATCTTATTGAAAATGTTGGCATTGAAAACTATATTCAAAGCCAACTTTAAAACATATAAAAAAAGAGCGACTTAATGTCGCTCTTTTTTATCATTTAGACTATTGATTTAACTCAATAATGTCAGCCAAACTCACATCTTTTTTATACAAACGATTGAGTACGTAAAGGTATTTTTCAGCTTCCTCATTTTTCTGATTGTAAACCAATACTTGTGCAAATTTCTTCAAGTTATACGGTGTCGCCTTATTCTTCACCATTTCAGCAAATTCACTTAACTGCGCTTCAGAAAATCTTGTTTTAGGATCTAAGGCTATCCAATCTAAACGCTTCTGAAATTGCGTTAATAATAAAATTCTTGAGCTACCCAATATTTCTTCGGCAGGTTGTTTACCTTTAAAGATAAGGCGACTGTTATCCTGAAACAGTTTGTAATCCCGCCAGATCAACAAAAGAACAATGACACTGATCAACCATACACAACGCACGACATTTTTTTGAATGGTAATACCTTTTAATTGCGGTGTTTGTGCTTGAATAAGCCCCAGTAAGAAACCCATTGGTAAAAGAAAATATGCATAACGCTGTGGGAACTCCAACATAGCATGAATCAAAATCGCACAAACCATCAAAATCGCGATAATTGAGGTACTATCTTTTGCCGTCTTGTTTAACCATAACAACCATAGAGATAAATATCCAATAATCAGAATGCTGAGCGGAACACCATTCCAAATTAGAAGATCAAGGATAATATTGTGGGCACTATTAAACCAAACTTGAACAGTATTGAACTCAATACTCTCGACTACAGCGATACTTGTTTGATTCCAGCCGTAGCCAAACCAAGGACGTTCTGCAATCGCATGCAGAATTTGCATCCACATGCCTAACCTTTCATGTCCTGAACCAGCTCTTTGAACAATAGAAGCGGTATGGGTCACTCCCGTATCCAAATAAGAAGTCATAAACTGCGTTAAATATGGCAGTAAATAGCCCGCAATCACAAAATACAATGAAGTCCATAGAAGCAATTTCGGGAAGTTGAAGCGCGGATTATTTTTATGTTGTTTACAAATCCAATAAAAAAAGAAAAATATACAAACAATCCACGCTGTTCTTGATTGCGTCAATGCAATGGTAAATAGTAGGATTAGAGAAGAAGGAATAAGCAACCATAGGGATGCTTTTCTTTTCTCATAAAGATAAAGCCCCCCCATCAATCCCATCACTAAAAAAGTCGATAGATTATTAGGTTGCCCAAAATTAGCATATGGACGATTTCCTCTTAACCCCATGATTCCATAAAGATAGGATTCTAGATTTAACCATTGTACTACTGCCATAAAGCTACTCAGCAATCCAGCAATTAAAACAATTAAGCTAAAGCCGATCATAATTTTTTCACGATTTTCAGACTGTAGTGATAAGTTATATCCACATAACAGCATCAGCCAAAAAGTAAAAAGATAGGCAAAACTTAAAAAGGCAACACTAAAATCTAGTATTAATCCAAAACAAAACTGAAGTAGCGGCAATAAAACAATGCCCAACATAAAAATTTGCGGGCGTGGAATCTTAATTTCTTTTGTTAGAAACAAAGTCACTACAGCAAATGCTGCACCAAAACTTGCAAGCTCACTTGAGAAGGTTACCCATGGATATGTATGAAAGGGTGATAGCCAAGCAAAGCTAAAGAATAAGCTAGCTATAAAAAAGCAAATAGATTGCATAATCGACTGAAAAAAGGAGTTCGGTTGTATTATACAATGATCAGCATGACCAAGAGTATCGCTAGATTAGTAAGATTAAATCCTAACAACATATAGTTCATAGATCGTTCTTTTAAACATCAATAATTTACACAAAAAACACTTACTGATTATAAAACCAACTTTAATTGTAAAATGCATTCTACCAAAGTAATTTATTTAAGAATAAAATCTCTTGCTTCTTAATTTTAGCAATTAAATACACACCTATCATTTTGATTAAGATTCAAATTTTCAGAACACTATTTAACAAGCATTAGTATATTCTGCAGTTTTATGTTATCTATTCGAGAATATCTAAATCATCTAAGCTTTCTTCTTGATTATACAATTTCTTTAAAATAAGAAGCTGCTCATTGGCATTGTGAATTTTTCCATTATACTTCAATATCTGAGCATATTTCTTTAGATTATATTGAGTTGCCTCATTTTTTACCATATACCCTATTTTATTTAATTCGTGATCAGATAATTTTGTTCTGGGGCTCATTTCTATCCATTCTAAATTTTTTTGAAATTTTGTTAAAAATAGAACCCTGTTACTACCTAAAAAAGCAATACTTGCTGATTCATATCTAAAAATAAATTGGCTATTTTTTTGAAGAAACTTACAATCCCTCCAGACCAAGAGCAGCAAAACAACAAAGACAAACAAAACATAGCAAAATATTCGTTTATTTATAGTAATAAATTTTAAATTTGGTGCTTGAGCTTGAACAATCCCTAATAAAAAACCTGTAGGCAGCAAGAAATATGCATAACGCTGAGGAAATTCAAACATAGCATGAATTATTACGGCAGAAGTCATTAAAATTGCAATTATAGAGATTATATCATTGGCATTCTTATTCAACCAAAATAACCATACAGCAATACTCATAATAATAAATAAGCCTATTGGTATACCATTCCAAACCAAAATATCAAGTAGGATATTATGTGCGCTGTTAAACCAAAATTGAACTGTATTAAAATGAATACTTTCAACCACTGCCACACTTGTCTGATTCCACCCATAACCAAACCATGGTCGCTCGATAATTGCATGTAAAATTTGCAACCACATTCCAATTCGCTCATGTCCAGAGCTAGCTCGTTCTAGAATTGAAGCAGTGTGAGTTAAACTCCCAAAAAAATTACGCATAATCCATTTCGAAATGCTCGGCAATAAATAGCTAGCAAAGATAAAATACCCTCCAGCCCACAAGAATAATTTATTAAAACTCAAACTTAACGGTTTTTTATATAAAAAATAGGCAATGATAAAAATAAAAACCACCCAGGAAGTTCGGGATTGAGTTAATGCAATACCAATTAATATAATAACACTGCAGATAACAAGTTTCTTAACAGGTATATTTGTTGTTTCATACAAATACAGACCACCCAATAAGCCAATTATCAAAAATGTGGCTAAGTTATTAGGTTGCCCAAAGTTTGCATAAGGGCGGTTTCCATTTAATTGCATGATACCATATGCATAAAACTCTAAATTCAACCATTGGAGCATAGCCATAAGACTACTAATTATTGCAACTTTAAATACTAAATTACTAAATCCGAACATTAATAATTCACGCTGTTTGGGCTGTAAAGCGAGGTTAAATCCAGCTATAATCATTAACCAAAAACCCAACAGATAAATTAGTGCTAAAAATGCAATGCTAAAATCATCGATAACCCCCATAAACCATTGTACAACAGGGACTATTACAATAAATAACATCCACAATAGTATTTTAGGAATCTTTAAATCTTGAAATAGCATTGCTATAAGTAAAATTATTCCTGCTATAAAGCTTAAAAACTCACTTGAAAAAGTTGGCCAAGGATAGCTATAAGGTGGAATTAGCCAAGCAAAACCAAGCAGGATACCAGAAAAAAACAACAGGAAATATTGCATAGTTTATAGCCAAAAAGTTCCAACAAATTTGCTCATAAGATCATTCTTATAATTAAGGATTATTTCCAAGGACGCAGGTCAACCACCTCAACAACACTACCTTTTTCCTTATTAATTAATACTGTCATATCAACAACATTGGATTTTAATGGAACATATGCATTGGCTTCAGGAAATTTTATTAGATTTTCTTTAACTGTATTCTTATCATTATATTGCTCTAATAAACTTAAACTTTGTGCCTTATTTTGCATCGCTTTTTTCACCTTATTTATTGCAATATATCTTTCAGGATTCTGCGCAATGGAAACCCCTTCAGTAACCTCTTTAAATAAATCATTATTACGAGTTGCTCTATCTTTAGAAAATTCAACTCCAACAAATTTTGGTTTAAACCAAGATTTTTTTCTATATTCCTGAGGAATATTATCAATATTATCAACTATTAAATCATTCGCACGAACCAGTTCAAAGCGGTCAACATTATATACAATCCAGACAGGCCTACCCTGCTCAATACTATAAACACCGTAAATTAATGCAGAAATCTGAATGAAAATAATTATACTCAAATCTATTTTTAAGTTTTTCTTCCCATCTTTGTATATCAATAACGACAATAATGGACCAATAATAATATCAATTGTAATTAGCATTACAAAAACTTCTGTTAGTCCAACAGCTTTTCCTAGTGGTGTTGGATACCAAATTAAAAAGACCACCCCGACTATAATTAAAGCAATAAATAATGAAATTATAAGATGTGAAAGAAAAAATTTAATTCGCTTAGGCACATTAACTCCATTTAAAAAGTCTTAACTTTAATATCATAAAGTTTTCATTAATAAAAAAAGAGTGCCTTAGCACTCCTTTTATAAGCCGATCTTATAAATTAACGACATTCAGCTGGTGCGTATTTAGCTAATAATGTTGCTGCTGTAGTAGGAGCAATAGGAGATGCAGCTTTTCCAGCAGCATAGCATGTCCAAACAATATTACCGCCTGCTGGTGGTGTACCTTGAACTAATGCTACCGGTGTTGATGCACTTGCTGCACTATTAGCAGTTGGAACTAAAACTAGAGTCCCGTTACCAGCTGCTGCAGTTGTCGTGATTGTAATTTGACCAGTAGTTCCATCAATAGCAATTGAAGCCAAGTTTGGAGTTGCTTGTGGTGGAGTCCAACCGCTCGCAAAAGGCTTAGCATTTGCTGCATTTTCAGCTACAGCTAATTTAGCAGAAGAAGCTACTGCCAATCCTTCTGATACGCGAGCACGAACAGTATAATCTTGGTAAGCAGGAATCGCTACTGCAGCCAAGATACCAATGATTGCTACAACGATCATTAATTCAATAAGAGTAAAACCCTTTTGCATTGATTTCATAACATTTCTCCAATGTATAAATTTTTATAAGCTTTTATTAGCTACTTGTATTCAGCATGTTCTATGCCAGTCCTTAGCTTATCGAATTTTAACTTAAAAAAACAGAGACTTAAAACATTATTCAGCATGAACAAAAGTCCTTCTTTTTTGACAAAAAGAACTAGTAAATGACAAAATATGTCACCATTTCCTAAACCTTATACCCAACCCAAGGTATTTTTCGAGCTTTTTAATATTAAAAGAGAATTTAATCACATAGCTTTACTTAACTTTTTTTCTAAAAAATGATGAATAAATAGACCACTTATCGGAAGATAAACGGTCTAATCGAAATAGGTTGAATTGATTTTTGATAAAACAGCTTAATAAAGGCTCAGTTTATAATATATGGCTCATTTGGAAGCTCATTGTTCACTTCATTTTTATTATTTTTACCGTAAAACTCATCAAGCACCGTACCAATCTGCTCCACTCCATGTTTAACAGCAGCTTGATATTGTTTCGCAGTTAAATGGCTGATCATTACCTGACAGATTTGAGTCCAAATATGTGTTTCTGTTGCATTCTTCAAACCACGATCAATCAAAATCTCAACTTTACGCTCACACAGATTTAAATAAAGCAGCACACCACTATTCAACTCAGTATCCCACACACCTAATTCAGCAAAGAGTTGCTGCGCACGTAAACGTGTATTTTGATAGTAAGCTTGTGAACATGGTATATGACCTTCAATTACCACCTGAATTTCGCCTACATGACCTTTTTCTGCTTGCTGTACTGCTCTAGCGATCTCTTGTCGATCTTGTTTATTAAAATACCGATGTGCCGATGAAACATAAAAAAAATGCTTTAACCAGCGTTTTGCACTAGGTTGTACAGATTCATCTAGCTTTGGTTGTGTAATAATTTCAGTTGTATCTGTTTTAGTTACCATGATCCTGAGGCACCTCCCCCTCCAAAGCTACCGCCACCACCGCTATAGCCACCACCACTACCACCAAATCCTCCACCTCCGCCTCCGCGTCCTCCACCAGACAAGAAAGCTTGAAAAATCAGTTGAGCAAGTGATGTGATTAATAAAAAGAAAATACCCACGCCTAGCAGCAAACTCATAAGGATATCAGCACCATTTACCAAACCTGCAACTGTTGCAGCAACAGCAGCAGTAGATGCACTTAATCGTTTACCGACAATGAACGATCCTATGACACCCGCAATTAAAATAAATAGCGCCATCGTAAGCGTATTATCTTTCGCTTGTTGTGCTTGGATTGCCTGCTCATGTCTCTCTTTGAGCTCTTGAGCAGATTGTTGAGCGATCTCTGGATCAAGATTCACAATACGGGTAAGCTCATCCAAACCTGACGAAATCCCTTGTGCATATTGACCTTGTTTAAAATAAGGCATGATCTGATTTCGAATTATTCGGCTCAATACTACATCGGGTAATACACCCTCCAAGCCATAACCTGTCAATATTTGAATTTTACGATCATTAATCGCAATCGCCATTAACAAACCATTATCACGCTTGGCCGAACCTAATTGCCATTTTTCGCCTGTACGCAAAGCAAAATCAAAAATGGCTTCTTGTCCTGTCGTTGGTACAATAATTACACCGATTTGAGCTTTGCCTTGTTGATATAAACTCAGAATTTTTTGGTTAAGTTGCTGTATTTCAGTCTCACTCAACACCTTAGCTTGATCAATAACAGGCTGATTTAAAGTCGGTAAACCTCGAATTGATTCACCATCCTCCATATCATTGGCAACTCTTGGCAATACGGGTGCTTGTGTTGACTGCGATGATGTAGAGCTATTTTTCTGCTGATCTTGAATGATTTTTCCAGCAACAATCACATCACTGTGATCTGTTGCGGTTGCAACCTCCGCCCAAACGGTATGCTGACAACAATGCAGCGCAAAAAGAATAATAAGAATATATTTAATTTTTTGCGTTGGTTTTATCAACATACCTTACTCCTTATCGATCTAACCAGTTTCAGATCTTAATTAAATGAAACTGTCGGAGCTTGCTGTGCGGATTGTTCTGCTTTGAAGTTCTCTTTGGTTTTCATTCCAATCACTTTTGCAGTCATTACCTGTGGGAACTGACGCACATAAGCATTGTAATCTTGAACGGTCGTGATATAGCGATTGCGAGCAACGGCTATACGATTTTCAGTACCCTCCAATTGGGCTTGTAGATCACGAAATTGTTCGTTGGCTTTTAAATCGGGGTAATTTTCAGAAACAGCTATCAGACGAGACAATGCGCCTGTTAATTGACTCTGTGCTTGCTGGTATTTCTCAAATAAAGCTGGGTCTTCTAAAACTTCTTTATCAACTTTTAAACCCGCAACATTCGAACGTGCTTGAGTCACCTCTGTGAGCACTTGTTCTTCGTGTTTGGCATAGCCTTTCACGACATTAACAAGATTTGGTACTAGATCAGCACGACGTTGATATTGGTTTTGTACTTCTGACCATGAAGCACTCACAGCTTCATCTTTCACTTGCAACGTATTATAACCACAACCCGTAAATAACAATGTGCTTGCCAATAGGGTTGCTAAAGCGGTGTGTTTAATCATTTTCATAAAAATTTATCCTCAAGTTTTTCTTTATATTTTTGCGATAATTCATTGTAGTGAGATTTTTTGCTATCTGTGTAACATTTATTTAAGTTGATTTATTTTTAGATTAAATAAAAAAAGCACTACTCAATTATTTTGAAGTAATGCTATTAACTGCGAAAAACTCTATGCTATCAGCCTAATTAACTGTAAATTTTAGATGCAGTTTCCTCTTGAAAGCTGATCATTCCATATTCGTCAGCCATACGTGCTTTCCAGTAATTTACCAATTTCGTATAGTCATGCTTTGCAGGATGGAAATCCGCTTGATAATACGATAAGTATTCAGGAATAAGCTGTATTAACATTTTTACAAGTAAATAGATTCCAAATAGATTACCACCAACTTTCGGTAAGCTTTTCCATTTATCTTGCCAAACTAAACGTGAGGTCGCATAGAACGTCAAACTTGCAAAACCAGTGGTTACACTACGCATTAATAAACGACGAATACGATCATCGCCATAGACCTCTTGATAGACTTCAAAGGCAACAGAGCGATGTTCAATTTCTTCAATTGCATGCCACACCCATAATTTCATTGCATCATCATCTAAAGTACTTAATATTTCTGGATGTTTGAGAATGTAACCGCCTAACATCGCAGTAAAATGTTCAAATGCACAAGTTAAAGCGAGCTGTAATTTTGGATGAATGTTTCGTAGTGCATCATCACGCTTTGCCAACCACGCTTGAAAACGATCAAGGTTATAATCCTCTTTACGCTATGCATCATTGAACTCAGTATGGGCTTTAGAATGCATTGCTTCTTGTCCAATAAATGCAGCAATTTGTGCTTGTAACTGAGGATCTTTAACTTTATCTCGTACGTTCCGCACACTGTTCACAAAATATTGTTCACCAATTGGAAAAGTGGATGATAACGCAGTTAAAAGATGCGACATTAACGGAGAGTTAGCAAAATAGTGTCGTTGAATTTTTTTAGGATTAAATTGCAAACGACGCACAGTGATCCCCAAAGCTTTGGGACGATTTAAATAGCCTTTCTCTGAATTTGCATTTGCAAGTGCCATCTTGAGTTCCTGCACATTTTATATACTGACTTTGAGTATTACGCCGCAGGATAGCCAAGCATAGGGCAAAATAGCTTATACGATTTGCCAAAACTACCAAAAAGATAAGGTGAAAATAATAAAGCCTGCATAATGCAGGCTCTACTTTGACGTCTTTTACAATATTTTCTGGATTAAACACCAAGGTAATCTAAAATACCCTCGGCAGCTTGACGACCTTCCCAGATAGCAGTTACGACAAGATCAGAACCACGCACCATATCTCCACCTGCAAAGATTTTTGGATTAGAGGTCTGGAACTTAAACTCCTGCTGTTCAGCTGCTACTACACGACCAGAACCATCTAAGCTCACATTAGCAGAACCAAACCAATCAGCAGGACTTGGACGGAAACCGAAAGCAAGCAATACTGCATCAGCTGGTAAAACTTCTTCAGAACCAGGAATTGGCTCAGGGCTACGACGACCACGGCTATCAGGCTCACCCATCTGCGTAGTCACGACTTTCACGCCTGTTACCTTGCCATTTTGGCCGACAATTTCAATTGGTTGACGATTGAATAGGAATTTCACACCCTCTTCATAGGCATTCTTCACTTCGCGCGCAGAACCCGGCATGTTGCTTTCGTCACGACGGTAAGCACATGTCACATCATGTGCACCTTGGCGTAATGAAGTACGGTTACAGTCCATCGCAGTATCACCACCACCCAGAACAATCACCTTTTTGCCATCTACGCTGATGTATTCGCTTGGATCTTTTTCCCAGCCTTGGCAACGATTTACATTCGCAATTAAGAAATCTAATGCATCGTAAACACCATCAAGATCTTCACCAGGGAAACCACCTTTCATATAAGTGTAAGTTCCCATGCCCATGAATACTGCATCGTATTCAGCAAGCAACTGTTCGATCGTTACATCGACACCAATTTCAGTATTCAAACGGAACTCAATGCCCATCCCCGTGAAGATTTCACGACGACGTTTCATCACATCTTTTTCCATTTTAAATTCTGGAATACCGAATGTAAGCAGACCACCAATTTCAGGACGTTTATCGAATACAACTGGTTTTACACCACCGCGCGCAAGAATATCTGCACAACCTAAGCCTGCTGGACCTGCACCAATAATTGCAACTTTTTTATTCGTCCATTTAACGCCAGACATATCTGGGCGCCAGCCTAAAGCAAAGGCAGTATCGTTGATATATTTTTCAGCATTACCAATCGTTACTGCACCAAAGCCATCATTTAAAGTACAAGCACCTTCGCATAAACGGTCTTGTGGACATACACGACCACAAACCTCTGGCAATGTATTGGTCTGGTGGCAAAGTTCAGCTGCTTGAAAAATTTGACCTTCAGCAATCAGTTTTAACCAGTTTGGAATGTAGTTATGTACAGGACATTTCCATTCACAATATGGGTTACCACACCCTAAACAACGATGAGTCTGGTTTGCAGCCACTTCCGCTGTAAAAGGTTTATAAATTTCCACAAACTCTGCTTTGCGGACAGTAATATCTTTTTTCTCTGGATCTTGACGTGGTACATCCAGAAATTGAAAGTCATTATTGAGGCGTTCTGCCATGTCTCTCTCCGTGGGTAGGCGCAGCGATGTCTCTCATCTCTGCACCTGCCTATGTCTTTGCAGTCGTGGAATTATTGTGGATCAGCTTGGGTTGTTTTCAAAAGCGTTTGCAAATTAGCAGCTTTTGGTTTTACAAGCCAGAACTTACGACTATAGAAGTCGAATTCATTACGGATTTTATATGCCCAAGCACTACCTGTTTCTTTGATATGTTCATCAAGGATACGTAGTAGATTTTCTTTGTGATCTTCCATCGACTCGGTAGAGATACGATTTAGGTCAATCAACTCATGGTTGTAGTAGTCTACAAAGTCATTATCAAGGTCAAGTACATAAGCGAAACCGCCTGTCATACCCGCACCAAAGTTATGACCAACTTTACCTAAGACAGTTACCACACCACCTGTCATATATTCACAGCAGTGATCGCCAGCACCTTCAATTACCGCAAAAGCACCTGAGTTACGAACAGCGAAACGCTCACCCGCAGTACCCGCAGCAAATAACTTACCGCCAGTCGCACCATACAAACAAGTGTTACCAATGATTGCAGTATTTTGTGTTTGGAACGGTGAACCTTTTGGTGGGAAGATCGAAACTCGACCACCCGCCATGCCTTTACCAACGTAATCGTTCGCATCACCTTCAAGTTTGATATGCAGACCACCTGCGTTCCAAACACCAAGTGACTGACCAGCTGTACCAACAAGATTCATCACAACTGGGCTGTTTTCCATCCCTAAGTTGCCGTAGCGACGTGCGATCTCACCTGAAATACGTGCGCCAATTGAACGATCACAGTTACCAACAGTGAAATTAAATGAACCGCCTGTACCTGCTTCAATCGCTGGTAGCATTTCAGCAACCATTTTCTCAGCCAATACACCTTTATCAAATGGCGCATTACCTTGAACTTGGCAATACTGAGCTTTACCTTCAGCAGATGGATGTGAAGTCAATAAAGAGCTGAGATCAAGATGAGCATGCTTTTCAGTTTCACCTGGTAAAACTTCAAGCAAATCAACGCGACCAATCAAATCTTTAAGTGATACAACACCTAGAGCAGCTAACCATTCACGTGTTTCTTCTGCAATAAATTTGAAGAAGTTAATCAACATTTCTGGTTCGCCAATATAGTGTTCTTGACGTAAGTGATCTTGCTGAGTTGCAACACCAGTTGCACAGTTATTCAGATGGCAAATACGGAGATATTTACAACCTAATGCGATCATTGGTGTAGAACCGAAACCAAAGCTTTCAGCACCTAAAATTGCTGCTTTGATTACATCCAGACCTGTTTTTAAACCACCATCAGTTTGTACACGCACCTTACCACGCAAATCATTTACACGAAGTGCTTGATGCGCTTCACTTAAACCTAATTCCCAAGGCGAACCTGCATGGTGAATTGATGAAAGCGGAGATGCCGCTGTACCGCCGTCATAACCTGAAATGGTAATGAAGTCAGCATAAGCTTTTGCAACACCTGCAGCAATGGTTCCAACACCTGGCTCAGATACCAGTTTTACCGATACCATTGCTTGAGGGTTTACTTGCTTCAAGTCAAAGATCAACTGAGACAAATCTTCAATTGAGTAAATATCGTGGTGTGGCGGTGGTGAAATCAAAGTCACACCTGGCACCGAGTAACGTAAACGTGCAATTAAGCTATTTACTTTACCACCTGGTAACTGACCACCCTCACCTGGTTTTGCGCCTTGCGCTACTTTAATCTGCAAAACTTCAGCAGAAGTTAAGTACGCTGGTGTTACACCAAAACGACCTGATGCAATCTGTTTGATTTTCGAGTTACGAATCGTGCCGTAACGCGCTGGGTCTTCACCGCCCTCACCTGAGTTCGAACGACCACCAATTGTATTCATTGCAATTGCAATTGCTTCGTGTGCTTCTGGAGATAATGCACCCAAAGACATACCAGCAGAGTCGAAACGCGGAAGGATATCTTCAATGCTTTCAACTTGATCAAGCGCAATTGAATTTGTCGTTTTTAATTTGAATAAGTCACGAATCGTAGCCACAGGACGGTTATTCACCAACTCTGCATATTCTTTAAAGTCTTGGTATTGACCTGAGCGAACAGCCTTGTGAAGTGAGTTAATCACGTCTGGGTTGAATGCATGGTACTCTTTACCAAATACAAATTTAAGTAAACCACCTTGATCAATCGGCTTACGGTTCTGCCAAGCAGTTGTTGCCAATTTTTTCTGATCGTTTTCTAAATCTGCAAATGTTGCACCTTGAATACGGCTTGGTACACCAAGGAAACACTTATCAACAACTTCAGAAGATAAACCTACCGCTTCGAATAATTGACCACCGCGATAAGAAGCAACTGTCGAAATACCCATTTTAGAAAGAACTTTCAACAAGCCTTTCTCAATACCTTTACGGAAGTTTGCTTGTGCGTGGATTGGATCACCCAATAACTCGCCTTTAGCAACTAGGTCATTGATTACATCATAAGCCAAGTAAGGGTAAACCGCTGTAGCACCAAAGCCGAGCAATACTGCAAATTGGTGTGGATCACGGGCAAAACCTGTCTCAACTAAAATGTTTGCATCTGTACGCAAACCAGTTTTAATTAAGTGATGATGTACGGCACCTGTTGCCAATGCTGAATTCGCAGGTAAGAAGCCTTCACGGAAGTTCTTATCTGTTAATACGATCAGTGTTTTCCCATCACGAACAGCTTGAGCAGCTTCTTCACAAATACGAGCAATTGCCGCTTGTAAGCCTTCAGCCTCAGCGTAGTTCAAATCAATATCAACAACGCCATAACCTTCGCGCTCTTTTTCCACATCACGAAGCTGCTGCATTTTTGAGTTTGACAATACAGGACTTGAAATAATGATGCGGTCTGCGTGCTCTGGACCTTGTTCAAATACGTTTTGCTCACGACCTAAGCAAGTTTCCAATGACATCACAATCGATTCACGTAATGGATCGATTGGTGGATTGGTTACTTGGGCAAACTGTTGACGGAAATAATCAGACACATGACGTACCTGACGAGACAATACCGCCATTGGCGTATCATCGCCCATCGAACCAACAGCTTCTTGACCACTTTCTGCGATAGGACGTAACAACTGATCACGCTCTTCAAATGTTACCATAAACATTTTTTGAGCTGCTTTTAATGCATCGCCAGTTAAACCTTGATCAACTAATTG